>Ga0315279_10000025_pt1 | contig 335474 bp, 111 predicted proteins | sample YL17G06_20_MG_FD_203694 | JGI IMG/M metagenome (GOLD analysis project Ga0315279, IMG submission 203694) | Sediment microbial communities from Yellowstone Lake, YNP, Wyoming, USA - YL17G06_20 | ecosystem: Environmental > Aquatic > Freshwater > Lake > Sediment | place: USA: Wyoming | collected...
TCAAGAAAAACGTCCGGATATTCCTATGGAAGCCCTAATGCTGCCACCAGTAGACCTAGACGCTTTACTTAACAAAAAACTTGCTACTCTAACTACAGGGGGGTATGATGTCTATTCCGCGCCCTTATCTTCTTCGAAAATAGGGGACGGTTCTATTTTTCTTTTCTCTTACCTTTAGAAAAATAGAACCGTCCCCCTATTTTCCTCTCATCTCTGGGTGGTAACGCTGAATCTTCCGTTTTTTCCTACGCTTATGGCGATAGTGCCGCCTTTATCCGTGCGACAGGTCTTGATGTTTTTCCCTTTTAACAAATCCAGCGTCTGCTGCGACGGCATGCCTTTTCTTTGCCGGGCGTCAACGCTGATAACCGCGTATTCAGGCGATACAGCAGCAAGAAACTCAGGGGAAGTTGCGTCAAGGTAACCGTGATGGCCCACCTTTAAAACATCGGCCTTTAAATCCCTCTCCTTTTCCAGCAGTATCTTCTCCCCGGCGTTATTTAAATCTCCGGTGAACAGGCAACGAAAAGAGGCGTACTTAAGCATTATCACCAGCGAATCGGCGTTATACCCGCCGGCTGTATCTGCCTTATCCGGCCATAATACTTCCAGGACCGCACCGCCCAGCCTTAAGGCATCGCCGGCCTTTAAGGCGCGGTAATTCCCTTGACTACGCACTAACCTGGCATACCAGCGAGCGATATCCTCATCGCCTAAATCCTGGCCGTTGTCAAAAACTCTGCTGATTTCGAATTCCGGGACGATAAAAAAGGCTCCCCCGATATGGTCGGGGTCAGGATGGGTAAGGATTAAGTAATCCAGCCGGGAAACATTATTGTCTTTAAGAAAATTCACCAGCTGGTAGCCGGACAATAGGCCCCCGGAATCGATAAGGGCACTCCTACCTTCCGCCTGGAGCAAAATAGCGTCCCCTTCTCCCAGATCAATAACATTTATCTTTAAACCCTTACCGGCAAAGCAGGGCTCAGCCAAAAAGATAAATAAAAAACTTATTATTGCCAATCTTATGTTTTTCATCTGCCAAAAAGAATGGAGCCCACGGCTTTACAGCCGTGGTACCTATATTTACCCGCCTACGCTTACGCTACGGCGGGTCCGCCTTTGATACGTTCAAGCGACATCCGTCTGCCTCCGCTTACGCTTCGGCGGACGGTCCGCCGTAACGAAGTGAAGGCAGACCGCCGTAGTGCTATCTCTCTGCATTCATCCACGGGTTTACACCCTTGGTTCTCTGCACGAAGGCGGATAAAACTATTCCGGATAGCCCGCTGATTACATTGGTGATAACGTCTCTTATCTCTCCTACCCTGTAGGGAAGCAGCTTTTGGAAGCCTTCGTCAATACTGCCCACGAGCAATATAAACAGGATGGAAAACAACATTGCTTTCGCCAAGCCGATTGTATGGCGCCGGCGCAGGTCCTTCATTACCAACCAGCCTAAAAACCCGTATTCCGCCACGTGCATCTTCTCTACGAAAAAAGGCTGCCGCCAGGCAAACAGAAAGCTTAAGGCCAATATAATAATGCTGGCGATTACTCTTAAGAAATGAAGGCGGGATTTAAAAAGGCGCAGGCATATGATTACTGCCAGGAACAAATATAGGTTGCCGCATAAGAGATAAAGAGCATGCTTTCCCAATACCCGGGTGAGAAACTGCCAGACCTGCTGCATAAATGAAGCGGAAATAACGATATATATCGCGTAGCCGACGGTAAATGCGCTTAGGCGGCTATCGCCCGGTTTGTTGACCCTTTCCGCTAGGCCGGCTTTAGGCGGTCTCATATGCTTTGGGTTATGATAACATAAGCTTAGACACCTGTCAAATCGGGTAGGAGCGTTCCAGTAGTAAAATAGGGGACGGTTCTATTTTTCTTTAAGGTAAGAAAGAAGAAAAATAGAACCGTCCCCTATTTTACTTGAATAATGTTATTTTTGCCTTATAATAACACTATTCTAAAAAGGAGCTTAAAGATGCTCAAGCATCTGCACAATAAAAAAATACAAAAAAGGATTTGGATTATCATGGCGATACTGATCCTGCCCGCCTTTATGTTCTGGGGCGCGGGCAGCGCGATGCGCAGCTCAAAGGAACAAGGCGCCGGGATAATCGCGGGAAAAGAAATATCCCTGCTGGAATACCAGGATGCCCTCAGGGCCACCCGCAACCAGGCGCTATTAATCTGGGGGGATGAATTTTTCAAGCTGGAAAAACAGATGAACCTGGAAGCCCAGGCCTGGGACAGGCTGCTCCTGCTTGAAGAGGCCGGGAAACGAAAAATCAAGGTAAGCGACGGCGAAGTCAGCGACCTGATACAAAGTTATCCCTTCTTTCAGAAAAACTCAAAATTCGACATGGCAATCTATGAACGGCTGCTGAAGTTTATGTTTGGCACACCGGTACGCATATTCGAAGAACAAATCAGGAAAAATATTGCCGTGCACAAATTATATCAGAGTATCACCTCCGGAATCGCCGTGAGTGATGAGGAGATTAAAAACGAATACAAAAAAGACAACGAAGAGGCGCGTGTTGAATACTTAAACGCCCTGCCGCAGGATTATGCCGAAGGTGTAGCACCATTAGAGGATAAAGAAATAGAGGATTATTTTAAAAACAACTCCCTGGAATTTAAAAAACCGGAATCATTCAACCTGGAATACGCCGAGATACTTTACCCGCAAGACGCCAAGGCCTCGGAAACCAACGATATTGACAATAAGGCAAAAAACATATTCCCTAAATTAAGAAACAATAAAGAATTATCGGCTGCCGCCAGGCAGGCGTCTCTGGAGGCAAAACAAACCAGCTTTTTTACCCTCAACGAGCCCATACCGGGGATAGGATGGTCTCCCGAGATTATAGACATGCTTACCAAGTTAAAACCCAATCAGCCGGCCGTGCCCGTGCATACGGCAAAAGGGTGGTATTTCCTGCAATTAAAGGAAAAAAAAGCGCCCTATGTCCCCGGCTTCGGGGAAGTAAAAGAACAGGTGCGGGAGAAATTAATCCAGCTCAAATCAAAACAGCTCGCCAAGGAAAAAATTGAAACCGCCTTTACGAAGATAAAAGATATGGATAAGGAAGAACTGAAGTCCGTAGATTTCGATAAGCTTGCCAGGGAATTCAACCTTAAGCCCGGGCAGACCGAATTTTTTAAACGCGCCAGCTACATTCCCGGTATCGGCATATCGGATAAGTTTTTCGATATCGTTTCCAGCTTAAAGGTGGGCGAACTGAGCATTATTTTGGAAACGGAACAGGGATTCTACATCGTCAGATTAAAGGAATGGAAAGGGATCGATGAGGCGCAATACTTGAAAGAAAAGGAAAAATTGTCTTCGCGAGTGCTGGAATTAAAGAAACAGGGTGTGTTTGCCGCGTTCCTGGAGCAACTGCAAAAAGAAGCCCGCCTTCAGTTGAACTTTACTCCCCAGGCCGAATACCCGCTGTCAAAAAAATAGGAAAACGGCTTATTTTTCCCGGGCAACCTTTATCGAGTTGACCGGGCACTGCTCTGCAACCTCTTGCAGATCGTGAATGCCGCAGCCTTGAGCTTTTACGTGCGCAATCCCGTCGCCCTGGACCTCGAATACTTCCGGGCAGGATTGTTCGCATAATCCGCAACCCACGCAAGTCGAGCTGTCTACGCTTACTCTAGCCATAACTCTTTTATCCCCCTATTTGTAGAAATCGAAATTTTTGAATACTACCTCTCCAGCAGGTTCTCAAACATCTCTTCGTGAGTTACTTCTTCAGAAAGGATGTGCGTAACTAACTGATAGGTAACGTTGTCCTTGCCAAAGGTCTTTTTGGCCAGCTTATTGTACACATCGATTGCCCCGGCCTCTGCCTCGGTTACGATGCGGATAATCCGGTTTAAGTCCGCGCTGTTTTTAGGCGGCATCATATAAGGCATGTTGGCGTTCTTTTCCAATTCCATCGGGTTTGCGACAGGCACTGCCCCCAACTTGCAAATCAAGTCCGCCAGTTCCCCGGCATGCTCTAATTCGTCCTTGGCAATCTTTTCCAGGAATTCCCGCATGTCTTCGTAAGCCCTTCCCGATACGGTCTGCGCCATATACCAATAGAGGTAAAAAGCCAGCCACTCGTCGGCATACGCCTTATTGAGGTCTTTTACCAAATCCTTTAAACTCAAATCCACTATTGCCCTTGCTTGTTTCCCCATATTCACCCCCTTGTTTATGCTATGTTAACCTAACTCATCCCCCGGATATTGAACTTGCGGGCTGCGGCTGGCTTACGCCTGGCTAATCCGGCTTAAGGTTCTGCCTTCAATCCGTACTTCAGGATATTGTTATCGGCTATTTCCTGAATTTTCTTTAGCTGCCCGGGGTTTTTCAGCAGGTGCTTGAACCTGCCCTGTAATTTAAGGTATTCCTCAACCGGTTGGGGTGTGATCTTACGCACCGCGGCGAGCTTGCCGTTTTCGTATTCGATAATAGGATAAAGGCCGGTTTCTACCGCCGCCTTGCCTACCTGGATTGTATTTTCCGGTTCGTGGCGCCAGCCTAAAGGACAAGGCACGTGTATCTGGATATATTTGGGGCCTTTTATGGATATCGCCTTTTTTACCTTGCGCTGCAAATCCGGAATAAATCCTACGGTGGCGGTTGCCACATAGGGTATGCCGTGGGCAAAAGCAATTTCCGGCAGGGGTTTTTTCGGCCGGATGTTCCCCAGCGACTGGCTGCCGGCAGGGCTGGTCGTGGTATTGGTGCTAAAGGGAGTCAGCCCGCTGCGCTGCACGCCGGTGTTCATATAGGCTTCATTGTCGTAGCAGACATATAAAATATCGTGCCCCCTCTCCAGCATGCCGGACAATGCCTGCAGGCCGATATCCGCGGTCCCTCCGTCGCCCCCCTGGGCAATCACGTTAATCTTATCTTTTTTCCCCAGGTAAATAAGCGCGGCTTCTACTCCGGAAGCCACTGCCGCGGCGTTCTCAAACAAAGAATGTATCCAGGGCACAGACCAGGCAGTCTCCGGATAGCGCGTAGAGAGCACCTCTAAACAGCCGGTATTATTTACCACTATCGTATTGCTGCCGGCGGCATCTATCACCAGCCGCGCGGCGATTACCTGGCCGCATCCGGCACAGGCAGTATGGCCCGGCCTAAATAACGTTTTATTGTCCATATTCTTCCTTAAGCAGTTCCGGTTTTAAATCAATAAACTCCAGGCTGATTTCTTTCTGGGTCAATTTCCTGAATATCTCTTTTACTGATTCAATGGTAATATCCCTTCCGCCTAAACCCGCGACAAAGCTGCTGATCACCTTGGGGGATTTTTTCTTGCCGAAGAAGGCCGCTCTTATTTCCGCTGCCAGCGGCGCATAGGCGCCCAGGGAAACCGCTTTATCCAAAACCGCGACCCGGGGCACATCCTTTAAGGCCTCGCAGAGCCTGGCGTAAGGAAACGGCCGGTAAGATATAACTTTCAGCAGTCCCACCTTTTTCCCTTTTGCCCTTAATTCGTCAACCACCTTTTTTATCGTGCCGCATACCGAACCCATGGCGATAATCACCTTATCGGCGCCTTTGGTATAATACTCCTCAACCAGGCAGTCTTTATAATCCCTGCCGAATTGACCGCGGAACTCTTCGCTGATTTTGGGAATCAGTTTTAATACGCCTTTCATCGTCTCCTGTATTGCTACACGAGTCTCCATGTAATAATCAGGGGTGGCCAACAGCCCCATAGTAAGCGGCTGGTCAGGGTCGAGCTTGTATAACGCCTTGTAGGGGGGTAAAAACTTATCTACCTGCGCCTGTTCGGGGACATCCACGGATTCAATGCCGTGCGTTAAGATGAAACCATCCATACAGACCATTACCGGAAGCATAATGGATTTATCTTCGCTTAAGCGGTAGGCGATAATATGAAAATCAGCCACTTCCTGGTTATTTTCCGCGTAGAGCTGTATCCAGCCGCAATCCCGCAGGGAAATCGAATCCTGCTGGTCGTTCCAGATGTTTATCGGCGCGGATAAGGCGCGGTTGGCGCAAGTCATCACCAGCGGCAGGCGCATACCCGCGATATTAAACAGCACCTCCGCCATATAAATTAAGCCCTGCGAACTGGTGGCGGTAAAAGAGCGCACCCCCGCAGCCACTCCGCCTAAGACTACCGATGCCGCGGAATGCTCGCTCTCTACGTTGACGAATTGCGCGTTTAATTCTCCGTCAGCCACCATCTGGGCCAAATCTTCCACGATGTGCGTCTGGGGTGTGATGGGATAGGCGGAAATTACGCCGGGCTTACACAGCTTCACTACCTCGGCAACTACATGAGAACCTTCGAGAAATTGCCTCATTTATCCTTCCCTTCCAGCGTTTCTTCTTCCATCACTATATCTTTCCTGGGGCAAGCCAGGGCGCAAAGGCCGCAGCCTTTACAATAGGTATAATCGCAGGAAAAGGTATTCTTCTCTTTGCCTTCTACGCAGCCTTCCGGGCAGATAGCCACGCACATCCTGCAGGCAATGCAATTCTTCTGCAGGAACTTAGGCCGGGAAGTTAGCCTCCAGCTGCCGGTCTTATCGCCTTTACTCGCAGCCGGCTTTACCACTAAAGGTCCGAACATTGATCTTCTCCTATATTACACGTATATTCACGGGTCTATGGTCGATGGTCTATAGTCGATGGTAAAAGCTTTAAACCGTGGACTATTGACTATCGACTATTGACCCAGGTATATTACGTCTATATCGACCCAGAGCTATTACTATCTATTATGCTGTTTCTTTACGTGCTCGTAGCCCTGTTTAACTGCTTCTATGTTCTGCTCCGGCATCCTGCCGGCAAATTTTTCTTTGATGGCAGCCACCAGGGTATCAAATTTTAACTCGCCCGTAGCCGCGGCAAATGCGCCGATTAAGGCAGTATTGCCCAGGGGCCGGCCAATGGTCTGCAGGGCAATCTCGTTGGCGGGAACGGAGAAAATCTTCTGGCCCGGCCTTAAACGGGGCACCTCTTCCCCTTTTCTTTCGTTTATCACCGCGATGCCTTTCTCCTTTAAGCCGGCAAAACAATCAAAACCGCGCACCAGGGTAGCGTCAACAATAATCACGTAATCCGGTTCGTAAATCTGGCTTCTCACTAAAACCGGCTTGGTATCCACGCGCACAAACGCGTTCATGGGAGCGCCCATCCTCGCGGCGCCAAAAGACGGAAAGGCATAAGGATACATCCCTTCTAAAAAATAGGCATAGCCCAAAAGGCTGGCAGTAGTAATTGCGCCCTGGCCAGCCCGGGCGTGGATACGTATCTCCTTCATAAATTCTCCCTAATTAAAGACAAAAGTATTAACTATAATATGATTTTTGGGCGATTTTGTCAACAGTTTTATTTTAGGGGTCCTCAACACAACCAGGTATTTTTTGTTAAATTGCTTTAAAAAACCGCCTTGGACGATGTTATTTTCAGGGTATTTTCCTCTTCTAACTGATGGGCGAGATAATTCCGGTATTGAACATTTTTCTCTAAAAGCGAATCGTGAGTATCGCTAAAAACTTTATTGGGGCCGGCAAAAAAACATATTGATTCCATTTTTTTTATGGTTGAAAGCCGGTGCGAAATAACTATTATCGTGCTCTCTTTAAGCAGGTCTCTCAAATTATCGATTATTCTGCTTTCCAGCTCGGCATCAACCGAGGACAATGCTTCATCTAAAATTAATATTTTGGGCTGCTTAATTACCGCCCGGGCAATGGCGATGCGCTGTTTCTGCCCCTCGGAGATTTTACAGGCGTTCTCGCCGATAACGCTGGCGTATCCCCGGGGAAGGCTGTCTACAAGACTATCGATACAGGCGGCCTTTGCCGCCTGAATGATTTCCTGGATACCGGCGTTCTCATTGCCGTACCTTATATTATTTTCTACCGTATCATTCCATAAAAAAGGCTCCTGGAGAACCGCGCCGATTTGATCATAAAGCGATTGGGAGGCTACAGAGACAATATCATGCCCGTCAATAAGTATCTTGCCCTGCTGCGGGCCATATAACCTCAATATTAAATTTATAATCGTGGTCTTGCCGCACCCCGAAGGCCCTGTCAGGCCTACACAGGAACCGCCCTTCATAGAAAAACTTAATTCTTTTAAAACAGGCCTTTCCGGCAGATAGCCGAAGGTGACCTCTTTAAATTCTATTTTACCCTGGCAAAACCTGATTTGCCTGGATTGCTTATCTTCCAGGCCACGAGGTTCGCTCTCCAGGATTTTTTCCAATCTTTGGCAAGAAATAAGGCCTAATGAGGTCTCCTGAAAGAGCTGCGCTAATGAATCTTGCAGCCCGAATAATTGGGTCAAGTATATGGTTATGGCACTCAGGCTGCCGAGGGTCAACCTGCCCTTGATTACCTGATAGCCGCCGAAAAAGATAACCGACCCCAAAGCCAGGCGGCTGGCCAGACTGCCGAGGAACAAAGCAGTTACCTGCAATTTTGTATTCTCCAGGCCAAGGCGGGTGTTTTTAATCAGGCTGCTTATGTATCGCCTTGCCTCGCTCTTTTCTCTCCCGAATGCCTTCACCAACTGCATATGCGACAATATCTCCTGCAGCCATTCAAAGATACCCTGCGAGTCTTCTATGCGCGCCTCCATTACTTTTCTTAATCCCTTGGTGAAATAGTAGGGCACGATATACAGTAAAGCCGAAAGTGCTAAAGCCGAGAGGGACATCTTCCAGTCAATGTATAAAAGAATTAATAAAATCAATATCATACGGGAGAGGCAGGTAACCGCTCTGGGCAAGGCATCAGCGATAAATGTGCTGAGCTGACTGATATCATAATTGATGTTGAACAGGTTTCGGCCGGTGGAACTGTCCTGAAAAAAACCGTAAGGCAACGCCTGTAACTTCTTAAATAACTTCTTATTTAAATTGAAGGTCATTCTTAAGCTAATGTAATTATTCAAATAACGGGCAGCGCCGTTAACCAGGCCGTTTAGAATAAATATCAGGCCGCCGGCAGCAATCAGGACGATAAATAATTTCAAATCTTTATTGCCGTAAGCCTTATCAATAATCAGTTTGGTCAGATAGGGATTAATCAGGCTTAAGCCCACGCTGAAAAGGCTTAAAAAAAGTATGAGAATTTCTTTTTTCCAGAAAGGAATAAGATGGCGGTAAAGCTTAATCGGTTTCATTTTTGCTTTTTAGCCTTATATTCATAGTGTGCTAAGTCGCAATACCAATTGACGATACCTTCTAAGTTTCCTGTTTCCAAGAGTGCCTTTCCCGGGCAATTATAACACTTGCTCCTTATAGGACAGCTCTGACATTTAATGTTGCCGCTAAAATATCGTGTCCTTACCCAGTCTAAAACTTTTCCCCGGGCCTCGGCCAGGTCTTCTTTGAGCAAATTTACCTTCGGCTCTCTGATACAGCTGCAAGGGACAATATTTCCGCGAGGATCAATATGGATTCCGTCGCCGCCGCTGACGGCGCAGCGGAATAATTCGCAGCTCTGAGCTCTCAACTCTGAGTCCAGAGATAAATCGCAATCACTAAGAGATAATTTTCTTTTCCCATTTAAACTCAAAACTTCTTGGGGGGAAATTCTTAAATTTGACGGCGTTGAATCTCCGTTTATTCTGTTATGCAGGAAAACACTCGGCCTGAATTTTAAACCTGAGCTTTCCATAAACTTTTTTATTTGTGGTAATTCTTCCAGATTATCTTTGGTAACCTGTGTTTTTATCTTTAAAGGTAAACCCGCTCTTAAAATCAAATCTATTCCTTTCTTTGTCTTAGAAAATGAGCCTTCAACCTGCGTAATCTTCTCATAAGTTACTTGTTTTACTGCATTGAGAGTCACTTCAATTACAAAGGGAGGATTATTTTTAAGATATCCAGCGATTCTCCTGGTCATAGAATATGCATTAGTAAAAATAGTAATGATAAATCCTTTATTTTTAGCATACGCGTAAATTTCAAAAAAATCCTTCCGGGTCAAAGGGTCTCCTCCGGTAAGGCATAACCACAATATACCGCGGTCATGAACTTTATCTAAAATAAGTTTTACCTCTTTAGTATTTAATTCTCTTCGGATATATCCGGCTTTGTTATAGCAGTCCGTATAGCAGTGTTTACAGCGCAAAGCGCATCCAAAGGTCAATTCAAACTGGCAAAGACTAGGCCTTCTGTCCAACCAATTCTTTTTGTGGAACTTAAGGCTAAAAGCCTTATAGCTAGCCGTGCGCATAAAGCCTACCCTGTCTTCACATAATAATTCTTCAACATCCACATCAGATGATAACTGATTTCTTCACTGCTTATTTCTTTAGACGGCTTATTCATATACTCATTTATTTTCCCGATACTCGATTTCTTTTTTTCTCTTAAATAAAAAAGGAGCAAGAAAACTATTTGCGGCAGGATAAGACCTAAGGGGGGCACCGTCGATAAAAATCTTCTTGTTTTTAATAGCCGCTCTCCTTCTTCTGTTATGGCTATATTAGTCTGCTTATTTAATATGCGCGAAGGATAATGGCTAAAGCATTCAAAATAGCGGGGATAAAAAATCGGCATTTTTTTAGGAGTCATTCTACAGGCTCTTGCTTTATCCATCAGCGTATTCCAAAGTGCTTCGTATCGGGGGATAACTACTGACCAGTCATAATATTTATGCACCTTTTCTCTTGCGCTGTGCCCGAATTTTAAACGCAGGTCTTTGCGCTTAATCAGGAGTGAAAGGTATTCAATCATCTTATTCACGTCTACACAGACCGACTGCCCCAAAGATAAATGCTCTAACTGGATATTGTCTTGGTATAAATAGCTGGCCTCTGAAACCCGGCGGTCGCATTTAATCCAGTAAGTGGGGACACGGAAACCGGTTTTATTATGTATCACTATATCTCTATAGCCGTCCCAATCAGAAACCACTGCCGGCAGGCCTGCAGCCATGGCCTCAATGACTGTTAAGCCGAAGGACTCCTGTAGACTGTCGCTCGGCGAAACAAAAATGTCGCTTGCTGCGTATAATGAATATTTTTCTTCCTGGGAAGGATTCAAGAAAAATTTGATATTATGCAAAATGCCTAAATCATTCCCCGCCTGCTTGAGCCTGGCGGCATAGTTGCCTTGAAAATTTTTACCTGCGAGTACCAGGAAAATATTTTTATTTTTACTTAACAGGTTCTTAAAAGCAAAAAGCAGCGGAAAAATGTCCGCTTTATCAGAGGCCGAGAAGCGGCCGAAATAAAGAATAATGACTTTCCCTGCCGGTAAACCTAATTCCCGGCGGGACTTATTTTTATCGCCTTTCAGGTAATGTTCGCTGTTTAGACCTAAGGGCAACTGGTCCAGCCTTGCCCGGTAACTAATCTTTGCGGACATTGTATTAAATACGTCCTGCCTGATTAAGCGGTGCATCCTTTTAAGAGATTCTAAGACAGGCTTAGCAATGCTTACAATAGAATCAAAGGGCTGTAAATCGGAAATCATATTTTTAAAGAATACCCGCTCAAGCAAGTAACCGTAGCTGATGGTATAGGTCAGGCCGCATATGGGAAAATATTTTTTTGCGTATATGCTGCGCAAGCGCGATATATCAAACATACCCGGATTGGCAATAAAAAAGACAAAATCCTGCGCGTCTTTCAAAAACAAAGGCAGCTGGCTAACCTTTCTGATTTTTACCCTTTTATCGTGAATATAGGGCATTAATTCCCGGTTATTCAGAATCTTTTTTGCGTTGCCTTTTTCTCCTAAAATAAAAAAATGATATTCGTCAAATCTTCCGAACCGGATTAAGTTTTTATAAAAATCACTCGTTGCCATCCATGACCCGTATAAACCCCTGTCGGCAGATGATTCTTTTAAATCGCCTATGAATTGATTGCTAATGAATATTCGCATTTTGCTTTAAGATTTTTCTTACGAATTCAATGACTCTTTTGTCCTTTGCGAACCCTAAGCTAAAACAGGGGACAGCTTTGATTAAATCCTGGCAGAAAGAAACAATATTTTCTAAACATTCTTTATCCCAAAAAGCGGGAAACAGCGCCGGGTAAAGCAGCTTAAAAGCCTGTTTCCGGGAAATGCTTTGTTTTATATTTCCCGCGGCAGGATAGATAAAAAATAATTTATCCAGGAGTGCCGATTCAATGCGCGATTTAAGGTAATCGCTGAAATCACCGTGCCAGGGTGTGCCATAAATGCGAAATTTAGCGTTTAATCTGCGTGCGATTACCCGGTCGTCATTTAAGACCATCGCCTGGCTGTGCTTATGCCAGAGCCTGGCGGTAGTGGTTTTACCCGCACCGGACTTACCGGCAAAAAGCAAGCCCCTGCCGTCTAAATCCTTAACTCCAATACTATGCACAAATACACCATTTTTGTTTAAAGCAAAATAATTTATTAAAAGAACCTGCAAAAAATCATAGATAATATCCTCGGCATTCCAAACCCTGCCTTTATCTTTTTTAGGCAAGAGATAAGCCGTTACCCGGTCAAACCTCCTGTTTATCAGTATAAGCTGCTGTTTCCTCTCTAAGGTGCACCGGTAAATATAAGAACTGCCTCTTTTCTGCAGCCGCCAGTTCTCCTGCTTATCATCGGGATGGTAAGTAATAAAGATATTCTCGGCTTTGCCCACTTGCGGCAATTTATCCGCGATATTAATCTTGATTATGATATTCGGCTTGGCCTTGCCCTTATAGTGAAAATTATCAAACCTTTCGGGAAACTGACCCTCCAGTTCTTGTTCGCTAAACCGCTCCAGCCCGAATTCGCTTTGCATCTGGATGACGATATCCGCAATCTTCAGCTTAATCTTTGTACTCATGGCCTCTTTTCCCCTGTTCTGTCCAATGAAGCTTCTGGCACGCAGGAAGTAAAACTTTTATTATAAGCCCAAGCCTTTGCCGGACACCACCTGCAATATTTAAATATTGCGCACCTATCGCACTGATAATTTTTATCCGGCTTAATCCCCGCAACCAAATCCTTTAACTTCCCCCAGGCCTCTTCCAAACCACTCTTCTGACCAATGGACTGTGGACTGTGGACTGTGAACTGTGGACTGAAATTTGTAACCTCTTGATTCAATATCTTATATCCGGGATAATCTATCATTAAACACATCTTTAATTCTCCATAAGGAGTTATGGCTGCCTGACTCTGGCCTACGTCGCACTTGAAGAGCTCGCCGTTATCCGTTACACCGCATTCCCTAAAATATATCTTCCTGGAGCACTGGAGTACTGGGGCACTGGTGGCTCTGCCAATATTTTCGGCGGAACCCGTGGACTGTGGACTGTGGACTGTAGACTGTGGACTACCCCGATATCTATACGGTTCATTTGAGCCATCCAGGCGCGGCATAAGCATATCATCCAGCCGGTAAGAGGCGCCTAATCTGTTTGAAAAATCCCTTATCTTTTTTATTTCAAATTCATTGCCCTTTACAACGCAGGTCTTAAATCCTAAACTGATTTCTTTTTTATATAAAAGATTTATAGCTTCGAATACCTTATCGCGGGAGCCTTTCAGGCCGGTGATGCGCTCAAATATATCTTTGCTCACTGCGGGAAGAGTAATATCTATTTTATTCGGGCTAAGGCGCTGCAATCTTTGTGCCTTATCTTCATCTATCAGCGAACCATTGGTATAAATAATAATCTGAAAACCCTTTTTTTTAGCGTAGCGGATTATCTTAAATATATCTTTTCTTAAAAAAGGCTCTCCGCCGGTAAAGCCTAAATAAAGACAACCTAGCTCCTGCAGCTGGTCTAAAATAGAAAATGTCTGCTTTGTATTGAGCTCCCGCCTGAATTCCTTTTTATAACTTTCCGGGATATAACAATGTTTACATTTAAAATTACAGCGGTAGGTCAACTCCAGCATCACCCGCAAAAGAGACCCTCTTTTTTTCGCGCAGCTGTGTATTCTTTGCCAAAATTTACCGTAAGTCTCAGTTTTCATGAGAGGTAAAACCTATCGGCCCGCCGCACTGCGTATTTGCCTTGCTGCTGCCCTTGCCAATTGGCAGTAATAAGGAACTGACGCTTCTTCATTGCCGGTCTCTAAATATGCCCTTGCCGGGCAATAATAACAGGCCGGCCTTAACCGGCAATTCCTGCATTTAGAATTTGTCTTAAATTTTTCATTTAAGAGCTTAGGGAATGTTTTATAAAAGCCTTCTTTAAACGGGGTAGTCTTGAGGTCAATGCTGAATTTTTCGGAAAAATTACAAAATTTGAGGCGCCCATAAGGATTAATAAAAAACTGTTCCCTCCAGGCAGTACAGCGGTAAAGAAAACTTTTATCTCTTCCTAAATCCGGAAAATCGGCATCTATACCCCTCTGATACTGCTGCCAGATATCTGTATCCTGTTTTCTTAAATCCGACAGCTCCTGAAAAGAAAGCCGGAAATTTGTCGGTGCTTTATCCCCGCTTAACCGGGGATATATCATCGGGTCGTATTTAAAATGGAATCTATCCTTTCTCTTTCCTAAAAATCCATCCGCAAATGCCTTGATTTTGCCAATCTCGTTTTTATTTTGCTTGAGGCAGTTTGATTTTAAGATTAAAGGGAGTTTCTTCTCTTTTATTTTTTTGATGGTTTCCATCGCTATAGAAAAAGAGCCTTTTACCCGGGTAATTGCCTCATGGGTTTTTTGAGTAATTCCGTTCAAGGTAATTTCGAGGGAAAAAGGAGGCGATTTTGCCAAATAATCCAGGGTCCTCCTGCTTAATGCCTGGCCATTGGTAAAAATGGTGATAATAAAACATTTTTTCTTGGCATAGGCATAAAGCTCTAAAAAATCCTTTCTTATTAAAGGATCTCCTCCGCTAAGGCCTAAATAAACGCAGCCTTGGCTTTCCAGCTCATCCAGAACCTTCTTCCACTGGGTAGTACTTAATTCTTTATTCTTGTCTTCCAGGCCCTTACAATAACAATGGATACAGTTAAATCCGCAGCGATAGGTAAACTCTATCTGGCCGGCTAATGGATAATGCTTTTTCTTATTATGTAACCTGCTATAGAAATGACTGGAATTTATTTCTTTCATCGTGAGATTGGATTGATTTTTCAGGAAGCGGCAATATCGCAGCAATGCTGTTCATGAGGCCTTCTCTCGGCAGAGCGCAGCAGGGTCATTTTTGACTGAACTCCTAATTTCATAGTTGCAAATCGACAAAAAAGGATCAAGAAGACGACGACCCCGCCGAGTAATTAGTTAGAGTCGTAGTCCCTTTTTGCTGATATCCCGCGCACTTGGTTGTTCCGGCGACTGATGATGAGCCAGGGTTATAATAGTTGCTGGTGTTGTAGCAATTACAGGTCAATACCGCCTGCTCCGGGTTGAGTTTTACCCGTGTAATTACCGGTTTAAACTTTTTCTTCTGCGTATGCATAATTTGCCTCCCTTTTCTTAGTTACATATCTATATATTTTTTGAAAAAAACCATCTTCGCCAGGAATTTTTTCATATAAAAAATGGTTTCATTTAAAAAACAGTCGCATTTAAAAAATAAATTCTGCAATCCCTTAACCGGCAAGGTGATAATGCCGGCCTTGCGGTTTATGGCCACTACCTTTCCCAGCACCCTTTCCTGGCTTACGGGGTGAACGTCGCAAGGCTTATTTTTATATCCTTTGGTATGAAACCATAAAGCACTTTCTTTTTTTTCAATCCTTACTACGCGGTGGCAGACTTTGACCTTAGCATCAGATTCAAAAACTATCGCGTCTCCCGCTTCAATTGTCTCTAAAGGAACTTTTTTCACCAGAATAGAATCGCCGCCGCGGATAAAAGGGAACATGCTTCCGCCCCAGGTAGAATACAATAAAAAATCGTTGTTTTCCTCAATCATTATTATCGGCCTTTAGCCTTTAAGGGCCCTTATCTGCGTTAACTCCTTGAGAAATTTATCCAACTCTTTATTCAGCTCTTTTTCTGTAGCATCAAACTCCTTCAACAAGGTTTTTTTAATCGCCGCCAGGCTTTTCTTACCGTCAATCAATTCCCATACCCTGGCCGCGACGTCGTTAAGGGTATAAATACAGTTCATCTCGTCAGAGGTCTTATAAATCGGCATAAGCAGAGTTTCATCTTCAATGGTGCGGCTGACTATATCCGGGTTCTTTTTAAATACCACCGTATTATGCATTTGCCTCTCCTTTCCTGCCTCTATTCGCATCTCATAGGCTTCAATTGTTTCTGCGTTTCAAGAAAATCGCTTCGCGATAACTTCCGCGCGATTTTCAGATGGTTTGTGAAAGTGTTTTACCTGTGCTCCGCAGGAGCATACTTTCCTACACCATAAAAAAACCGCAAAAACCGCGATTGTTTTTTTAATGAATATTATTACCCGCAGCGGATAATAGAAATAGACAAATCTTTTCTGCCTTATTTTATATCTTTCTATCATAAATTCTTTATCGGGAAAAAGATAAAACAGGATAAGCCTTATTTTTCCGGACAGGCGGCTATTGGTAAAAATCCGTAAGAGGTGCCCCAGCCAGGTAACCGCAGGGCTCTTTAAAGCTAAATCTTGCAGCTTGGCTTCGAAAAATTTATTTTTCCCCGGCTTGAGTTTATCAATGATAAACTGCGGTATCTCTGCGTCAAATTCGTCTTTTACCGATTTAAACAGCCGGTAGAAAGGGACCTCCAGGCTGTAAGAGGTTATCTTATCTAATAAGACACTCCAAGTCATCCTGTCTTTATAGGCCCGGCAAATAGCCGCTATATCGTTCAGCCAAATCCAGGTCGGACGGGAGTGATCCAATGCCGCGTGTGCTGCGACGTTGATTAATAAGTCCTCCGGCAGCATAATCTTGGCTGAGCTGCCGTCGTCCAGATAAATGCGCCGGGCATCCCTCCATATCTGCTCAATACCGTACATGGCGCAGCGGCGCTTGCTCATGGTCTTCAAATACCATATTTCATATTGCATATCCAGGCATACCGGAATATCGCTTTTTATTCTGCTATATTCAAAAGGGCCGCAATTGTGCGTATAGCCTGAACCTAACAGTAAATTATCTGCCTTCTGCGCATCTTCCTTTTTAATTAAAATATCTATATCCGCCATCGGCCTTAAGGCGATATCTTTGAATACGCAAAACAATAAGGCCATGCCCTTTAAAGGCATTACCTCGATATGGTTAGCTTCAAACAAACTTTGAATTCTGATAAATTCATTTAAGTGAACAGTATTTTTCGCGAAGGTAGAAAGATAGGCCTGCCATAAATCAGATTGAAGGTAGCCGGGTAATTGGCCAAAAATCCCGCTCTTTTTTACCATCCGATATAAAAGAGCCTGGGGGATTTTCTCTTCGCTAAACCTTCCTCTGATATAATCCCAGTCCAGGCCGTTTAAAGCAGGCCCTCCCGCGATATTGTTCTCCGCGGGAAGCGTAAAGAGCGAATCCAGGAGTTTATCTTCCGCTATTTTGTTCACGGCCCTCCCCCGCCTACCGCCTCAATGCCTCTGAAACCTGAGATAAAATTTTCAGTATCGCTTCCGCTGTCCGGCAATCCAAAGTTCCCATGCCGCAGCTGGGACTTAAAATGAGGCTATCTACCACTGTTGCCCTGGCAATGCCTTTTTTTACCAGGGCGTCAATACCGGCTTTGACTTTGGCGATTAAAGAATCCGCAGTATCTTTCTCTGTAAATTCGGAGGTCGGCACTACCCCCCAGCAGAGAATCCCGTCTCTCTCAAAAAATGCCTTGAGATTATCCGCGTAAAGCAACAATTTATCCAGGAAGGAATAGGCGTCAAAACTGATAATATCCAGGGACTCTATATCCGTAAAAATTGACCAGTCGGTATTGCCGCAGCAATGTACACCGGTCAAGGCCCCTTCTGATTTTATCTCACCAAGCAGCTCGCCTAAACCGCTGACTACATCCTCCCGGTTTATCGGCGTATAAGCGGAGCCGAAACAGCCCAGGTAAGGCTCATCCAGAAAAAACATCAAAGGCTTATTGAACTTCTGGAATAATTCAATCTGCCAGAGCGCCTTGGCAGCCAGGCCCTTGAATACCGCCTGCATCATTATCCGGTCATGCAATATTGCCTTGCCTTCCTTATCGTTAATGCTCGCGGCAAAGGTAAACGGCCCGCAGACCTGGCACTTGATAAACTCTATCCGCCCCAGCGGGGTTTTTTCTAATCTTTTGTGCAGCCCCCATAGACAAGCGGCGAAATCCGGGGAAATCTTAAAGTAATCTATATCTTTGCTGATTATTTTGTCGTAAAAGTCCTCCAGCTCTTTTTCTTTATCCGCGTCGTCAAAAATCACCTGGCCCTGTTTTATCTTTAAACAAGGCAGCCCCTCGCTTGACTGGGCCACCATTGCCTCTCTGGCATCTCTCTTCGGCAGCTGCGGCCAAAAAGGAACCTGCGGGGTATATTTGAAGACTAAATCCAGCGCCTCAGCCGCGTCCTTATGCGGCAGGCTTCCGATTCCCGTTGCCAGGCCTTTTAGTGCGGGCATATTCTTCAGTGCTGTTTTCTTAAAATAATCCGGGTAAATTTAATCCCGTAATACCCTTCATCTTTTCCGCGGCAATGTCGTGCGAGCGCTTGATTGCCTTATTATACGCCTCTTTAATCGCCTTCTCAAGGCTGGCCTTTTCCTTCTCCGGGAGGCTGCCTTGAATACTAATCCCTTGTACTTCTTGCGAGCCGTTCATCGTAATTTTGACCAGGCCGTCGGAGCTGGCAATCTCAAAGGTGGTATTATCCAGCTGCCGCTTCATCTCCTGCATCTTCCTCTGCATCTCCATCAGTTCTTTCATCTTGTCGAACATTGTTACCCCCGTAGTTACCGGTGCTCCAGTTCTCCTGTGCTCCGGCGCTCCAGTTCTCCAGTCGCAAGTCACAGGTCGCACCGTCAACACCTTAGCGGGTCCTGTCTTGGTTTGTTTCTCGCAGCGCACGGCAAAAAATTTCAGCACGCGAACAAATCCCACAGCAAAATATCATTAAAATCCTAAATTCTCACCGACCAAAATTACCTTGAACCGGCCGGGTGCGACCTCTGCCTCGATAACCAGGACCTGGCAGCACATCCTTTTGTATTCGGGAAAAAGACAAATCTCGTTATGGCAGATGCCGTCCTTAAGACCTGCCTTGCCGGCAGGCCCGCCTGCGGCGGGCAGGCAAGCGGAATTGAAACCCAGCCGCTTGCAGTTCAAGGGTGTGGCGTAATTCCTCGCCCGCTCTATCCCCTTGCTTATATCAGCCACTATCTTGTTTATCCCGCAGACGATAATTACATTCTTAGCATTGGCAATCCCGGCAATCCTATGGCCATAGGCGCTGAAAAATACCATTTCTCCGTTAACGGTAATCGCGTTGGCGCTGGATAGAAAAACATCCGCGTTAGCGCCCTGATTCCTTATCTCCAAGCTGCGCTCGCGGCTCAAGCCCTGCTCATACTGGTTAAACACCTGATTCTCCCGCTTAATCAACGCCGGAATAATGCCTATTTCGTCTAATGTCTTAGAGCCTGAGCGGCCGATAGATTTATCCTGCGGGATAATCTTCAATAATTCAGAGAGCGCTGCGGTTTTATCCTGGCAATAAATACCCTCGATGTTTCTTTTATTTAAACCATTAATCATGCCTGCGATTTTTTTATCCATTATTTACATTGAGCTAACTAATGCGCTGCCTGCCTTCTTTCCAAATCCCGGCTTAAGGTCAGGGTCAAATTTTTTAACGCCGGGCTAATAATCACCGGATAACCTTGCCGGGGATAAACCTGTTTGTATTTATCCGGCAGGCAGGCCAAGTTATAGGCAGTCCTTTTTCTCAATTCTTCCAGTGCCGGGGCATTATAGATAATCCGGCCCTTGCTTACCACTTTTTTCAACAAGGGTTCGCCTTTTACCTTTTCATTCTTAAGACCCAATACGTCCTGCAAATACCTTCCCCTGCCGTCTTTTATCCTGAACACCTGCTTCCTGCCGGGATAGGTAACCTTGCCGCGGCTGAGTTTCATCGTCGGCAGGAATCTTCCGTCATCCTGGCCTATCTCGCTTAGTTTATATATCACGTCCAGATACGGCGCATCGGGGCTGACCCCCATGTTTGTGCCTACCCCGAAATTATCTATGTTTGCCTTGCGCTTAAGTAAACCGTGGATTTTGTATTCATCCAGATTCCCGCTGGCAAAAATCTTTACAAACTGCAATCCGGCCGCGTCGAGCATCCGGCGCGCCATCCGGGATAAACCGGCTAAATCCGCGCTGTCCAACCTGATGCCGGCAAGCTTATGCCCCTTACCCTTAAGTTCTTGGGCGACCTCGATTGCGTTTTCTATGCCCTTGCGGGTATTATAGGTATCGACCAGTAACGTTGTCTTATCCGGAAATACATTGCTGTAGGCGCGGAAACTTTCAATCTCGCTTTTAAACGCCATGACAAAGGAATGCGCCATTGTCCCGACGATAGGTATACCGTAGAGCAGGCCTGCCAATACATTGGAGGTGCCCTTGCAGCCGGCGATATAAGAACTCCTGGCTGCTTTTATTGCCGCATCCCTGCCCTGGGTCCGGCGTAAGGCAAAATCATATACCCCCCGGCCCTGCGCCGCCAAAACTACCCTCGCCGCCTTAGAGGCAACCACCGTCTGCAGATTTATGGTATTAAGGCAGAAGCTTTCCAATATCTGGGCCTCAATAATATTGGCAGTTACTCTGATTACCGGCTCATTGGCAAAGAACAGCGTTCCTTCCGCAAGCGCCCAGACGTCACCCTTAAAACGGAAATTTCTAAGGTATTTTAAAAACCTGCCTGAAAATAAGCGCTGCCTCTTCAAATAGCTAATCTGCTCATTGCTAAATCTTAAGTTTTTGATGTAATCCATTATGTCCTCTAATCCCGCGGCCACCAGATAAGAGCGCTGCGGCCCCATGTTTCTCACGAACAGCTCAAATGTGGCGTAGGCACCAGGCCTATAGATAAAGTAACTCTGGGCCATGGTCAGCTCATAGAGGTCAATTAATAACGAATTATTCTTTAATGAATCTTTCATATAAAAACCCTTACCGCCTAATTTAGCAGCAATTCCTTATACCGGTCTTTGGGAAAAGAATTCGCCTCCAGTTTTACCCTTCCCTCTCTATCAATGAGTAAATATGTGGGAATTCCGATAATGCCGTAAGAGAAGGCGCATTCGCCGTCTTTATCCAGCAATATCCTGAAGTCCACTGGGTTGGACTTCAAGAACCTGGTAACCTTCGCCTCCCGTTCAGACACGTTTATCGCAATCAGCTCAATGCCGGATAAGCCTATTTCAGAATAAACCTTGTTCAATCTCTGGATTTCCCTGCGGCAATAAGGGCACCAGGTAGTCCAAAAGCAGATAATCATCGGCTTGCCCTTGTAATCGGAAAGCCTTACCTCTTTGCCTTTCAGGTCGTAGAGGACGCAATTGTTTGCCGCCGGCTCCTCTGCCCGGCAGATACCTGTAAAGACAAACAAGATTAAAGCTGCGATTATGAAATTTTTCAAAATCAACCTCCTGATAGAAATCGGTTTAAATATAATTGCTTAAAATGCCGAGAGGATAAAGTAAGCCCCCATTCCTGCCAATATTAATCCGCTCAGTTTCTTTATCTTCTGCGTCCAGGCGGCGGATTTAGACAGGCTCAAGAGGATACGGCTGAAGGTGCCGGCTAAAATAAGGATGAGGCCCATGCCGTAGGCAAAAGTCAGCAATAATGTCGTTGCGTATAATATGTTTTTTCGCGAAGCCACGATGATAAGTATGGAGCCTAATATCGGCGAGGTGCAGGGGCTGATTACCAGGCCTGAGCTTAAGCCCAAAATAAAGATTTCCCAGGGAAGCTTCTTTTTTAAGGAGAATCCGGTGCTTATCTGCAGGGTCTTCAGCGGGAAAATATCCCACAACAACAGGCCGAAGAATATAAAAACCGCTCCCGCGATAACCCGGGTTAAAGGATGCGCGCTGATAGCGCCGAACAGCGACCCGGAAAGGACGGCAATCAATCCCAGCAGGGCATATACGAAAGCGATGCCGGTTACATAAATCGCGCTTAAGGTGAAACCGGCAAACCTGCTGCGGGAAGCGTCTATGCCGATGACGCCGATGGTAACCGGAATCAAGGGGTATACGCAGGGGCTGAAGCTCGCTAAAACCCCGCCTAAAAAAACTACCAGATAATCAACGGGGCTTCCCTGTAGATTCATCTAACCATTCCAGGTATTTTTTCTCTCCCGCAATTATGGGAAGGGCGATAATCTCCGGCACATCGTAACTGTGCAGCGACTTAACCAGCTTGATTAACTTCGGCATCAGCGCCTTTCTGGATTTCACTATCATCAGGCATTCTTTCTGCCGATCGACTTTCCCCTGCCATCTAAACAGCGAATCAATGCCCTCAACTATGTTGACACAGGCTGCCAGAGCCTGCTCTACCAGGGCTGAGGCAATGGCTTCTGCCTGCTTCTTATCTGCGGTAGTAATAAATACGACAATATGCATCTTAAACTAACAACTCCTGAAGCCTCTCCTTATCAAAACCGACTATCATCTGCCCATCAACCACAATCAACGGCACACCCATCTGTCCGGATATGCGCACCATCTCCTCCAGGCCATCTTTGTCTGTAGAGACGTCGATGTTTTCGTAGCTAACGCTCTGGGAGTCGAGATAACTCTTTACCCTGATGCAATAGGGACAGGTAGACGTTGAATAAACCTTCACTTTATGCTCAGCCATTATTCCATCACTTTCACTAATTTTGCAAAACGCTCGCCCATCCTGCGGCACTGCTTTACCGCCCTGGCGTCAGGGGAGTCAATCGCCACCGCGCCGTAATGGTCACCCTGGGGGTCACCCTGGATAATCATACCATGAATGAGCATGGCGTTCAAGATATCTAATATCGTGGTTTCGTTTCCTCCGCCGATATTGGCGCTGGATGAGAAAGCAGCCCCGAATTTACCATCCAGCTTGCCGTGGAACCTGACCGAATCGTCCAGTAGCCGTTTAATCTCGGCAGCCATGGTCCCGTAATAAGTAGGCGAACCGATGATTATCCCGTCAAATTTCAATAAATCATCCGGTTTAACTTCCTGAACCTTCTTAACCTCGGCCTCAACAGCCTCTTTTTTCAATCCCTCGGCAATGTACTGTGCCATCTTTTCCGTATTGCCACTGCGCGAATAGTATATTATCAATACCTTTGCCATTGCCTCTTCTCCTTGTCATCAATATATCCGATACGCGGGTCAATGGTCGATAGTCTATAGTCAAAAGCTTTTACTATCGGCTATAGACCATAGACTATAGACCCAAGTATATTACGTTTCTATTGACCCAGGTACATTACGTTTATACTATTTCTCTTCATCTATTTTCACTGACTTCAACCTGCCGAACTCCGAACAGGCGTCAAAAATAAAATGGGGCTCGTCGGTGCGGATACAAATCCGGATAATCCCGGCCTTACCATTGCCGTCTTCAACCTGCTCAAGAATCAAATCGCTGCCTAAAGCCTCTAACGCATCTCTTAATGCCTCGAAACTTGTATCGTAGACCTGGATGATAAATTCCACTCTATACTTGTTGCGATTCATAACGCCTCTGCCAGCTGGGGCATAATCACCGCGGCATCACCCTGGATCCTCAAATCACAAGGCGAGTCAGACGGTTCGCTGTTTATCTCCACTATCTTAGCGCCCCTTTGTTTAGCGTAGGCAGGCAGCGCTGCCGCGGGATAAACCGCTAAAGAAGTGCCGACAAGCATCAGCAGGCTGCAAGTATCCAAAGCCCGGTAGGCCTCCTTCAGGGCATCCTGCGGCAAAACTTCCCCGAACAGCACGATATCTATACGGTACCTGCCGCCGCATTCACATTTGGGGAAATAACGGCTTAAGACCCTTAATAACTGCGGCCGTGACTGCCGGCTTAAGTTAAGCAGCTTAATCATCTCTCTGATTCTGTCTTTTTCCCAGGTAATCGCCTTTAAGCAATTCATGCATCTTACCCTGTAGGCATTGCCGTGCAGCTCAATTACCGAACGGGAACCTGCCTGTTGATGCAAGCCGTCTATGTTCTGGGTAATCAAAGCGCTGACAATGCCCTCTTTTTCCATCTCTGCCAGAGCGCGGTGACAGGGATTAGGTTTTGCCTTAACCAGGATAGAATACAGGTCATTTAAAAAATCTACTATCTTCTCAGGTTCAGTCATAAAGGTAGAAATCAACCCCATGGTAGTAGCGTAAATCTGGGGACGGTATTTCTCCCATAAGCCGCCTTTGCCTCTAAAGGTAGGGATGCCGCTTGGCGCGGATACCCCTGCGCCGGTAATACAGACCACACTCCCTCTTTTAGCATTGCTGCGTATATAATCAATTGCCTCTGCGGGAATCAACGGCTTCATCTCAACATTATTACTGATATCATCCTGCCGCAGGCCTTGCCTTCCCTGCGGTAAGAAAAAAACCCCCCGCTGTCACAACAAGTACAAGCCTTGCAGTCAAATATGTTTGGCTCTTTTACCCCGCAGGATAAAAGCTGCTCTTTATTCACTGCCGCCAAATTAAAATAATAGCGGTTATCCCTTTCAACCAATCCTGCCGCGCTGCCTTTATCCAGCTCATAACAGCAATCCCTGATCGCGGGGCCAAAGCCAACGCGCAAGTCCTCGGTACGGGTATCGAAATGCCGCTTCATTAATTGCACCGCCTTAAAGACAATGCGCTCCTGGCTGCTGCGCCTGCCGGCATGGATGAGCCCCACAGCCGGCCGGCCGGGGTCGTATAAGAATACCGAAAGGCAGTCCGCGGTGAATATCGCCAAAGGTAAATGCCGCTTATCGGTGATCAGGCCATCCGTATCAGGCAGCGAATCATCACAACAGAGCGCTCCCCTGCCCGCGTCAACCTCTGCGGCATATTTAACATTACTGCCGTGAACCTGTTTCGCGCAGGTTAAACGGCTGTAATCTATTCCTATCTTATCCAGGAAGTTTTTACGGCTCTCCAAAGAATGCGCGGTATCGCCGTAACAAAACGACATATTGCCGAAGCCGCGCGTGCTAAAAGCAGAAACGATACCGCCTCCGGAAGGCAACGATAATAATTGATTTTGCTCGATTGAAGGAGAGGATATCTCAGGCATCGGATATCTCGATGAGTTTATCTCTTGAGCCGGCACCCTTGATGATTTTAATCCGGTATTTTTTTATCTGAAGGTATTCCGACAATAAGTTTATTAACTGCGCGTTGGCTTTGCCCTGCTGCGCCGGCCGGGTCAGATATACCTTAAGCCCGCCGCCCTCCTCTTTTTTAACTAAATTCCTGCTTGCCTTGGGCGAAACGCGGACATTCAGTATCATTTATTAGAAGTAAACCTGTATGCGTCAAATATGCTGTACGCCCCTAAAATTGCGATAGCGGCTAACCCCGCGAAAAATAAAACCAGGCCGGTTACCGGAATTCTAAAAAATATCTCTTTGCTGAGAATGGAAAAACCGATTAACAGGCTGCCGGCAAGAAAGACGAGAATGCTTAAGAAGGAAAGGGAGATAATCAGCAGCCCTTTAAAAATCTGGCCGTTGTAAATTTGCCCCAGGCCGCTGAAGAGAAAAGAAAATACTGCTGCTAAACCGGGGCTGCGTTCCTGCGACAAGCTGTCCTCCTATTTTGATTCGATTATTTTTTTCTCCTGAATATTTATCAGCTTATCGGATAACCTGCCGATTCTTTTCTGGCTGTCGTCGAATTTACGGCTGGCGTTATTAAGATGTGAACCCAGGAGGTTAAAATCATCTTTAAGCTTATCGACATCATTGGTCAAAGCGCTCAAGCTCTTCAATATCTGCTTGGCATTTTCCTCTACCTTTAACCCCTTTAACCCTAAGCAAATTATCTGCAGATAGGCGTAAAAGGTATTGGGGGAAACCGGGATAATCTTCTTCTGCATGGCAAAGGAAAGCAGGTTCTCTTTTATGATTATCTCGTAATAAACGTTTTCCGCGGGTATATACATCAGCGCGAAATCATAGGTATCTTCCTGCGGCAGGATGTATTTGGAGGCAATTTCTTCGATGCGCGATTTTACGTCGCTGATAAAGCTCTTGCGGTATGACTGCTTTTCTTCATCGGAAACGGCGGTTAACAGGCGCTGGAAATTCTCCAAAGGGAACTTCGCGTCAATGGGTACCAATTTATCCGCCAGCCTGATTACCGCGTCTACCGTATCAGAGGTCTTGAATTTATACTGCACCTGGAAGTATTCCTTAGGCAAGACCTGGGACAACAGGCTCTCCAGCAGCGTCTCACCGATTTCGCCGCGGAATTTAGGCGCGCGCAGCAAATTCTGCAGGCTGGATATATCCTTGCTGATCTCGCAAATCTGGCGGTTGGTCTCCTCCAGCCTTCCCAGTTTTTCCTCAACACTCCCGAAGATGTTCGCGGTGCTGCCTAAATTCTGGGCCAAATCCCGGTTTGCCTGCTGCAGGGACTGGTTCATTTCTTTCAGCCGCTCATTGACCTGGGAAGAGACTTTAAGAACCAGGGATACGATGATTACGGACAATAATATGAATAACGCAACGATTAGCCAGAGCATATGGAAGTACCTTTACTAATTTATAATGATTTTATGTGTTTCGATTCGAAGCGCATTAGAAAATTTTTGGCAAAGGTGCACGAGGAGTTACGGCGAACGGAGGAATTATTTACGCGCAAGCGAATCCGAGAGTGAGTCGTAAGCCGAAGTGCACGGCAAAAATTTTAGAGCGCCGAGCCGAAACACATAAAATCAATAAGTTGTGGCCTCCCTTATCCTCGCCGTTTCGCTTTCTAAGGTAAGAGGAAACGGCAAGGATAAATTCGGCCAAACGGCTTACGTTCACTTGCGTTCCGTAAGCCGTGGCCTCATTTATTATACCACCGCGGAGGGGTTTCTTAAAGCAAATAGTCCTTTTTTATTCTCTTGATACTTCTGAATATGTTTGTTTTTACGTCCGGGCAGGTCCTTTTGAGGTTTCTGATAATATCGGCCATCTTCGTGCGCTGGGAAGTAATGGAATTAGGACAGCTGCAGGCCTTATTGAGCAACCCCTCTTCTTTGGCAAAACGCCGGATCATATACTCTTCCACGTAAACCAAAGGCCTGATCAGGATAATTTTACCCCTGAATAGCTCCTGTTTGGGCGCCATTGCCGAAATCTCGCCCTGGAAAAACAGGTTTAACAGGATAGTCTCAATGACATCGTCTTTGTGATGACCCAGGGCCACCTTGTTGCAGCCGAAACGGTTGGCTGCCTCGAACAACGCCTTTCTCCTGTTCCAGGAGCACCAGAAACAGTTAATATCTTTCCGCCTGATCTTTTTCAAAACATCGACTTTTTCAATGTGGTATCTCAATCCCGCCTTCTTAAAATATTTCTCCAAAACCGCGGCACAGGAACGCGGATAGCCCAGGTCAATATGCACTGCCAAGAGGTCATATTTTATGGGCACAAATGACTTGCGGTCGTTTAAAACGCGCAGCAGCGTCAGGCTGTCCTTGCCGCCGGATACGGCTACGGCGATTTTATCGCCATCAGAGAGCATGCCGTAATCGACCATTGCCTTGCCTACTCTTTTGGAAATATAGTATTCAGCACCCTGCAAGACCGCCATAACTTCACCTTAAGGCATTGCTATCTATGGGAGGCAGTAACCATCGTCTTTATTTTACTGCAGATATTGTGTTTCAGCAGGCCTTCTAACGGAATCGGGATAACCAGGGACCAGTTTTTATCGCTGATTGTTCCGGGGGTATTTATCCGGTATTGATAATGGTCGCCGCAGAGAATATCGGCCATACCCAGATAGTCAATTATCGTCTGGATGGAAAATATTGCCGCGGAATCCAGCGCTATCTTTAACGCGGCAGCCATAATCTCTGCATCGGCTTCTTCGCGCATCTTGCCTTTAAGCTTAAGCCGGCTCCAGAGTTTTTCTTTTTCCCCGCAGGAATTTTTATACATATCTATAAAATCCGCTAATTCTTCCCGCTTTTTACCCAGAATATTTACCAGGATATCGGCTGAACTTACGCCCTCAAGCCAGCGCAGCCTGGCGTGACGCGAGCGGCTAAAATCAAACAGCCTGTCTTTTAGCGCATTATAATCAATCCCCCGATGGGAACATTTGCTTATAAAAAGCTCTTCGTCAACCGTGCCTGCCTCATTATCCCACCACGCCGGCCAGCTGGTGGTATCGTGGTTAGATAAAACCGCCACTGAAGCCGCGCGGTACTCTCCGGGCGCAAGAAAATCGTGTTTGACCTTCCAATCCTTTGTCCAGCGCTGCACGTCATTGCCGGGTATGCCTAATTCATTCAAGGCCTGGGTGCATACTTTCGGTATCGTGCCTAAGTCTTCGGCGCAGAGAAGCATCGGGGTGCTGTCATTGATAACCGACAATATTTTTCTGCCGTGCTCACTCCATTCTTTCTCGTCCTTGGGGTAATAAAAACCGTGCAATCCCTGGTTCTCCAGGGGTTCGCTATAGGGTATGGTCCAGATGCGGAATAAACCTACCACATGGTCAATCCTCAGCAGGTCGTAGAAATTCCCGGAAAATTTCAGCTTCTGCTTAAGATACCTGTAATTATCACCGGCAATTATTCCCCAATTATACGGCGGCATGCCCCAGCGCTGCCCCTTTGCGCAATACATATCCGGCGGCGCGCCCGCAGAATAATCCAGGCGGAAAAACTCCGGGTGGGCCCAGGCGTCGGCGCTGTCCCTGGATACCAAAAGCGGAAAGTCGCCCATTATCAGGACGCCCCGGGAATGGGCATAATCCCTCGCCTGCTTAAATTGCCCGTAAATCTGCCATTGAATCCAAATCTGAAACAGGAATTCTTTTTCGTGCTCCTCGCAGAATGTCTCTATCTGCCGTGAATCACGGTTCTTATACTCCTCATCCCACTCATACCAGGACTTGCCGTTATGATAATCCTTGAGTACCTTATACAGCGCAAAATCATTAATCCAATAGCTGTTTTCTTCCCGGAATTGCCTAAACTGCGGCAAGCCGCGCAACTCTTCCTGCCTGAACATATCCCAAAGCAGCTTCTCTTTTTCCTTCTTTATTCCGTAATCCAGATAAGTCCCTGAACGGGGGAATTTGTTCTTTATCTCTTCTATCCTGCTTTTTATCTCCGGCTGATGCTGAAGCTCAAGCCTTTCTAAACAGAGGTATGCCGGTTCCAGGGCAAAAGAACTCATTGAATCATAGGGGCAGAAGAGGGAGCCTACTTCGTTCATCGGCAAAAGCTGGATTAAGGAATTACCGGTCTTAGCGGCAAAATCTACCAGCAGTTTTAAATCCTCAAAATCAGCGATGCCCGCGCTGTTTTCCGAATAAACCGAAAATAAGGGGGCTAATATCCCTGCCCTGCGCTTAAGGCCGATTGTCTCCCACTTATCCTTTGCAGACGTGGCAAGCAGGTCTGCGTATCTGTTTTTGCCTGCGGCTTGCTTTTTCATTCCATGATTACCCTTATTTTGTCACCCTTACTCGCCTTTAGATAATCCCTCGCCGAACCGGCGTTTACCGCTATCTCCAGGCAGCCGAAACTGCCAATCAATGCCAGCGGCTTCCCGGCAGTCTCTTCAACATAAGAGCGAGAAATACGGCGCAGGGTGTTATTCTTCAAACGGATACTGAATCTTTTATTCTTTATGAAAGATTCCAGCGTGGATTTATCAATATTGGAAATCAGGTTTCCGAACCCGTCAATATGGATGATTTCTCCGCTTAATTCCCGGCGATTTATTTTAACCGCGGGTAAATCCAACGGCCGGAAAGATTTTACGGCGCGGCCGAATTTAACAGGACTTTCCCCTTTCGATAAATAGGCGCTTATGGGCGCGAAGATATCCCGGCCGTGGAACGTGCAGGATACCGGCTTTAAAAAATATCTCTCGTTGGTTATTTCAATAATCTCTTTAAGCGGCTCATCCCTTAAGACGGGCGCAAGCACACCGTTATCCGGCGCGACAAAGTAATAATCCTTGGTTCTTACGATAATCTTTCTTCTGCGGGAACCCACGCCGGGGTCGACTACTACCAGATGCACTGTTTTAGGCGGGAAAAACCTGAATGAGCTGCTTAACAAAAACGCCGCCTGACGTACGTCCTGCGGCTTAACCTGATGGCAGATATCGACAATCTTTACCTGAGGGTTAATCTGCAGGATAACCGCCTTCATCACACCGGCAAAATTATCACTCAAGCCGAAATCGGTAATCAGGCTGATTACGCTCATCTCACCAATAAAATTAAACCGATTATTTTATCCGCCCAGAATATCGAAACAAAAGCCGCCAAAGAAAGAAACGGGCCGTAAGGAATGGTGTGATCTTTTTTTACGAACAGGTTTATGATGCCTACGACTGCGCCGAAGAAGGGTGCTAAGAAAAAAATAAGTATCGCCTTTTTCCAGCCGAGGAAAGCACCTATCATCGCTAATAATTTTATATCCCCACCGCCCATGGATTCGGTCTCCCCCTGTATGGGAGGCTTCTTCAACATTTTGAAGTAAACCAAATCGAAAATAAAACCGGTCAAATAAAGGATGCCTCCGCCCACGATAATGCCGAGGAAGGAATTAAATACGGGCCGCAGGTCCCAGGCTACAGGCCGCAGGCTAAAACCTTTAAGAGAACTCAAAATAAATCCTGCAATTACCCCCCCTACCGATATCTCATCGGGGATGATCCGGTACTGGATATCCACGAATGTAGCCACGATCAGGCCGGTAGAAAGGACGGCGTAGAAGAAAAAATTAAAACTTATTCCGTAGACATTGAAAAGCAGCAGGAAAACCAACGCGGTCAATAACTCCACGATAAAATAACGCAGGCTGATCCTCTTGCCGCAAAAGCGGCATTTCGCCCTTAAGATTATATAACTTAACAAGGGGATATTGTCATGCCAGGGAATAGTCTTTTTGCAGTGAGGGCAAAAAGAGCGCGGCACAACTACCGACTGCTCCAGGGGCATCCGGTGGATGCAGACGTTGAGGAAACTGCCTACGATAGAGCCGAAGATAAAAACGATTATTCTTTCCATTATCACCTCTTGATTGCCTGATTTAAGGCGTTTCGCATTACTTCAACCGGCGCTTCCCTGCCTGTCCAGATTTCAAATGCTTCTGCGCCCTGGTATAAAAGCATGCCTAAGCCATTTGAAACTCGGGCTTTCCTTTTTTCAGCCATCTTAAGCAGCTTTGTCTGAGCAGGATTATATATCAAATCATAAACCAGTAAGTCTTTGTGGATGAACCTTTCATCCACCAGGCAAGGGTCGTCTTCCTTCATACCAATAGGAGTAGCATTAACCAGTAAATCGCAATCTGCTATCTTAAGTCCATCAATAGAGTTAGCCGCTTTGATTTCAATATTATAATTACTAAACTGTCCTATTAGTACGTTATCTACAAGTTCTCTCAATTTATCTTTATCCATATCAAAAACAGATATTGATTTTGCTTTGTGTATGCATAAAAAAACGCATACTGACCGCGATGCTCCGCCAGCGCCGATAATCGCTACTTTCTTTCCAAGGATATCAAATTTTAAATCTTTAGTCAGATGTCTCCAAAAGCCTGCGCCATCAGTGTTAAACGCCTCTAGCTTACCATCAAAGACTTTGACTGTATTAACCGCATCAACATAAGCAGCAATACTGTTGACTTTATTACTAAAAACACTACCTATTATCTGTAAAGCTGTTACTTTGTGAGGGATAGTTACATTAAAACCCGATAAATCCGCCAAATGCAAGCTATTTCCATCAATATCAGAAATAGGGGCGTTCTTCAGCAAAAAATCTTCCAAATCTTCGGGTTTTACTTCGAATAACCTGTATTCTGCGGGGATGTTTAACGCCCGGAACGCGGCGTTATGCATTGCGGGGGACAAACTATGTCTTACGGGAAACCCAAGTAGGCCGTATATTTTTAAAGAAGATTTTTTATCCATTACGGCGGCGATAAAATTTAGCCCCAGCGCTTAAGGCTAAAGGTTCTCTATTTTATTCAGGGCGTTAATATACGCCCTTACCGATGCCTCGATAATGTCGGTGCTTGAGCCGCGGGCAGTCACCACTTTGCCCTTGGCCTTTAATTTAAGGCTGACCTCGCCCAGCGCGTCTTTGCCTTTAGTGACTGCCTCGATACGGTAATCCTGCAGCTCTCCTTTAATGCCCGTGACTTTATCTACCGCCTTAAAACAGGCGTCTACCGGCCCGTCGCCGGAAGATTCTTTGCGTATTGCCTTGCCTTTATATTTCAGGGTGACGCCGGCCGTAGGCACTATCCCTGTGCCGGAGTTGATAGTAAATCCTTCCAGTTTCCATACCGGCTTAAAGGTCTTGGTCTCATCTTCCACTATTGAGATTAAATCATCGTCAAAGATATTTTTCTTCTTATCCGCCAGGTTCTTAAAGCGTAAATTCACTTTCTCCAGCTGCTCGTAAGTAAGGACAAACCCCAGCTCTTTTAATCTTTCATTCAAGGCGTGCCGGCCGGAATGCTTGCCTAATACCAGCCCCGTACCGGTAAAGCCGACGTCCTGGGGCTTTATGATTTCGTAGGTGGTGCGCTCCTTGAGGATGCCGTCCTGATGGATGCCGGACTCATGCCGGAAGGCATTGCCGCCCACGATTGCCTTATTGGGAGCAACCACAAAACCGGTCAACTTGCTGACTAAACGGGAAATCTTATAGAGCTGTTCGGTGTGAATCTGTGTTTCCAAGCCGGCAAATATATCCTTGCGCGTCTTGATTGCCATAACCAGCTCTTCCATGGAGGCGTTGCCTGCGCGTTCTCCGATGCCGTTGATGGTGCACTCTACCTGGCGCGCTCCATTTTTTACCGCTGCCAAAGAGTTTGCCACTGCCAGGCCCAAATCATTATGGCAGTGCACCGATATGACCGCCTTATTGATATTGGGAACATTATTTTTTATCGCCGCGATTAAATCGCCGTATTCTGCCGGCTCGGCATACCCCACGGTATCGGGTATATTGACTACCGCAGCACCCGCGTCTATCACCGCCTCTACCACCCTGAACAAAAAGTCTCTTTCCGTGCGCGAGGCATCCTCGGGAGAAAATTCTATCTGCGGGCATAAGCCCCGGGCGTATTTTACCGACTCTACCGCCAGCCGCAGTATTTCCTCTTCCGCCTTCTGTAATTTATATTTCATATGGATCTTGGAGGTAGCCAGGAATACGTGTATGCACGGCCTCTTTGCAGGTTTTACTGCCTGGTGCGCCGCGTCAATATCTTTTTTTATTGCCCGGGCCAGGCCGCAGATAACCGGGCCCTTGATTGACCGGGCAATTGCGGCAACCGCGTCAAAATCGCCCTTAGAGGAGATAGGGAAACCTGCCTCGATGATATCCACGCCTAAAGAATTTAAGGCCTCGGCTATCTCTAATTTCTCATTTTGGTTCAGAGAAGCGCCCGGCGCCTGCTCCCCGTCCCTTAAAGTCGTATCGAATATTGTTATTTTTTCCATCTTTGGGTCAATGGTCTATTATTACATTCAATTCAAACGGGTCTATAGTCTATGGTCGATGGTCTATAGTCAAGAACTTAAAGCTTTTTACTATCGGCTATAGACTATTGACTATCGACCCGATATTATACTATTTCCTCATCCAGGGCATAAATGAGCACATAAGTTACGAACACGTCAGTGTGAGTAACTTATAAGTGCGAATTTATCCCGACGAGTGCGGTTTACGAGTCGGGATCTTAACCCTACTTCTTCATCCAGGGCATCATTTCTCTCAATTCCCGCCCTACCTTCTCTATCGGGTGCTCGTCGCTCTCTTTCAGCAATTTGTTAAAATTCGGCCTGTCCGCTTCGTTCTCCTTAATCCATTCCCGGGCGAATTTTCCGGTCTGTATCTCTTTAAGAATCTTCTTCATTTCCTTGCGGGTCTTTTCGCTGATTATTCTTTTACCGCGGGTCAAGTCACCGTAACAGGCGGTATTGGATACCCGGCGGCGCATCCCTGATATGCCCGTCTCCTGAATCAAGTCGGTAATCAGCTTTAATTCATGCAGAACCTCGAAATAAGCAATCTCCGGCTGGTAACCGGCTTCCAGCAAGGTATCAAATCCCGCTTTTATCAACTCAGTTACCCCGCCGCAAAGCACGGTCTGCTCGCCGAATAAGTCGGTCTCCGTCTCTTCTTTGAATGTGGTCTCAATTACCCCGGCCTTGGTGGCGCCCAGCGCCCGGGCATAGGCTAAGGCCAATTTTAAGGCATTGCCGCTGGCATCCTGGAATACTGCCACCAGCGAAGGCACGCCCTTGCCTTCTTCATACATCCTTCTCACCAAGGCACCCGGCCCTTTGGGCGCGACCATAAATACATCCACTTTCTTGGGCGGTTTTATCTGTTTAAAATGGATATTAAAACCATGGGAAAAACACAATGCCTTATCCTTTTTCAGGTTCGGCTTGATTGCCTCCTTATATACCTTTGCCTGGACGTGGTCCTGGGTCAGGATTTGAATTATGTCCGCAAGCCTGGCTGCCTCGGATGCGGAAACCGGGCTAAATCCGTCCTGTTTGGCCTGTTCGTAATTGGGAGTGCCTTCCAGCTCGGAAATCACTACCTGGCATCCGGAATCGCGCAGGCACAAGGCCTGGCCGCGGCCCTGAATGCCGTAGCCGATAATCGCAATCGTCTTCCCCTTTAAAAGATTCAAATCCGCGTCTTTGTCATAATAAATCTTGGGCATTTTTTCAACCTCCCTTAATTAATCGGCATGGCAATCCTGCCGCTTCTGATTAATTCCTTAATCCCGAATTGCTCCAGGGCCTGGAGTAATCCCTTAATCTGAGTCTGCTCGCCTACTGCCTCAATAATCGCGCTATCGCCTTTGTGCTGGATTACCTTTGCCACGTATTTACTCAATATACCTTCCAACCTGGCCTTGTCTTTGGCGGAGTAATTGACCTTGGCCAAAATAAGCTCCCGGTCAACATGCTCACGCTTGGTAAAATCGGTAATCGTGATTATATCAATCAGTTTATTCAGCTGCTTCTTAATCTGCTCGAGTATTTTTTCGTCCTTGGCCTCTACTACGATAGTCATACAGGAAATAGTCGAATCCAGCGTTTCGCTGACCGCAAGGGAAGCGATATTATAGCCGCGCGCGCTGAACAACCCGGCTACGCGCGCCAGGACTCCGAATTTATTCTCGACTAGAACTGATATGGTATGTCGCATTCAATGAGCCCACAACTTACGGAAGCGCGGAACGCGCAACGTAAGTTGTTTGGGCGAATTGATCCTTGACATTTTCTGGCATATTTCTTGTGGAAAATGTCGAGGATATCCAACGATTACGCCAATCCCTCTATCATCCGGTTGAGTGCCTCTCCTGCGGGCACCATCGGATAAACGTTCTCCTCCTGCTCGATATGACAATCCACAAAAACGGTGTTATCTATGGAAAGCGCCTTTTGTAGTGCCGGACGCACTTCTTCCTTCTTAGTCACGCGCATTCCCACAGCACCGTAACTCTCCGCAAGCTTCACAAAATCCGGGCTGGTAATATGCACATAAGAATAACGTTTTTTATAAAAGAGCTCCTGCCACTGCCTGACCATCCCTAAAAAACCGTTATTTAAAATAATTACCTTGACATTTATCTTGTTCGCTACACAAGTGCCTAATTCCTGAATATTCATCTGGATTGAACCGTCACCGGCAATATCAACAACGGTCTTATCGGGACAGCCGACCTTTGCCCCGATAGCCGCGGGGAATCCAAAGCCCATAGTGCCTAATCCTCCCGAAGAGATATAAGTGCGCGGATGACTGTATTTGTACCACTGGCAAGCCCACATCTGGTTCTGTCCGACCTCGGTAGTAATAATCGCTTCGCCTTTAGTCAATTCGTAAAGTTGCTCTATTACATACTGCGGTTTGATTTTGCCGTCATCCTTATATCGTAGCGGAGACTTCTTCTTCCAGGCATCAATGGTCTTCAGCCATTCTGCGGTATCAGGAATCTTCTTCATCTGCTCCAGCAGTTCTCCCAGAACATTCTTGGCATCGCCAACGACAGGAACGTCAACCCGCACATTTTTGCTGATAGAGGCAGGGTCAATATCAATGTGGATAATCTTGGCAGCCGGGGCAAACACGTCCAGCCTGCCGGTAACCCGGTCATCGAAGCGGGCACCCACGGCGATAATCACATCCGCCTCCATAATCGCGTGGTTAGCATAGGCGGTCCCATGCATGCCCAGCATCCCCAAAGAAAGTTTATGCGTGCCTGAAAAGCCACCCAACCCCATCATCGTCATGGTAACCGGACAATTGATTCTCTCGGCTAATTCCCTCAAGACCTCATGCGCCCCGGAGGTAATTATTCCGCCTCCGATATAGAGGATTGGTTTTTTAGCGCCGGCAATAATTTTAGCTGCCTTCTTAATCTGTCCGGGATGACCAAAGTAAGTAGGTTTATAACCGCGGATTTCCGTCTTTTCCGGCCAGATGAACTCTGCATCCTGCAGCTGCACATCCGAAGGGATATCTATAAGCACCGGACCGGGCCTGCCGCTCGCGGCAATATAGAATGCCTCGCGCACAATCCTGGCTAAATCCTTAGCATCCTTAACCAGATAGTTATGCTTGGTAATCGGCCGGGTTACACCGGTAACATCAGCTTCCTGAAAGGCATCGTTACCGATAAGAAAAGTTTTTACCTGACCGGTTATCGCCACTAAGGGAATAGAATCCATATAGGCCGTCGCGATGCCGGTAGTTAAATTGGTAGCACCCGGGCCGGAAGTGGCAAGGCATACCCCCACTTTACCGGTTGCCCGGGAATATCCGTCTGCGGCATGGGCTGCGCCCTGCTCATGACGCACCAAAATAAACTTCAAATCCGCATCATAAAGTTTATCAAAGATAGGCAGGACCTGTCCGCCGGGATACCCAAATATTACCTGGACCCCTTCGCGTTTTAAACATTCGATTAATACCTGCGCGCCGTTCAGCTTCATATTTTATCTCTATCTTCCTGGCATAAAAACAGGCAGCCGCAATCCCGCTACCCTAAATAATAGGACAAACGCTCCCGTAAGAAACCCGATAAAGACAAGCAGCGAAAACAAACAAGCCAGAATCGCCTTCAACAGAGACACCTTAAATACCTGCCTTACGGCGATAATAATTAAACCTAAGCCCCAGATAACACCCACCGGCATACCCAAAAAGGGAACGATACCAAACGGCAGGATTGCCGAATCAACGTAGCAGACCACCCGAAAAACATTCTTCCAGGCATCCTTGACCCGGAAGAGGCGTAGAAAAAAATACAAAATAAACGAGGTCAGAAATACAGTCGCCAACAAAACCGGGAAACCGATTACTAATTCATCCCGGATAGTACCACTGATGTCGGATTCCGGCCGTAAAAATGACAAAAGCACCTGACTAGTAAAATAGATGCAGAAACAGACGATAAAGAAAAAAAACGGCGCAGCTACAGCCATATTCCTAGGCATGCGCGAGAAGAACTCTTTAGGGGATACAATAATCTCTACCCAGCTAAGCCAGAGGCTGCGCCAAAACCCTAATCCTTTATATTCCCAGGGAATGGTTACCTGCTCCCGGTAATCTTTTACGCTGCCTTTTACCATTATCGCATCTCTATTATTTGACGGTAAAAACCTAAATCAGGAAACAATTGCCCCTTTATCCGCCGAGCTGACCATCCGGGAATAGCGGCTAAGATAACCGGTTTTAATTTTGGGGGCAACCGGCTTCCAGGACTTGAACCGCCTCTCTATTTCCGCTTGTGCTAGCTTAACCTCTAATTTTCTGTTGGCTATATCTATGGTAATTATATCGCCGTTTTTTAAAATTGCAATCGGGCCGGCGCTTGCCGCTTCGGGAGAAACGTGGCCGATACAAGGCCCTTTTGTCCCGCCGGAAAACCTGCCGTCGGTAATTAGGGCCACGGATTCGGCTAACCCCATCCCCACAATGGCAGAAGTAGGGGCAAGCATCTCGCGCATGCCCGGCCCACCCGAGGGGCCTTCGTAACGGATGACGATTACCTGGCCTGGTTTTATCCTGCCTGCGAGGATTGCCTGCATCGCTTCTTCTTCCCGGTTAAAAACTATCGCCCGTCCGGTAAACCTCATCATCTTAGGACTCACTGCCGACTGTTTAACCACTGCTCCCTGCGGCGCAAGGTTGCCGAAAAGGACGGCAATACTACCTTGGCTATGATACGGCTGGTCAAGCGGCCGGATAACCTCTTCATCGCAAATCTCTGCTTGTTCCGCGATATCAAACGTTTTTCCGCCGCTTAAGGTCAGGCAGTTATTCAATTTGCTTTTTAACCGCCTAAGCACTGCCGGGACACCGCCGGCGTATTCCAAATCCTCCATAAAATAGGGGCCTGCCGGTTCAAGGCTGGTAATATGCGGGGTACCCTTGCTTATGCGGTCAAAATCCCTTAAGTTTAATTTTATTCCCGCCTCATGGGCAATTGCCATAAGATGCAAAACCGTATTACTTGAACCGCCCAGGGCCATATCCACGACAATCGCATTCTCCAAAGATTTTTTATTGATGATTTGCAAAGGAGTAATGTTTTTCTTTACTAATTCAGCAATCCGCTCCCCACTCGCCTGGGCAATGCGGCGTTTTTTCGCCGAAGCTGCTAATGCGGTAGCGCAGCCGGGCAATGACATACCCATCGCCTCTGTCAGGCAGGCCATGGTGTTTGCCGTATACAGCCCCTGGCAGGAGCCGGCTCCCGGGCAAGCCTCCATTTCCAGGCAGGCTAATTCCCGTCCGGAGATTTCGCCCTTTTTCGCCCGCGCCAATGCCTCATAAGTATCGTGCACAAATGCCAGTTTTTTTAAGCGGAACCTGCCGGAGAGCATCGGCCCGGCGGTCACGATAATCGCCGGGATATTAAGGCGCGTCGCAGCCATAAGCATACCGGGGGTTATCTTGTCGCAATTGGTCAAACAGACAATACCGTCTAATTGATGGGCATTGCACACCGTCTCAATAGTATCCGCGACTATTTCCCTTGAGGCCAGAGGATAGCACATCCCCAGATGGCCCATGGCAATCCCGTCACAGATGCCGGGAACGCCGAAGAAAAATGGCACCCCGCCGCCGTAGCAGATACCGCGCTCAATAAAACGTTCCAAATCCCGCATGCCGATATGGCCGGGAATCAAATCCGTAAAAGAAGTAGCGACACCGATAAAAGGCCGCTCTAAATCTTTCCTGCCTAAACCCGTAGCATGCAGAAGTGCCCGGTGCGGAACCCGTTCTAAACCTTTCTTTATTTTATCCGAACGCATATTTACAACCTCCGATAGCCTCGGTCTATGGTCCATGGTCGATGGTCAATGGTAAAAGCTTTAAACTGTGGACTGTCGACTATGGACTGTGGACTATAGACCCCAGGCTATTACGTGTAACTAATCCGCGCCTTCTCCGTCGTGCACGACCTCCGCCTTATCAGTGCGCTTGCGCACGATGACTCGTTTTAAGGTTACGTATTTATCTACCAGTTCCCTATTATTCACCGCGTTTAACTGTTTAAACAGGAACTCAAACTTCTCTTCAATCTCCCCTGCCATAGCATCGCGCACTTCCTGCGGCAAGCCCATAATCTCTTTTTTAAACGGCCCCAATGCTTTCTTGCGCGTCTTATAGATAAACTGCTCTTCGGTCTCGCCTTCTTTTTTCTCCGCAGCGGCATTAACCTTCAACCACTCATAAATCTTCGTGCGCAACTGGGCGGGAAAATGCTTTGATTCATAAATCATATTCTGGAATTCCGTCGCCAGGTGTACCTCCGAGGTTTCTGTCTCGGCAAATTTATGGAATGCCTCCGCAGGCAAGGTAGAGGCTCCGTGCTGCACCGCACCGGCTAAACCGTATTCCTTCCTGGCAATCTCGGACAATGTTTTAAGGGTATCAAAATCCAGCTTTACCTGGGCTACGGTTCCGTCGGGTAATACTACACCGCCGTGAGAGGTCCCGGTTTGCACACTTATCTTGCTGATACCGCTGCGGCCTTTACGCAATCTTTCCCGATATCCCTGCATAAACGCGCGTAGCTCATCAGGAGTGGAATTTTTGCTGCCCACTTCCCCGATTTCTCCGCCCACGGAAACCTCCACACCCCGCGGCTGGATCTGACGGATAAATTGGGTAATTTTGGCGCAAACTTCATAATTATTATACTGCTGTTTCTTTACATCCGGTTGAGATAAATCCACTAAAGTGGAAGAATCAATATCAATATTATAAAAACCCGATTCAATAGCGTCGGTAATTAAAGCCTTCAGGCCTTCCAGCTCTTTTTCGGGATTTTCCTGGAATTTTTTGGCATTAGCCTGAAAATGGTCACCCTGTATAAATACCGCTCCGCTAAAGCCTTCTTTGATTGCCGCTGCCAGGACTACACTGGCATACTCCAGAGGCGGCTGGTTGGTATAACCCATTTCCGACTTGGCAATCTCAAAGATAAAGGCAGCGGAGTTATTACGTTTAGCCACTCTGAATATCGCCCTTGCCAGGTCATAGGTCATACTTCTTAAATTAATTGCCGGAACGGTGAAGCCGCTGAATTCGCCCTTGCCGCGCGCCGCATATAGCTGGTGGATACTGGAAAGATAAATCCCTTTTTTGTAAGCCAAGTCCGCTATCTTCTTGGCCAATATTTTTTTCCTGGCTAAATCATCGGAGATGATTAATTCCATTACGATTTTCTGCACGTCAAGAGGTTTTCTTCCCATGGCATTAACTCCTTCCTACAGTTACTCTACGTTAATATCTTAATCAAACTATACAGCTTCTCTACCTCTATTTTTTTCTTCTGAATCGCCTTCTCGAAATCCAGCGTGAATATTTCATCGTCGCGTATTCCCAGCGCTTTATCAGATTCTCCTTTGAGAAGAAAATCAACTGCTGCCTGGCCAAACCTGATGCCTAAGTTACGGCTGGCTGCGGTCGGCCGGCCTCCCCTTTGGATGTGGCCTAAAACCACAGCGCGGGTCTCCAGGCTGGTCATCTCGGTTATTTTTTCGGCAATCTCCGCAGCGGAACCTGCGCCTTCGGCCACGATAATAATCCAGCTTATCTTTCCCCTTAAATTTCCCTGTACAATATCGTGACACATTGACTCCAGGTCAAATTTTCTCTCCGGGATGATTACATCTTCGCAACCGCTCGCCAAAGCCACCTGCAACGCAAGGAAACCCGACTCCCTGCCCATCACCTCTACCACAAAAATCCGCTCCATAGACGTAGCGGTATCCCTGATATTATCAATCGCGTAAAGCGCGGTGTTTATAGCTGTATCTAAACCGATGGTGGCATCTATCCCGTTTATATCATTATCAATGGACGCGGGAATGCCGACACAGGGGACTTTACATTTTAAATAAAATTGATGCGCCGCCTCAAAACTTCCGTTGCCGCCGATAACCGCTAAACCGTCGATAGCATACTTTTTTATCGTATTCAACGCTCTGGCTTTGCCTTCATCGGTATGAAAATCCGGACAACGCGCGGTCTTCAAAATCGTCCCGCCCTGGTTGATAATCCCGGAAACTGAACGATGGTCCAGGGCCTTCAATTCTTCGTTAATCAGGCCCCACCAGCCGCGCAGCACCCCCATAACCTCTATGTTACGGTATATGCCGTAACGCACCACTGCGCGGATAGCCGCGTTCATTCCCGGCGCGTCACCCCCGGTTGTCAACACTCCGATTCGTTTTATAGACATTTTACACGTAATGGTCTTGGGCCTTTAGTGGACGGTGGACTGTCGACGATCAACCCGCTATTTCTTCTTTTTAGCTACTAACCTCACCAGCATAACTATGCCGAATAAAAGCACTAAAAGCCAAAACGCCTTGCGAATTGGCCTGAAAAGAGAGATAAAACTTACAGAAAGCCGGGGACTCTCTTTTTCGGTTATCAGCAGCTTGGAAAATTTAAACAGCCGACCCTGCTCAGGGATATCAATTCTAATCGGCAATACACCTTTCATCTTGGCAGACTGTACTTCATCATAAAACACCTGTGCCTGCGGAGCGAATTGTTCACCCAGCCGTTCATAAGCTCCTGCCTTTTCCCTCGCCACCTGCTTGCTCATCATTACTGCGCCCTGAAGCCCCCGTAATCCCGCTCCCCAGCCTTCTTGTGCTAGTGGCTTCACGTCACCGCCGAAATTAAAATATGTATAATCCAAGGGCAAATAAACTGCCCACTCCAGCCTGCTGACAGGAATGTCGGTTTGCGGAAGATACAACCTTAAGTTTCCCCACAAACCCATTTTGGGAGCTTTATCCAAATAAACAATCTCTACCGAAAACTGAGCAAGGTCCTCTCCTCTGAACTGAGATTTCTCCAAGGGTATTAACATATTGCCGCTTTTGTCCTTAGCGGGTTTTACCGGTTTGCCGGAGACGAATACGCTCCAGAGGGTCGCTTCCTTCGGCAGCACCAGGCGGATAAACTGCTTGACGTTATTCCTCATCTGGTAGACTGCCTTGGTCAGGCTCTTGCCTTCATCCGTCTGTAAAGTAATGTAGTCTGCGGCATCAATAGCTGCCACTATTACCGGCACCTCTTCGTGCCGCGTTACGTCTATAACAATACTAAAAGGATGATTCAGATATTTGAAGGCCAGTAATATCGGATTGGCGGTGCTGCTCCAGATCGCCGCAGGCAATTCTTTAACGTCAATCAAGGTCACGCGGTCAATCTTATTTACCGCCAATTCCACGTTTGTCGCCGCGGCCAACCCGAAATAACCCTTTTCTCTTTCCGCGCCTATAGCTTTTACCCAGGGTATCTCAGCCACTGCCGAGCCTTCACCGATCTTTCTTTCATAAGTCAAATTTAAAATATAGTTTCCCTTAACGCCGAAGTTAAGATATACATCCAAGTATTGCACGCCTGCCTCAACTGAGGCCTTCCAGTCGCGCAGATCTCTTCCCTGCACCTCAAGTATGCTGACATCCTCCGGCAAGGCAATGCGCATATTGGGAATCTCCGACTGCAGGATGGAATAATTCATCGCGGTCTGGCAGCGGATAAGCCCCTCACCGATAGAGGCGTAAGTGGAGGTGTCCACGTATACCTTAGGCTCCAATTTAACCGGCGTAATCGTTTCCTTAGGCAGGGCCTTGGTCCAGCGTACACTTATGGTATTGGTATTGGGCATAACCGCCCAGGCAACTGTCTGTTTGGGTTCTCTCTTGACCTCCAGCCTTATGGAGGGGTCGACGAATATCTCCACCTCCTGCTCGTTCATCGTAAATTCAAACTGTGAAATCGGCGCGGGAATCACCTCAAAGCTGAAACTACCCGGCCCGCCTTCCCGTTCGCGGGAGGCCTTAATCAAAAACTCCATATCCAGATTATATCTTCCCGGCTTATCAATCACCAGGTAGTATCTACCGCCTAGCATGGTTACAAATGAAGCCGCCTTGTTTACGCTTACGTCAATAAGGCCCACATTACTGCTTAATAAAGGTATCTGGGTTAGGCCTTTCCTGAATACCTCGAAGATTGCCTTACCTTTGACCGTAACTACGTTGTCTTCCAGCTCGGCATTATAATCCGTGCGGTATATCGCATAGGAAGATAATACCGGCGGCAGCATTGCCGGCCTGCCTTCAGAATTAGATATCTCTGCCCTACGCTCTGCCTCTACCGGCGCCCGGACCTTCCTGTCTCTGTAGCCGCTGACAGTTTGCTCTTGAAGGTCTCCTCCAGCGGCTACAGCATCCCCCTCAGTATAATAAGGCTCATACTGTTCATACTGTCGCGTTTCCTGCAGCGCATCCAGGTTATATTGAATATTTTTCGGGGCGTTAATCTTTTGCTGGATTTTATCCTGTAAATTACCGGAAAATACCAAAGCGGGCGAAATAAAAACAAAAACCGCCAAAACAAAAAATAGTAATACTATTTTCAGTCTGGCCATCTTTCACCTCCCATTATATTCGGGGGTTTGTGAAAATTATGTTCCCGATTCCCAGCTCGCGAGGTACGCCTTCTGCTGCGCAGTCAAACTATCTATTTTAATCCCCATTGATTTCAATTTCAGGTCGGCAATTTTCTTGTCTATTTCCACGGGAACGCCGTAAACGTCTTTTCTTAACTCCTTGCCGCACTTGGCGAGGTATTCCGCGCTTAACGCCTGATTGGCAAAGCTCATATCCATGACCGAGGCAGGATGCCCTTCTGCCGCTGCCAGGTTTATCAGGCGGCCGTCGCCCAACAGGTATATCCTGCGGCCATCCCTTAAGGTATATTCATCCACAAAATCGCGGATTTTCCTCTTGGCCTTGCTTAATCTTGCCAATGCCGGTATATCTATCTCCACGTTAAAATGGCCGGAGTTGCAGACAATCGCACCGTCGCGCATTTTTAAGAAGTGCTCTCGCCTAATGACGCTGGTATCGCCGGTAGTGGTTACGAATACCTCGCCGATTCTCGCGGCATCGGCTATGCGCATAACCTCATAACCGTCCATAGTCGCTTCCAAAGCACGCAGGGAATTTACCTCCACGATAATGACGCGGGCGGCCATTCCTCTTGCCCGCATCGCTACCCCCCTGCCGCACCAGCCGTATCCGCAGACCACCACACTCGCACCCGCCAACAGCTTATTCGTGGCACGGATTATTCCGTCTATCGTTGACTGCCCGGTGCCGTAACGGTTGTCAAATAAATGCTTGGTCTGGGCGTCATTTACCGCGATTATCGGGTAGGCCAGTTTGCCGGCATTAGCCAGGGCGCGCAGCCTGACCACCCCGGTTGTCGTTTCCTCCGTGCCGCCGATAATGCCATCTATGTTATAAGCTTCCGGGTTCTTATGAATGACGGACACCAGATCCGCGCCGTCGTCCATAGTGATAACCGGCCGGGTGGCCAAGGCGAATTTTATATGCTCGTAATAAGTCTTTTTACCTTCCCCCTTAATCGCAAAAACCGGGACTTTAAGATGGCTCACCAGGGAAGCTGCCACGTCGTCCTGCGTGGACAAGGGATTAGAAGCGCAAAGCGCTAACTGAGCGCCCCCGGCCTTTAATACCTCCATCAATACCCCGGTCTCGGTAGTAACGTGTAAACAAGCGGCTATCTTCAATCCTTTTAACGGCTTTTCCTTGCTAAACCTTTTGGCAACCAGTTCCAAAACCGGCATATTATTGCGCGCCCATTCAATCCTCAATACTCCCCTTTTCGCTAACTTTATATCTTTGATATCATAATTCATATTTTCTCCGTAAATATATGGGTCTATGGTCTATGGCCGATAAGACTGTGGACTGTCGACTGTGGACTATTAACCCGTCCATATTCAGGTCTTATAAACGCGCTGCCTGCCTCTTTAAGCTCGCCGCCTTATCCGTCCTCTCCCAGGTAAACTCCGGTTCGCTCCTGCCAAAATGCCCGTAACAGGCGGTCTTCAGGTATATCGGACGTAACAGGTTAAGCGTTTTAATCATCCCTCTGGGAGTCAAGTCAAAGTTATCCCGGATAAGCTTTACGAACGCCTCTTCGCTAAGCTTGCCGGTTCCAAAATCATCCACCATGATTGCCAAAGGCTCTGCCCGGCCGATAACATAAGAAACAAGTATCAGGCACTTATCGGCAAGCCCCGCAGAAACAATATTCTTGGCAATGTAACGGGTCATATATGCGGCAGAACGGTCAACCTTGGTCGGGTCCTTGCCGGAAAAAGCGCCTCCGCCGGGCGCGGCGACTCCGCCGTAGGTATCCACCACTATCTTTCTACCGGTCATCCCGGTGTCGGACTGCGGCCCCCCTACGACAAACTTGCCGGTCTGGTTGACATAATATTTTGTATTTTTATCAATATACTTCTTTAATACCGGGCGGGCGACCACCTCGATAATTTCTTGGCGCGCCTTGCGGGTAATCTTTTCTCCGGTATAGTCCAGTATCTCATCGGTATGCTGACAGGCCAACACCACCGAATCTATCCGCTTGGGAATGCCGTCGCAATATTCGATAGTAATCTGGGACTTACAATCCGGGCCAAGGTACTTCAAGATACGCTGCCTTCTCACATCCGCCATCCGCCGCACCAGTTTGTGGGAAAGCATTAAGGATAAGGGCATCAATTCCGCAGTTTCGCTGCAGGCGTAACCTACCATCAGGCCCTGGTCGCCTGCTCCGCCCCTATTCACACCCTGGGCAATATCCGGAGACTGATTATGGATGGTATTTATCACCGCGCAGGTATGATAGTCAAAGCCGTATTTGGGATGGTCATAGCCTATCTGGTGCAAGACCCGGCGGGTCAGATTATGCACGTCCACATAACCGGTGGTGGTAATTTCCCCGCCGACAATAAGAAGGCCCATGGTAACGTATGTCTCGCAGGCAACCCGGCCGTAAGGGTCCTGCCTTAAAACGTCGTCCAAAACCGCATCGGAAATCTGGTCACAGACCTTATCCGGATGCCCCTCGCCTACCGACTCAGAAGTAAAATAATGCTTGCGCCCTTTCATCTTATCTCCTCTCCTAAAATTTCTCTTTTGCCTCGTCTAAAAACTTGCGGTCTCCGATATCATACCAGCGCCCCCGGAAGACAAATCCGTAAACCGCAGCTCTCTTTCTCAACCAGTCTATATAAAAACCCGTGGCATCCTGTTTTCTGGCGACACCCCCCAAATATTCTCTTATCAGCCCCAGGCTTTCCGCGGGAAAATAATAAAGGCACATCGCCACCAGCGGCGACTGGGGCCTTTCGGGTTTTTCCCGGAAATCAACAATCCGGCCGTGTTTATCAAGCTTCACTACGCCGTATTTCTTACCCTGGCGCATATCTCCGATATGATAAACGCCGATAGCCGGATGGGGCCTTTTTGCTCCGGCAAAAGACACAAAACTAACCAGTCCGCCGTCAAATAAATTATCGCCGCCGACAACCAACAGGTCATCTTTGATGCGTTTAGCCTCAATGGCAAACCCCATATCTCCGATTGCCCCGCGCTTATCGCTTTCGTCTTTGGTCAAATCATCCACTAAGCTTACGCGTTTCTTACAGCGTAAACCCTTGTTCCAGCTTTTAAACCGGGATATGAATTTGCTGTTGGTTACTACAATTATTTCGTCTATATCTTTTATCAGCTCTAATTTATCCAGGATGTAATTGATTATCGGCTTATGCCTTACCGTAAGCAGCGGCTTGGGGAATTCCCGGGTCAGAGGATAAAGCCGGGTAGCATAACCGGCGGATAATATTAGTGCCTTCATGCTTAGTTAATGTGGACTACTGGTTATTTTTCTTAAGCTGTTCTTTTAAGTAAGTGACCCTCTCCACCGGGGTGGGGTCAATTCCGTAAGCGATGGCTAAATAATAGGAGATAAAATCACCGATATATATCAGGGAAAAAATCTTACTTAACAGCCCCTCTTCGCAAGACCAAATTTCAATTACGCAAACACCTTTCTCCTTAAGTATATCCTTGGTAATCTCCATCCTCTTCGCCACCCGCGGGTGCATTTTTTTATCCCGCAGCATCAAAACTACAAAATCCTTAAATAGTTTTTTCGGATTCTGCCAGCCGACAATCTCGTTGTGGTTCATTTCGGGAAAAACATGGGCTAAGGCAAGTGCTTTGGAGTTCTCATTGAGCTGGCCCTTAAGGCGCGTCGCCGCCACGTCAAAATTAACCGAAGCAGAATAAATAACCGTGAACTTATTTACCAGCTTTGATGCAATTAATTTGGCGATGTTGTCTTTCGGGCCCACAGCCGGATTCAGACGCTCCTTCTTTAATTCCTCCAGCACCCTGATTGTCTGGTTAACGGCAGGCCCCGGATCAACGGCTAGCCCCAGCTTGGCCAATATGCAGAGCGGAATGATGCTTAAATACCCCAACGCGCAGCGGGGAGGCAATCCCGGCGGCAACTGGACAAAGGTAACCTCGTCTTTAAGTGCCAACTCCTTCAGCTTGCCACCCGAAGAAATCACAATCAAAAATGCCCCCTTTTCTTTTGCCTGGGCATAGGCGCTTAAAGTCTCTTCGGTATTGCCGGAATAACTGGACAAAAATACCAGCGTTGAGCTTCCGATGTACGCCGGCAGGTCATATTCCCGGTATACGTTAACGGGCATCTTCATATCAAAATAGAGATACGACCTTACCAGGTCGGCGCCGATTGCCGAGCCGCCTAAGCCGGCAAAGACTATCCCCCGGAATTCCCGCTGGTTGAACGTTATTTTGGCGGTATTGCCGATACCCTGTGCAGCCTTCAACTGCGATGGGAAATCAAGCAATAAATCCAGCATCGCGGATTTATCAATTTCTTTCATCGTTTTTAAACTTAGTTTCGTTTTCATATTATTTTAATAGCTCTCTTAGTTTTTTCTGGCTGAATTCTTCTACCTCAATGCCTGTTGATAGCCTGAGCGCCTGTTCCGCTATTTCGCGCGCCGCCTCTAAGCTTACCGAACGGATAACCTGCTTGATTTCCGGTATGACAAAAGCGGGCATGCTGAATTCATCAAGGCCCATACCTAAAAGTATTAATCCCAGCGCCGGCTCACCGGCCATCTCCCCGCACATCCCTACCCAGATGCCTGCCTTATGCGCGGAGTCAATCACGTTCTTAATCAGCCTTAATACCGCGGGATGCGCCGGTTCGTAGAGATAGGCAATCTTCTCGTTAGTGCGGTCTACTGCCAGAGAATACTGAATAAGGTCATTGGTACCGATGCTGAAAAAATCGCACTCTTTTGCCAGGAGGTCCGCGGTCATCGCTGCCGAAGGGACCTCAATCATTACCCCCACCTGGATATTTTTGTCATAAGCTAATCCTTCTCTGTGTAATTCATCCTTTGCCTCATTAAGCATCTTATTTGCCTGAACCAGCTCTTCGATGCCTGAAATCATCGGATACATAAGTTTTAAGCTGCCGTGCACCGAAGCCCTCAATATCGCCCTTAACTGGACCTTGAAGATGTCCGGCCGGGCAAGGCAAAATCTTATTGCCCGCCAGCCTAAGAAGGGAAGCATGTCGTGGGGGACTTCAAACTGCGATATAAACTTATCTCCTCCTAAATCCAAAGTCCTGATGATTACCGGGTGCGGCTTCATCTCCTCGGCCACATACTTATATGCCCGGTAATGCTCCTCTTCCGTGGGTAGGCCCTTGCGGTTCATGTAAAAGAATTCCGTCCGGTATAAACCTATGCCTTCAGCGCCGTATTGTTTGACCGCGCTTATCTCCGCGGGCAATTCTATATTGGCCACGATATCGATTCTCTTACCGTCTAATGTCTGGGCCGGCAGCTTTTTAAGAGATGTGAACTTTTTGCTGATCTCTTTCAGCCTTTCTTCTGTCTTGTGGTAATTGGCTAAGGTCTTAGCGCTGGGATTTACAATGACCAACCCCATAGACCCGTCAACGATAAGATTGTCTCCACTCTTAATCTTTAAAGTCGCTTCCTGAGCACCCACTACCGCGGGAATCTCCAGGGATTTGGCCATAATCGCGGTATGGGAGGTCTTGCCGCCGATATCCGTGATGAATCCCGCCACATTTTTCTTGTGCATCGCCGCGGTCTCCGAAGGTGAGAGGTCGTGCGCTACGACAACCACCCTCTCCTTTAAATCCTCGAGTATCTTGCGTTCCCTGCCGAGAAGATTCTTTATGATTCTTTTACCTACGTCGTTTATATCGGAAACTCTCTCCTTCAAATACTCGTCCTCTATCTTGGAGAAAACCCTGACGTATCTCTTTAACACCTCGGAGAATATATAAGCCACACAGACGCGTTCCTTTTTAAGGCGGGAGATTACCTCCTCGATGAGCATGCGGTCCTCTAAAACCAGAAGATGGGCATCAAAAATCTCCGCCGCGTCCTGCCCCATTTCTTCGGAAATCCTCTTCTGTAAGCCCAAAAGCTCCTGGCGGGTCTTAATCAATGCCTCTTCAAAAATCTGTATCTGTTTGGGGATATCTTCCTGCTTTATAGGCTGCTTAGGGACGACGATTTCCTCCCTGCCTATTTTATAAGCCGGGCCGATAGCGATACCTGCCGCCGCGGGAATCCCCTTAATCTCTATTTGCTGTTCGCTCATTCTTCGCCCATTAATTTCTCTAATTCTTCGATTGCTAAATGCGCGTCGTCGCCTTCTGCCTCAACACAGATCTCCGTGCCCCTCTCCGCGCCCAGCATGAGAATGCCCATAATCGATTTTCCGTTTACCGCTTCGCTGCCCTTCTTGACCGTAATCAGCGAATCGTACTTATTGGCAATCTGCACGAACAATGCCGCCGGCCGCGCATGCAAGCCCTGCTTACTCTTTACAATCATCTTCTTTTTTACCAACGCCATCTCTACAATACCTTACGGCTAAACTTCCTCGATTAGCCCTAATATAATCTTCGCTAATTTTGCCGGGTCATGGCGGATATAATCCTGGGTGGTTACTATTTCATCTTCAATTACCCGGTAGCCCAGAGCCCTCATCCGGCGACTGTCGATAACTATAGGATATGATTTCTCCTGCCGATAACGGTCAATCAATTCCTGGGGAAGATGGGAGCTGTTTACAATACAATAATCCAATATCTTGGGATGGCTGTGTTTTATAATGGCGTCCAAATGGTCGCAGGCGGTATAATTGTCGGTCTCGCCGTACTGGGTCATTATATTGCAGACATAAATTTTAATCGCATCGGAAGCCACCACCGCATCGGTAATCTCTTTTATCAAAAGATTGGGGATGACGCTGGTATAAAGGCTGCCCGGCCCTAAAATAATAATCTGTGCTTCGTTAATTGCCTTTATTGCCTCCTCTGCAGGAGCGGGATTCTCAGGCTCCAGGCAGACCTTCTCTATGGGGATATTGTGCCGGGGTATCTGGTCCTCTCCTTTGATGGATGAGCCATCCTTGTACTGCGCCACCAGGGCTACGTTATTTAAGGTAGAAGGAATAACCTGCCCTCGTATGGCCAATACCTTGCTTGATTCTTTAATTGCCTTCTCGAAGTCACCGGTGAGCTGTGTCATCACGGTTATAAAAAGGTTGCCGAAATTATGCCCGGAAAACTCGGAATTTTTATTGAACCGAAATTGGAATAAATCACGCATCAATACCGGCGCATCCGCCAAAGCCACCAGGCAGTTACGGATATCTCCCGGCGGCAGCATATCAAACTGCTCTCTAAGGCGGCCGGAGGAACCTCCGCTGTCCGCGACCGTAACGATTGCCGTAATGTTGGAGGTATATTCTTTAAGGCCCGATAAAATAACCGATAATCCCGTGCCGCCGCCTACGGTAACTATGCGCGGGCCGCGCTCCAGCTGTCTTTTCTTATACATCAGGTCAATAAAAGCGGTGTCTCTGTGCGGCAGGAATATCATCAGAAAGGAGCGCAGCATCCTTTTTATCCCCAGCACCAATAAAATTACGCCGGAGGCGACAACTATACCGTAGAGCACCTTGACAATCATCAGCGGTTCCGGCTCGAAACGCGCGGAACCGAAAACAACCAGCAAGACTCCGAAGGCGGACAGGAGAATCCAGCGTTTCACGCGCATCCCCGGATACAACCACTTAAACATAACTAAAAACTTATTTATCTTGCTCATTTCTAAATTTTCTTTTCGTCTTCCTGGTTGATTATTTTTATTATCGATTTATCGTCTTTGCATGCCTTTAGATTATCCCGAAAATATTTATCCTTTAACAGGCGCGAAATCCTCGCCAGGGCCTTTAAGTGCGGGCCCGCCGAATCCTGGGGAGCTACCAGTAAAAACAGGATATATACCGGTTCGCCGTCCAATGAATCGAAATCGACACCCTTGGAAGACAACCCGAACCCCGCGACTAATTTTTCTACGCAGTCCGCTTTGGCGTGAGGTATGGCCACACCCTGCCCGATAGCCGTTGAACCCAATTGCTCCCTGGCCATCAACGCCTCGATTAGTTTATTGCGGTGGCGCTTTTCTACTTCTCCCGCGTTTATCAACGCCTCGACGAGCTCTTTGATTACATCCTCCTTTTTGGAAGATTTAAGCTCAGAAACTATTGCCCCTTTCGATAAAAAATCCATCATCTTCATACGCTTCTCCTTGTAATCTGTCTCTGTTTAAGCCTATTGCATTTTCTAAACTCGTTCCCGAAGTCTTGTATCAAACTCCTTTCTTATGAAACAGGAGGGGGATTCAAATATCAATAAGCGGGAGACGGGATTCGAACCCGCGACAACAACGTTGGCAACGTTGCACTCTACCAACTGAGTTACTCCCGCGTCGTTCGCTACGGCCCTTGTCGGGCCGTTTTACGCTCGCTTTAGTGCCATTGAAATTTTCCTTGCCGGAAAAAATACTCCAAGGCACTACGCTCGCTACGGCCCTTGTCGGGCCGTTTTACGCTCGCTTTAGTGCCATTGAAATTTTCCTTGCCGGAAAATTTCAATGGGCGGAAGAGGATTTGAACCTCCAAGGGTTACCCCAATAGCTCCTAAGGCTATCGCGTATGCCAATTCCGCCATCCGCCCGTATCGGCTTATGGCATATCGCATATGGCTAATAATCACATAACTACTTGCACATGCCATTTACTAAATCGTGAGCCTCCCGCGGCTCGAACGCGGCACACCCACCTTAAAAGGGTGGTGCTCTACCAGATGAGCTAGAGGCCCGAATTCAATAAGTTATAAAAGAGCAATGGGTCAATGGTAAATAGTTTAAAGCTTTTACTATTGGCTATAGGCCATAGACCCGTGAATTAAAGGTTATAGCCGTGGGTCAATAGTCTATAGTCTATGGTCGATAGTTTATTCTAGGGTTAAGGTTATCAGCCCTTGCCTTGATTAAACTCTAAAACCTCTTTCTCTTTGCCGCGGACAATCTCTTCTATCTTCGCGATGTACTTATCGATCATTTTCTGCAGTTCGTCAACGCCTCTGAATTTATCATCTTCCGTTACAACCTTATCTTTTTCTAATTTTTCCAGTACCTCTTTTGCCTCCCGCCTTACCGTGCGCACCGACACCCTTCCTTCTTCCGCCATCTTATGCACAACCTTGACCAGCTCCTCGCGCCTCTCTTTGGATAAGGGCGGGACCGACAACCTGATTAACTTGCCGTCATTAGAAGGGTTAATCCCCAGATTGGACTTCAGTATCGCCTTTTCAATCTCCTGGATTGCCGTTACATCCCACGGCTGTATCACAATCAGATGCGCGTCGGGCACAGAGATAGATGCCAGCTGCTTAAGCATCGTAGGCGTGCCGTAATAATCGATATGCAGGCCTTCAACCAGGCTGGGGGAGGCCCTGCCTGTCCTGATTTGCGCGAACTCCCGTGTGACCGATTCGATAGTCTTTTTAACCTTTTCTTCAGTGCCGCGTAAGACTTCCTTAACCGTCATCGCACCCCCCCTTTATTATGTTTTTAAAACCTGCTGTCTCGACGGCGAAACTTCCCTGCCGCGGAATCCCGCTCCGTAAATAGCCGGAAAGCCCTGCTTTACTCTTTTGAATTTTGGCTGCTTGAGTTTGTCCGGGATTTTGAATCTACTGAGCCGTCAACAAATAATGGATACATTGGAAGCCCGAATTTAGGCCGTATGCAAGGCGCGACGACGAAGGCGTACCCGCTGTGGTACGCCGAGGAGGAGCAACGCCGCAGACGGCCGAAAGGCGGGCTTCCCCCTCATCTATATAGTTATGGGCTGGCTGATTTTGGGCTGCGACTGCGTCACTCGTCCTTGGCGTAGCGCCTTGGCTACGCCGGCGTCCTCGTTCCTTGTCTCGCTCCAAAATCAGCTCAGCCAATGTGTCCATTATTTATTGATGGCTCAGTATTCAACGCCTGATACCGCTTGTGCGTGTTATCTGACTATAGTGCCTATCCTTTCGCCGGATATTGCCCGCTTGATGTTGCCCTGTTTATTCAGGTTAAAAACAACGATGGGTAATTTATTGTCCATGCAGAGGCTGACTGCCGTCGCGTCCATTACCTTTAACCCCTTCTTCAGGACGTCGATATACTTTAGAGAAGTGAATTTCTTTGCCTTGGGGTCTTTCAAGGGGTCTCGCGAATATACGCCGTCTACCCGGGTAGCCTTTAAAATAACATCGGCGTTTATCTCCATCGCCCTCAAGGCAGCGGCGGTATCGGTAGTAAAATATGGATTCCCCGTCCCCGCTACGAATATAACAATCCGCCCTTTTTCCAAATGCCTGATTGCGCGCCGGCGTATATACGGCTCAGCGACCCTCTGCATCTCAATCGCGGTCAATACCCGGGTAGGGACAGATATCTTCTCCAGCACATTCTGCAGCGCTAAGCCGTTAATAATTGTCGCCAGCATGCCCATATAATCGGCGACCGAACGGTCCATATCCAGGCCTCTCTCCTGCGTATTTTCCTGGCCGCGGAAGATATTGCCGCCGCCTAATACTATCGCGATCTGAACGCCCGAATCCCTTGCCTGTTTTATCTGCTTGGCCAAAGAAACCAGGACATCGTTGTCGATGCCGTGCTCTTTAACGCCCTGCAGAGCTTCGCCGCTTAATTTTAAAACGATGCGTTTATAGACCGGTTTGTTCATTCGCCTACCTTATATCTGATGAACCTGCGGATTACAATATTTTCGTTGATTTTGGCAATCAGGCTGGCCAAATAATCCTTGATCGTGATATTGGGGTCTTTTATAAAAGACTGTTCCAAAAGGCAATAATGTTTATAAAAATCTTCCTGGTCCTTATGTTCCTTAAGGACTTCCTTGGGCACGTCTTCTTTCTTTATATACTCGGGGCTGGATGCCGCTATCTGCATAGCCAAATCCTTGGTAAAACGGCAAAAGTCTTCGTTGCGGGCGACAAAATCCGTCTCGCAATTGACTTCCAATAATACCCCGATTTTATTTCCCAGGTGCACGTAGGCCTCAATCCTGCCCTGGCCTGCCTTGCGGTCCTGTTTGGACGCGGCAATCTCCAGGCCGCGTTTACGCAAAAAGATAACCGCCTGATCAAGGTCTCCCTTTGCCTGTTCAAGCGCTTTTCTACAGTCACCGATACTCGCCGAACTTGTCTGGCGAAGCTTCTTTATGGATTCTAAAGGTATCTTCATTTTTTTATTTCCGGCTTATTAGCCGGCCGCCCCTTTCCGTCAGTTTCTGCCTTCCGGTCTTTTTTTGATAATTTTTCTTCCTTATCCTTATCTTCCTCTACAATCGCCTCAATCTCTTTTATCTTATTTTCTTCTTCGGCGGTTATGGCAACCGCGGGATCTTTCTCCCCGGCCGGGGATGATTCTAAACCCACCCCCTCGGTGGATAAATAAGACAAAAATCTCTTTCTGCCGTCAATGACGGTATCGGCGATTATAGAAGTAACCAACTGTATGGACTTTACGGCATCGTCGTTGCCCGGTATGGGATAATCGATCATATCGGGATTGGAATTGGTATCAATCAATGCTACTATGGGTATGCCAAGCCGGTTAGCCTCCCTCACCGCCGTTTCCTCTTTCTTGCTGTCAATGATAAAAAGCGCCGCCGGGGGTTGTTCCATGGAAACGATACCGTCGAAATATTTTTTTAATTTGACCAGTTCCTTTTCCAGATGCGCCACCTCTTTCTTGGTCAGCCTCTGGAAGGTGCCGTCTTCCTTCATTTTTTCTATATCTTTTAACCGGGCAATGCTCTTTTTTATGGTGGCAAAATTGGTCAAAAGCCCGCCCAGCCACCTTTCGGTAATCCAATACATTCCCGAGCGCACCGCCGCATCCTTAATCGCCTCCCTCGCCTGCTTCTTCGTTCCTACGAACAGAACGGTATTGCCTTTTGACGTAACTTTCAACAGGAAATCCTTAGCGATATTAAGGCAATCGGCTGTCTTTTCCAGGTCAACGATGTAAATACCGCTGCGCTCACCGAAAATAAACTTGGACATCTTGGGATTCCAACGCTTTGACTGGTGCCCGAAATGCACCCCCGCTTCCAGAAGCTTCTTTATCAATTCGTTCGTCATGTTCCTTCAACTTCCTTTCTTGGTTAAGATAAGCCTTCTTGGGCTAGAAAATCACTGCAGCCATATGCGCCTAAACCGGTTCTTTTAGACTTAATAGTATACCATAATCCCTTTAGTGTGCAACTATTTTTGTAATAATTCTTCAAAAAACCGCTTTAAGCGCGAATTTCCGCGATTTGGCCCGGTTTTGCCCGGATTGCCGATAATTTTATCATTTAAGCGAATAAACCCTTCGGGCCTGACGATATACAAAACATCCCGCAACCGCACAGCCATCACAGCTCTTGTATCTGGTAAAGCCGTTTATATAGCCCGTTTTTATCCAAGAGCTGCTGATGGGTTCCCCTTTCCGTAATCTTACCTTTATCTAACACGATAATTTGAGAGGCGGATTTGACCGTGGAAAGCCGGTGGGCGATAATAAATACCGTGCGGCCCTTAATCAGCCGTTCCAGCGCCTGCTGGACGACCATCTCTGACTCTGTGTCTAATTGCGAAGTTGCCTCATCAAGTATTAAGATAGGCGGATTTTTAAGGAGCGCCCTGGCAATGGCAACCCTTTGTTTTTCTCCGCCGGAAAGCTTGGTCCCCCTGTCGCCGATAATCGTATTATATCCTTCGGATAAACGCAGTATAAATTCGTGGGCGTACGCCTCTTTGGCTGCCTGCTCAATTTCGGCGTCTGTAGCGCTGGATTTTCCGTAACTTATATTTGCCTTTACCGTATCGTTAAATAATATCGTCTCCTGGGTAACAATCCCTATCTGGCTGCGCAGGGACTTAAGCGTTACCCCCTTTATATCCTGGCCGTCAATAAGTATCTGGCCCTGTTTGGGATCGTATAACCGGGGTATCAGGTCAACAAGTGTGCTCTTGCCGACTCCGCTGGGCCCGACGATTGCCAGCCGCGAACCCAGATGGACCTCCAGATTGATGCCCTCTAAAATAGCCCTCTGCGCGTAGGCGAAATAAACATCTTTAAATACGACACTTGTCCTTACGGCCGGCAGCACTTTTGCTCCGGGGCCATCGGTTATCAGGGGCTGGATATCCAGAACTTCATAGATCCGCTTAACCGCTGCTATTGCCTGCTGCATTATGGAATTGACCTGGCTTAATTTTTTAAACGGCCGGATAAGTGAAAGCAGCGCCGCCATAAATAAAGTAAACATCCCGAAGGAAAGACTGCCCTGGATAACCTGCCTCCCCCCGTAGAATATAATAAAAAGTGCCGCCGCTACACCGATTAATTCCGTAACAATGCCCAATATCAGCATCCTCTTTATTGATTTCATCGCCAGCCGGTAATAATCGTGGTTTTGGCCCCTGAACTTGGAGATTTCCTTCTCTTCCATGCAGAATGCCCGGACAATCCTCACACCGATAAAGGTCTCCACCAGCAGGGAATTTATGTCCGCCATCTTCTCTTGTGATTTTTTACTGAGCTTGCGCAACATCTTGCCGACAATTAACATAGGAACCGCCACCAAAGGCAGGATCACTACGGAAACTAAGGCCATCTTCCAATTTATCAGGAAAGTCAATAACGCAAAGGAGGCTACCTGGCAGGTCTCATACACCAGGTCGGTAAGCGCGTAGGAAACCGCGTTTTCTATGAGCCTGACGTCATTGGTAATGCGGGAAACCAGCTCGCCGCTTCTTTTCTCGGTAAAATAGTCCAGAGAGAGAGTCTGGAGTTTTTCGTAGATAAGGTTCTTTACGTCCCGGATTACCTTTTGCCCCACATCCGCCATAATATAGGACTGCAGGAATTCGAAAACTGCCCTTATAACGAGGGCAATAGGAACTATGATAAGCAGGGCATAGAGAACGCTTAAAGGCGATAAGCGGTTTAACTGGTTTAAGATGTTTTCTACAAACAGCGGCAGCTTACCGCTGGCAATGCTTATCTGCCTGTTAGTGAATACCCTGTCGATAATCGGCACGATTGTGCTTAAACGGAAGACATCGAACAGGGTGACAATACCCATGAACACCCCGGATAAGACCAGCCGCCCGTAATAAGGCCTGGCAAACCTGAATAACTTGCGATATTCCTGCATTTAAGCAAACCTCTTCTTTTTAGGTGATATATAAACTAGTAATATAGCATATCATTTGGCGTTTGTCGAGTTTTATAGAGGAATTTCGAGCCGCTCCGGTTCGCCGGCAGTACAATCACAGGTCACCCCTCGACTCCACTCGGGGCAGGCAGGTCTCAAGTCGCAGGCTGGCAAATAATCCTGTTAGGTTTTGCCACTTTCTGCGTCTATTGTAAGTAGAAAGGGGGAGCGCAACGGAGATAGAATAGCTTGACAAAAGAAAAAAAAGTAATACAATTGTATATACACTCCATTGCGCAAGGCATCGATGAGTCAAATCAAATGGAGCCTGCTAAAGAACAGGCGGTTAAAGCGCACGCGCGGCGTTTCTTTTGAAGAAATAATTCAGGCTGAATTGTTAGATATCCGCGGTCATCCCAGCCGGGATGACCAGCAAATTTTAATATTTGACTATAAAGGGTATGTCTGGGTAGTGCCATTTATTATCAATGAAGAAGGCATTTTCTTGAAAACTTTATATCCCAGCCGTAAATATCAAAAGCTTTATAAGAAGAGGTGACTAGATGAGGAAAATTAAACTGACCAAAGAGGAACGTTGGATTGAAAATCATTTGGAAGAGTTTGTCCCGGCGGGCAAGGATAAATATGATGAGATTGTGCAGGCAATCGCGGCAAGAAAAAAGGATGCCGTCTTAAATATACGCGTCAATAGCTTTGATTTGCAGCATATTAAACAAAAAGCACGAAAATTAGGGATTAAATACCAGACTTTCATTTCCGAAATCCTGCACAAGGTCGCCCAGGCATAGCGTGACCTGGAACCTGCCTGCCCCGAGCGGAGTCGAGGGGTGACTTACAACTGGGGCACTGGGACACTCACTTAATCAAGCCTCCAGCCTGCGGCGCATCTTTTCCACAAGTGTAGCCGCTATCAAATCCACGGTTTCGTCGCAGACGCCGTCAACAAACCTTGATTTTTTGCGCATATCGCACTGGTCGTTAATATAGTCAACCACCGTAAAATCCTTGCCCTTCTCAACGGCTATCTCGGTAGAGAAAAAACCCAATTTGTAGATTTTGGCTATTTGTTCGGTTATCTCATAGAGCGGATTTAGGTTAAATTTATTGACTTCCGCTTCAGTAACAACATTGTAGATATGCGTTAGGGGATCCCACCAGCAAGCCGGCATTTTACCCAAAATGTAAAATACCCTGAACCAAGCGGGTTTCTTATCCATAACACAGGGAATAATCTGTTTTTGCAGTAAAAATATAAAATCCTTATGCCGCCTGTGCCAGTGGCAGACATCCTCAACAGAACGGGCATTGAGCAATACTCCCAGCCCGCCGGTTTCTACTCCGTGCGCTGGCTTAACTACAAAGGGCACCCCTATCTGTTTAATCTTGTTCATAATCGCCCGGCGCTCATCGGTAGGATAATAAATAAAGGTGGGCGGCACAGGGATATTATTCAAGGTAAAATCCATATGGATAAGGACCTTGTCGTCAATCCATTTTATCCTTTCAGGATGGTTGACAAAAAAAGCCTCTTTTTCCTGCGAAAACTGCACCAGCTCCAAAAATCGGTAGTCTGTATCAGAGGCGCGGTCAAAGAAAGCGCGGAATTTAATCTTTTCTTCCGTTAATAACTGCAGCGTTTCGTAGAGGTTAAAGGGATGGATAAGATATGGCCTTAAGCCGCTCTTAAGACAAGCATTATTAATCTGCAAAACAAAATCTCTGTCGTATTCCCAATTCCAGGCAATAGCCAGATCAAATATTGCCTGAGAGACTTGCTTTCCCTTAATAACAGATTGACTTTTACCGTCCATAACTCCCTGCAACTTGCGACTTGGAACCTGCGACTGGAACACTGCACTACTAAGGCTATTCTACCCCCTTCAAATATCCTGTCAACCTAATTTCACAACAAAGAGATATGCTTATACTCAGCGGGTCCTGCCGAGTCTCGTTTTATCAATAACCCGTGCAACACGGATTGATTTTATGGTTTCGTGCTCAGCGCTCTAAAATTTTTGCCGTGCACTTCGGCTTACGGCTCTCTCCCGGATTCGCTCTCGCGCTAATAATTCCTCCGTTCGCCGTAATTCCTCGTGCACTCCTTGCCCACGGGTTCACTATCGGCAAGGATGCCAAAAATTTTCTAATGCGCTTCGCCCGAAACACATAAAATCATTATGTATTAAGCTTGGATACCCACCAATATATGTAATATTCTCATAGTCCCGTTAAGTTTATATATCAGCGGGTGGCTTGGGCTGGATTTGAGCAGCATGTAGTTTGTGCGAGCGGCCAAGGTGCCCGAGCTGAAAGCGAGGGCGAGCGAGCGCAAACTCCAAGCGACATTTTCCTCGGAGGGGAAAATGGAGCGGTGCTGCGAAAACCAGCCCAAGACAGGCCCCGCTGACAATCTACACAGGATTGAGGCTGCCCCTTTCTAAGATTTTAGTTGAAAGGCCGCGCTTACTTTGTTATGATAACTTAAAAGATATACCTGCCAGTAATTTCACTTAAGGGTAATTAAGTTTAAGGAGCTTGCCAATGCGGAAAATAAAAGTCGCGGTAATCGGCACCGGCCGTTTAGGGGAAATACACGCCAGGATTTATAAAGAGCTGAAAAACGCGGAACTGGTGGCAGTATGCGATATAGATAAAGAAAGGCTTAAGCAGATCTCGGCAGCATTAAACGTCGCGGGATTCAGCAACTATGAAGAGCTATTGGATAAGGTTGAGGCAGTTAGCATCGCCGTGCCGACAAAACTGCATTTTGCAGTCGCCGAAAAATTCCTCCAGCATCATACCCATACGCTTGTCGAAAAGCCTTTCACCCTTACGCTGGAGGAGGCGGATAAGCTGATACAGCTGGCGGATAAACAGAGACTCATTCTGCAGGTCGGCCACATCGAGAGGTTCAACTCGGCGTTCGCGGCAACGCAAAAACTGATTAAAAATCCCAAATTCATCGAATGCCACCGCTTGAGCCCTTTCCCTAACCGCTCTTTAGATATCGGCGCGGTCATGGACCTGATGATACACGACATAGACATCGTGCTGGGGCTGGTCAATTCCCCGGTTGAAAAAATCGAAGCCGTAGGCGTAAGCGTTTTGACGAACATGGAAGATATCGCCAATGCCAGAATAACCTTTAAGAACGGCTGCATCTCTAACCTTACTGCCAGCCGGGTAGCGGACGAATGGATGCGTAAAATCCGCATCTTCCAGGAAGATACCTATATTTCCCTTGACTACCGTAAGGAACAAGCGTTCATCTATAAAAAAACGGGTACCTCTATTGTTAAAGAGGCCTTACCGATAGAAAAAGAACAGCCCCTCAAAAAAGAACTATCCCACTTCCTGGAATGTGTCGCTGCTCATAAAGAACCCCTTGTATCCGGCAGGGTCGCCAGAGCGGCAATCGCCGTTGCCCTGGAAATCCAGCAAAAGATATGCCAAACTCAAAGAAAATTTTAATCGTAGCGGGCGAGGCATCAGGAGACCTCTACGCCTCACAACTGATAAGCGAAATAAACAAACTCGCTCCCGGCATTAAATTTTTCGGTTTAGGCGGAATCAAGATGCAGCAGCAAGGGGCAGAGTTATGCTTTAAGATGACGGACCTGGCTGTCGTTGGATTGTTTGAGGTGTTGAAAAACCTTAAAAAATTTCAACAGATCTTCCGCAATTTATTGCAGACCGTAGACCGGGAAAACCCCGGCCTTGCCGTGCTGGTTGACTATCCGGGATTTAACCTGCGGCTGGCCAGGGAGCTTAAGAAAAGAAACATCCCCGTAATCTACTATATCAGCCCCCAGGTCTGGGCCTGGGGCAGGAAAAGAATAAAAACAATAAAGCAACTGGTTAAAAGAATGATTGTTTTCTTCAAATTCGAAGAGGAGCTTTATAAAAAAGAAGGCATCCCGGTTTCCTTTATCGGCCATCCCCTACTGGATGGGGTTAAGGCTTCAATGACTAAAAAGGAATTATTTGATAGACTGAATATCCCTGACAATAAATACACCGTCGCCCTATTGCCCGGCTCCAGGGAAAAAGAGGTAAAAAATATCCTTCCCCGGATGCTCGATACCGCCGGCTTAATCTGTAAGGAGCTCTCCAGCGTGACCTTCCTGATCTTAAGGTCCTCTACCGTCAAAGAAGAATTATTCAATAGCATAATCAACGGCCGTGGACTACCGGCCTATATCCTGCATGATATGACTTACGAAGGTCTGGCCTGCTCGGACTTTGCCATGGTCGCCTCCGGTACGGCAACCTTGGAAACCGCGTTATTGGGTGTGCCGATGGCGATTTTATATAAAGTCTCTTTCTTGAGTTGGCTATACCTGAGAACGGCGATTAAAATACCCTATATCGGAATGGTCAATATCGTCGCCGGAGAACGCATCGTTCCGGAATTCCTGCAGTATCATATCCGGCCGGGAAAAATCGCCTCTTATATAAAAGAAATGTTGACTAACCAACGGGAATCGGATAGAATAAAAACGCTTTTAGGCCGTGTGAAGAAAAATCTCGGAGAAAGCCGTGCGACGGAAAAAGCAGCCCGCATTATTCTGAAAGAACTATAAAACGATGAAGACAAATCCTACACAGACAATAGATGAATTAATCACCGCCCTCTCATTTATTGTCGACGTAGAGGGGAATAGAAAACTCTACCACGGCTGGCGGGTGGCAGTGCTGGCTGCTGAATGCGCCGATAACTTAACCGTAAAACAAAGAAGAGAAATCTTTTACGCGGCATTACTCCACGATATCGGAGCCGTAGGCCTTATCCGCCATATTATCTATTTTTTAAGGATGGAAAATAAACGGAGCCAGACTACCCTGCTCTCCCACCCGATCATCAGCGCGCAACTTGTATCCACGATACCAAAAATGAACCGCACAGCCAGATTAATCCTCGACCACCATGAATGGTGCAACGGCTTAGGGTATCCCAGAGGCAGGATTGAAAGGCATCTCCCCTGGGGTTCGCAACTCTTAAAAGCGGCGGATTCGATGGATATCGCCATGCGCTATCACTGCCACGGCCAGTTAAATATGATGAAGGCGAAATTGATGAACCTGGCCGGAAAGGAAATCTCTCTTAAAGTCTGCGCAAAAGCCATAACCGCCCTGAAAAAAGATAAGCTATTTCATAACCTTTTAAATACGGACAATTTTCCCAGAATCTTTTACCGCATAAAAAACCGGGTAGGGCAAATCTATATACCCAAAGGTATTGATGTAATCGGCAGGACGCTGGAAGTAGTCGCGCAGATTATCGATATGAAGCATCCTTTTACCGCCGGGCATTCTATAAGGGTGGCGCGCTATGCCATGGCAATCGCCCTGGCAATGAAACTGGAACACGACGATGTAACGCGCATCAAATGGGCCGGCTTAATCCACGACATCGGCAAACTTACCCTGCCGCGTAAGATTCTCGATAAGCCTTCCTCGCTTACCAGGAAAGAATTCACCCGCGTTAAGAAACATCCCGAAACGACGCAAAATATACTGGAGATGATCCCCACACTGAGAGAGATTACCCCTATCGCCGTCAGCCACCATGAATATTTCGACGGCTCAGGATACCCTCTGGGTCTAAAAGGAGAAGAGTCCGTCTTAGGCGCCAGGATACTGACTATCTGCGATGCCTTCGACGCAATGACCTCCAACCGCCCCTACCGCAAGCCTTACACGCCCGCGCAGGCCTGCCGGGAGATACAAAAACTCGCCGGTATCCAGTTCGACCCCAATATCGTAAAAATAGCTCTCAATATATTAAGAGACCTGGGATTATAGGAAAAATCTTTTATTTTAGGTTACAAAAAGATTACGGGAGGAAAATTTTCCGTCTGTGGTAAGGTTAACACCCAGCCTCTTTAAGCCTACTTCATCGCCGGGGCTGGGGATGTGGGTGATGTGCACTTCGCAGTTTCTTAATTCTGCCAGTTTCTGCATTGCCAATTCCGCGGTATGGTTGGTAGCCGCGCTTATGGAAAGCGCGATCAGCGCCTCTTCCAAATCCAGGCTTTCGGACTCCTGCCCTAAAATTCCCTCTTTTAATTTTGAAATCTGATTTATGATATTCGGCGAAAGCAGGAGAATCTCATCGGGGATCCTTGCCAGCACTTTTATCGCGTTTAATACCAGGCTCGAGGAAGCATGCATCAGTTTTGAATTCTTGCCCACAATAATCCTTCCGTCATTCAACTGCAGTGCCGCGCCGCAGTATATGCCCTCGTTGCCCTTTCCTTTTGTTTCCGCCTCCTGCGCCGCCTTTCTGGCAGCAGCCACGACCTCCCTGTCCTCGACGGTAACCCCGGACTCTTCCATCAGGGCCGCTGCCCGGTCTACGGTCTCCTTCTTTTCTATTCCCGAGACGTATTCCGTATTATAGCGGAAATACCTCCTGATTAATTCCTGCTTTGCCGCTTCCTGCACTACGGCGTCGTCCACGATGCCGAAGCCTGCCCGGTTAACCCCCATATCGGTAGGAGAATTATACATCGGCAGATGGGAATTCTTTTTCAGTATCTTGCTTAAGATTAACTTCAAAATCGGGAAGCTCTCCACGTCGCGGTTATAATTTACCGCGGTCTGATTATAAATGCCGAGGTGAAAGGGATCGATGAGGTTGAAATCCTGTATATCGGCTGTGGCTGCCTCATAGGCGATGTTTACGGGATGCTTAAGCGGCAGGTTCCAGATGGGGAAGGTTTCAAATTTTGCATAGCCCGCATCCCTGCCTTGCTTGTGTTCGTGATATAACTGCGAAAGGCAGGTCGCCAGTTTCCCGCTGCCCGGGCCCGGAGCAGTAACCACTGTAATCGGGTTTTTCGTCTCGATGCAGTCATTCTTTCCAAAACCATTATCACTTACCACCAAATCTATATCCGCAGGATACCCCTCTATAGGATAATGTACGTATACTTTCACTCCCCGGCGTTCCAGCTTGTTCTTAAAGATGGCTGCCGAAGGCTGGCCGGTGAAGCGCGTAATCACTACCGCCAGGATATCCAGCCCCCATTTCCGCAGGTCGTCGATCAGCTTTAGTGTAGCGATATCATAGGTTATCCCGAAATCACCGCGCACCCTGCCCTTTTCAATATCGCCGGCGTAAATACAGAGCACGATATCAATCTTATCCCGCAACGACTGTAACAGCCTGATCTTGACGTTAGGGTCGTAACCGGGAAGGACCCTGGCGGCGTGATAATCAAAACAAAGCTTCCCCCCGAATTCCAGGCAGAGCTTATTGTCAAATTTCTTAACCCTCTCGAGAATCGCCGCGGTCTGCTCTTTAAGGTATTTTTCGTTATCAAAACCAATCTTTCTCATCGTTTTAAAATAATTTATCGGTACACATTATAATATAGGGCCGGCGGTTTGTAAACCCCCGCACCTTTACATGCCATTTCCCTCAATTACGGCCCTTGGCGATTCCTATCCGCTCATCAATCGGCGGATGGTCAAAGAAAAATATCTTTATTAATCGCGCAGGCCTTCTCTCGGCAAGGTTCTGGTCTGCCAGTTTATCCATCATCGAAATGAAACTCTCCTTAAGCCCGGTAAACTGAAGGGCCATACTGTCCGCCTGGCGCTCAAACCTGCGGGAGATATAATTCTCCAGCGGCGTCATCGCTATCCCCAACAGCGTTATGTAAATTAAAATTACCGGCAGCGCCGCCACATTCGTTAAATAACCGATGCCGAATGCCCCCAGGACATATCCGCTGGTCTGAAAAATAATATAAAAGGAGAGAATAATCCCCATGGAGTTGACTAACAATAATTTTAACAGGTGTTTCAGGCGGTAATGCGCGAATTCGTGCGCTAAGATAACCTCTATCTCATCGTAACCGTATTTATCCTTTAAGGTATCCGCGAGTATGACCCGTTTTGTCCTGCCCATACCCAAGAACGCCGCGTTTGCCTTAAGGGTCTTTTTGCTGAAATCGATCTCGAAGACATCCAGGATCTTTATCTTCATTTTTTCCGCGAGAGCAATGATTCTCTGCCTTAAGGCGGCATCGCTGAACGGCTTATATTTAAAAAATAGCGGGATAATCAAAACCGGCGTAAGCTTAGCCAATACTACACTAAAGAATATCCAGAACAAAGACGCCGCAATCCACCAGTTAGAGGTAAATCTATTTAAAATATAATAAAATGCCTCGGCTAAAATAATAAATATGACGAAAGAAAGAACCATCGTCTTCAAGTAGTCCACCAGCCAGCCTTTAATCTTCTGGTTGCAGAGATTAAACCTGTGCTCCACGATAAACGAACGGTAGAGATTAAGGGGAAAATCCAGCACACTGTAGGCAGCGAATGCCAGCAATAAATATACGGCGACAGCCAGATAGTAACCGGCGAACGCCCTGTTTAAGGCAGCGGCTAAGCCCAAAGACAAACCCGAGCTCTGGAAGAGTGCCAAAACGGATAAAAAAAACAGCGTATCGGTAATTGCCAACCCGTATTTTATGTTGGAATAACGCTTTGCTTTAAGGATTAAATCCTCGCTCATAACTTAAATATTATAGTCTTATTTTTGCCTGCGTCAACCTAATTGCTTTCCCGTAGTGAAAAATAGGGGACGGTTCTATTTTTCTTTTCTCTTGCCTTTAGAAAAATAGAACCGTCCCCCTTTTTTGCGAAAAAATTCCTTAAGCTAAACTAACCCCTGGTCTATCATCGCATCTGCCACTTTGACAAATCCGGCAATATTTGCCCCGTTTACATAATTTATATATTTGCCTTCTTTGCCGTATTTAACACATTGCTCGTGAATAGCGGTCATTATCTGGCGCAGCTTCTTATCGACTTCCTCGCGCGGCCAGGACAGCCTCATGCTGTTCTGGGTCATCTCCAGGCCGGAGGTCGCTACACCGCCGGCATTGGCGGCCTTGCCGGGGGCGTATAAAATCTTTGCCCCCTGGAATACCTTTACCCCTTCCGGCGTTGTCGGCATATTCGCTCCTTCGCCAACCGCAATGCAGCCGTTCTTAACTAATACCTTGGCGTCTTTTTCGCTGATTTCATTCTGGGTAGCACAGGGAAAGGCGATATCGCATTTGATCTCCCATGGTTTTTGGTTATCAAAATAATCGCATTTAAATTCCTTTGCACATTCTTTTATCCGGCCCCGGCGCACATTTTTAAGCTCCAATATACAGCTCAATTCTTTTTTGTCGATGCCGCCCTGGTCATGAATAAACCCGTTAGAGTCCGACATGGTCACGACCTTTGCCCCTAACTCTATCAGTTTCTCCGCAGTATATTGAGCAACGTTACCGGAACCCGATACCGTGCAAACCTTCCCTTTTATTGACTCTCCCCTCATCTTCAGCATCTCTTCAACAAAATAGACGCAGCCGTAGCCGGTTGCCTCCGGCCTGATTAAACTTCCGCCCCAGCTTAATCCCTTTCCGGTAAGAACGCCGGTAAATTCGTTACGCAGCCTTTTGTACTGGCCGAACATGTACCCTATCTCGCGCCCGCTCACTCCTATATCGCCGGCAGGCACATCCGTATCAGCTCCGATATGCCTTTGCAGTTCGGTCATAAAACTCTGGCAAAACCTCATCACCTCGTTGTCCGATTTACCCTTAGGGTCAAAAGCAGACCCACCTTTTCCGCCGCCCATCGGCAGAGTGGTCAGGCTGTTCTTAAATACCTGCTCAAAGGCCAGAAATTTCAATATCCCTAAGTTCACGCTGGGGTGAAAACGGATACCGCCCTTATAAGGACCGATGGCGCTGTTCATTTCTATGCGATATCCCCGGTTTATCTGAATTTCCCCCCGGTCATCCATCCAGGGCACGCGAAACATCACTACTCTCTCCGGTTCGACCATCCTCTCAAGAACTTTCTCGGTCTGATATTTAGGGTTCTTCTCGATAAATGGCATTAACGACTCTGCGACTTCCCGCACTGCCTGGTGGAATTCGGCTTCGCCGGGATTCCGCTCAATGACACTTGCCATAAACGCTTCAATCTTCTTTTGCATTTTGTTCTCTCCTTCCTATTAGATTAATCAGGCGGTAAAAACAAAAAAGACGTCTACCTTTAGCTTCTGGTGGACGCCCTTGTCCGTCTCTAATTCTAGCTTAAATAATTATAATATACACCAACAGGGACGTCAAGGAAAAATTATGCTAAATTATGCTAGCAGGGGGGTTTTATGTATAGAAAGGAAGATTAAGAGCAACTGTCTGTGCGAAAACCAATTGCACCGTAAGGAAAAAATATAAAACGAAGAAATTATCTTCATTCCTTAAAGCTCCTTAAGAATCATTTCGCCAATCCCTATACCTTTTAATCCAAGGGCAGTTGGAATCTTCTTTTGCGCAAAGAATATACTGGCTGCATACTCCGCAGTGCTTAGGCATACCCTGCTTCTCAAGGTCTTCTATGAAGAGATCCAACTGCAACCGGCTTTCTTCTTTAGAACGCAGAGCCAAGCGATGCGCATAGAGATTAGGCCGGTAGGCGTATTTTTCAATAATTGCCATGACCTTTTGCTTGTTTTCTTTGCATACGCCTCTAGAGTTATTAATTACCCTAGAAACCGTGGTCGTGGAAACCCCTGCAAGACGCGCAATATCGTTAATAGTTAGTTTTCTATTTTGTATAGCCATAATCTTTGCTTCTGCCAAGGCTTAGAACTTTCTTAATTCTCGTAAAGAGCTTTTCAATTTCGCAAGGCTTCTCAAGATACTCATCAACGGTAATTTTTATCTCCTGAAGAATATCTTTATACGGATTAGCAGTTAAAAGAATAACCGGAATGTGCCTTGTTTCGGGATTTTCTTTTAGCCTCTTATAAGCCTGGATACCGTCCATTACCGGCATAGTAACATCGAGAAGAATAATATCGGGCCTTATTCCGATAGCTTTCAACAAGGCCTCCATTCCGTTTGATGCCTCCTCAATATTAAAAATACCCTTACTATTCAAACCATATTTTAATGCCTCTCTTATATTTTCTTCATTATCGACAAGTAACACTTTTATATCCATGTCTTTCCTCCCATAATAAAAAGCCAGGCCACCTTTTATTCGGCAGCCTGGCTGCCCCTCAATCCAACTCTGGATTTCTCCGTGGCTGGCGGGGCCCAAAGGCTTTGCGTCCTCTGATTACTCAGAGTTTACCTTTATCGCTTTAAGGTTTATCTTAAAGCAAACACCGGGAAGTTATCTCCCGGCACATTAGCAAAGCGTTTCTTAGCAACCTTGCAAAGCGCAATCCAGTGGTTCTTGCGCAGGTATTTTTTCAGGTTTCTCTTCATGAAACCCCTTTCTTAAATTATTTTACAAAGTCTTTATTAATTGGTTATTATAAAGTTACTTTTTCAACCAAAATATCAAGATCGGTAATTATTACCGGCTTATGCAGATACCCTGCCACATTCAGGCCTTTAATCTTAGATTCAGTCTCGGGATCCAACTCGTCTGCGCTAATCATAATTACTTTAAGGTCCTGATTAAACTGCCGGATTGCTTCAAGCGTTTGGATTCCGTCCATCTCCGGCATCCTTTTATCAAGGAGCATAATCTGAGGACTATTTGCTTTAGTTAGGTCTATAGCCTGCTTGCCGGAATTGGCACTAAAGACAACGTAGCCGCGCCTTGTAAAATGCGATTCCATCAGCTCGCAAATCTGCGCTTCATCATCCACCATTAAGAGTTTTATTCTGTTTTCCATGGCCTGCCTCACCCGGATTCTGGTCCATTTTAAGTATAACATATAACTCTGCCATTGTCAAATAAATTTCTTATATATCGGCAGAGATAATAAATAGACGCTCATAATTCGTCATATCTAACTGTTAATAAAAGAGTTATATTATTAAATAGTAAAAAACATTATATTGTTTCTGCCGATACTTTTGGTTTATTAAATTAATCGGCAGAGATTTCTCTTGACAAAATCAATTTTTTGTTTTACAATTTTAATGGTGAGGTTAATATGAAACTTGGTGAGAAAATTAAGCAAATCCGGATACAAAAGGGCTTTTCCTTAAGAAACCTTACGGAACGACTTAAGAATATCTTTGGAAATAAGGCCCTACGCTATAATACTATTTACCGCATTGAAAAAGGGTTAAGAGATGCCAAGAGGATCTCCAGCCTTTCGCAGATATGTATCGGCTTAGAAATTTCCTTAAAAGAATTAAAGGAAGGTACGGAAGAGGAAAAAATCTCGCTTGTAGACTACATTAAGAAACGCGACAAAACAGCTAAATACATCTATTCTCCTAACGCCCGAGCGGAAATCCTCACCAAAGAAAAGCAGCCTTTCTTAGCTGTAAGATTGGTTTTATTGCCCGGGGGCAAAACAATTTTAGAACAGGACCCTATTGAATTGGGAAGATTCGAAAAGTGGGTTTACGGCTTAAAAGGAAAGATTACCTGCGTGGTAGGACAAGAAAAAATTATATTATGTAAGGATGAGGTTATTTGTTTTGAAAGCAACATCCCACATTACTTTGAAAACAACACCACCCAAAAAGCAAGCTGCATCATTATTCAGAATCCCAAGCATATCTAGTGGTGAGCCTATCGAACCACTTGTAGTGAGCACAGTCAAACTACTAAAGCCTCTTCGGCGCATATTTGCCTATTTTTTTGAGGATATCTTTTACCTTGCGTTCTATTCCCACAATGGTCTGTGGTTTATGCACGAAATCAACTGCACCAGCCTTTAAGGCCTCATTTGCTACATCAGCAGAATCATAAGCTGAAACTGCCAGGAATTTTGTTTCAGGCGTAAATTTCACTGCCTCCCTTATAACATCTATGCCGCTTAATCCCGGCATCTTGATATCCAGAACCACCACGTCGAATTTATTGGTTCTTAGTTTATCCAGCGCTTCCTGACCATTGGCAGCCCTGTCCACCTCGCAGTTAAAATGCCTGGCAATTAGATTACCTAAATGAAGACGCACCTCTTCTTCATCGTCAACCACAAGGATTTTGGGCTTTTGAATCTGGACCTCTTTCATAAGGTCAGCGATTTCCTTGCGCGCCACTTCCTCTAAATGTTCAGACATAAAAGGCTTGGCAACAAAGTCATCGGCCCCCGACTCTATTGCCTTTTGCCTGGTTGCCTCATCAGCAACCACAGTCAGCATAACTACCCTAATAGATTTATCTATGGCTTTAATTTCTTTTAAAACATCAAGGCCTGATTTACCGTGCATCCGGATATCCAAAAAGACGAGTTTCGGCTTTTCCCTGTTTACGATTTTTATAGCATCTTCTGCGTTATTTGCCGAGAGAACCGTAAAGCCCATAGGAGCAAATGTTTCCTTTATGATTAAACACATTCCCTGTTCATCATCAACAGCTAATATTTTTATCATATTAGTAAGCCTCTTTTCTTGCAGTAGCAACTCTTAGTCTATCCATAAAATGCATGATGGTATAGATATGCTCTAAAATCTTGCTGGCATCCCTTATGGAAACAGCTTCCCTTGTATCTAAGGGGTCAACATAATCCCCGACAATAAGGTTTATCATGTAGATATCATTGCGCACATAATTGCGGAATAAGTGGTCGGTAGCAGGGTCGAGCTTTAAATTCTTTGCCTTGATTTCCTTAAAAAGCGGGTCATTCTCGTCATCACTGATATTCTCCGGATGGTACAGTTTTTCCATTATCTCAAGCATGCGCTTGGTATAATCAAGAATCTGTTTTACGTCTTCCTTGGGTAGCATTTGGCCGTCATCCGTATAAAAGCGCACAAGCATATTAATTACCGTAATCGGGTCTCCAATGTATTGGTAAATGACGTTCCAGAGCACCTCAGGCACCTGGATATGCTCTTGTTCTATTTTCCTAAAGAATTCTTCGTCCTGGGGCACAATGTTAGCCATTTTGCCCCCCTTCTGCCCTAAGTTTACTCTGCACTTCATTAATACACTTATCCAGGTCTTCGGTCATGAAGGGCTTGGTGATGTAATGCATTGCGCCAAGCCTTTTTGTCTGTGAAATACTTATGTTATCGTAAATACGGGTAAGCATAACGCAGTTTGCATTATTATCTATCTTTTTAATACGTTCGAGGGTTTCGACACCGTCAATAGGAGAAAAAGGCATATGGATGTCGATGAATATCAAGTCCGGATGCTCCTTTTCGAATATTTCTACTGCCTTGATGCCGTCACTTGCGCCGAACACAATAAAACCCCTTTTCTTATAAATCTTCTCTACCATAAAGACTATGCCATATTCATCATCAACTATCAGGATCTTAAATTGGCCCATGCTTTGCCTCCCTCATGCATTCTGGTGATAAGTTTACCCCGTTAGAAATCTTATTTTTCTCCGTTAGAACTTTGATATTTCTAACGGGGTTTACCATGAGTAATTTAATATGCCCAATCTGTTTTGCTGTCCTTTTTCTTAAAATCTTCCGGCTTTACATCTTGAAGTATAGGCAACTCAAAAATAAAAGTCGCGCCCTTGCCCTCTCCCTCTGACTCAGCCCAGATGCGGCCCTGATGCCTTAAGACAAACCCTTTGGCATTATGCAACCCCATGCCGGTTCCTTCGGTTGAGGCTTTTGATGTAAAGAAAGGCTCAAATATAGTATGCAGGTTTTCTTTTTTTATTCCGTAACCCGTATCAGAGACGGCAATGCGCACGGTACTTTGGTTAACCTTGATTACTTTAAGGTATATTTTTTTCTCTTGGGAGTACATCATTGCGTGTATGGCGTTCTTGGCGAAAATCATCAAAACCTGCTGCAATTCAGCTGCCACTCCTTTAACATAGATAATCTCATCAGGCATTTCTTTGCTGAAAATAATGAAATTGGCTTTGAGCTCCGGAGAATACAGCTTGAAGAAGCCTTCTATGACTTCTTGCAAGTTTAATGGCTCCAGCTCTCCTGTGGTCTTCTGGCCAAACTGCCTGATTGCCTTGACCATACCCATGACTCTTTCCGAGCCTTCCATAATAATATTGCACATCTCCTCAACTTCTTTGCGTTCTTCCGGGTCGGTAATGTATTTTAAAAAGTGCTCTTTCAGGAACCGTGCGAGATTACAAACAAAAGTCATGGGATTATCTATCTCGTGGGCTAGAGAGTAGGAGAAAGCGTCCATTTCCTGTAGGCGTGCTTTGCGGTGACGGTCTTCTATCTCCTTCCAGAAGGTACAGTTTTCAATAGCAAAACTGGTATTATAAGATAAAGTCTCAAAAACCAGCAAATCATCCGGAGTATACATTTGGTTATTTGCCTTGGCACCTAAAACAAGAATAGCTCTCAGTCCTTCTTTACCAAAACATGGAATAAGTACTCCGGAATCAAGGTTAATTTTATCTTGATGTCCTATTTCCTCACTAAGCAATGGTTTCCTTCGCTGATTTAAAATACTAATAAGCGCATCATCCAATGGAATAAGTTCCTGACACCTAGATTTTGCTTCTTTGGGATAACAACTTTTTAGCTGAAAAGATTTATACTCGTCTTGCTTAAGAAAAATCATAGCAAATTTTATTTTAACTGCCTCTCCCACTGTTGAAGTGATAGTCGGCAAGAGTTTTTCGATATCCCGAATCTCAATCATAGTCTCAGATAGATTGTTTATAGTTTCCTGATAACGGCGTCGCTCTTTAAGTAAAGCGTCCTCAGCGCGTCGCTGTAGAAAAATATAGATAAAAGGACCGGCCGTAGCGAACACAGCCATAATGGAAACCGGAAGGATCCAAGGCCCTTGACCTAAATATTTGAATCCAATCCAAAAAGGAATACCTAAAACAAGAAGATAAACAGCAATAAAAACTCCGGCACGGGTAAGAGCTACACGAATATCCATGAGACGATATTTAATGATTGCGTAACTGACAAAAACTACAGAAATAGAAACTAAGAAGTTAAGGAATGGCGGTATCGGCACCCTGTACCAGGTAAGATAGTTTATTGCGCCAGCACTGAATCCTATGGCTGGTCCTATAAAGATATAAAGAACCTGATTTTTTAAGATACCGGAATAGTACTTGATGGCTCGTAGCATCAAGAAATGGGAATAAATAATGTTCGTAAAGAAGTGGATTGAATGGATAAAAAAAGGAAACCTCGGTTTCAGCCAATAAGGAAATACAAGGAAAGGCCCAATATCTCTTGCAAACAATCGCGTATAAACCGTAAGTCCAAGGAAGAGACTTATAAGATAGTTACAGACATTTATTCTCTTACCATAATCTACTTTAAGGAAAGTTAATATAAAGTGGGTGAAGGTAGATGGTATAAATATTACAAATAGCATTAAGGTCCGCAGATAAAATTCAGCTAGATAGCTTTTCCCCGCAGTTAGCCACAAGAAGTAAAAGAGCCCCCAACCTGCAACTGTAAATGTCCAGAAAGAAAAGGTCTGATTAGTGCGCGATCTTGGATTCTTAGAAAAGACAAAAACTGACAATGTAAAAGAGGTAATAAAATTAAACAGGCCGGATAGTGCATAATAGGTAAGTGGAATGCGTTCTAACATGTAAATTAAGATTTAGTTATTTTGACAAAGAAAATAGTCCCTGTCCCTTCTCTTTCAATCTTTAAAGAATGTTCATCTGCCCCTGCTTCTTTAGCTGCTTTGATTAAATCATCTTTACCCCTCTTAATAAAAACCCAATCGGATATCCAATCCGGCCCCAAAGAAGGAAATGTTATATCTTTATCTTTATACGTAACAACCAACATACCTTTCTCATTTAGCAATTGAAATAAGAAACGCAATAACCGTTTAAAGATCCTGTCCGGTAGATATTCGGTTAAACCAAGGATGTAAATGATATCTTGCTTGCCTATAAGGTCATAATACTTATCATTTCTAAAAATATCCAAAACATTTTCATGCAGAAACCTTGTCTCGATATTTGAGGCCACATTCTTTAAAGCTGACTTAGAGAATTCTAGGGCATCTTTATCGTTATCAAGACCAGTAAAAATTATTTTTCCCCCGGATATCTCAGATAAAAGAAGAGGATCGGCAACTAATTCCCTTATCTCTCTACTCGGACCGCAAGCTATGTTTAACAGCTTAATAGTAGATAAATTACTATTTTCTATAAAATCCTGTAAAATATTTTTCATCTTATTTTTGCGAGCTCTAGCAGCCTTGGCATAATCATTATTCAAAAAACATCTATCACAATAAAACCCGATAGTGTTATTTTCTGCTATCGGCTTATTATTATAGATTATCTCAAAGAGTTCAAAGTCACCAGGATAACCTCTCGGCCTATCATAAGCCAACTTTGTAATAGGACTCTTATAGAACCAACAACTCGTTATTTCCCTGAATACTTGCTTTATCCTTTTCATATACAGATTATTATCAACGACCTTTCCTAATGTTTCACATTTAAGCAGAAGATTATTGATAAGCATAGTCAATTTCTCTTCGACGTCTCCCGAGTCAAACTGTTCCGCGCTTATTTCTTGAACCAACGCAGATAAATTCTCGTGATATTGTCTAATAGTTTTATTAAAAAAATCCTCAACTTTTATTCTTAAATCATCCTCCTTAATGCCAGTCGAAGCATTTTTTGCGAAGCTATCAAATATAAAATCCCTTATTTGAGAAAAATGATTCTTATCTAATAACGAAAAATGCGCTCCAAATTGGAATCTGTTTTCCGGTAAAGGCTTATGCCATACTACCTTCGCAGAGATTTTAGTAGGTTGTTTGGGGCGGAAAGATGATAAATCCATTAATAACAAAATGTCTTCGGGCAAAACAGGTCCTTTACAATCAAAGCGTATGCCTGTCTCGCTGATATCAATGACATTGGCCTCCACGTCCGGAAATAATCGAATGGGGAAATTTATTGCTACTCGCGGCGAGAGTCGCTTTTCTATCTCTAACTGCCTATGAATCTTCTTATGAGGAAGTATTTCTGTTTCTACTTTTACATTCTCAAGTAACTCTTCATTATCGAAGGGTTTAATAAGCACTTCTCCTAAATTTTGCGCGTGTTTTTGATCTGCTATATCAGCATAACCGGTAATAAATACAATTGGAATTTCCGGTTTGTTTCTCTCATTAAAATATTTTTTTATAGCTGTCGCTGTCTCAACACCATCAATCCCTGCCATTTTAATATCGGCAATAACCAAATCAAAATCTGTCTTTTTAATTATTTCTAACGCCTCTTTACCACTCGGGGCAATAGCCACACCATAGCCTTCTTTACTAAACAATTTCCTAAGCGTATTTAATACAAGACGATCATCATCAATTACCAAAATTTTCTTGGACATTTTTGAGTCTCCTTAATTATAATAACTTCTTTCTATGGCTTTTTTTGTGGTTTGTAATAATGTCTTAATATCAAAGGGTTTCTCTATGTAGCCACTAGCGTTCAATTCTATGGCTCTTTGGTATATTTCCTCTTTAGCATAGGCAGTAATAAATATTTCTGGGATAGGTTTTTTATTGTTCTGTGCTAAATATTCTCTAATCTTTTTGACTGTTTCAATGCCGTCCATCCCGGGCATCTTTATATCAGACATAATTAAATCAAAATCAGATTTTTGTATTAATGTTAGAGCTCTTACGCCATTTAAAGCTGTGGAAACATTATAGCCTTCCCTCGTCAATAATCTCCTCAAGGTAACTGCTATTAACTTATCGTCATCAATTAATAGGATATTCTTTGCCATATTTGGATTATTTAGTGGGCCTCATTCGCTTACTTTCGTCTCATTCTTGCATTTCGGACAGCTAAATTCTGTATAAGAACGCGGAATGTAATAAAAGCTCCTGCATTCAGGACAAATTATGCCGCGCATAAGCCAGCGAAAAACGATACAGATAAACGCTACCCCACCCAGACCAATTATTATGTATCCAACTACCCCATCTTATTTTACCTCTGATTGTTTATTCGCCTTGAGCCCTTTTGAATTACCAGTAAACTAAAAATCTACAACCTATTTCCTTCTCCCTACTAGCTTATACAAGCCGAATTTATTCCAGCTGCTTCTTGAACTGATCTATCTGCTGCGTGCGCTGCCTGGTAATGTCATCGATTTTTTTCCGGGTAGTATCCTTTATAGAGCGATAACTGGAAGTGTCTATCCCCTGTCTTGTTAAAGCCCGGTTCGTCGCCTCGTCAATAGGGCGGGGGCTAAAATAAGCGCTGAATGACTTGAAGTTAAGGATACAGATTATCGCTACAACAATTAAAAGCCCCAAGAGCGTAAAAAAACCCTTGCTGTTCCCAATCCTCCTCATTCTGCCCCTCCCCATAGAATCACAACCGCTAATCTTGCGATTTTATTTACCCCCCACACCTTTACAGAAAGCCACGGCTGTAAAGGTGTAGGGGTTTACCCGGTCAGGACCTTTTCAATGAGAATCCTTAATTCGTTAACCGTTTCCCTGGGCAGGCGAAACTGTGACCTGAGCGTCGGGGTAGTAATCGTAAATTCGAATATATTTGCGTTATCCGGCATTTTGCTGATAGCCACATTCATGGGAAATTCAGCCATAATACACCTCTAAGGTTATTTTTTCCTATCTGTCTTTATCTTCTCATAAACACACAACAACAGTGCCAGCAGGGTGGAGAGGGGAAGAATAAAAGTCAAATCAAATTCATTTTTAAGTTTCAAAGAAAGCACGGCTCTGAAGAGAAAAACGGCGGACCAGACAAGTTTCTTGCCGATGTGCAACTTAAACCCGTCGCAAAAGGTAAATCCCATGAATAAAACGTAGATACTCAAGGTCAAAAACTGCATCATCATCCTCTCTGCCATAACCTCCCCCCTTACGGATTGTCTGTAGTTTTCTATCTTCTGTTTATAATAATATAGGCGAACGATAATAAGGAAAAAATAAGCAGAAACAGCCCCATCGCCGCGGTATTGCGTATTTCCTTATGCATGGATATTGGCTCAATACGCCAATTTATCTTTTCATAAAAGCTCTTCTGAATTTCAATGGCCTTAGCGGGACGCGAATAGATAAACAGGCCGATTATTGCGCCGGCCGCTGCGGCCGACAGCGAAATTACCTGGAGGAAAACGCTCATTTTTTCTTAAGTTTTTTCATTTATCCCCCTCGATAAGCCTGCGGGCGATTTTTTCTTCAACCTTAGGATGCAGCAATACGATCAATAAGCCGCCGATGACATTACCGATAGTTACCGGGATAAGGTTACCAAACATAGCGGCAAAAGAGGAGGTAAATTCGCCTTTTGCCATAAGCCCTACGGGCAAAAAATACATATTGGCCACGGAATGTTCAAAGCCAGACGCGACAAACGCCATAATCGGGAAATAAATGCCGAATATTTTGCCGGTAACCGACCGGGAGGCAATGCACATAATCACCGCCAGGCAGACAAGCATATTGCATAAAATCCCGCGCGACAAGGCCTCAATAAAGCCTAAGCCCAGCTTGGTCTCGGCGATACTGACCGCGACCTTGCCCATATCAGTAAAATCGCCAAGGTGTCCCAATAGCCCTGTTTTATATGTAAGCCAGGCAATAAAAATAGCGCCTGCTAAATTTCCCAAATAGACTACCAGCCAGTTGCGTAAGACCTTCATAAAAGAATACTGGCGATAGATAAACCCTATGGTCATCAGGATGTTGCCGGTAAACAGCTCTGAACCGGGAATAAGCACCAGCATCAGGCCGACGCTGAAGACGCTTCCGGAAAGAAACTTCGCTAAACCCGCGTCCAGCGTCCCTCCGCTTAATACCGCGGTTGCGACATTGGCGCCAAAGGCAATATATATCCCCGCGAGAACCGCAAAGATGAACAGCTCAAAAAGGCTACCCGTCGCCTTTTTCTCCCCGATACTTCTCAGTGCTTTGGATATGTCTGCGGGGTCTAAAAAAAGGTTGTTCTGCATACCGCCCTCCTTTTGTTTTCATATTATACCTCTTCCCTATCGGCCAGACAACAAAAAAGGCGCCGTAAGAAACAGGCGCCTGATTTAACCATAAAACCCCCTATTGATTTTAGGGCCGGGGTTTTTCTTTTATATCCCTGGCCAGGATTATTGCCTCCGCGACCTCGCGCATGGACTTGCGCTTATCCATACTCTGTTTCTGGATTAGCCTGTACGCCTCTGAAGGCAAGATATTTGCCTCCTGAGAGAGTATGTCCTTTGCCCGCTCGATAAGCTTGCGCGTAGTCAATGCCTCTTCGGCACTGCGCGCCCTTAAATCCAATTCTGCGTTCTCAATCGCCACTGCCGCCTGGCTGGCCAAAGCACTCAGCACATCTAATTCCGGTTTTGTAAATTTATGTTTTTTTGAGGTATAGCAATTGAGCACACCTATCACCCTCTCCTTAACTGCCAGGGGAACACTAGCCAGGGAACAGAGCCCTTCTTTAACGGCGACATCCCTGTTCCTGTAGCGGGCATCCTGCCTTACGTCCAAAACGCATATCGGTCTATTCTCCTGGGCAACCCGGCCGGCAATGCCTTCTCCTAATTTAACGTTGGGTTTTTTATTGTAGGCTTCGGATATCGATTGCGTCGCCCTGACCACCAGCTCTTTCTTATCGGGATCAAGCAGCATCAGGGAAGAAACCTTGGAATTCATTATTTCCGCGGTCACGTTTACGATTAAACGCAGCAGTTCTTCCAGGTATAATCCCGAGGTAATCAGGTTGGCTACTTTGGAAAGCGCCTCAATCTGTCTCAGGTAAATCTGATAGTTTTCTTTCTTTTTCGGCATTTAATGAGCACGCAACTTATGGCCTCACTATAGAATCGGCAGGTACTTGTCTATCTCGTACTGGGTTACCTGCGCTTTATATTCATCCCATTCCATCTTCTTATTGCGGATAAAAAAATAGAATAGTTCATCCCCCAGCGCCTTTTTAACCAAAGCCGATTTTTCGGTCACCTTGATTGCCTCAAAAAGGTCTTCCGGTAAAGATTTAATGTCCGCGCGTGCCCTTTCCTCCTCGCTCATATGGTAGATATTGTCGTTTGCCGGCTCCGGCAGCAGATAACCTTTTTCCATCCCCTCCAGCCCCGCAGCCAGCATTACCGAAAAAGCAAGATAAGGGTTGCAGGCAGGGTCGGGTACGCGGTATTCGATGCGCGTAGAATTCTCTTTTCCCGGTTTATACATCGGCACCCTGATAAGGGAGGAACGGTTCATCTGAGCCCAGCATATATACACCGGCGCCTCGTAGCCGGGAACCAGGCGTTTATAGGAATTAACCCACTGGTTTGTCACCGAGGTCATTTCCGGGGCGTGCCTTAATAACCCGGCAATGAATCTTTTGGCAATCTTGGAGAGATGGTATTTATCCTTCCGGTCAAAAAATGCGTTCGCTGAGCCTTTAAATAAGGATTGATGCGTATGCATACCTGAGCCGTTGATGCCGTAAACCGGTTTGGGCATAAAAGTAGCGTGCAGGCCTTTCAACTGGGCAATCTCCTTGGCTACCAGTCTGTAAGTCATCACGTTGTCAGCCATAGAAAGCGCATCGCAGTATCGTAAATCAATCTCGTGCTGGCTGGAGGCTACTTCATGATGGCTGTATTCTACGACAATGCCCAGACCCTCCAATGCCGTTACGGTCTCATTTCTTACGTTCTGCGCCACGTCTATGGGGGTCAAATCAAAATACCCGCCCTTATCCAATACAATCGTATTTTTCGGATTGTTAAAATAGAAATACTCAAGCTCCGGGCCGACGTAATATATAAATCCTTTTTCCTTTGCGCGTGCTAAGTTCTTCTTGAGGATATAACGCGGGTCAGCCTCGAAAGGCCTGCCGCTGGGCATATAGATATCGCAAAACATCCTCGCCACCGGCTGCTCCTTTGATTCCCACGGCAATATCGCAAAGGTGGCGGGGTCCGGCCGGGCAATCATATCGGATTCCTCGATGCGGGCAAAACCCTCGATCGATGAGCCGTCAAATCCCATCCCCTCGGAGAGGGCGCGCGGCAGCTCATCCACCGTTATAGTAAACCCTTTAAGGAAGCCCAGCACGTCGGTAAACCATAACCTTATGTACCGGATTTTATGTTTCTTGACCAGCTTTACCACATCTGACTTTGTTTTGGGCCTATTCATCTGTTTATCTACCTCCTGACAAAATCTTCTATTCTTATCAATGCCTCTTTTAAATCCTGGGAATCTGTAGCGTAGGAAATGCGCACATAATCATCGAACTGCCGGCCAAAAGCCGTGCCGGGCACGACAGCCACTTTTTTCTCCTTAAGCAGCCGCTGGGCAAAATCCAGAGAAGTAAGCCCGGTATTTTTTACCGAGGTAAAAACATAAAACGCGCCCTGGGGCCTTACGTATTCCAGGCCTATCTCCCCCAGCCTTTCCAGCAGGAACTGCCTGCGCCTTTTATATTCGCGTTTCATCTCTTCGGCCGACCTCCTGCCCGTCTGTAAAGCCTCACATGCCGCCATCTGGCTGGTTATGGGAACGCACATTATGGTATACTGATGGATTTTAGTCATTGCCTGGATGATCTCCTTAGGACCGCAGGCAAAACCTACCCTCCATCCGGTCATAGCATAACTTTTCGAGAATCCATTAAGATAAACCGTGCTCTCTTTTGTCCCCGGCAGCGCAGTAAAGGGAGTATGTTCAAAATCATAAGTCAAATCTCCGTAAATCTCGTCGGATATGCAAATCAGCCTATGCTTCAAAATGACTTCCTTAAGCTCGTTCAATTCTCTGCGGGTATAAGAAATACCCGTCGGATTATTCGGATAATTCAGGATAATTGCCTTTACTTTCTTATCAATATGGCTCTCTATGACAGCGGGGGTAAGCTTAAATTTCCCCTTTCGCGTATCTATGTATACGGCTACCCCGCCGGCCAACTCCGTAAGCGGACCGTAAGAGACGTAACCAGGCAGAGGCACTAAAACCTTGTCGCCGGGGTTTATAATTGACCGTAAAGCCAGATCGAACCCCTCGCTCACGCCTACGGTAATCAGTATCTCTTCGTCCGCGGAATACTCTAAGGCGTATCTATTTTTTAAGAAATTGGCTATGGTCAATCTTAACTTATAAAGCCCCTTGTTGGAGGTATAAGAGGTAAATCCTTCCTCCAGGGAATATATCCCTGCCTCGCAAATCTGCCAGGGTGTAGTAAAGTCCGGTTCCCCTACCCCCAGGGAGATGACGTCATCCATTCCCAACACCAGGTCGAAAAACGCCCGTATTCCCGACGGCGGCATTTCCTGAACTCTTTTGGAAATAATATTTTTCATAGCTTTTTCTAGCGGACAGCGCCTGCCCGCCTGCGGCGGGGATAGCGTATACTAAAACTAAATTTTTATTTCTCTATCCGCTATACGCTCTACGCTCTACGCTATCAATACGATATTGCTATTCTCTTGTTTTCCGGTTTGTGCTTTAAGATTACTCCGTCTTCTTTGTATTTTCTCAATAAAAAATGGGTTACCGTTCCCTTGACATTTTCCATCGGCGAAAGCTTCTCTGCCACAAAGTTCGATACGGTATGGATATCTCTGCCCTCAATAATCAAAAGCAGGTCATAGGTCCCGGAAACAAGGTAACAGCTGGAAACTTCGGGGAACGAATAGATGCGCTCGGCAATCCGGTCAAAGCCTAAGTCTTTCTGGGGAGTAATGTTGACCTCAATCAGGGCGCGCAGTCCGCAATCGACGTGTTTTACGAGTTCTTTATTGATTACTGCCTTGTATTTCAATATCACGCCTTCTTTTTCGTATTTTTTAATTGCCTGCTTTACTACCTCGGGCTTCTTTTTCAGCATCTTGGCAATGTCTTCGGCGCTGGCACGGCCGTTTTTCTCCAATATCTCCAGTATCTCCTCCATTTCTTTACCCTCCGTATGAAACAGGTTACTAGCCTTTAGCGGATAGCGTATAGATTTTACTATACGCTCTACGCTAACCTTAGATATAACATATCCCGGGGCCCTGCCTCTTATGCGCAGAACGCCTGACCATCTGTTTTACCTTATTAACTTTTGCCCGCGGCGCTATCTGTTTTTGCTTAGCCTGCAGGCGCTCTAAGATATCGTCTAATTCGCGATAACTTATGCCCATCTCGCCTTCATCGGTCTGGCCCGGCCAGAGGCCTGCGCTGGGCGGCTTATCGATTATCCGCTGAGGGACGCCTAATTCTTCGGCCAGCTGCCTCACCTTAGCCTTGGAAAGGTCTGCCAGCGGCATTATATCCACTGCCCCGTCTCCGAATTTCGTAAAATAACCGGCCATGAGCTCGGATTTATTGCCGGTGCCGCAGACCAGATAATTCAACTTATTGGCAAAATAATACAGAACGGCCATACGCAATCTCGGCTTCAGGTTCGCAGACGCAACGCGGTTTGCCGGGGTGAGAATTTTTATCAAATTATCATAAATACCGCTTAAATCCACGGTCTCTGTCTTTATCTCCAGCGTCTTTGCCGCTAATCCGGCATCCCGCAGATCCTGGATATGGCTATGGCAGGGAAGAATCAACGCCAATACCTTATTTTTACCTGCCGCTTCTTTACAAAGCGCTGCCGCACAGGCAGAATCTACCCCGCCGCTTAAACCCAGCACAATGCCGCTTAAGCCGGGCTGCTTCAGATTGCCTTTAATCCAACGCACAATTTTTTTTCGTATCCTGGGAGAAAAACTCACAGCTTTTCCCGTTCTTTCTTTTCTCTACAGGCGATACTGGTCAGTTTCTGCAAAAGCACGTCGTTAAGATACTCCACCGTAAAAGGCTTAGCGACGTATTCGTCAGCACCCCAGGCCTTTGCGTGTTTCATATTCTCTTCGTCATCCAAGGCGGTTACCATAACCACCTTGATATCCTTATCGGACTTCTTTACTTCTTTCAGTATATCTATGCCGGATGCCTCCTTAAGGCGTATATCCAAAAGGATGATTTCCGGACGGTTCTGTTTTACGGCCTCCCATGCCTCATCTTTAGTCCGGGCGGTAAAAACCTCGTAACCTTTTCTGGTTAAAAAGTTTTTGGTTGCAACGCAGATATCGATTTCGTCATCAACCACTAATATTCTGGTCTTACCCATCTATACCATCCCCCCAAGGGAATTTATTTATGGATTATACCAAGCAAAAGATTGAGGGTCAAGGCATATCTGAGGCACCCCGCCTTGCCACACAATGTGGCACACCGACGCTACCTTTTGCGTCGGGTGTTATCGGCACCTTGGCCTAAAGGCACCTTGCCATATCGGATTGGCAAGTACGCCGTATCTCGGCAGATGGCCAAGTGCGCCCTTACTGGGCGATCGGCGGGTGCGCCGCCCTCGCCGCAGGAGGCGGCGTACTGGCCTATCCTTTTAGGCCAGGTACTATTGCGGCAGCACTACCTTTAGCGGGAAATCTTTAATATTTTGTATCTTAGGGTTCCGGCGGGAATGGTTATCTCGACTGTATCGTTTTCTTTGTGGTTTAAAAGGCCCTTGCCTACGGGCGAGGAAATGGAAATCTTACCCTGGGAATAATCCGCTTCTACCTCCGAAACCAGCATATATTCCAATTCTTCTGCGGTCTCTAAATCCTTGAGTTTTACCGTAGCACCGATTAAGACCTCATCATCGGGTATGTTTTCATCTTCGAGAATCCGCGCACCGGCCAACTTCGCCTCCAGCTCGGAAATCCGTTTCTCGTTCAAGCCTTGGGCATCCTTGGCAGCGTCGTATTCCGCGTTCTCGGAGATATCCCCGTGCGACCTGGCTTCCCCTATCGCCTTGGATAATCCTCTGCGTTTCACCGTTTTTAAATATTCCAATTCTTCCGCTAATTTTTGGTAGCCTTTTTTGGTTAAAAATGTTTCCTGCATCTTGCTCTCCCGCTCTTATTTTGACTTTATGGCTAAAACCTTGATCAAGTCGGCGGCGTCTTCAATTTTATCGGTAACGCCCTCCAGGTATTCCGCCAATTGATAGGCTAAGAAAAAGGTTACCGGCTCGAGCCTGGCATGGATGAGCGATTCAATTAAAACCTTTTTTTGGTCATCGGCCTCGTGCTCTAAGCGGTCAACATCCTCGCAATCGAGAAGCGCCTTTTTTAGATCGTTCTTGGTAAGCGCCCCGATAGATTCCTTCAGCTTGGATATCGAATTAAAGATTATGTCTGTAGAAGAAGAGATATTTTTTAAAACACTCTCCGGAAGCCGCTGCTCAATATACCCTAAAATTCTCGCTGCGCCGTTTGTCCAATCGGCAATCCGGTCTAACGACTTAACAAAGTGCATCAGGTCTTCCCTGTCCGGCGGCATCAGTAAACTCTCCGAAAGCTCATTGACCATCTTTGACCTTAATAGGTCTGCCTGATGTTCGCTTTCCCGGACATTTTCGATTGCCGCAGTCCTAGCCGCTAACTCCCCTTTAATGAACGCCTTAATCGCATCGGCAAAATAGGAAACTGTCTTGTAGGTCTCTTCCACGTGCTTCTGGGCGTCCTTCAATATAGAAAGTTCCTCGGCCATCCCCAACCAACCTAAAATATTTCTTGTCTCTCTCATCTTAAACCTCCATGAGCAGACGACTTACGGAACGAAGTGACGTAAGTCGTAGTGGTCGACATTTTTGGTATCAACCACGCCTGCGAATTAATCCCCCCTGCTTTCTTGCGGAAGCAAGAGGGGGGGGGATCTATCATTTCACAAAAATCATAATTCCTTTAAGCGCCAGAAAACTGATTATACCGGAAACAAAGGGTGTCGCCAGCCAGCAGATAATTATCTCTCTGATGATGCCTGTATTCAAAACGCGCAGGCCCCTGACCAAGCCTACTCCAAAAATAGCACCGACAATAGAATGGCTGGTAGAAACCGGGATGCCGAAAATAGTATAAATGTGCACATTGATAGCACTGGCTAATTGCGCAGAGAATGCCATAATCGGCAGAAGATTGGTTATCTCTAAGCCGATGGTTTCGATAACCTTATACCCCCAGGTCACAATCCCCAATAATATCGCCGCCCCGCCTAAAATTACGCTTATCTTCGGGGAAAGTATCCCCGCGCCGACCATAACACCGGTAGCGTTGGCTACGTCATTCGCCCCCCAGGTATAAGCCACATAGCAGCCGCTGATAATAATCAGCGTGGCTAAGGTTGCCTTCAGATATCTGCGCGGGATGGCCCGGTAAAATATATTTTTAAAAATCCGGTAAAAAATATATCCTAAAACAGCTGCTCCTATGGGAGTAAAAATCCAGCAGATAAATATATCCAGCAGCACCTTCCATCGCACCGGTGCGCCTATGGCCAGCCCGGCGCCCGCCATTGCCCCGACAATCGAATGGCTGGTAGAGATAGGCATCTTCCAATACGTCGCTAAAACCACCCAGGCGCAGGCGGCAAAGACAGCCACTAATGCCAAATATACGGCTGTAGACTTCTCCAACTGGTCCATGGGCACAATACCCTTGCCAATGGTCCTAACCACATAGGAGCCCTGTAAGAATGCCCCTAAAAATCCGAACACGGCGATTAAAATAATCGCCTGCCTTAAGGTCAGAACTTTAGAGCCAACCGCAGTGCCCAATGAGTTAGCGGCATCATTGGCACCGATGGACCAGCCTACGGCAATGCCCATTAATACCGCCAGAGCAATTAATAATAAAGGCATGGATTATTTCCCCCTGCAGGCCTTAACGCAGACCCCGCAGACATATTGGTCAACTAAACGTTGTTTCTGGAAATCTTTCAATTTTTCAAAACACTTGAGATGATCGAAATCCGACGGATTTTCTCCTATTGCACCGCAAGGACAAGCCTCAACGCAAAGCCGGCAATCCGCGCAATCTTGCCTTGCCGGCTTATCCGCCTTTAAAGGCATATTGGTAAGGACGGTTACCAAACGAAACTGGGAACCGAACACCTTATTTACCAGCAGGTTATTTCTGCCTATCCAGCCTAAGCCGGCGAGATAGCCAATTCTTTTATGCGAAAGGTGCGCCTTCTGCGCCTGCCAGTCGAGAATCTGCGATGCCGGTATCGCTAAAGCCCGATAACCCTTTTTCCGGATGTAGCCGCAGGCCTTCAGTGCTGCCTGGTCAAGAAATGCATTGACCGTGCGGTAGTGATGAAAATACAGCCGCGTGGGTGAAGCCTCAATATCTTCCAATATGCTTTCCGATAACACTGCCCCCAGGCATACTGCCCGATCAATCCCCTCCAGCGCTTTTTGCGAAATCTGGAATTCCTTATTTATCCTGCCGACATCGGCGACCCCGAATAAATCCACACTTAAGGCCCCGCAAAACCTTTTGAGGCCGGTATAATTTTCCTCTCCTCTACCCATTCAACTTCCTTAAGGAAACCATCAAAATAGAAATCGCCACGGGCGTCACCCCGGAAATCCGGGATGCCTGGCCTAAATTTACCGGTTTAAATTGATTCAATTTTTCTTTTATCTCCCGCGAAAGCCCGGTTATCCGGTTATAATCTAAATCTTCCGGCAGCCTTATTTTTTCTAAATTCTTGAACCTCTCCACTTCCTTAAGCTGCCGCTGGATAAAACCAAAGTATTTTACCTCAATTTCTATCTGACGCAAAGCAAATTCTGGGATGTCTAATCTGACATGGTCCAGGTGGCTCAAGCCCTCTAAATTTAACTGCGGCCTTTTTAAAATCTCCTCCAGGGTAATTGTCTTTTTTATCGGGGAAGTCCCCAAACGCGTAAGACAGGCGTTGACTTGCGGCGTGGGCTTTAAACGGGTAGTTCTCAAGAAATCAATCCCTCGCCTGATGGCCGCGGCTTTTTCTTGCGCCTTTTCGTAATCTTCTCTGCTTACCAGGCCTGACTCATAACCGATTTTTCTCAGGCGTAAATCCGCATTATCCTCGCGTAGAACCAGGCGGTATTCTACCCGGGAAGTAAACATCCGGTATGGCTCGGCTGTCCCCTTTATGCTTAAATCGTCAATCAAGACGCCGATATAACCCATAGAGCGGTCAAGCACAAGCGCGGGTGCATTCCTTATCCTTAAACCGGCATTAATACCAGCGATCAGTCCTTGAGCAGCTGCCTCTTCATAGCCGGTAGTCCCGTTAATCTGGCCCGCGAGATAGAGGTTCTTAATCAATTTCGTCTCTAAAGTGGGGTAAAGCTGTGTCGGCTCAACCACAGTATGCTCTATGCCGTAGCCGAAGCGGATAATCCTCGCCTCTTCCAGGCCTTCAATAGAACGCACAATCTTAAGCTGCACATCCTCGGGTAAACTGGTAGCCAGGCCGTTAGGATAAATTCTCTGCGTAGTTAACCCCTCCGGCTCCAGGAAGATCTGGTGCCTCTGCCGGTCGCTGAATTTAACCACCTTGTCTTCAATCGAAGGGCAATACCGCACACCTGTCCCTTTAATTATCCCTGCGTACAAGGGCGACTTATCCAGGTTGTCCGTAATAATCTTGTGGGTAGACTGATTAGTATAGGTAATATAACAGGGGGCCTGTTTCTGTTTAATCTCTCTGGTAGAAAATGAAAAAGGCTTCGCCGGATTATCGCCTTCCTGAACTTTAAGCCTGGAGAAATCAATGGAATCTTTATCCAGGCGCGGACAGGTGCCGGTCTTAAAACGCAATACCCTAAAACCTAATTCTTTTAAATTGCCGGATAAGCCGATACTGGCTGGTTCGTCTATCCTGCCGGCGCTAAAATGGGTCAGGCCCAGATGAATCAATCCGTCTAAAAATGTCCCCGGGCAGATAATCACGCAGCGGGAATAAAGCTTTTCACCCTTGTCCGTAGCTACACCGGCCGCGCAGCCGTCTTTTATCAACAGTCTCTCTGCTTCTGCTTCTTTGACGTCGAGATTATCCTGCCTCTCCACGGTTGCGCGCATGTATTGTTTATACATCTCCATATCAACCTGCGCGCGCGAAGACTGCACTGCCGGGCCCTTGGAGGCGTTCAAGATCCTAAACTGGATGCCGCAGGCATCCGCGGCCTTTGCCATCTCTCCACCTAAGGCGTCTATCTCTTTTACCAGCTGCCCCTTCCCCACCCCGCCGATTGCCGGGTTGCAGCTCATTGCGCCTATCGTCCCGGGGCTTAAGGTCAACAGCAGGGTCTTACGCTTCATCCGGCTGCAGGCTAAGCTTGCCTCAATGCCGGCGTGGCCTGCGCCTATAACGATGACGTCATAATTGTGCATAGATACTCCGTCAAAAAATACAAGGGGTTCCCCAGTGCTCCTGTACTCCAGTACTCCAGAGTTATGCTGGAGCGCAGGAGCACTGGAGCGCTTGAGCACCACAATCTTGTATAGTTATAATTTTATATTGTACTATTCTTTTGCTGACTCCATAAGGAGGGGCATTATCTCCCGGCCTTTGAGCTCGCCGAGCGAGCCGAGCGCGGCTGCCTTTTCGGAAAAACTTAATGACCCGTCGGGCTTGATATTGGCGCCGGCAATGAGTAAAGGCACAGGATCGGCAGAATGGGCTTTAATCGCGCAAACCGTAGAATGGTCGGCGGTGACTGCGATAACCGTATTAGCCATATCCAGTTTAGGCAGAAGGTTGGCAAAGAAAAATTTGTCTATCGCCTCGATAATCTCTTTCTTCTTCTGAAAATCCCCGTCGTGGGCCGGTTCATCCGGTCCCTTAATATGGACATAAATCCCGCCGTATTTCTTTATCGAATCGAGCGCAACCTTGCTCCAAATCGGATAATCCACGTCTAAGTGGGCGGTTGAAGAAGGGATATCGATTACGTCTATGCCGGTTAAGAGGGCAATCCCCCTTTCCACGGGCATTTGTACAAACGAACCAAATTTTATATTATAGAGGCTGCTTATCTTGGGGAATTTAGGCAGGCGGTCTCCGGCATCGCGCGATAAAATTACGTTTGCCGGCAGTTTGTTTTCGGAGTTCCTTTTCTTATTCAGCAATGATTCATCCAAAACCTGGTGCGACTTTATGGTAAACTCGTTTAACAATGCAGCTGCTTCTTTTGCCTCGCGGGAATTCTCATATCCGGGCATGGGTAACGATTCCGCGACGCTGTTGGGGAATTTCTCCTTGGCTATACCGAATACGCCTTCCCGGCCATAGGCGGGGTCGGTATTGGTTATCCAGCCGGATAATTTAGTGAGTGTGCCCCTTATTACCAAAACGCCGCGATGGCCGATGGTATTTTTAAATTCGAAGGTTGCGTTCGAGAGGGTAACCTTTGAATTTATTTCCTTGGCTAAGGCAGTCGCCTCATCGGTGGTAAGGTTTCTTCCTACCCGGCGGTCTTTGATGATCTTGCCGTCCGCCTCCACAGTGGCAAAATTGACGCGCAGCGCTAAGTCTCCGTCGTTTATGGTTAACCCTTCGGCAAACGCCTCCAGGGGGCCTCTGCCGGTATAATATTTGTGCGCGTCATACCCTAAGAGACTGATAACCGCAATGTCGGATTCCGGGGCAATGCCTTTGCCTACGGGATAAACCAGGCCGGTCCTTCCCCTCTGCGCCAGCCGGTCCATATTAGGCGTAGCTGCGGCCTCAAGAGGCGTCTTATTATTTAACTCCCTTAAGGGCAGGTCGCCTAGACCGTCCAAAACTATATATAAGATTTTCTTCATCGTTTGTTAACCCGTTAGCCCATTTTCCCGTTGCCCGTTAAATAAGATAGCAGGATAACGTCTTTAACACTTTGAAAATCCGCAGACATGACACTTAACGCAGCCTTCTTCGTGCCGTAAGGTACCGCCGCAGTCAGGACAGACGCCCGCGATGTCTCCGTGTAACCCGATATCCGTGCCGATACTTTCGTCATCGTAGGAATGCTTCATCGCCACCTTGGCCGCCTCCACGACAACCGCCGATTCCTGCTTATTGACCAACCTTCTCTCGACAACCCGGGCAATGGCATCGGCGCAGGAAAATATCCTCCCCCCTTTTTCCCATGATGGGGAGGGGCAACGGATGTTGCGCAGCTGTTCAATAATCGATTTTACCTCGATTCCCGAACGAAAGCCTAGAGAGACCAGCCTGCCGATTGCCTCCAGCTGGGACGCGGCACAGCCTCCGGCCTTGCCCATCTGGGTAAACAGCTCAAACGGCTTTCCCTCTTCGTCGATATTTATGGTCACGTAAAGATTACCGCAGCCTGTGGCGACCTTAGTCGTGGTGCCGATAATCACTTCCGGCCGGGGGCGGGGGGCAATCTCCTGCTTAACTTCGTTTACTGTTTTTTTTTCTTCTTTTTTCTCGCTGGACTTGATATTCAAAACCTGCTCTTCGCGGCTTCTGTCGCGGTATATGGTTATGCCCTTGCAGCCTAATTCATAAGACAATAAATACGCCTTTCTCACGTCTTCGATGGTCGCCTCGTGGGGGAAATTTATCGTCTTGGAGGTGGCGTTATGGACATGCTTTTGAAACGCCGCCTGCATGCGCACGTGCCATTCGGGTGAAATGTCGTGGGCGGTTACGAATAACGACTTTACGTCCCCGGGGATACCTTCGATATCCTGTATGGAAGCGCTGTCGGCAATCTTTTCCATCAGCTCCCGGCTGTAGAAACCCCGCTCCCGGGCAATCTCTTCGAATAAAAGGTCTACCTCTACTAGTTTATCATTGTCCATTACGTTGCGGTAATAGACAATCGCGAATAAAGGCTCGATTCCCGATGAGCAGGGGCCGGCAATAATGCTGATTGTCCCGGTGGGGGCAATGGTGGTTAAGGTGGCGTTGCGCACTAATAAGGAATTATTCCCGCGGTCATAGATGCTGCCTTTGAATGCGGGGAATGTCCCTTTCTCTTCCGCCAGCTCGCGTGATTTTTTAGTCGCTTCATTCAGGATATAGGACATTACCTTTTCGGCGAGGGAAACCGCCTCTTCGGAATTATAAGATATGCCTAAGCGAATCAATAGGGTTGCCCAACCCATGACTCCCAGGCCAATCTTGCGGGTCAACTTTGTGGCATGCTCTATTTGCGGCAGGGGAAACTTATTAACGTCTATCAGATTATCCAGAAAATACACCGCCAGGCGGGTTACCTGCTTTAATCTATCCCAGTCAATCTCATAACGCAGGCCTGTTTTCTTATACAGCCGGGCTAAATTTATCGAGCCTAAGTCGCAGCTCTCATAAGGCAGGAGCACTTGTTCGCCGCAGGGGTTTGTCGATTCATACGTTCCTAATTTCGGCGTGGGATTGAACTCATTCATCCGGTCAATAAAAATAATTCCCGGCTCTCCGTTCTTATGCGCCTGCTTAACGATTAAATCAAAGACCTCTTTTGCCTTGAGGCGCTTGAGCTTGTTTTTCGTGCGGGGGTCGATTAAATCATACTCCTCGTTGTTCTCCAGCTTTTTCATAAAATCGTCGGTGATGGCGACGGAAATATTGAAATTGGTAATCTCTTTATTGTTTTCTTTGCAGGTGATAAATTCCAGGATATCCGGATGGTCTACCCTTAATATCCCCATGTTAGCGCCTCGACGGGTGCCGCCTTGCTTTACGGCTTCGGTTGCCGCATCATAAACCTTCATAAAAGACACCGGCCCGGAGGCGACTCCGCCGGTTGTCCTGACCACCGCGTTCTTTGCCCGCAGCCGGGAAAAGGAAAAACCAGTACCTCCTCCGGATTTATGGATCATCGCGGTGGCCTTTAAGGTCTCGAATATGGAATCCATGGAATCTTCAATGGGTAAAGTAAAACAGGCGCTGAGCTGGCCGAGCTCCCTGCCGGCGTTCATCAGGGCGGGAGAGTTAGGCATAAACTCCAAATCTTCCATAATCCGGCAAAACTGCTCCTTGAGCTGGCTCACTTCTTCTTCGCTTTTGCCGTAGAGCTTATCCGCCGCGGCAATTGCCTCGGCTACCCGGCGAAACATCTGCGCGGGAGTTTCAATTGCCTTGCCCTGCTCGTCCTTCTTCAGGTATCTTCTCTCCAGCACTCTTAGCGCATTCTCCGATAATTTCAATTCCATTATCTTCCTCCCTAAGGTGTCGACTGACCCGTTAATTAATCTACACTCTAAATCCGGATTATAATCCTTTTAAAATATTTTGTCAAGGACAAAAATACAATATATTGTGTTTTCAGAATAGTTTTATACTACAAGTTGGGTAGGGGGTGATTCAGGCTGGCCTTTAAGCCTTCCTATTGTTAAAACTTGGGTTCAACTATTAGTCGCAGTTTAAACGGTAGCTTAAACAACTGCCCGGCAGGATTCCCTGATAACTAATTCTGCGGGCAAGATAACCTTTTTAATTGTTTTCTCCTTTTCGCAGATCAGGAGATTCAAACGCTTAACCGCTTCCTCCGCCATTTTAATCAAAGGCTGCTTAACCGTAGTTAAAGCCACCTGGCCGTACAGGCCGGAGGGGTTATCGTCAAAGCCGATAATCGATAAATCCCCGGGAATATTCTTTCCCTTTTCGCTTGCCGCTGCCATCACCTCCAGGGCCATAGAATCCGAAGCTACGAATATGGCCGTGGGAGGCTGGCTTAAGGCCAACAGGTCTTCCGCTGCCTGGCGCGCCTGGCCCCGGGAATAATCCGTCCTGATAATATAATCCTCGACGACATCAATGCCTTTTTCCTCCAGGGCGATCTTATAGCCCTGCAGCCGCTGCAAGGCTGCCTGGGTAACCAGGTCGCCGGTGATGTGGGCAATCCGGCGGTGCCCCAGGTTAATCAGGTAATTGACCGCTTCGATGCTGCCTTTCAGGTTATCTACCGTAATGCAGTTTACTTCCAAATCTTCAATATAATTATTTATCACCACACAGGGGATTTTTTCGTCCAATACGTTTTCCAGCTGCTTTCGGTTTCCGATGATGTCGGCAAAAATTATGCCGCCTATCCCTGCCAGGGAGAGAGGGGTTTTCGCGTCGGTTAAATGCAGCAGCAAATCCAGCTTCAAGGTCTCGCATAAAGTCCCGATGCCGCGCAGGAGCTCTAATGCGTAAAAGGAATAGAATATGCCTTCGTAGCGGGGAATCACCAGGGCGATGACATTAGTCTTTCCCGTGGCCAATCTCTGAGCGAAGACAGAAGGCTTAAACTTAAGTTTTCTCACTGCCTCCAGCACCCGCCTGCGGTTCTCATCCTTAACCGAGGAAAACTTGTTGATTACCCGGGAGACGGTAGTAATCGATACTCCGGCAAGACGAGCAACGTCATCTATGGAAGGTTTTTGAGAGGGAGTCTTTTTTAAACGGACCATTTATGAAGCCGTATGGGCTGATGCGTTTTAACAGACAACGCTAAGCCGCTATCAACACCCTTAAAATCAAATATATTACCTGACTACGTCGCCCACATTTATCGGGCCGGACGCCTGCTTTATGTCGCAGGCGGAGACGTTCTTACGGGTCTGGATTACCTCTACCGTGGCAATCTTACTGCCGTCACGATAAACGCCGAAATTAATTCCCGGCTTTAGCCCGTCCTGTTCGCCTAAGTCAATAATCACAAAATTATTTTCTCTGTTCACCGCCAATACCTGGGCGGTATATTTTGCCGGCGACGGCGCCTGAGGCGCGGAACGCACGATTATCGGAGGCAGCTCCACGGAACTCTTTTGCGAAGAGGGCGTAACCTGGGTTCCCTGCTGAATCTGCTGCAAGTCTTCTTTTACGTCCATAACCTGAGTAAGCTTATATTCCAGCATCTCACTCATATCCTTGATGCGCTTATCAAGATCTGCCCTTGCCAGTTCCGTATCCGAAAGCCTCTGCTCTAAAGACGCCTTCTGGTTGCTGAGAGACTTTAACTGGCGCAATAAAACGAGGTGCTCATTCTTCAGCGACCCTAACTCCTCCTGGAGCTTGCGCTTCTCCTTTTTCTCTCTCACCAGCTCGGAGGAAAGGCTGTCGGTTATTTTTTCGGTATAAGTGACCCGGTTATCTAATTCACCCTTATCCCGGGTCAGGCTGCTGACCTCCAGATCCATCGTCGCCTTATCCCGTTTGGTCTCTTCCAGGACTATCTTTAGATCGTCCGCCTGCTTTTTGAGGTTGGCAATCTGCATCTCCAGGCCTACTTTTTCTTTCAGTATCCCCGCCCAGTAGGCATCCTCTGCCGCACCCGCAGGCACAGCTGTTTCAACAGCCTGGGTTTTCTTCTCTCTTAATTGCTCGATGAGATCGCCCTTTTCCTTAACCGATAATTCGTATTTCTTTTCCAGCTGGCTCTTTTCCTTAGCAACCCTCTCTAAGTCCTTCTCTATCACCGACAGCCTTTCCGACAGCCGCCTCTTATCTTCCAGCGCCAGATTAACCTTCTGGACCAAAACCTCATTCTCCTTGGTCAGGCTCTCCTTGGTATCAGTATACTCCCGCATCAATGCCTGTTTTGAAGCGATAGTAGAAAAAAGGAATAAAGAGCTTACCAGTAATAACCCTATAAGTCCGATGAAGATAAATCTTACCTGCTTGTCCATTTTAGAAATAATACTCTCCACCTTCACCTCCTTGAAAGAGGTATGAGTTATTTCTGACTTACAATTGAGCAAATATCTGACGCATTACCAGGCTGGCTGCCCCCTGGGCTACGGCATTTTCTCTCAACTGAGAAAAGATGATTTTTAAATTCTGAATCATCTCTCTAAACGCCCAGTCCTGCACTGCCTGCCTGACTACTTCCAGAAAATCATTACCCGCTTCCTCCAGGCCGCCGCCGATAACTACAATTTGGGGATTCAACAAGTTGACCAGATGGGCTATCTTTATCCCCAAACGTTTTCCTGCCAAATCCAGGGCTTCCTTGACCAGGGGGTTCTTCTGCTTGTTGGCCAGGAAAACCGTCTTTAAATCTACGTTTTCTATGTCGTTATCCGCCAACTCCAAAATCTCTTTGGCTGAACCCTGCCTCTGCAGCAGCCTGCTCTTAACCTCCTCCACAATCCCCAAGTCCATTTCCCAGCGCTTGAGAAAACAGGTATTGCCCAGCCCGCAATTAAACAGCCCGCTCTCTTTATAGTTGTGAATCGCCACCTCGCCGGCAAAACCGTCTGTTCCCGTATAGAGGCGGCCGTTGAGGATGAAGCCCGCACCTACGCCGGAAAACATATAGAGAAGATTGTCTATCCCCTCGCTTAAGCCCAGCCACTGTTCGCCGAAACAGGCGGCGGTAGCGTCGTTTTCGATAATCGCGGGGAGGTTGAACTCTTTCTCAATCAGGTCCTTAAGCGGTATATTTACGGAGGCATAGGTGTAGTTTTTATTTATCCTTTCCGGCCAATGGATCGACCCGTCTTGCCTATTGACCAGGCCGGCGATGCCCACACCGATACCTTCTATATTTTCGATGTATTCTTTGGAACGTTTCAAAACCTGGCGGATAATCTCCAGCAGGCATTCGGTTATCTCCTTTACCGAGGCGCGCGGCCTGTCTATCTGGGTCTTGGTAATAATCTTTCCCTTGGAATCCATCAGCAGGCCTACCATGTTCATCAGGTTCAAGCCCACTCCCACCGCATAAGCGGCACGGGGATTAAGGTCTAAAAGCAAGGGCCTTCTACCGCCTTCGGAGACATCAAACTCTTTCTCGCATACGACGTTATTCTTGATAAAATCTTCTATGTAATTAGATATCGTAACCACGTTACTGCCGATCTTCTGGGAGATATCGGGACGGCTGATCGGGCCGGAGCGCCTTAATATTTCCAATATCGCGATGTTACGTTTTTCTTTTTCGTTAAAAAATTTCTCATCCTGGAATTTCAAGTTTTTCATACTGTAACGATCCCTACGCTTCCTCCGTGGCTTTTTCTCATAAGTACACCGCACATTAAGTACGATGAGCTAGAAAGTTTATAAATATAACTCTAAATATATTAGCTAACAATATACTATTAAACAATACTTAAGTCAAGTATTTTTAATAAGTAATGGAAATAGAAACGTTAAAAACTCAACGGGTCGATAGTTGACTGTTGACTGGGAACTGGGGACTGGAGACTATGATCAGTCTACATCTACCAGGTCAATGCTGCGGTCGATAATTCCCGAGGGGGTAACCACAACCAGGTTTATTTCTTTGGTTCCGGGATAGGAATAGGAAGTGGTAAATTCAGGCTGGTTAACAGCAGCAACGGTTGAGCCCAGATGGCCGGACCATAAATAATTTGTTTCTATACTCATGCATCCGCTTTCGGGAAGAAAAGTATTGGCGCTGATACGCGTATCTGCGGCCTTTGATATTATATATGGCCGGGAGATTAAATCTACCTTGGTCATATCAAAAGACCCTGCCAGGGAAGCATCAAGAAATGCCTTGAGATTATATTCCAGCTCTGCGTCCTTTTCTAATTCTTTCAGCCGCTGTTCTGCCAGTTGCCGGGTATCACCGAACTCTTTGCCCGCCAGTTGGATTAATCTCTGGTAATATTCTTTTGCTTTGGCAAAATCCTTCTTCCACTGCCGGAGCAGGCCCAGTTGATAAATACTTGAGATAACGTAAGGATCCGCTGCGGGTTTAGCTGCCAATTTTTCAAATAGGGCCTCCCCGCGTTCGGGGTCTCTCAATACGTAGGTACTGATAATGCCGCACTTAAACAGGATTTTATCCGCCTGGCCAATGCCGGGGAACCTCTCCAATAAACGCGTATATTGAGCCAGCGACTCCGAGTAAAGCCGGGACTTTTCTAAATTATAAGCGCGCAGATAAGCGGTTTCTTCAGCTAAGGCGTCCACTCCCGTCAATTCCTCTATTTTGCCGAATATCTTCTCCGCATAATCCGGGTCATTAGCACCTTTGTCCTTATAGGCAAAATCCTGCGCTATTGCCGTTAACTCAAGGGTAAGCTTTTCCAGAGAAGAAGATTTTGTCAGCCGGCTGATATAGGCATCGTAGAACGTAACGGATAAAGAAAGGTTCTCTACCTTGAAGGCTTCTTCTGCCGCCTTTTTTAATTCCTCATCCTTGCTCTCTGTTTTTAATAATTTCTCCACGTATATGTTGTAGAGTTTTTTGGATTCCGCTTTTAAACCGTAGCTGTATAATTTGTCCGCGATATATTTTACCGGCCCGAGATCGCCTTTCTTGGCAGCGTATTCTTCCGCTGAATCCATCAAGCTTTTGAGCGCGTCCTCGGCGAATACGTCTTCCTGGTCTTTATGGAGCTGCCAAAGAAGGGTCTTGCTGTATAAATTTATACTATTCCAGGAAGAAGTAAGGGAGGCTGCCTTCCCGGCTTCTACCGTTAATTCTTCCCGGTAGTTATTGCCCTGGCTAAAGTATTCGTCCCAGCCCTGGCTCTCTTCCAGATATTTAAGCTGGCTATACCGGCTCAGGGCGATATAATAGCTTATCTCTGCGGCCGCGGGAGGTTCTTTTTTCTCCAGGTTCTTAAGATACTCTACAAACCCGTTATAATTATGCTCGGAAAAATATTTATCCTTTAATGTTTCCAACTCCTCCTGGCAGAATAATGAAGAAGCTATTAATACTACACAACAAATCCCAGCCAGTAACGCAGTGCCGATTCTTTTCAGGCCTGCGACCTGTGACCTGCGACCTTTTGCCTGCGACCTAAATTGTATTTTATATCCCATCATCGGTATCTCACTTCTTTTTCTTATCTTTATCTAAAGCCGGATTCTTCCAGAATTCCCTCAATACGTAATATGCCTTGCGCGGCAGGCGCTTATTGATGCCCTTTCCGCCTGCCCCGCCGTTGGCGGAGCCTGCCTCGCTGCAGGAGGCGGGGCCGGCAGACGGGGTATTTTCCAACTCAGGGGACAAGGCCACTATCCCGAACCACTCTTCGTTCATATTTTTGTTTTCCGGCGCTTTAATATCGAAATAATAAGAGCCACTCGACCAGCCCGCGCCGGTATCGTGCACCGACCAGCTCGCCTGGTCGCACTCGTTGTGCTTCCACCATTCATCCGTCCACTCAAAGATTGTGCCACCCAGGCAGTTACCCGCGCCCTCCTTGTTGTCGGCGAGATTCTCATAAATCTGCCGCCATTGCGACTCCAGGAAAAAGGCCTGCATATTCTGGTCTTCCTTGTTTAAATAGGCATCATAGGCATCTGCTCCGAATTCGATTAAAACCAGCGGCCGGTCAAAGGTCGCCTTAAGGGAATTAAACAGGTTGCCGAACGTCTTGCCCCGGTAAATAATACAGGCGACCAGGTCTATGGCCGGGCAGGCCTCCTTGGCAACGTCCAGGGACGCCAATTCACCGTTACCCAAAGCAACCGGATGGCCGGGGTCTGCTTTATGGATTTCCCTCGCCAGTTTATTCACAAAAGAATAATAAGTCCTCGCCTTCATACTGACCTGTTTCTGTAAATCTGGCTCTTTGTCGATTTCCTCGGTAGACCAGGGATTAATCCTTCCGGAAAAAGAATAATTATTTTCGTTGCCCAGGACCCAAAACAGCACTCCCGGCTCATCCTTGTAGTAATTGACCATCTCCAGGACTTCTTTCTCTATCTTATCTTCAAAGGCTTTATCGCCGTAAAAAGGCCCGGGGTAATCCCAGAAACCCAGCCAATGACCCATAATCGTACGGATACCGAAATTCTCGTAAAGGTCATGGATAAGTTGCTTGGTCATCGGACAATTCCTGGCGCATTTATAAAACCGCACCGTGTTTATCCCCGCCTCCTGCATCAGCTTTCCGTCTATCATCCAGGGTTTATCCGGGTCAGCCCAGAAGGCATAGGCATAATCCTCGCCTATGGGTATGGGATTGTAACAGACTCCCTTTACGACAAAGGGCTTATTATTCACCATCAGCTGATAACGGCTGTTCTTGAGCTTCTTGATGTAAACTTTGGGCCTGGGAGCCGCTGCCGCAGGAACCGATAGAAAAAGAAAAGCTACAAGCCACAAGCCGCAGGTTGCAAGCAACAGCAACCTGTGACTTGTGACCTGCCTGCCCCGAGCGAAGTCGAGGGGTGACTTGTGACCTGAACTATTACTCATACTTCATTTCATCCAGATAGAACGTGCAGCCGCTGGGATTGACGTCCACATTGGTCGCCCAGACAAATCCGCCGATGATGTAGGACATATCCTTGCCCTTCAGGTCAATGGTGTATTGCTTCCATTCTTTGGCCAGGATAACCGGCCCGATACCGGCGGTGTCGGAATCCGAATATTCACCCATTATCCCGCCGACCTTGAACTCTTCAATCCTCTCTCCACCGTCAGCGCCTCTTGCCCAGAAAGTAAACTTGGCTGCCTTGGACAAATCAAATCCGGCATCAACCGTGCCCCAGTTGTTGGCCGGGTTCTGCCAGAAAATGCCTGCCCAGCGCGCGCCCTGCGAGCCAACGCCCGAATAGACGATCTTGACACAGGTATCTCCCAGGTAGGGATCTTCCGTAGAGCCGCCGTCATACTTGATGTCGCCGTAGTCGCCCATCCAGCCGGAAGGGATAAAATGGTTATTGACCGAGCTGCGGTCGGCATACACGTAGAAAGGCATCTCCTGCGCCTTTCTGCCTTCGGGTTTCATCGTGGGGTCAGCCTCGAATCTTATATCGTCGAGGTAAAAGGTAGAGCCTTCCGGAGCCAAATCCGAAGTAGTCACCCATCCGAAACCGCCGCTGACATAACTAAGGTCGTAACCGGCCAGATTTATGGTGTATTCCTTCCAGGTATCGGTCAGCTCTATGGGCCCCATCTCAATGTTGGCACTATCCGGGTATGTGCCCTTTATGCCGCCGACAATAAACTTCTGGATTACCTCTCTCCCCTTTTCACCGCGCGCCCAAAACGTAAGCTTGGTCATGCCGGTTAAGTCAAACCCGCCTTTTTTTGAGCCCCAGTTGTTGGCCGGGTTCTGCCAATACACTCCTGCCCAGCCCTGGCCCTGCGATTTCTTTGCCGTATAGACAAACTGCATGCAGGTGGTCCCGGAATGGGAATTGACCATATACTGGTCGTTCAGCTTGATGTCGCCGTAGTCGCCCATCCATCCGGAAGGAATGTAGTGGTTATCCGGCGAGCGCTTGTCGGCGTAGACGCTAAAGGTCTTTTTCGCCGGCGCCTTGGCTTCTTCCTGTGCCAATACACACACCGGCATTGCCAGGATCGCCGCCATTAACACAATCAGTAATTTTTTCATTTCTTGCACCTCCCATTTTTGGCTCGTAGCTTATAGCTCGTAGCTCGTAGTTTAAAGTTACCTCCACATCTCCTTATACAGATAATACCCCTTCCTCAATTCGCGTAAGAAGGGGCTCTGCTTGCCCTTGCCCTGGCCGCAGACCCCCAGCCATTCTTCATGCATAAACCCGTCGGGGAACGGCCCGGAGAACAGCCCCTTGGTATCGTGGAGGAACGGCTCATACGCCTTCCACCATTCGTCCAGCCATTCAAAAACAATTCCGCCGATGGAATTTCCCGCAGCGTCGCCAAAAGCGGCGTTATATTCAATGTCCTCCCAGCAGCCACGGTGATAATCCGCCTGGGCCTGCTCTGCTTCTGCGCTGGACCGGCCTTCTGCGTAAGCCGGACAGCCGAACTCGGTGATAAATACCGGTCTATCCGCTTCTTCCTTGACTGCCTGCCAGAGATATCCGAATCCGAAATCACCGCGGTAGGCGTTAGTGCCGAAGATATCTATGTCCGGCGCGTTCTTGCCGAATTTTTCCAAAAATAAGGTATCTCCGCTGCAAATCGCCACCGGGTGGTTTTTATCCATTGATTTGATTGTTTGGGCTGCTTCGTTAGCGAATTTAAAGAACGTCTCGGGATCCTTATTAGCGTTACAGGCAACGCCGTAGACGTTCTCGTTGCCCAATAACCAACATAACATAAACGGCTCATCCTTGAATTCCATAACCATCTCGGTCACGGACTCAATCATCTTTTTCTTATGTTCCGGGTTGCTGTAATCCGTCCCTTCATACCAGGAAGCGCCCGAACCTAAGGCATATTTGCCCAAGAAATCTCCCATTATCACCATTATACCGTAATTATTATAAAGCTCCCTTAACAGCTCTTTGTTTACTTTCTTGGGATGATGGTAGAGCCGGATGGCGTTAACGCCCATCTCTTTCATCAGCCGGAAATCGCCTACTGCCGGCTCGTTTGCGTCCTGGATATTATTCCCGTTTTTGTCCACGAACGCGTCGTAGGGCCCGTCCATCCTGCCGTTCTTGTTAAAATCCTCTTCCATCCAGTTGCCCAGGGTGCCGAAATCCGGAGACTGGCCGATCTTGGTAGGCGAATAGGTAACTGCCTTGACCGTGAACGGCTTACCGTCGACGAACATCTGCCAGTGGCCGTTCTGATACTGGATTAATTTTATTCTGCCTTCGCCGATCGTCTTCTTTATCTTAGCTTTCTTCTGCTGGCTGCGTTTTATCACTTCCACCAAAGCGTTTGATTTGACGAATCTGCCCGGGTTGGTTATTACGACATCGTTTGCCACATCGTTATCATACCCATTACTAATGCGGATATTAGCATCCACCAGTTTATATCCGATCTGCGGGTACCGGCGCAGAAGAAAATGTATCTTGGCAATAGCCGCCTGGCCGACATACCAGGGCGTATGCCAGTAGGTCCAACCGTAAGCGCCGGGGAAATGCACGACAACGGCATAATAGGCCTTTATGGCGTGCTTGATTAACCCCGCCTTCTCCAAGACCAGGGCGGTGTAAAATAACCTGACACCCTGCGGCTCAGAGCTGGTCGTCCATTTAAAGAAGGCCGCCTCCACATCCGGGCTCTGGAGAAAATCCCACTGGCTGCCCTCGAGCCTCTTCTCTTTGAGCGCCTTGCGGAAATTAGGGTCCCAGCGGACAGAAGTGGTATTGGGGTATATGCCTTCACCGGTTGCCAAAGACAAACCTTCCTGGTCCTTCACGATATACTGATAATCCCCGGTGCCGGCATTTTTAAATTCACCGTATTTCTTATAATCTACGACATCCTCTTTGCCCGGGTCATAAAGTGCTAACTTTGTCTTCAGCTGGCTTACCTTGGGCCCGGCTGCGCTCTCCACTGCCGCTTCCGGGTGCTCTATCCTGTCTATACTCTTCTTTGCCGCGTCTGCCAGATGCCAAAACCAGCCGCGCGGGTCCCAGGCCTGGGCATAAGAATACTGGTCAACAATCAACTGAAAGGCCTTTTTCGCCTCTGCGAGTTTTCCCTGGTCGCGGTAAGACTCCGCCTGGATAAAATAACAGGTAGCCACGTCGTTTAGAACCTGCACTGCCTCAATTTCGCCCTTTCTCGTGGGAAGTGCGCTTAATGATGCCTGCTGCCTGCCTGCCTCTTCTTTATATAAATCAATACATTCCTGGGTAACTTTAAAGGTCGCCTCCACGTCTTTTTTCCCGTGCACCTCCCAGGCCTTCAATACCAATTCCCCGGAGGAAGGCTTCGACGTTAATTCCTCGGCGTGACCCAGTGACCCAGTGACCCAGTGACCCAGGACGCAAAACAATAGTAACAGTGTAATGCCGGTGAGGTTGTGCCTTTGTGGACTGTGGACTGTGGACTGTGGACTGTGGACTATCTTCATCCCACCACCGCTCCCTGGGTTACGCCCTTTATAATATACTTCTGCATCGCGATATAAACCAATATGATCGGCAGCGCCGCGATAGTCAGGCCGGCCATCAGCAGGGGATACTGGGTGATGAATTCTCCCTGAAAGGTGGTCAGGGCGACCTGCAGCGGCATAAGATGGCGACTGTCGAAAATTATCAACGCCAGGATATATTCGTTCCAGACATTCAAGGCATTAAACACCACCACTACTGCCAGGACCGGCTTTGCTAAGGGCAGGGCCACGTGCCACCAGATGCCTAATTTGGAACAGCCGTCAATACGCGCGGCGTCTTCTAACTCACGCGGCGTTTTATCAAAAAAGGTCTTCAATAAAAATATGCTCGTGGACAGCCCCACATTAATCATACATAAAATATAGCCGATCTGGGTATTGCGCAAGTGCAGCTTATTCAGCAAGACATATAACGGGACAAAACTGCCGGGAATGGGAATCATCATCGCCGCCATAAACATATAGAATATCGCGTTCTTACCGGGAAACTCAAAACGCGAAAAGGCAAATGCCGCCAGGGAAGATACAATAATGATGCCGATGACTACGCAAACCGTATAGATAATACTGTTAATAAAATACCTGCCGAACCCGCCCTCTATCCAGGCGTGGTAATAATTCTGCCAGTGCATCTGCCGGGGAATAAGCGACATATCGGTGAATATGGTCTGCTGGGTCTTAAGGCTGGAGCCGACCATCCATAATAAAGGAAATATACAGGTAACGGCAACCGAGATAAGGAACAGGTGTATCGCCAGGTTTAAGAGCAAACTCTTTGTCTTATAATATCCCACTGTCTGCATATCCTTTTTTGTCCCCGCTAATACTGGCGCGCCTTGTTGGAAAAACGATACTGGAGAAACGAGATAACCATCAGAATCAAGCCAAAGGTGATACCCTGCGCGCAGGCATAGCCGAAACGCGAAGAGCCGCGCATGGAAGCGAGAATCCTCAATACCGGCACCTGAGTGTGATACGCCGGCCCGCCTCCGGTCATCGCGATTATCAGGACAAATGCCTGCATCGTGCCTAATATGGCAAGTATCGCCACCAAAACCGATACCGGTATCATCAGCGGCAGGGTGATGTTTTTAAACATCGCCCAGGCGCTTGCCCCGTCCACCCGGCCGGCCTCATAAAGCTCGCGCGGTATGGTCTGTAAGCCCGCCAGGAATATCAAAAACCCCCAGCCAAAACCCTTCCAGCAATGCACAATCGCCACACAGTTCAGCGCGGTCCTGGGGTCGGAAAGCCAGTTTCTCACCAGGTTGGGCAAGCCTAAATGGATTAACCAGTTATTTAACAGTCCGTAATTGCCATCTAAGATCCACTGCCAGACCAGGCCCACGACTACTTCCGATAATACCGGCGGCAGAAAAAATATCACCCGGTAGAAATTTTTTAACCTTATCTCGCGGTCGCAGGCCAAGGCCAGTAAAAACGCCAGGCAGTTCTGGAAGGTCAGGGCGATTAAGGTAATCCATCCGGCGTTTAACATCGACTGCCACCAGATATTATCCCCCAGGATGATTTCTTTAAAATTACCTAAACCGACGAATATCTTGGTCGGCAGTATCCCGTCCCACTCATAGAGGCTTAATTGAAATACCTTAAGGAAGGGATAAATATAAAATATCGAGAATATCACCAATGCCGGCAGCACAAACAGAAAATTTTCCAGGTTTGACTTTATTCTCGCAGGCCTTATCATCAAATATCCACCTAATGCTTCTTGGCTAACTCCCGCTGCTTAATCTTCTGGACATCGGAAGCTGCCTGTTCCGCCGTCTTTTCTCCGATAATAATCGACTGGATGCCTTTATCGATTGCCTCGATAACCGCGGGGAACTCCGAAATGCCCCAGGTGCTGGGATGAGTAGTTGAGTCCATCACCGCGGCAAACTCCGCCAGGATGGGAGAAATATTATCCAGGCTCAGCTTATTCGCCGGGAGGTTATTGGTTGTCTGCGCCAGATATACCTGCTGTTGCCTATCGGTAAGCCAGCGCAGGAATTTAATCGCTTCTTCTTTGTTTGCGGATTTATCATTGACCATAAACGAAGAGCCCGCCCCGCCCCATACCATCATCGGGTATTTATCGCTTATCCTTGGCGGAAGTATTGCCGCATAATTTAAATTAGGGTTCATTGACTTATAGACATTGACACACCAGGAGCCGTTAAACGCGAACACCGCCTTTTCGTTGGCGAATAACTGCTCGGCAGTCTTATTTATCATCGTGACAATGCCATTATATAATACCCCGGCTTCATTCATCTGCCTGAACAAATCAAAAACCTTTACCCAATCCGGGTCGGTATAGGGGACATCGCCCTTTATCGTCGCCAGGACCTTATCCTTACCCATAATATTAAAGGCATAATTATTGGCGAAACAGTCTATCATCCATAATTCGCCCCAGCCGGAAACCATCCCCTGCAGCCCCGCCTGCTTAATCTTCTTGCCTATGGCCAATAATTCCTCCCAGGTCTGCGGCGGCTGCTCGGGATTCAAGCCTATCTTCTTAAATAAATCTTTGTTATAGAGCATTTGTATGGTCATTATATCTATAGGCACACCGTACACTCCCGGCTTAATGCCGTAGCTGTTTCCCTCGGGGAATATATTTACCTCCAATGCCTTGGCAAAAAAAGCATTCCTCCAGCAGTTGTTATTCCTCTCCATTTCCCCGGTGAGGTCGGCGATATGGCCCGCCTTGATAAAACTGGCAAAATCCCTCTTTTCGCCTAAAATACCGAAGAGGTCCGGCAGGTTGTTTCCCTGCGCGGCAGCGCGCACTTTCTGGCTATAGGCGTCGGAAGGCGCGTAGAGCTCAAAATTCACCTTAACCCCGGCCTTTGCCTCGTACTGCTTAGCCAGTTCAAAAAAGGCGGCCTGACGGTCAGTCATCCAGTGCCAGACCGTTATAGTGGTCCCCGGCGCCTGGCTGGACGGTTTAGGCGCACAGCCCGTTAGCAAGACCACAGACCACAGACCACAGACCACAGACAAAATGAAAATCCTTGCTCTTCGCATTTTTTCTCCTAGCCCATTATTACGCGCACTCTGTGTATTTTACCATCCGCGTGCGGCTCTATCAAGTTGCCCTCTATTATTATTCCGTCTACGTAAACTTCTTTAACACCCTGCTGCACACCGCGGGGATTTTCTACCTCTATATCATACCTCGCTCCGCGAAAAGACCGGGCAATCGAAAACTTCTTCCAGCTCGCCGGCACGCAGGGATCAATGCGCAAGCCCGCGAAGTCCCGGCGCGCGCCCAGCATCCACTCCGTGGCAACCATAAAACTCCAGCCTGAACAGCCGGTAACCCAGGTAAAGGCGCCCTCTCCGTAGAGATAGGGATGCTCTGGCCCGACCAAATACTCGGCAAAGGCGTAGGGCTCGGTCTTATATAAATCGTAATCCTTCTGCTTATTGGGCATAATCTTGGCTAACTCCTGATAGGCAAAATCACCCTCTCCGATCATGCACAGGCCTACGATCATAAAGGTGGCAGCGTGGCAGAACACCGCGGCATTCTCTTTTGTGCCTTCGGCAAACATGCTGATTCTGCCTAACTCCGGCCGAAACTTGGAATAAGCGGGATAAAATAATGCCAGGCCGTGCTTGCGGTCAAAGTATTTCTTCACTGACTCCACGATTTTCCGCCGCTGTTTATTATCGGGAACCCCGGCCATCAGCGCCCAGGACTGGGTATTGAGAAATATTTTTCCTTCCTTGTTGGCCTTACTTCCGTAAACTAAGCCTTCATCGGTAAAACCCCTGACGTACCAGCTGCCATCCCAGGCGACCTCGTTTATACGCTCGGTCATGGTCTTGGCCTTATGCAGCAGCTCGCTGGCCTTCTTTTCCTTACCTATATATAGCGCTAACTCGGCAAGCAGCTTTAATGACCTCACCAGCGCCTGGGCCAGCCAGACACTCTGGCCTTTAAGCTTAATCCCCGCGGCATCAATGGCGTCGTTCCAGTCGGCATGGCCGATTAAAGGCAACCCCCGGTCGCCAACGTCATTAAAGGTAAATTCCAGATTTTTCTCCAGGTGTTCGAATAAAGTCCCCTCGCCGTCAGTGGTAGACGAACCTTCAAAATTATGGTCGGCATGCCAGCCGTTAATCCACTTATCTTTCAAGTAAGGGGCATATTCCTCCAGTATCTCTTTATCCCCGCTCTCCTTAATGTAGGCAGAGACCGTAGAAGTAAGCCAGATTTGATGGTCACGGTTAGGCCGGAACTGGTGCGGCCCCTGGGTATCGGACCAGCCGGAAGCAGAGGTACCGTCTCTTCTGATCAAAGAGGCGAGCTTTAATATCCTTTGACGGGTAAGCTGCGGGTTAATGGAAACTATTGCCTCGGAATCCTGGCAGGAATCGCGATAACCCCTGCCGCCGGAGCCCTCGTGATAATAAGAAGGAGAGCGTGACCAGAAATTGCAGATGTATACCTGATATTTAAGCCATATGTTGACCAACAGATTAAAATCTTTATCCGGAGTATTAACCGTGATATTGGCGCCTATCCGCTTCTTCCATATCGCTTTAGTACGCTCCAGCTCTTTTTTCGCCTGGGAAACCTTGCGGTATTTATTGATTATCTTTTTAACATTAGGCAGCCCCTCAACCTGCCCCAGGCAAACCGTAAATTCCTTTGTTTCTCCGGGTTTTAGTTTAATATTGTGCCCTAAACAGGCAATCCCGTCTTCCCCTGAGCAAAAGGCAACGTTTTCCAACTTGCCGCTGAAGAGCATCTGCGGCTTCTCTTCGGTATTATATTTACCTAAAAAGGCGTCTTTGCGGGTGATGTAATTGTTTACCTTCAGGCTGGAGCTAAAAAAATCAATGTATTTGTAGGGCCGGATATTCATATCCTGCCAGAAGGCGGTCTTCTTGGCGAATATCGCCTGGTGGGGCTGGTCAAACCAGACGCGGTTGTAGAGGTTCATAATGTTACGGTAGCGCAGTTCCTGATGGTAGTCGCCGGTAAGCCACTCAACATAAGGATATAATTCCAGGCTGCGCGCCTTTTTGCTTTCGTTCTTGATAGTTACAATCCAGACTTCGCAGTCGTCGTTCTCGGGGACAAAATAGGTAATCTTCGTGCGGATATCGAAATTTTTCGATTCAATGGCGGTGTACCCTAACCCATGGCGGGCTTGATAAAAATCAGGAGAGAGCCTTAACGGCTGGTAAGTTGCCGACCATACCCGCCTCTTTTCTTCTGTGGACTGCGGACTGTGCTTGTCCGCCGAAGCTTTAGTGGCGGAGACTGTGGACGGCTTACCCTCTGCTATATACAGGTATCTTCCCGGCCGGTCAAAATGCCAGCTCTCCGGCAGCCATCTTAATATCCTGTCCGTGCGGCAGTCGCGGTAAAAACTGTAACCTCCCGCGCACTGCGAGATAACCGCGCAATACCTAGCGTTAGTCAAATAATTAATCCAGGGACGAGGCAAGACAGGTGTTGTAATAATAAATTCTAAACCGTCTTCGCTGAAATGACCGTACTTATTTAGCATGCTAATTAAGTTCCTTTAAGAAGCGAGGAAAATGCCCCCCCTAAACTTATAGGATAGGGTAAAAGTTTAACATATGTTTATAACCTGGTCAAGGGCTTTTGTGGCCCTTTTTGTAGCCCTTTGCGACCTTTGTTGCCTTATTTCATTGCCGCAGCTGTGCTGAATTTCCGCCTGATTTCATTCTACGGCATCAATGCGTCCGCAGCAGCCTGGATAAGCCCATTAAATCCGCCTTCTCTAAGTCTATTCCGGCACAGCATTGCTGTCCCGGCTGTCCTGATTTGCACCAAACAACACCTCCCCGGCAGTAAACCGGCTCTCCCTTATCCGGGATATCCAGCCACATCTCCAAAGGCGTATCAGCCGTAAACGGTTCCGACGCGACAATGCCTAATCCCTTTGCGCTGACATTGCTGACTTCTGCCTGGCCTTCTTTATTCCTCTTCAGGTCAATAAACCTTAAAGGAAATCTCGCAGAAAACCTTTCGAATATCCTGCGGTCTCGAGAGTCGCTAACCTTAGCCTCTTCCATTTGTTTTTCACCTCCTTCAGGTTCCGGTTTGTTCCACCATTTTCGCATTATATCACGAGAATGATATTTACTTAAGAACTTATATATGGTTTCCTTATCCGAATCCTTTATCTTTACAAACTGGGCGCCGTAGACATTAGAATCCATTACGCTCCTGTGCCAGATGAGCCACATCTCAATCTCCAGGCAGCCGAATTCTTCGCAGAGGACCAGCTTCATCCTGACCGCGGTGTCTCTGGGCAGTTTCTGGGCTATGGACATCCGCACGCCCCGGAAACTGATATCATGGACCGTGCACTGCGCCGGCCTCACCGCGCCTTCCAGGGTACACTGCGCCTGCCTGTTTATCTGCCACCTTACGTATTGCCTGCGTTCAGACATGTTTACTCTCTTTTCTCCGCATCTATCCCTTCTGCCTCCGCGTCGCCGGCGTTTTCCGTTTGAGGGATTGCCCCTTGAGGACCGTCCCCATTTGCCTTATAATGGTCGCTGCCCCTATTTTTTAATTTCTCCTTATCAATGTCGATACAACTTCTTCGTGCAGCAAGTTTTTCCAATAAAGTTTCGCGCAAAAGTCCCCTTACCTGCAAATCGGTTTCATGATCAACCCCTATAGAAGACTCCCAACCTTCTCCGAGCAATATACTGCGGACAATTTCCCATGCCCTGCTATGTTTAAAGCCTATTTCTTGCCCCCATCCATATATTTGCCTGGCCGCGTCAAGAGGCATAATCGCCATGTTATCTACCAGCCAGGGCCTAACGCTTTCTCTCATCTCTTCGGGAACCCAGAGATCTATCAAGAATGAATCACCTTCTACTACCACTTCAGCCCAGGATTCATTCAGGCGTTCACTGTATAAAGCTTTGCCATCTTCTCCCAACAAACTCGCTACAACGGCCCTGCCAAAACATTCCTGAACAAGCAAGTCCTTATTTGGTAAAGAAGACATCCATCTCCCGGTCATTTTTGCCAATATTATGAGTTTGTTTATTTTCTTATCGGGGACTTTTCCATTTCTTCCGCCCTCCCCTTGCAAAAGGGTAGGATTTCCTGCAACTGATGTGCCTCTTCTTAAGGACTGCCTGGCCTGCTTTCTGGCGCAAACAGCGGCGACCCAGGCATATTCTGCTTCGGTTAACTCCCGCACTGCGCCTACAGGAAGATCTCCTAATTTTATTTCTCCAAAAGCAATCCTTTGAAGTGTAATTACCGGATGCCCGACCCCAGCTAACATACTCCTTACCTGATGATATTTACCTTCGGTAATAACCACTTCTACCGTGCTCTGTTTTTCATTGCGGCTTATGACCCTGACAGACCGGGCGCGGGCGAAATGCGAAGATGATTTACGTTTCTTAAGCACTGTAATTTCAAAACCGGCCAATAATTTCTCCTTATCCGCATCGCTCAAACATCCTTCTACCAAAGCCTCATAAGTTTTACAGACCCGTTTCTCATCGCTATCTGCCCAGGCGGGGTTAAGTAAATATTGCACCAGCTTACCGCCTCGCCCAAACAATAATACGCCGCTTGTATCCATATCCAGTCGACCTATCGGTTTTAAACCTTGAAATCTATCCGGTAATAATCCCATCACTGTCGGCACGCCGGGATTATGCGGATCGGTCTTGGTGCTCGTGATGTATCCGACGGGCTTATGCATCATGATAATCGGCCTGGCCGGTTTCGGCAATTGCGTAGAAACATGGGCGTTATCATTAGGTCTACCGTTGTCACATGATTTCGATACTTCATCGGCGCGCTTCCCGAATTTTCTTCTGTAATAGTCCTCTAATGCTGCAGAAAATTCTTTCATGGACGTATAATCTTTTCTCCATCCTAATGCTAAAAGCTCCGGATCGAAACGGCGATGCATCTCATCCAGGATTTCATTTGCAGTAACGCTGGCTATTCCTCTTTGCCATAACGATACGGTGGCGCGCGTCAGAAGCGATACCACAATCAAGGAACCCGCACTTTCGAAATCGGGGCGATAATAATCTGAAAAGTCTGTAAGCACAGGGTTCAAGGACCCTGTTTCCAGAATCACATTACTGGGAGTTAGGTCGCCGTGTTCAATACCCTGGTCGTGCAATAACTGAACTGCTTCTGAAATCTGCAAGGACCAAAGGATAATCTGTTTTACAAATTCCTCATCACTAAGGCCCGTAGCTTGATACGGCCAGGCAGACATCCGCACGCCATGAATCCAACGTACTTCAAAAGATCTTGCCCTTTTATTGAAACGCACCTTTGGCAAGGAAGGATGTTGTAAAAACATCAGCACCAGCGCGACTCTCGGCTCCCAGTTAACCCGAACCCATTTCTTAATCTCATCCTTACCCTGCCCCTGCGGCGCAGCGCCTTCATTATCAGACCCACCCCCTGCCACCATCCCGGCCAGCGGCAGAAAATAAAGCATATTCGCCAACTCCAACGGAGCGGCGGCGGCAAACAGCGCATTGGCAGGCTGCTGGATCTGCGGCCAGAAGAAAACGGCCAGGCCGATTGCGGAAGTCGCCGCTAAAATAAGCAGCGTATTTCTTGAACTGGGGCGGCGAATTCCTCTATTGCTATAACCCATAAAAATAGCTATTAATTCCCGGGCAGCTGTGATTATAATAACTGCTGCCGCGATGAAGGCGAAGATAACGGCCAGGCGGATATTTTCCTTAGGCAACTGCAGAAATTCATCCGGCAACGGTACTCGGGCGATGAAAACTTCAAACAAAACGTCAGCGACTTTTATTATCTGTGGCCAGAACAAGAAGCCCGCTAAGACCGCCCCGGCCAGCACCGATAAAAACCCGGGCGCAGCAATCGGCTTAATCTTAGTACCGCCGCGATCTGACCTTATCAGGGGAGCTATGCATAAAAATATTACCACTAACGCTAAACCTATAAGCATCCATTCAGGCCGGGTCATCCCCAGGCCAAGGAAAGCAAAGCAGGAGGCTGCGTTAGACTCCAGCCCCGGCGCGTTTTTGCCTGCGTTGCCGCCTTCAACAATACGAGTTTTATTCTTACCTAATTCCTGCTTATATTCTCTGGCGCGGCGGACGGCGTTCTGCGCGAACAATTCACATATCCTATGCGAGCCGTCTTTCAAACCCCGCTCAACTAATCTTTGATACAATTCCCATAGCCCTCCAGAATTAACGCCATTCATTTCAATAACCACTGGTAAACGATTGCCACGCCACATCACGTCCGCGCCGCAATAATCTACCTCATCAGCTTCCCGCCAAGAAATGATACCCTGACGCGCTAAAACCCTTGCCTCATCTTTTATAGCCTGCGCCGCCCACCAGGCAACGCACTCTACGCCATATCTTAGTCTCCATGCTCGCTCTGGATTAATGCGCATTAATTCCGCTAACTCATCAAAAATTATCCAATAGGCGGTTTTACTGATGTTCACCGGTCTGCCTGAGCGGTCAACTCTGACCAGCATAGGCATGAGTGTAAAATTAATAAAGTCGGTAGGCACAAGGAAAACCCTGAAATTATAATCCTCATCTGTGCCATTGTTTCGCATTAACAGAGTATCCATATTCTCCTGAATCATCACGCTTTCCCCGTTATCTAATCTCCCTAAAATTTCTCTAACTATAGTCGCTGTAGAAGCGCGCTCTCCAAAAGGCCTGATCCCTTCTCCCCCAGAACCTTCCGGAGACTTTACCCATACTGCCGGATGTTCCTTTCTAAAGTCGCGCAAAGCTTGACGGATATCTTTCTCGCTGTAGCCATAAGATAGATAATACACCCGGCGTTCACTGAATAAACCTTTGCTGCTCTTACCGTAAAAACAACTTTTTCCGTCATTTGGATGCACAAAAGAAATACTGGATGGCACAGGAACCCCCTTTTCCGTCAAAACCTTATCCATCCATATCTTATTACTCGTGATCGCCTCAAATCCTTCTACCCTGGAGCAAGGTACCGCGGTCTGACTCAGCAATTCTCGATAGCGTTCATCTGCGGACTTTAGATCTATATAATTCAACGGCAAAGAAGGAGAGAATTTTAATAACTTGTATAGGTATTGTCTTGGGCGATGAGCAGCTAAAATTAGACCCTTATTAGCCAATAGCTGGTGATTATCTACCCACAGCCACGAAGGACTTAAAATAACTAAGCCATTGACTCCGGTATGACGCTTAAGTTCGACCATAAGCGGTATGTTGTGCTCCTCAATCACGTCCAAATTAAAGGCAACAGCGATATTTAACTCTTTGGCTTTTACGCGCCGCTCTCCTTCTGACTCGATTCCCAGCGCAATGAGATAATCAGCTCTCGCTAAATCCTTAATTATTCCTCTAATATCATTAGCATTCATTTCCTGCTCTAACCCGATTAAGGCATCTGCTGTTTTCTGAGAAATCTCTTCCGGTGCATTTCTTATTCTGCCTCGTCCATCTTTGGCATTTCCCGTCTCTTCAGGCATTATAGAAAGCCTGTCTTGTTTATCCAAGCGAAAGACATAAACCGGATATGCAGCAGGCGGCATATAAATAGGCATCGAGAATAACAAAACCTTCTGCAACCCGCGCTTTTCGTCAAAATAAACCGGCTTCATTACCAGGATATTTTCTGCTTTATCATAAGCCACCGCAAAATTTCCAAATCGCGACATCAGGCACAAAGGAAAATCGCTTAATTTATATTCGCCGCAAACCATAATCTTCCCTGCGCCTTTACCCTGACTAAACTGAATGCGCACTTCTCTTTTAGAAATTGGCGCCACGCTTACAAAAATGGGAGCGTTTTTATTTATACCGACATTCCCCTGCTCCTCCGACGCGGCGCGGCCACTATCAGACGTACCGTTATCATAAGGCGCCTGCGGCCCAGAGGTGCCGCGGCGTCTGCGGCCATGCGATTTCGCCTGTCCCGGCGCGCTTGGTTTTCCTGCGCCGCCGAAGTTTTCCGCTTGATGACTAACTTTTTTAGGAACGCTCGCTTTATAACCTAAAAGATTTACTAATTGAGAAAATTTTTGGGACATACCCTTCCTGGCGAATTTTTTGGCTAAAGCCGTAACAATTTTTTCCTGTTCTGCTATATTTACAATACTTGCCAAAAGTAATAGAGCCGGATCAATATCTTTTAGCGAGCGAGTAATAGATCTATCTCGTGCGGCGATAGAATCCCTAATTTCTCTAAATTTATCAAGCCTCTGGGATAACATATGCTTAATACACTTGGCACCATAGAAATAACTGTCCTGCCCATCATATATTGTTTTTCTTTTTGGGATAATCCGCTGTTTAGATAAGACTCCTAAAAATTTTTCTATTTCCGGTGTAAACGAAAGAAAGATAAATCTTACTAACTTGACGCGCGAAAATTCTTTCTGCTTTAATCCTTCGAACATTTTTAAGATCAAATATTTGCCTGATAACTTATCTACCCCCGGTCCCGCATACGTCTCAAAAATAATCACCTCTTCTCCGGCGACTATTTCTTCTTTAACCTCAGCGACAAACCTGTACATTATTTTTTCCCGACAGCGTAGCTCAAGAGCCCATAGCGAACGGACAGCGCTGACAGACACTCGTCTGACCGTGAAATAAAGATTATAAAATCTATTTTCATCCGGTGGTAAAGGTGGCGTTTCGACTCTTCTGTCTTTTTTATGACGCCCCCTGAATCTCAGCTTTCTATAAGATGAAAAACGTCCTGCCTCTCTTAACTCATATAAATCTTTACTTACCTGTTGATTAGATATTTCACGGTACTTTTTACATTGTCTTATCCTTTTTGCTACTTCGGCTGTAGTTATAATAATAAGGCTCTTTGTTTTGCTTCTTTTTTCACGGTATATTTCTTTAACAACGACGAGCACCTTTTCTAAGCGAGCTCTACCGCTTTTTAGAACCTCCACCCTTGCCCCAGCGCCTGCCACCATCCCGGCCAGCGGCAATACCCAACCACATAGGATTGGTTGGTATGCCGTCCACTGCGGCAACACCCAACCGTATAGGATTGGTTGGTGTGCCGCCCACTGCGGCAGCAGCCAAAAGATATTCGCCTGCGCCAGCTGCGGCAGCGCGAAAAAGCCGAATATTGCTATAACTGCCAGAACCCCTAACAGCGCTAATGGACCAGAGGTACCGCGATGTCTGGATTCAGACGCATCCGCCTGTCCCGGCGCGCCGCTTCCCGCGCGGCCAGCGCTTGGATTAAGTGTTGTATCCCCGGAATTTGTATAAAATCCAATTAATCCTTCCCCGGATAATATATCTATAAAGACATTTGTTCCGGTACTTTCCTTGAATTCATTCGGAGTCTTTAGTGTATAGTGAATGTAGATTCCCGTTTTTCTGAATACCTGCTCTTGTATTCCGCCCATTGTCTCAAATATCAATTGTCTATTAGCGCTATTATGAATTAGGCAACATACATCTAAGTCCGAAGGGGATAAATTCAATGCGCAATCAGAACGTAATTCTTTATCAAAGCTTTGAAACATATGAATTTCTCTAAATTTTAAATCGCTCCTGTCTTGATAAATACCCAAACGCGCCTGCCTTTTTGCAAAACTTCCTCCACAAGAATAAGGTTGGACAAATTCTGGCTCTCCTTCCACAACTATTCCCTTGCTGCATTCGCTGACAAAGAGATTTAAAGCGCGTTGATATGCTTCTAAGGCCATACTTCTTCCTTTATTAGATACCGCCATTCCATATTTATCAAAATCGTCGGGAAGGGAAATAGGAAACTGTGACCCGTTGCTTGTCCCCGCCGGCGCGGCGGCTGCATTTCTTCCCGCGCCGTTTCCTTCTTCAGTTTGTTCCGGCTTAGTGCCATTATCCAGAGTAGCCGACGCGCTGCTTCCCGCCGCGCCGGCGGCGGCTCTCTGTTTCTCTGCATTAAATAGTCGTGTGAATATCGTGTAGATTTGCCTGGTTAAATCCTTGATATACTTATCATCTGCATCGTATGCCTTATCTGAGAGAAATTCTCTGGATATGCAAGGCACTATTCGTTCCGGCCGAATATCGTTTTGCACCAAGAATTGAACGATTAAGCCGAGCCTCTGTTCCAATGCTTCTCCTTCGTAATGGTATATTTCTCTCGGACAATCATATTCCCTTCCCTCAACCCATGAAAAGAAGTCGTAATCAATGGTAAGCCAAACATGGCCGCCTGAGCGTTTTATATCTTCGAGAATCTCCTTTGCTTCTTCAGTTTGTCTAATTAATAATTCAAGAAAATCAGCTTTAAGCGGATAAACACGCCGCGCCCATTTGCGCTCTTCTGCCACATAGCCCCAATGGCCCTGCAGCCCTCTGTGCGCTTTTTCCCACTCTTGATCTATTATGCCTTGGACTACCCAGGGATGTTTTTCGCGCATCATTTTTTCAAATTTCTCTTTAAACTTATGCATATCCCATTCACCCTCGGTGAATATATGAGTGTATGAACTCGACCCTTTATCCCGGTGCGCATCCGCATTCAAAATAACCACGCCTCCAGAAGGAATTTCATTATCCCGGTCTGCTTCGTTGAGGAGATTGAGTATATTACCGTGTGTCTCAATCGGTTCATCAATAACAAGCCTTTTTGGCGCAACTTGCACAAAAGTGAGGTCAGAATTACCTTTTTTTACTCCCTCCCGTTCTATCTCGCCCTCCGACGCGGCGGGTTTTCCTGAGCCGATGGCAGGAAGTTCATCAGAATTAATAGAAACGTAACCTTTCTTCAGTGACCCACCAATAACATTCCTCGGGTCAATCATAATTTGTAATGCCAACCAATATGGGCTGTGGATCCTTTGCGCTTGGATATTAACGTAGGCAATAAGGAAATCCCATCCGTAAGGAGTTATTGGGGTGAGCGGGAAAATTTTAATTTCTGGCTTATTTGCTTCTACTCCCTTTTTGGCACGCTCTTTTTCTTTACTTTCCCATTCTATCCTTTTTACTATCTCTCCTGCATCTGTGGCTACTTCTTCCCATCCCTCGGCCTGATGCCACATACCCAAAGTTCTTAACATCTTTGCCCACATCCGTAGTGAATGTATTGCATGACGAGCAAGCGCTGCTTTTGATAGATGTAATTGTTCGTTATATGTTCGGCGTCCTGTTTTCCAGGCATCATATATATTTTTGGGGACGGCCTGTTGCATTGGGTCTATTCCACGCAAACGGGCATCACTTAAAAGATATTTTTTTAATTCTTCTCTGCTTTGTGCAGTAGCATAATCTCGTTTCATAGAAGAGACGTCTCTTTGTTGCCTCATGTCATCTCCCAATAATACCAGGCCGATAAATTGCTGATCACCTTCCGCAATATCTATTACGTATTCTCTTCCTGCTTCAAGACGGGCCTGTTTATATAAGGCATAGCCGGGAAGACCTAATTCCATGCAAAATTTAGCTAAGGTATCTTTTATTTGTTGAATATCTACCATTTCCGGTAAGGCTAAGGCAGTAATTAACTTCAGAGCAGAAGCTGGAGATGATGCAATCACCATTGAGCCCCTCAGAAACTCTCTTCTGGATAAGGGGGACATCCCCCTAGCTACTACTTCTTTAGTCCCCTCCATCCTCGCCGGCGCGGCGGCAGCCGAATCTATTTGATGATTCGCTGCGGCACCCAGTGCGCCGCCTTCGGGAACCGGTAAATCTCCCCGATGAAGACAAGGCCACCACTCAGCCCTACGGCCCAAATCCAGCGGGTTTTGACCATCTGGGCTATTTTTTGTGGCTATAAAATCTAAAGGAAAATATTTATAGCGCCCGCTGGATGGCGCCCGCCTCAAAGCCTGCCTGTGTTGTTCAATTCTGCACACCCTTCGCTCTGCATCGTCCACACATTGAACCAATGTATACCATGCCATCATAAGTTCTCTCTTGTCTTTTTCTAATGGAAATTTTACAAAAACTCTTCCTCTTTTATCGCGGCACAACATTGAAGCGTGCATCTGCGAAAAGCGAGGCGCGTTTTCCAGGAAGCGTCCGGCAATATAAGCCCAGGTTAAACCAGATTCCATATCAATACGCTTTCGATCTTGCCCGTGCCCCTCGTCCCAGGCAGGAACCTTTGCGTTATGCAGCTGTCCCTTAGACAATAGATAACCTGCGGTCGTTATTTTTTTACGATGAATTGCAACTATATCATGAAGCTGCGCAGGGACATGTCCGACAAACCCATTGTCTATAAAGACAACGGGGCGATTACCGTCAAATACGCCTCTATGTAACATGTAGTTATAAATCAACCTATGACTATAACGCGCTATGAAACTTCTCGGCATCTCAAGAAGCAATATGTCGTTACAATCTATTCCGTATGCTGGAGCCAATATTTTAGCCACGACATAAATTAAATTACTTGAACTTCCCAAGAAAACCAGCCTGCCGCTCATAAACTCTGTCTGGTAGTTTTCAAAGATATATTCAACAAAGTCACATATAGTCTCAAAAATCCTATTAAGCTTATCTCTGGCAATATCCAGGCATATGCTTGAATACGGAGAACTACTTTTGATGACAGGCATAACAAGATTTTCTATTGCTCTTATATTTCTTTTGCCCAGATCCGGGAAAAAATAGTTTAGCATTGAGTAAGGCTCGCGGGGATCATACGGCGTTGACCGTTCAACCATTACCTTTCTCTTTATATTAAGCTTCGGCTGCCTTGCCGCTGCGACGCGTCTGTCTTTATCTTTCTGTGTCTGGCCACCTATGGCCATCCCTGCCAGCGGCAATACCCAACCACATAGGATTGGTTGGTATGCCGTCCACTGCGGCGGCCAGTGATGCAAAACAACCCCCCAGAATCCCGCCCAGGCGCCGAAGTGAATAAGCGCTGCCACAGCGATTACTACGATTAAGGCGACCGAAACAACTGCCGCTATACCGACGATGCCGCGGCGGACATAGCTTCCCTCGCCCGATACACTTGCTTCTGGGCCAACGCGGGATGCGTCTAATTGCTCGGTTGGTCTGGGGCTTATGAGATTTAATGCGGAGTCTGCTTTTGCTCCCGTTGTTTGCGCCGTATGCTCAAAAAGGATAACTCTGATTTCTTCGGTCAATTTTCCTCTCGTATCCAAAGCCTTGATGATGGCAGAGATCGGGTCGTTATCCTGAGGTTTCGTGCGTAACTCGTTAATGATATCCCTGACATCGGACAGAGAACAATTTCGCACAACATCACCGGCCATGCCCGCAGCCTTTACCGCGCTTTTGATCCCCTTGCCGCTTAAGGAAATAGTTAAAGCGGCATGCAAATAGTAACTCAGGATGTCCCGGCGCAACTCATCAGCAAGCGGTCTGCCGCCAAGAATCAGGTCGCAAACTTGCTTTAATGCTTCATTCGACGGCTGAGACGTCCGTTGCATCTTTATTTCAGACTTGAACTTAAATCTTCGATAAGTATTCTCTGTGATACGATCCATAACGGAAGAGTGGTCGGGCCCGCAATAGACAAAGATCATTTTGCCACGGTTATCCTCCATCATTTGCCTGATTTGCCGGGAAATAACCGCGTCTCTCAGGGAAATGGCATATGTTTCTGCCTTATAATAACGCGCCATAGCTTTCAAAAATGCCTCTTCATTGAAATTCCTGCCTCTGATATAAAGCGAGCGCGCCTGCCTTTCAGCAAAGTCGGCACGTATTAAAGCATACATGCTTTCTCTTGAAGGCATCTCATTAACGATAGAAATTTTGTCTGAATTCCGGGCAAGATAATGGTCTAACTCGATACCGCCCTGCAATAATGCTTTGTATAACGGGTGCTTGGGGGTGATTTCTTCCGGTTCAGGAATTCGTATAACCCCGGTGCGCAGGTATTCATGAAAGTTTCGCCTTTCTTCCATATTCAATTCGTATAAGCGATCGAGAAAAAACCTGACCTGCGGATTATCCAGATCTTTTGCCGATTGTAATAATCGATTTAACGGCCGATCGGATGTGCCGGCTGAATCCCTGGCCAAAACTTCCGCCAAACCAAAAGGAGCGATCTCGTTGAAGAAGAGGACTTTCTTGTTCTCCTGCAATGCCTGCTTGAGCCATCTGATCAGTTGATCTATCTCTGCCCGGCCATGCGGCAAGAAACACCAAACCAGACGTCCTTCTTTGAGTGACTCGGCCAGATAAAGGACGGCTTTTGAAAGTAAAGTCACCGCCGCTAACCCACCCATGACTTTAAGCAATCGCCGGCGGGTTATCTTTCTTCGTTCTACCAGTTCTGCTCTCATGCGGGCGCGCGCTTGGTGGCGGGATTTAGACGACCTCGCCCCAGACCGGCCTCCTTGCTGTCTACCCCTACCGTTAGATATCAGACTGTTTCTGTTTATCCCTATACGCCCCATTAACCTCTGCCAAGACTGTCCTCGTACAATTACGGCAAAAAGGACCAGCGCAGCCACAGCGATCAACGGGATAACCAAATAACTAGAGAACGGAATATCGATTTGCGCCAGGCCAAGAAAGGCAAAACAAGAGACTGCGCTAGAATCTGGCCCCGGCGCGCTTTTTCCTACGCCGCCGGATATTGTTTCTCCCGAGTTATCCACTAAAGGCACCGTAGCTGCATAACACATTCCGTGCTCATCACATAGCTGATATTTTGAGGGAATAATCTTTTTCCAGAAATCTTGCCCTGGTGACGCCATATCTACGTGCACAAAATAATTTCTAGCTCCTCTTACCCTAAGATATGCCGCCGTACACATAACTAAACGCCTGCAAATGCCTTGCATTCTGTAGTTAGGCATTACATATACGCCAGGACCTATCGTTGCGTCATATCTTTTTTCGGCGCGTAACTCTAAAGGAATAACACTATAGCTGACGGTCCCCACAGGCTTACCATCTACAAAAGCGACAAAAAATCCATCATAACCGCTCCTTAATAGCTTTAAGCATTCCATACGAATTTTATCCGGACGAGTTTCGCTACCTATATTCTCCGGGGCGAGAACAAGTCCTTCTCTTACAATAAATTCAGCAACGAGAATGTCTTGCGCCTCAGTTAACTCATCTGAGTTATAAATTTTTAATCCCGGCGCAGAGTCAGTCTTATTGCCATGAGTCGACCCTGAAGAAACCCTGCGTTTTCTCCAAAGCAGCGGGATAAGAACAGAAAGCAAAGCCGCTGCTCCTAAGATTAGACCGTCGCGTTTCAGATATCTGGGAAGATGGAAGTGCTTCTTTTCAGGGAATCTGCTGTTTATCTTTTCTAATGTTAACCTTGCATCTATACGGATCCCCCAATCTATATCTTTTAAAGCCTTATTCAGGATTTCCTTTGCAGGCGGCCCGAGTTCGGCTAAAGCCGGCCAATCCTGCTTGGCAAAGAGATAGGAGGCTGTATCATTTGGACTTGGGTGTGTCCAGCCTAACTTGTCCAAGGCTTGGGCAGCGTATTGACGGGTATCCGCATCCCAATGTCCTAAAGCCCCAACCAGGGATTCCACTGCCGGCTGCCCCGTTTGCACTAATTCTTGAACAGCAGAATCCGCAATCGCACCTCCGGCTTTCAGATGAATTATTAAGTCATCTATCTTATTTTGTAACTCTTCAGGTACCTGACTAACAGTCAGGTTCTCCTTAGCTACTTGTGCATAAGATGTGCTTTGATGGGGCGAAAGGGAAACAAATCCAGTCGCCACGCCAGAGAAAACTATCAAAAGCAGAAATCTCAAAAAGCCGCCTGCTTTAGGGGCAGTTTTTAAAAATTTCGAAGATTTCTGACTGTTTACCTTTATCCCTATACGCTGTATTAAGTTCTGCCAGAGCTGTCCCCTGACAATTACGGCAAAAAGAACCAGCGCAGCCGCCACCATCAATGAAATAACGAGAGAACGGGATGACGGAATAGCGATTTGCGCCAGACCAACAAGGGCAAGGCAGGAGACCTCTGACCCCCGCGGGCTTGATTCCGTGCCTCTTCTTGGTTCAGCATCTTTCTTATCACTGCCGGGTGCTGGAAGAAGAAACTTCCCCTTTCTTTTTCTAATAAGCGCTTCTGCCCGAGGCCCTTTCCGCCTAATGGTGTCTAAAAAGTGGTTGGCGTATTTCCACTCTTTCCAGTCCACGCGCCTGTCGTCACTCCAGTACTCTATCATTTCCTCAAGCCGCAGTATCTTACAGCCTTCGGGACATTGCACCTCTAATGTAAATTTTCTCTCGGTGCTGCTGATATTGGCAATGCGCAGCGCCACTACCTGTGTAGTATTGACGCCCCGAATGACAAAATGTGGAGCGTGTATATTTACTATAAATTGCCTGCCCAATTCTGCCCTGAATCCTCTGGCTGCGATAACTTCTATGCCCGGCGGAAAGTAGATGCGGAACTTTGCGGCGTCATAAAGTATATCGCTGGCGTCTATTAGTATCTTGTTTTGCCCCTCGCCCAATCCGCTTAAAATTAACTGGTCATCGATGCGCATAGGGAAAGAATGCGTTGGCGCAAAACCACCCTGCTCATCTAATGGAGGAGGATTTTGTCTATCCATACCGAATAAATCTCTTACCGTCCTTTTGCGCTTGGCACTAAAACGATAATCGCTTGACTCTCCTCCCCCAAAGGCGCGCCGCTGCGGCGCGGCGTCGTCTTTATTCTTCTCCGCTCCCCCGCCTGCCACCATCCCTGCCAGCGGCAGCCAAAAGATATTTGCTTGCACCAGTACCCCGCCATATTGGATTGACGGGTGTGCCGCCCACTGCGGCAACACCCAACCGTATAGGATTGGTTGGTGTGCCGCCAACTGCGGCAGCACGAAAAGGTCGACTAATGCTATAACTACTAGAATCCCTAAGAACGCTAATGGACCAGAGGAGCCACGGTGTCTGGATTTAGGCGCATCCGCCTGCCCCGGCGCGCCTCTTCCCGCGCTTCCAGCAGGCACAGCTTGATCTTTACCGCTCATGGAGTCAGTGGCTATTTTTTTCTGCTTCTTCTGGGTATTTAAAAATAAAAATAGGGTTACAATCCCTAAGATTACCGTGGCTAACGAGTACACCGATAAAAGAGAAAAAGGAATTCGCATCAATATGCATTGCCCAATGATATTAAAGAAGATATGGACATCTATAGGATAAATTAGCCTTCCCGTTCTGAAATATACTAAGCCAAGCAGTATCCCCCCAATGAATTGATACAAGGGGAAAATATTTCCTAATGGGATGTGGTAAAGGGCGAAAATCAATGCTGAAATAAGCAGACTGTTTCTTAAGCTCAGCTTGTAATCCTCAAGAAACGCCTCTCTAAAAATAAATTTTCTGAAGATTAATTCTTCCAGCGTAATTATTATTAAGCTTTTAGTTATTCCTAGATACGGGAAATACCGGTAACAAAGGTATGTTCCTAGATATATGGCCGTTATCCCCAACCCTGCTTTTACCAGGGGATTATGTATTAGGCGAGAGACCTTTTGGTAAACGGAACTTACAAATTTGTCTTCCTGCTCCTCTGGTTCGGCGCGATCGGCATTATCCTTCCTCGCCCCGCCCCCTACCGCCATCCCCGTCAGCGGCAACACCCAACCATATAGGATTAGTTGGTGTGCCGCCCACTGCGGCAGCACGAAAAGGTCGACTAATGCTATAACTACTAGAATCCCTAAGAACGCTAATGGACCAGAGGAGCCACGGTGTCTGGATTTAGGCGCATCCGCCTGCCCCGGCGCGCTTGCTCTCCTCGCGCCACCTCTATTATGCACATGTCGCCTTTGCGCTTTATAAACTACGCCTCTTCTTATTTCTGACAGGTGACCGAGATGCATCGTAAAATTACTTATGTCTATTTGCGTTTGCCTAAAATATGCACCTAAACTCTCGCCTATTTCTGCCAATGCCTCATTAAAATAAAATAATGTCTTCCCGGGTAAGCCATCACGAGGCTTACGCGTTATACCGCTTGCGGACTCGCTATTCACAAATACGTATCCGCCACTCGGGTTTAAATGCTCAAGAATAGGCAAAATAGTCTCTGTCATTTTAGGCACAGCGCAGTGGTAATCGAAATAATCCTCAAATTCATCTGGGCTTAAATAAAGAATGCCCATAAGTTTCTTCCTCAGTTTTTCCAATTCAAAAAAGTCCATAGCGCTACACAGGACAGATAATATTATTATGTAATCAAAACTTCTGCTCTTCATATCGGCATACGAAACAAAAGTTTTTATTTCTTGCTCCAGGCCAAACGCCGCGTACAAGCGTTCTTGTGCTACTATTGCTCCAGCATCAACATCTACAACGGCCACTTTTAGTCCTAATTTTACCAGCAGAAACGGCAGATAATCAGAATGTCCAGGGCCAACTATTAGAGCGCTTCTACCTTTTCTTAATCCCATACCGAAAACTTCTTGTGCAATTTTGCGCTTAATCTGTTTATCGAATACGCTCCTTCCGGAAGTTTTATTTATATCATCTATGGCCGCTTCTATTTCGGCGTAATTAATCGTTACCGGGGACGTTCTTCTCTCCCGCCCCGCTGTCGCAGCGCGCCTGCCTTTAGGTTTCCTCGCCCCTCGGCTTGCCACCATCCCCGCCAGCGGCAGCAGCCAACCGTATAGGATTGGTTGGTGTGCCGCCCACTGCGGCAGCAGCCAACCGTATAGGATTGGTTGGTGTGCCGCCCACTGCGGCAGCAGCCAAAAAATATTCGCCTGCGCCAACGGCTCGGCGTTACCTATATGTAGCAGGCTGGAAAGTTGCGGCCAGTGCGGAACTAACAGGGCAGCGCCGAATAAAAGCGCGGAAACGATACCGAGAAACACTAAGCACTTTGGCGAGAAAAGGAAACCGCCAGAAACATGCTGATTAGATCTTCCTTGTTTTTTAGCCGCAGGGAGTTCTTTAGGCGGCTGGGCTTTAGTTGTTTTAGCGTCTCTCAAGTCCTCTTCATCGTCAGCACTATCATTTGACATAGATACCGAGGCGTAAACTGACGACAGCGTACACAACCAGATGGAAATAACTAAAAGCCAATCACTAACTTCTTCATCAAACATAAACTCTGGCACAAAGATCAAACCAGAAATCAAGAAGAAAGAAAAACCTGCGAGGAGCGCAAACAGCGCATTTGCACCGAGACTACCGCGGCTACGATGATTCGGCGAATCTACCTGCCCCGGCGCTTGATTCTTCTGCGTCGTGGCGGAAGTTTTACCTTTGAAAGGCACATCTTTGGGGAACGTCCCCGAACGCGCTTGTTCTTGCATTAACATCTCTAAAATATCAGCGGGCTCTTCTTCGGCAGTTACGGTTGTCTGGGCCTCTTTTTTATGCTGCGCTCTTCTTCGGGGTTTTATTTTAAATACCCATAAGTTTAATGCCGTCAGCACGGCGATGCTTGCTCCTAACAATAAGAACAGCCCCCAATAATCGGATTGGGCAGAGGCAATGAATTGCGCCAGGCCAAGGAAGGCAAAACAGGAGGCTGTGCCGCCGGTAGCGGTGGTAGCTGCCAGTCCGGGCTGGGCATATATAGGTAAATGTAATGTATCAAAGCCGCTGCGTATCTGGTGGCGGGCAATATATAAACGCCGCAGGGTCTCTTGAATGCAGTGGTCAATAGACAAATAAATCCTGAAGGTGACTTGCGCGCTCTCTGCGCTTATTTGTTGTCCGTGGACATCCGGCAACGGCAAACGCGAAGTCGGCACAAAGATGCGGTAAGACAGACCATCGCCGTCAAATTTATCCGCTAAGGCATGCCCGAGAGCATCCAATTCTCTATACGGATAAAACTTTTCCCAGAAAGTCAGCGCGTCTGCGCCGGGAAACTCTCTCCAGAAATCAGAAACCGGCAGCAAGATATCTGCTTTTTTGCCTGAAGCAACTATCCCTAAAATGATGTGCTGGATTCTCCGGGTCTCTAATTTACCCGGAAGAATAACCACGATATCAAGAGCGGAGAGTCGCCCTAAATATCCCCTGGTTTTCTCATAAATATCCCGCGGCCCGGAAATCTGGCTTACATCCAGCCTGTTAACGTGCAGACCTCCTTTTTCTAATTTTTCTCCTGCCCCCTGCGAAAGCCTGTTTTCTCTTCCCGCGTCTATAACGATTACGCGCTGGGACGGTAATGGGTCAAAGAAAAATGCATCGCGTCCTGCTTCTTTTGCTTGTCCGGCTGTTAAATCTACGCTGCGATGATGCCTGGAGAGCCGCGTTTGCGGATAAACCCGTCTGGGTGTGGTTTTAGCTCGCCTGGCTTGGGGACAAGGCGTCTGGTCTGTGCGCTGGCTGGCTAATATTGCCTGTGCTTTGCTTAAAATAGCGTCTGCCTCTTTATCCGCGGCTGCTTTCCATCTCTCTAACCATCTGATGTTCTCCAGCGCAAGTTTATCCAGCATCTCTTGCAGAGTAAGGCCGTGATATCTTTCAGGCCGCAAGCCCTCGAGTGCTAATCGGCTAAAACCCACTCCGGCCAAGACCGGCATACCTAAATTCCTCTCGCCACTTTCTTCATCCATTACCCGGAAAAGAAACTGGGTGCCGATACCCAGGTATTTCCTCATCCTACCCATTTCTTCTCTGTTCCAGGGAGCGATTTCTGCTAAAGATATATCCCAAAGAACAAAACCATTAATAGAATAACTGTTCAAACCAATAAATCCTTCTACGGCGGTAATCCGTTTATTTTCCTGCGCAACGGCAATATAATATTCAAAATTCTCTTCGCCTTTATGCCGTCCACTCTCCAAAATATCCGCTATCTCCAGTAAGTCGTAATAATGAAACGGCTGGGGTGTTTTTTCTGCCGCTACCCAGGCACCCCAATCCCGCCGGATACTTCTGATGATTGCCTTTTTGTCTCTCGCTCCCAGCTTTTCCCGGCGCACATTAATCACCCTTAAGGTTTCTACACCTATAGGCTTCCCCGGAACGTGATTCCTTAAAACAGCGATAGCATTGCCCAACGCAGAATGCAGTACGGTATTGGCTAAACCTGTTTTTTCTTTAGTGGCTAAAATTTGCGCCAGAGAGCTAAATTTAATCCGCTTACCGTCTATTCCTGCCGCGCCAGCGCTACTTGCGGCCAAATCCTCTCCTACCGGATAGTCGCAACGCAGACCGGGGTGAGCGCGCAAAACACTTTGTCCGGCTAAACCAGTAGCCTCTGTTTTTGGCGCAGCGCTCTCAATCTCTTTCCAAACCACGCTGCCTGCCGGCACATAGCCGTCGCTGGGTAGCGCTGCCTGTATGAAATCCCTCCTAAGAAGAAACTTTACTAATTCCTCGCCCTCTTCGCCGCACAACATCACGAATCCCGTCAGCCGGAAACCATTTTCTTGGGCATATTGCATTAGCGCATGATAAAGCGCAGAACCCGTGCCTTGATTCCGTTTTTGCTTATCTACATATATAACGAATTCCAGTTTAGGGTGAAGGTCCCTATTCCAGGGATTACTCACCGGTTCTTCAGCGATAAAATCTTTCACCGGGTTTGCCACGGCTACGCCGATAACTTCTTCTGGTTTACCAATACTGGCTTGAAAACAAATGCTCTCCGCTTTGATCGGACACGGCCAATTGACCATCCATATACCGTCTCGCGAACGCACCTGAATATTTGCCACGAACTTAGGCGGCTTCAATGGATCAAATCTACTTATCTGAATATTTTTTTCTGCCAAACTCCCACTTATCAACAGAGAGATTTCTCTTTGCGCCGCCGGGTTTCGGCTGAGATACTCTAATGCAGGCGAATAGAAATGCTCCCCGGCGCCGCGAAATATCTTTAATACCTTTAATAATTCATCTAAACCTGATTGCCCTCTTATGGCGCCGACTGACTTGCCCGGCTCAAGCCGAACGCCTTCGGGTAAGCGGTAAACATAAAATGTGCCCATTGTATTGCGGCTTCTGCGCAGCCAATGCCTATCTGCATATGCGCCTCTTTTGCCAATCTGGATTAAATCTTCTGGTCTGACATTGGTCAGCCCTAATTTTTCTGCCAGGCCTCTTATTGCCGCCGCCTGATAACCTTTATCTCTACCTACCTGCGTAGGCAGAGAAATTCCGGCTTCCCATCTTCCTGCGCCTTCCTCTTCACGCCCGCGTTCGGTGAAAAGAATTCTACCGTCTTTATCTATCACCAAAACCAGCGCTACCTTGCGCCAACTTAAGTGCCGGCGGTGTTTAAAAAGACTGCTAAACATATCCGGCGCGTCTCGGCGTAGATTTATGTTAGAGGCAGCGGGCGATTCATGCCAATGAATAGGCACTTCGCGAATGCTGTAACCGGCAAGCTTAGCCAGAAGCAAGAGCTCCACATCAAAGGCAAAACCATAATCCTGCATAAAATCCAGGATATCGTCTAATGCCTCCATAGTGAAAAGCTTGAAGCCGCGCTGGGTATCCTGGATATCTTTCAAACGCGGAATGATTTGGTGCACGCTCCAGTTAAACCCACGGCTGGAAAGTCTGGCCTTCAGGGGAAGGTCGGGTTTTTCTGCCCCCTTACACCAACGCGAACCAATAGAGACCTGCGCCTCTCTTTTATAGAGCGGCGCAATTAATAATCCCAACTGCCCTAAAACGGAAGTATCCGTATCCCACCAGCCGGTGAAATCCGCCCAGCCCTCCTGCCTAATCTCCTCTAATGTGCTCAAGACTGCTCCGCCTTTTTTGCCTAATTTCTTTTCCAGAGGAATATATGTAAATCTGACCTGGTTATCCTCCAGCTCTTCGCCTTTTGCACGGCGCTCTTGCAAAATTTGCCCCCAAATTTTTTCCGCGCACAATTTCGAGGCCTGGCCTTTTGTCGCGTCATCCACTGCGCGGATGCGCCAATGAAAGTTAGGATTGGCTTTTGTATAGCGCTGCAGTTCCTCTACTTTTTGCCTAAGGGCGTCTTCGCCTTTAAGATTCTGCGCGCCCCAAGGCATCAATCTTTCTACCTCATTGCACATCGGCATCACCAGCTCTACCTTTACCGGCCGGTCAATTTTCTTGATGAATTCCAGTGAAAGTCTCGCTTTTTCTTCTTCAGCTTTACTGCGCGCGCCGAATTCAAAAGGCATATCCGCCGGAACCTCACTTTTAGAACCGTGTGATTTTAAAGAAATCAGGGAAGGCAAATTTATGATTTTAAATATTCTTTTAATCTGCCGAGTGATAATTGAATCCTGGCGGTTCATAAGATAGGCGCAGAAGATAGTCATTAAATAATCCCAGGCCTGCTCGCTGATTACCCTCACAGGTTGAGGCAGAATATTTACCACGAGAAACGTTTTCAGCGGTGCTAAGAAAAATTTAAACAGCATTACATCCACGGTCTTCTGCCATTCTTTTTTCTCGCTATATCCTCTAACTCCTACCAGTCGCCGGGCTAAAGATGTGCCTCGGGCAAAGATAAGCGAAATCACCGTGCCTCCTGACAGTGCAGCCAAGGTGCGTAACAATTCCTGCGCTGTATTCCATGGCAATATTGGCAATAACTCTATAGCGTTATATAAAAGATGCGTGAGTAAGCCCTGCAATATGCCAAAACATCCCATCAGCAGACTTTGGCGAAAAGAAATATTCCTGCCCCGATTAAGATATTGACCTATGGCATCTGAGGTCCCCCAGATTATGATGCCGGTAATCATGTCTAATAACGCTGCTGGAAGATAGAATAGTGCGCCTCCGGGAATAGCTGCTTTTATCTGTATGTACCAGTCCAGGCCGCCGGCAAAAAAGATGCCGACCGTGATGATGCAACAGAGAAAAGTTAAAGTTAGCACCTTCATTAACCGCTGCGAAAAACCAATCTCGTCTACACCAGGTGTGGTCGCCGTAGTAGGCGGCGAATGACTTCCTAGACCGTTTCTATTTATCCCTATTCGTTGCCAGAACTGTCCCCGCAGAATCACGGCAACAATAACCAACGCAGCCGCAGCAATCAACGCGATAACGAGAGAGCGAGAGAACGGAATATCGCTTTGCGCCAGGCCAAGGAAGATAAAACAGGAAGCCGTGTCGCCAGCTGGTCCATCAGAAATAATAGAACCTTTTTTGTTTCCACGGGCACCTCTATTTCCGTTAGGCGCAGGTCTTAGTTCAACTCTAATAGGCATATTCAAACGTTCAATAATTCTCTGAATCAATACATCGTCTGGAGATTCCAGAATTTTTCTAAGCTCTCCCACGCGTTCCTGCAATCTTTGCATCATAGTTTCCATATCAAATATCTGAAAATCCCTTAAACTATCTTTATGCAATCCCTCATCGCCAACATAATATTCTGCTTGTAGATACGCTTTCTTGAATGGACACCAAGAATCGGGTGATAATCCATACCGAATATTATGCAAAATAACCCCTGCATGCCTTTGCGGCGAATCCCAAGAAATAATATCTAACTGTATATCTCTGGTTGCATCTTGAAAATGAACTAAAAATCGAGCGTGTTCTTTGCAGCGCCCAAATTTTATTGCTTTGTTTATGCTTGCCCGATATTGTTGTAACGCGGTGTCAAACTTATCAATAAAGATATCTGTTGCTTTTCTAAGAAAACTTTCGTTGGCTATAAGCGCTATATCAATATCATTGCCCTGGCCGCGATACCGCAGGCTTCCAATAATAGTAGCTTTAACGTTTGTTTTAAGATCCCGAGATGTTTCTTCCGCACATTGACAAACAATCTGCTCTAATAAGCTGACATTAAACTGCCCGTTTTTGTATAACCAAACTTCCTCACCGACACCGGGGCATCCCATAGAATCACCGGGAATGGTTCCATCTCTGCCCAAACTATCTCCCCTCGTCCTCCTGTTTCCCACCATCCCGGCCAGCGGCAACACCCAACCATATAGGAGTGGTTGGTGTGCCGCCAAATGCGGCAACAGGCAACCATATAGGACTGCTTGGTGTGCCGCTTGCTGCGGCAAGTGCGAAACAAGCAGGGCAATGCCGACTAAAGCAGCGGAAATAACCGCAAGAATTATTAAAAACCTCTTTAAGAAAAGAAAGCTGCGGCGGGATAAATGGCCTGCCGAACCCCTAACAGCTGAATTCATCTTCCAGGGATACCGAGATGAAAATGTCGGCCGGTATTGGGCGTCAACATGCTCCACGCTGACGCCTTGCTTAGTGATTGTTACCCTGCCTTCTACTTCGGCCGCTTTACCTATATCATCTCCTGGGCGCCAGGTATTTCTGGTTTCATCCAACCAGACCCGTGTTTTTCCAGATAATCTTTCTTTTAACGCTTGTAATTTAGAGACCAAAGAATCTTTGCTCGCTGCAAAGCCGTCTATATAAATCTCCAATTCCTTAAATAATAATATGTTCTCAAAAATATATGCGACTAACTCTATCTGCCTGGCTAATTCTTTATCCCGGCTTATCGGCATCAGATGTACGGCAACATATATATACCGATTGTCCGGGGTTTTTCCGCAGGCAAGCAAGGCGGAACAGTTAAAAAGATGCCGGAGTGAAATTTGTTCCTGCTCTTGTAACTCTACACAAATAAACTTTCCGGCGCCAACTGATACTTCGCCGGGTTTAGTGATGTCTATACTACTTTTTGGTTCGGGCTGCAAATCAGATACAGAGCGGATATGCCAAAATCCGTAATCTTCCCATTCTGCTAGTTTATATGCTGTAATTCGTTCCGCAAAATCACCTGAACAAGATATCGGACCGTTTCTATTTATCCCTATACGTTGCCAGAACTGTCCCCGCAGAATCACGGCAAAAAGAACCAGCGCAGTCACAGCAATCAACGCGATAACGAGATAACGAGATAACGGAATATCGATTTGCGCCAGGCCAAGAAAGGCGAAGGCGCCAAAACAGGATGCCCGGCCTGTGCCAAGACCCCCTCCCTGAGAATGAGCTTGCGCGGTTGAAGATCGGCCTGCGTTTGAACCGTCCCCTCTTCCATGGGGTTTTTGAAAAACCATAATCGGTACACGGCCTGCTATAAGGCAAGGGGTCCCCAGCGGGAAAAACTTCTCTTCTTTGACATCTACGCAGAGTGCCTGTTTTAAATCTTTATAATGTTCTTGTTCCAGTAAATTTGAATAACCCAGCTCTTGCATAATAAAATCGCCAAGCCATAAATCGTTTCGGGAAGCAATAACAACACAACCTCCGCATTTAAGCGCTTCTTCGCACACTTTTTTTACTAAGTCACGGATCGTGTCCATGACCATCCACATATTAAAAACGTCTCCACCGCCGTCTAAACCATATTCTATTGTCCAATCAGTCAACCCTTTGATATAGAAAGTATCTATGCCTCCTTTTTTCTTCATCGCAGATAAATACTGATCAGAATCAAAAAAGCTGTTTGCGCGCATAATTTCTAACTTCTTCGGCCTGCCGAAATAGCCTCCAGGCACTCTAATAGCTGCTTCCAGTCTGTTCACTCCTACGCGCCAATCCTCGAAATCTTTGAATCCTAAACCGCTTTTCAAATTTACACCCAGCATATCAGCAAAATACGATGGAAAATAATCAACACCCGCATGAAGATAAAGTAAGGCCCCGGTTATAATCCCCCATTTATGACAAAGGCTTAGCCTTTCTAAATAATCCGAAACCCTGCTATCGACCGAAGAGACTTTTCCGCGCACAAACACGTATTGGCCCGGCGCTGCTTCTGCGATGTGCATTATTTCTTCTGGCTCGAAGATAGGCTGCCAGGAGAAATCGGCAGTGCCGCGGCGGTATCTTCTAAGAAGATACTTACTCTTAGAGGATAAACCTGCTTCTACCCGGCTAAAGATCCTTTCTTTTTGGCATCTGCAAAAAAGTTTAGCCTGTGCCAGACAGGCCGGATAGGCAAATACGATTGTTTTGTCCGGACCAACCTGATGAGCCAGCCAATTCATCACGGCTGTGCCTATTCCCCGCCCTTCATAATCCGGAAAAATTTGCATATCCAGCGCCAGTTCACTTATTGACTCCGGAGTAATATTATCTGCCTCCATAGCAACAAAACCGGCCAATGTACCGCCACGCTCCACAGCGCAATATTGTCTAAAATTAAGCGGTCGTAAAACAATGGGCGATACTGCATGCGGTGAAACAACGGTTACAGGCCCGGCTATTAAAGGCGGCCTATTAAGGCCTTTTTGCCCAAAACTGCATCTTGCCAACCCCGTAATTAGTTGCTCTTTGGAAACCCGCCCGGCAAGTAACTCCAGAAAATGTACGCGTTGCATCTTGGCTTTAGAAAGCCATATCAAACTGATGATAATACTTTCCATTACCGCCTGTTGTTGCTGGATACAAGGCGAAGCGGTACTGTCAGTAGAGATGACTTCTCTACCCAAGTCCCTAAGTAATCCCTCATCCCTAAAAAATAGGCTTATGCTATCGGCAAAAAAATCAAATAATGCGGGGTTAATTTCGCAGACACGTGTAATTTGGGTTATTACGCTATCATCGGCCTTACGGCACCGATTATCATATGGCCGATACGCCAATAACACTAAGGCGTGCGCAGATAATTGTAATAGCGTTGAATCGGTTTTCGGGTCTAAATTTGTAACGTATTGAAAAATTTGCTCATAGCCTCCGGCATCTCTCCAAGCCTTAAGCTTGGCTATCATTTCTCGGAGAGACACAGAGTGAGTTTTCTGTTCTTCGCCTCTCTCCTGCAGCTTTTCCGGCGTGGCGCGGTCGTCATTATTCTTCCTCACTCCGCCCCCTCCCGCCATCCCTGCCAGCGGCAGCAGCCAAAACGCGCCTGCCTGCACCAGTGGCTCAGCCTTACCTATTATATGTAGCAGGCTGGCCAGCTGCGGCAACAGGCAACCATATAGGATTGGTTGGTGTGCCGCCAAGTGCGGCAGCGTAAAATAGCTAACTATCGCTATAACTGCCAGAATCCCTAAGAGCGCCAGTGGACCAGAGCTGCCGCGAAACCTGGAATATGAACCAGGATCGGTCTCATCTCTAAAGATAAATTGGGTATAGCGAGTATACATCTGAATAAATTTCTCATCGCCAGCTAACTTCCGTTCATCGCATTCCATTAGTCTTTTGGCTTGCGCTATATGCACCTTTGCTCTCTCAGCGTAAGAAGGGTGTTGTTTGAAATCAATAATCGTATCGCCGCTATCTTGGACTTCTGCTTTAAATTCTTTCAGCATCTCATTGTATATTTTTAGATCTCCAAGGTAATACTCTAAAGTTATAAGATTCTTGAAAGATAAATGGGATAGGGATTCGGGCGTTTGATCTTCTAGAACCTGCGAACAGAAATCCAGTGCATTTAAAATATATCTTGGATCGGGTATAAGGAATATATCTCTAATGTCTATCTCTTTTACTTGCGCTGTTGAAGAAGAGGTAATTTCAAGATAATTAACTGGAAAATGCCGGCCTTCTTTTTTATTTACTTCTCTTTTCTTTAACTTTACACCTTGATATTCCTCTACTACCTGCTTAAGCTGTTTGATAAACTCGCTGCATTCACCACTTAGAAAATCATCTGGCAGAATAAGGGCGATGTCTATGTCTTCACGTCTCCCTGACCTTAAGACTCTCGTTCCGCCAACAATCCTGGCTATAATCCTTTCTTCAAGCACAAATTCAGCGTTTCTGCCCGCCTGGTCAACCAACCTTTCAAGTAAGCGCACATTTAGTTCGCGCTGATCAAAGTCGTAAAGCGCCTCAGCGGTTAAGCCTTTGGCTGTTGCGCTCATCCGCGCTTCTTCTGAAGTAACGAACATCTTAAGGTATACAGCAGGTTGGCCACCTGAAGATTTAACAGTATAGCTTCCGTTATTTGCGGGAATAATCACCGCCTTTTTAGTTGCCAACTCTACTTTCCATCCTGACGGTGAAGATATCTCTAAAGAGCCCTTTATTGCCATTAATAGGTGGTAGCTTTTCCCGCTGTTTGCGGATACGGTGTTATCGCAAATGCCTGCGTCCTTCTCGAGGCTAATTCTCTCTGTTGTGAAATATTGATTACGGAGCGGAAAAGTAGCCAAATGTTCGATTGCGTATTGACCGGGAATTCCGCCTACGGTCTTAAATTCAGCAGGGGCGTATGCGGACATCTCCATAACAGCGAATGCCGTATCAGTAAACCAAATCCCCTCGAAAGAAGTCACCGGTTGCAGAGTAGGAACCAATATGCCTCTCTCGTAGTGGAAGCTGAGCACCTCGGCCACCTCAATTCCGTGGCGCAAGGAATGCACCGTGCCCCTGGGAAACACCAAAACATCACCCACACTTACCTCTTTATATCCCGCGAAGTTATAAACCGCATCTCGCAATGCTATCTCTTTTCTCTCTATTTCATCTCGTAATGTTTTCTCTAGCTTGTCTATTACATCATTAAAACTTTTATCTTTAGGGGCTTTGGAGGTGTATTCTTCATAAATCTCATCCTTGTACCTATCCGAGGCAGCGCGGAAATCTTGTTTGTACTTCTCCCGCCAGGCTTCTCCATATCTAGCCTTATATTCTGCGACCAGCTGCGCGTTTAATCCGCAGACTATCCTGGCCTTTCCTTCCGGCCAGGCGTTTTCGTCTATGGCTGTGACCACGTAAAGCTCGTATTTCTCCCAATGCACCTCCAGGTACAAATCACTTACCCGCGGCTGGCTTCCCGGTTTTAAAAGTTTTAATAAAACAAGATTTTTTTCAGGGTCTACCCCGAAACTCCCGGGGAATAGTTTTAATACATCCGGGAGCTTTGATTTCTTCGTTCCTCTTGCATCGGTGACATCAGCTACATACCTTCCCTCAATCATAGTGAAAGGAATCTCTGCGCCCCAGGCCTTAGACAATACCCCCTCAGACAATATGATGGGTTTATCCGGCTCGATTACCGGAATCCCCTTAGCATCAGATATGTAATCAAGAAGTTCTGCGCCATCCTCGGGCAAATCATTCTTTTCTAAACCTGCAAAAGTATCTCTCCACACTAATGCCCTTACGCTACTCTCGTTTTTCTTTCTTCTTAATTCGTATATCTCGTGTTTAAATATTTTATTTCCTTTCTCATCGTCTATTTCTTTGTGTATGATCAGAAAATAACGCCTAAGATGCGTTTTCTTCATCCTGCGAATTATCTCTGCCCGCTGAGATTGAAATATGTCATCATCGCATTTTACGCTCATCTCATAGATAATTTGGGACGATACCGGAGTGGTTCTCTTTATCCCTATACGCTGCCTCATGTTCTGCCAGAACTGTCCCCGCAGAATCACGGCAAAAAGAACCAGCGCAGTCACGGCAATCAATGCGATAACGAGAGAACGGGAGAACGGAATATCGCTTTGCGCCAGGCCAAGTAGAGCAAAACATGAGGCTGCGCCGCCGGCGGAATTATCGGTAACAATAGAAGCACGCTGGCTGCGGCGGCCGGGAAGTTGCTCAGCGCGGAAAGACTCTGCATCAAATTTTGCTAATCTGGTACTGATGGCTTTGATAATTCTATCGCAAGCAGCAAGCTGGCCGCCGCTAAGAAGATGTTCCCCGCCCGTATCCGTAAGTCCACCCAAAACCCTAAGCCGTTCAAGGATATCCTTGAACCCTGTTTGATTATCGGTAGTTTTAGACAAGTGTTCTAATAAGTCAATTAGCTTGGCATATGCCCTTTCGCGCACTAACCAATAGGCCCTGACTTCCTCAATCTCTATGCCCGCTTCATCAAGGATGCGATTTACTTCTTTTATGATAGCTTCCACCCGGTCTATACGCTGGACATTCGTCAATTTCTTCCTCAGCTCTGCAGCGCTCTTGCGATGCGATTTTTCAAGACCGTTTCCTTCTACCCCTTTTGGCTCACCCTCTGAGCCGTCTGTAGTTCTACTTCTGCCTACCGGATAGTCACAGCCCAGGCCGAAGGAATTGCGCGGGAGGCCTTGCTCTGCGTCCGTTGCCGGGCCTCTAATATCGGGTTTCATATCAGCGCGGCACCCCTCAAGATCCGCAAGCATTTCTCCTATTACATGATAGCGCCTTGCCCTGTCCGGATGCAGCGCCCGCACAATAATATCTTTTAATCCGGGACTAGAAATTCTGTCAAAGATTCCGGGGTATAGCGATAGCACATCGTGGCCGTAAAGCATGAAAAGGATATCCAGGCCAAGAGCAAAGCAATCGTCAGAGAAATCCGGCTGAGCGCTCTGGTTTTCTATGTCGTCAGGAACATATAATACGGACCTAATTGCCTTTATTGTCCTGGGGTCGCGTTGCCAATCGTAATTTTTATAAACAGCAATATCAAAATCAAAAAGCAATAACCCTCCGGCAGCAAGCATCAGTATATTCGTGGGCTTAACGTCTCTGTGTATAATATTATGCGCATGCACGCGGTCTTTCAGTATCCTGGCTATCTGAATGGATATATCCAAAGTCGCGGCTTCACCTAGGTATCCGTGCTTTCTTACATAATCATCCAATCTGACGCCTGCAGGAAATACATCCATAATCATCCCCGGCCTGCCGGCAAACACCTCGGTCAGGGCGACGACATGCGGCAATGCATTTATCCTGCCCTGGGGATTAATCTGATGCAACATCTCTGCCTGCGGCAGAATAATATCGTGCCTGGATTCTCGCGCAAATTTCAAAATGCGGGCTTGTCCCTCAAAAAGAACCTTATAAATATAGGTAAGCCCGCCACCCAGATTAGCGTAATCCAAAACTGCGATTTCCCCGCTGCCGACCATCCTTAATCCCTGGTCATCTTCCGGCAACTCCTCACTTTGCCTGGGCTCCTGCGGAAAGTCACAGCGTAAGCCGGACCCGCCTGGCCCGGAATCTGGCATAGACACATCCGACCCTAAGCCGCAAGCAGGTCCTGCTCTGGCTTCAGAGGCGTCCTTTGCCCCCCAGGCTGGTATCCCCAAATCCGAAAAAAGTTCGCCGGTAGAGGCAAGTCGGAATATCTTTTCTAGAGCTTCAACCGCCGGAGCGGCTTTAAATTTCTTAGTCCGGTTTAATTCTCTTTGCGTGTTGACTGCTCTGCCCACTTCTGCCGGGCCGCCCATCACATAGGAAAAAAGAAACTGCAATTTTAAAATTGCCGGGCTAGCGTGCCTGGTGTCTTCAGCAAAAGAATCATCCACCTCAGACATCCTGATGGCGACTGCCTCGGATAAGTCATGTAAAATCAGGTGCTTTTCCCAGGCGCTTTTTTGCTCTAAGATATCTTGATTGAATATACTCACCACGCGCACATAACCTTTGATACCCAATGCCACTAACACCGCACTGATTCGGCTGCCGTATACATCATAAAGCCCGTGACTTAATTCAATATCCTCATAAGATACGGCCGCGGCATTCAGCATGGTATGGAGGATAACGTCTGTTTCGTAAATCGGCCGACGAAATGCGCTGGCAAATCTCTCCCTGGCCTCTTTTCTATTTCCTGCATTATTTATTGCCAAACCCACATCTAATCCGCCGGCCAGCTCTTGCGCAAACTGCGCAACACTCATGGCCTTGATTTTAGCAAAGCCGATTTTTTCTAAGGCTTCCCAGACAATAAATGGCGTTAACATAAACTTACCTTGTCCCTCTAAGCTTCGGCGCAGATTTTCTCTTAATCTCTCCAGTATAACTTTCGATATCGCGTAATCCGGAGCAACCCCTTCTCTGCCTGCCACCATCCCGGCCAGCGCCAACACCCAACCATACAGGATTGGTTGGTGTGCCGCCCACTGCGGCAGCAGCCAAAAGATATCTGCCTGGGCTAAGGGGCTAACCTTACCTATATGTAGCAGACCGGCCAGCTGTGGCCCGTATGAAGCCAGGAAAAATACGATTGCTAAAACTACGGCAAAAGAAATACCAAGAGGCAAAAGCCACTCTCTACTTACCCGCCACAATAGAAATACTGTTAATACCACTAATGCCGTTAATGCCAATCCTGGCCACAATCCTGGAAGAGAAAATAATTCGCCCAGCAAGAGCAAGGAGAAAGGCTCAAGGAGCAAGGCCTTAGTTGAAGAGGCAGACCCGGTTTCGGGTTTAAATTGCAGCGCTTCCTGATAAACTGCCAGGTCAGCAGGATGGACGTCATTAAGTTGCACCAAAATTGCTGCCACTCTATCCTGCGCTTTTTTTACTCCCGCTTCATTGCCTTGCGCCCGGGCATTCAACATTTCACCCATGGCCGCATTAAGCTGCCCCAATCTTTTCGGAAACTTATCTTTGAGGGCGGTGATGCGTTCCCTGTCCCCTGGCGTAATCTCTCTTAGTTGCGCTACTGGCTGGGCAGCTTCTTTCTTGGCGGTGAAGGCGGCCGTAACTTTAGCCAAAAGCGCTTGCTGCTCTTCCTGCACAGAGCGCCTCTGCTCCGGGTCAAGAGATTGTAAAATTGCGGCGGGGAGATTTTCTATTTTGCCCTTTAAAACCTTCAGTTGGCCCCCCGAAGCTTGAGCGATCTCGTCTTCGCAACGGGCAAGATAGGCCAAGGCCTTTTCTTCAGCTTCAGCTCTCGCCCTTTGTCGTGCCGCGTCCCGCTCTCCCTTGGCGGCATCCAAGGCCTGCCGTTTTCTATTTATTGCCAGGCTTAATCTTCCTGAAGTTTCGTTAAAGAATTTTTTGGCCGCCTCCACGCGCAAGTCCAGCTGCCTTAAAAGCTCAAACCCCTCTTCAGCCAAGCCTTCTGGCGTTACTCCGGTATTTAACATGCCATCCCTACCCGTGACCTGCCAGTTAGCCACGGTATTAATACACGTCTCCAGGCGTGGTCTGATTTCATCGATTATCTTTTGCTGGGCCAGCACATGATCGTACTCTTTCCTGGCATCATCCATCCCTTGTTCGGCAACGGCTATTTCCTGGCGTAAATTTTCTTGCGCCGGCAGTGATGGTATAGTCAAAACCTCCTGCCGTAATTCATCTAAGCGCTTTTTGGCGGCGTCAATGTTATCCGGCGAAAACCGACTTTTTAACTGAGTCAAAGAAGTCCTTATTCCCTCTACTCTGCGCTCTATATCTTTCTTTATTTCTTGATAGCGCTCTCTCAACCTTTGCGCCACCACCCCAAACATCCTCACTAAATCCTTTTGCTGATCCGGAAGGATAACCTGTTCTATTGCGCCCCTAATGGCGCGCATCCTTTCCCTTAATTCTGCGGTCTCTTCCGGAGTCTGGGCAGCGGGAATAGCTTTATCGATATCATCTAAATTTTGCGGGATCTCTTCTATCCGAGATTTCACGGCTTTATATACCCTGATATCAATTGCTCTCCTTAAACCTACACACTCCTCCCGCAGGCCTTGGCGCATCACCCGAGATGCTACATGCAAAACTGTGCTTTCCTGCCCTGACACCTTAGTCTTAAGCGCTAAAATTTCTTTTGGCACCTCTAACTGCGCAAGTTCATTTCTTATCTCTCCGAGACGCTGCGCTATCGCGGCCCTTCGTTCTTCTGCCGTCTTAGCCAGGGATTCCCGCTTTGCACGGATTAAACCCTGCAGTTCTTCTATCTTCGTCTCGAGTGTGCGATGGTAATCTTTCCAGTCGATTTCCGCAAGTCTTTGGTTTTCCGCAGCCAGTTTTTTCTCATAACTCTCCATATCTTCCAGGTCAAACTTATCTCCAGTAAGTTCGGTAGTCATCGTATCCAAAGAAACGCCGATCTCAGTGGTCAACTTCTTCTGTCTTTCCGCTCTATTCAAAGACAAAAGCATATTGCGGGTATCTGCTGCCGCGCCGCCGTATCCGGTGGCTTCGGTTATTTTGGCAGCCGCCCCGGGAAAATCTTCGCTCTCAATTAATCCTTCTGCTGCAGCGAGAACCTCTGCGCGTTTTTTATCCCGTTCTTTTAGCGCGTTAATCGCCTGACCCAGTTGTCTCCAGGCCTTAAGCGCTTCCGCATCATCCTGGGTTTTTTCCAACATCAGCTCTTCTGTTACCTCCACTCCTTCCCCGCAGAAAAATACCTCCAGTTCCCGCCGGGCATTCTCTATGCTCGCCAAATCCTCGCTTTTTGCTGTGCTAACTGCCTGGGCAACCGTTCTGTTTCTGGTCATCTGCCTTACGATACGCCGCTTTATCTGTGCCAGGATTAAATCCTCCGGGGCTTTGCGTAATGCTTTGCTGAGCATCTTTACCGCCCGGCCCAAATTGCCGGCTGCCTCCAACTCATCTACTTTTACCAGAACGTTTTCTTTATTTTTTGCTTCCTTTAACTTTTGCAAGGTCTCTTCTAATGGCTCCAGCTTTTTCACTGTCCCTTTCCTGATTTTATTCAAGAGTTCGCTGCCTACGCTGCGGCTGACCTCCCCTTCCTGTGCGCCGGCCAGAAAGGCCTGGGCATATCTCTCCGCATCCACGAAAGCATAGATAACTATTACTCTGGCGTGCAGACCGTTTAATCCTCCGTTTAATGCCTGCACCAGAAGCGGCAGACCATCTGCTCCCAGGGCGAGTTTACCATCATCCACAAACTGCGCATATGCGGCATTATCCATCACCAGCTCGCCGCTTTCTCTAAAGAGCAGAAATCTCATCCTGGCTTCATCGCCTGCCGGGGCTTCTGTCCCGCTAATAAATTCCTTAAACTTCCAGCCGCCTGCAACATCCAGGCCAACCACCAGCACCGGCGCAGCGCCTCCCTCTAAAGGAATTACTGCTGCAGAGAGGCAGGCCTGGCGATGATAATCAGAAAGTAGCTCAATAAAGTCATCGCGGTTGAATACGGGCACGAATCCGATTTTCGGCAGAAAAGCCAGCCACAGCTGCGGCGATACGCGTCCCTCCGAATCGACGATAAAGTGCGCATAGCTAAAATGAGTCTCGTTATAAGCAGAGATAATCATATCAATCATAAACTCTGCGGCTTCATGCCAGAGCACCCTGCGCCATTCCCGCTGACCTGCTACTTCTTCCTGCGGTGCGTCAGGGTCCCAGGCCACCAGGGCCTGCCAGGGGGCGTGCACGGTCAGTAATTGCCCGGGCTGCGCCGCATGCCAATTCAGTAAAACCTTAGACGTCTTCTTGAGCACGCCCCAGGCCATATTGTAATAGTAGCTGCTCATCGGTTCTTTGGCCACAATATCACCAAGTGTCCGAATATTGACCAATTGCGTATCCCGTGAACAAGCTAACTTTACCTGGGTACAGATATCCTTATAATCATCCTCAAGCAGCATATTGATAAAATACCGGGCAGCAAAATCTGCCTCCTCATCGCGCTTTGCCGCATCTTCGTATGCAGCAATAAAATAATGCGTAGCGCAGAAAAATCTCCGGGTGGCAGGGTCCATCTGCGCCAGCTCGCTTACCGGACAATTTTCTTTCAGTCTGGCGTGGCGCGCGGGCAAATCCTGACAATGTCCCCATAGTTTTTCTACGCCGTCTTCCTGGTTGACCTCTAGCCGGCCAGCATAAACTGCTGCCACTAACATTTCCACGCCCCTTCTAGTAATGAAATCATAGTCTATGCCGCCGACATAAATGCGCGGATTTTCTGCGTTCCAGTCTGAAGCGCAAAGGAGAGCCAGGAGTTCTGCCCAGCCCTTTTCGCTCTGCACATATTCCCTGGCCTCCTGTCTGCTTATCGTCTGCTGCCTTTCTCCGTTTTTCCGCACATATAAATCCAGCGCACTGATACGCGCCACTGGCCCGTCAAAGACACCCGCTGCATTAAGATATACCCGGATGAGCGTCTGGCCATCCCGGGAGATAATGACATCTCTTCGGTATACAAACTGACTCTGTAGCTTGGCGGTGAGTTCCTGGGGAGTGAGAACCGGAAGGGCGCCTATCTCCAGCAAGGCCAGCAATAATGACAGGGTCGGATAAAAACTCCATCCCGCCCTTTCCAGCAGAGGTAATGCTAATTCATTCTGCACATAGGGCGTAAAGGCATCTACTACTAATTTTCTGACTTTAGCCAAGTCGGTCTCGCTTTTTACTTGCACCATGCACTCCTGGAAATGACGCATGCTGCTCTCCAGCTTTTCTCTCTCTTGGGGAGACATTTCGCCCAGCGCAAAATGCGTTGGCTCTTCTTCCTCTTCTTCCTCTACTGCGCCTCCTTCGCCGCTTAAATTGGCATAACGCTGCGGCCCTTTAAAGGGATCCTGGGTATCATAGTAGGCCGGAATAATTTCGCTAAATACGCCTAAGACCGCGCGCGCGCAATCATCTTGCCGATCAATCTTTCTTTTTAATGCTGCATCCTCAACCGGAGGATAGCCGAGATAACTCAATAAGGTCTTAAAAGCGCCAAAATCTTTTGGCCAGTCTTGCCTCTCAACTTGTGCGGCCACGTGCCCGCGATATTCCCTGGCTTTTTGGTTAAGCACCTCAAAGACTTCGGCATCAAGCTGACGCATCTGCCGGGCAAATTCTTTGAGCGTTTCTTCCCAGCGCAAAGCTGCTTGACGGGCTCTTCTTTTGTAATCACTTTCAGGCATTCTGCCCCGATTTTTCTCAAGCGCATTAAATTCATCCATATTTGTATTGCCTCTCCTGACCAAGGTGACCAGTATTTCGCTTTCTTCGGGCGTAAGCCACTCCGGTACAGGGCGATACCCAGGAACGCCGGCGCGCGCAGTGCGTTTTATTTCCTGGGCTAATTGGGTGATTTCTGCGCGGTCAGAATAAGCCCTACTGGCAGCCCGATAGGCATCCCAGGCCTTATACCATAATCCCTGCTGTAAAAATCCTTTAACCTCGTCCACCTGCTTTTTAATTTTCCTTTCTGTTTCTTTCAATCCCTCTTCTTTTATGGCCTGCTTAGCTTCAGCTAATACTTTTGCCGCCCCAGCGTCACCCGGCCTCGCACCGAAATATTCCTCGATAGCCTTTTTTGCCACTTCCGGTTTTCCAGCTTGCAGTTCTTGCCTGGCGTATCCTAAGGCAACTTCCCGTCTCTTACGTCGTAAATCTTCTTCAAACCTTTCTATATCTTGATTCGCCTTTCCTAGTCTCTTTTTTGCCGATTCCGGAACCTTTTTCTTTTCTTCTGCCGCTGCTACTTTCAATTCTGCCCAGGCCAGGGAAAAATCGCACACCTCAATAAAGCGGGTTAATTCCTGCAATTGCCACTTTAAACTTGCCACCGTGTCTCCTGCTGCCTCTTCTTCCTCGTAATCCCTACACCATGCTTGCGCTTTTTCCTCTGATATCAGAAGCGGTATTACTCTTGCGCGCTGCTCCACGTTCGCGGTAAGCACCTCGGCTAATCTCTGCACGCCGGCATCGCTGGTGATGGCAAAAGGAAAATCCAGGATATCTACCGCAAAAGATAATATTAATCGTTTTGCAAAGTCAACATTGGGAGTGGTTAACGCCTTCTCAAATTTAGCGCTTGTGCCCTCATCACTAGTAAACAGGGTTACGCGGCCACATTTTTGCCCGCCCAGCTCTATCTCCTGCGCAAGCCTAAGCCTGACGGTCATCACTTCTAACTTTTGTTTATTCGGCAAGTTGACTAGTGAACGTACGCATTCAGGAGGATTTACCTTCAGCCCCTTTTCGGTCAACGCAGCCGCCAATGCCTCTTGCCAATTGCCGCGGGCCGCAAAACCCATTGGCTGCGCTACCTTAAGGTGCTCTTCCGGAGTCTTGGGCCGGCAGGTGACAAGCAGGCGGTGACCGCGACGTACTTTTTCCAATGCTTCCAGCACCTGATAACCTGCTTCATCTATATCTGCACTGCTAATATCAATCTCGAATTCGTCGATGAGCGGAATCTGAACCTCCGCCGCCATCCCCAGCAAAAACGGAAGGCCAAACACACCCGCCTGGGCAAACAGAACAGCGCCGAGTAAAACAGCGGACATAGCCAGGAGCACAAATAGCCCAAATATCGGACCGTTTCTCTTTATCTCTATACGCCCCTTTAACTTCTGCCAGAACTGTCCCCGCACAATTACGGCAAAAAGAACCAGCGCAGTCACAGCAATCAATGCGATAACGAGAGAACGGGATAACGGTGTAACGATTTGCGCCAGGCCAAGGAGAACAAAGCAGGAGGCTGCTCCTTGGGATTCTTTCGCTTGAGGGGCGTCCCGTTTGTTTTGCGACGTAATTAACCCTGCGGCGCGTAACCTTTCTTTCTCTGCAGAAAATTCTTTGCATAATTTTTGAGCCATCTCCTTGTATTTCTTGTCAAGCTTACCATCCTCTAACGATTCAAGGCTCCTAAGAACATGTTCTATAAGACGTACCTTAAAACTTAATCTCCGGCGAAGTTTATTCTTAAGTAAATAACGTCCCAATTTATTGTGACTATGATACATATACAACCTTCTACAGAATAATATTTCTTCTAAGTGCCCATAACTTTCATTAAGGCAACTTGTTGCAACGGGGATAAAAGGTAATGCCCAATATACGTCAAGAGGCATTTCTCTTATATCGAGAATAGGATTGCCAGATACGATAGACGGATTTTCAAATAAAAATCTATTATGCGCATTCTCATGTACAATATTGGCGGCTAAATTATCAATTCCACGCATACGTTTCCACTGTAAATGTGTTAAGCCAACCTCTCGAGGCCCTACATAACCAGCACAAGACAGCCCATATTCCAACGAAAAGCACATTGTGTTTTGTAATACTGAATTGTACAAACCAGGAGAGACTTCTCTGATAATATTTAACGCTTCCCTTATTCTTCTGGCAGCTCTATGGATTTTTTTATCACTTAACCCCTCTGCTACTACGAGAATGTCTGTCCCGGTAATCCGGAGAGCTCTTCTATACGCTTCTATGCCTTTATCAATTTGAGTACCGAGTAATTCTAAAGCGCTTTTAGCAAATACTGGTAGATGGCCAATTCTGCATATTTGCGATAGAAAATAAATATTACCGACTGCGGGAGGCCATCTTTTGAATAGAAAGTTTGCTTCCTCAGTCTGAAGTTTTTCAATCTTCAGCCTTAAAACATTTATAAGATTCTGGATATCGTTTTCATTCTTGTATTGCGCAGAGAAAATAGTAAGTATTTCTTGAATATCCGGTATCGTGTGTGGAGTGACGCTGGATTCTTTATCCTCTCCTCTAAAATCGGAGGTGTTTTTATTTTTCCGGCGCACGATTACGACAAAAAGGACCAACGTAGCCGCAACAATCAACGAGATAACGAAATAACGGTATAACGTTATAACGGAATCCGGAGATGCGGTAGGCTCCAACCTCGCCAGGATGCCGCCTAATTGTTGCGCTGCTGCGACTGTAGAATGTAGAAATTCAGACCAGCCCAGAGTAAGCAGAATTGCCCCCGGTGATACGCATTTTAAGTCAGAGGTGCCGCCCGCGGGTTGGCTGCGACCAGCCACCAGATAGGCATCGGTAAGAATACTATTCTTAATCAGCTGGGCCATTTGCTTGAGCACCACCAGGTTATTTTCGCCTAAGGTGTAATCTTTGGCTAAGGCCGCGATAATGCTTCTTTTTTGTTTTACTTTTAGCTGAGAGAAGTTTTTACCCGATAGTACCTCTAAAGCGCCCTGCGTCTCATTGCCTAAAGGATGGTGTTCGTCTTCTAATAAATGCGCTAAATCCACTGCCTCAATAATGCGCAATAAATCCTGGGCGGCTTTGAAAAGTTGATTGGTAATCGGTTCTTTAAGGGTGGGTTTCTTTTTGGCCTTGGTAGGGATAAAGACCGGTATAAAAAACAGGGCAAAGTATTTATAATCTTCTGGTGAGCCGCGGGTGATATTTGCCGCGGCGATGAAATCCGTGTACGCCTGAGTAAATGAGCGCATCTTGGCGTCGGTATCACCAACACCGCCTAACCTTAAATCGATATACTGCTTGCGGCATTGCGCCATAAATTCCGCCAGCGTTTGCGCGTCGCGGCATTTGCTTATGATAAAATCGGCAAAGCTGACAGCCTTGCCCTGATTTTCTGCGTTCAGGCGACCAAAACAATCCTTCATGCCAAAAGCCGCTTCCCTGACTTTCAATAACTCCGGCTCGTCCATCCAATATGAACCGCCGATAGCCGCAGCAGCGACGGATATACCAATAGTTTTTTCTTTCTTACTATGCAAAGTAATAAAACTGCGGTTAGTTACCACACTCTCGCCGGCAGTTACGGCAGCTTTGATGTCGCTGACTAAGCCTTCTAAGCTTCTGTTTCTCCTTGCGGTTAAATCCCTGAGATCTGCCAGCCGCTGGGAAGTAAGGTTTTCCCGGATTGCCCTTGCCTCTCTGGCTCTTGCCTGCAGAAATTTGTCGGCATCGCTTAAGATTTTTCTGGCATTCACGGTTAACCCCAAACTGAGTAAATCCCGGGCCGCGCGGATTTCAATCTCAGCCAGCTCTTTTGTTTTAAGCGGCGAGCGCGCCAGTTCTTCTATGCACAAATCCAACTTGCGTACAAAAACGTCTTGCGTCCTCTTTCTTAGAGTTGGCATACGGATTAAGAATAATAATCCCTGCCCTTTCTTTTTGCCGGCTTTATCCTCTAATTTTTGTATATGAGTGGTTATTTCCGCCAGTCTTTTTCTGACCCGCGGCATATTCAAGATTCCCTCGCTAACTTCATAATCGATCCCGCGATCCAGTGCTTCATAAACCTGCCAGAGGAGGATAAAGGAAGCGGCATCATAATCAGGATGCGCATACTTATGCCTCCCGCGGGGATAAAACCGGCGCACCAAGCGAAAAGCGGTCCTTTGGTACGTCGGTTTTCTTCCGGGTTTTTCTGACGGAATCCTGCGCCACCCAGGCAGAATTATCCTTTTAGCCCGACGGGCGCGACCTATTCTTCTCTCTACAAGCTCGTGCTGTTGCCGGGAAATTTCATTCAGGATATTCTTTACGGATTTAAAGACCTGCGAGTCTTCGCCTTTTCTTAAGTCCTCGCCTTCTTCTATAAGCCGGACTACATCTGTAAAGCTGCTGATTATCCCTGAGACAAAACCAGGCGTTCTCACCAATGGCTGGCGAGACCCTTTCTTTTGCTTACCCTTTGCGCCTTTACCCGCTATGGATTTAATCTCTTCTTCGGCATCTTTGGTGATGGACTTTATCTCTTCCACTAATGCCTGGCGCCTGGCTTGCAGATTCTGGATTTTCCTTCTTAAATAATCTTCGCGCCGGCGTTCTCTGCGCGTCCGGGTTTCCAGATGCCGGATTTTCCGGTCAAGCTCTATCCTTTCGGATAACTTGACATACAGTTGTGTCTGGTAATCAAATACGGTGATAAATGAATCATTATCCAGAGGTTCTTCTCTATATAGTCTTTCCGTATATTGATACCCGCGCAGAAAAGCCGGCAGAGCATCCTGAGCTCCCGCTGGTTTATCGCTGTCGCTTGCCGCCTTTGCGCCTACCGCCATGCCAATCAGCATTGCCGGCCAAAGATAAGCCGCGCTTTGCGCTAAAGTAGTCTTACCTATATATAGCAAACCGGCCAACTGCGGCACTACCCCGCCATATTGGATTGGCGGGTATGCCGCCCACTGCGGCAGATACGCAAGCACCAAAAAGCCGAGTATTGCGATAACTGCCAAAGTTCCTAACATTAACGGAGAACCAAAAATCCCTCCGCCAACCGGAACTTTTTCTCCAGAGGGTTCAAGCGGTTTAGGAGCTTCTTTCTCTCCGCCGCCATCTCCTTTCTTCAAGACTATGACAATAAGGCCCTCTGGAAAATCGTTAAAGATATAATTCTCGCCTGGTCGCTTATATATAGGTAAGCTGGCCAAATCACTTAATTCCCCCTCCCAGGGCCCAGCCAAAGCAAAAGATGAAATCGAAGCACCAGTAAAAATATCCGTCAGCGTTTGTTTGGTAAGCGTCTCGTGATATTCCATATACAAAGCCGCGCCTACCTCCTTTTGTCCAAAAATTTCCCTTAAGGCTACCAAAAATATATCTTTATCATTGCGAGATTTCTTCAAACTTGCCGGATAATGGAATGCAGTCTCATTGATGATGACAATGTGCTCGGCCTGCACTGAATCGGCAAATTGCTTTAATGCCTGCGCGTAGGCATAGAATAACTGCTTCGATTCATCGTATATCCCTGAAGGCATAAAAGCGACTTCGAGCAGATTTTCATAAATATTGGGGAAATAATGGATATTGCCGCCTTTTCTATTTATTTCGTGAAAATATCTTAAAACACGGTTCTGGTTTTCTATACCTTCGCGCGCCGGGCTGTCTTGGCTTTCGTGCGTAAGCAGTGCTTCGTTTCCAGTATCTAAAAATTCATTTATTTTGCTCTGGCCTTTCTGTATATTCTCATCTAAGCTCCCCATCTTCATTAAAATACTTTCATGAGCATACCGGAAAACCACTACCGTATTATTCGGCAAATGTTGCGTAACCAGAGATAAAAGATGGTGTTCTTCGAGAATAACTTCATGCGCCGCAAAAACTATAACCTTCCTGGCTAATAAATCCGGCAGCAGGTCTTCTACGGGGACTTTCTTATTTAAGATTGCCTGCCGCAAGCCTGGATAGGCGACTGGCGGGGCAAATGCCGTTATCCTAAGTAATGCATGTTCATATATCAGTCTCCAGCCAAACCAGTTACAAAAAGCGGTTTCTAAGTCTAGAAGGTCTACGCGATTAAGCTCTTTTGCCGAACCCGTTACCATAAAATCTTTGACTGACTCCGCCACAGACTGAGGAAAACATTGCTCTAACAGTGTATCCCGTTCAAACTCCGTCCGCTCTATAAAATCATCTACTTGCTTCGCTAATCTTACGATAAACTGCTGTTTAAGACTGTTTGTTATCCCTTGAAGATCTTCCCCAAAAACTAATCCATAACTGAGTAAAAAATCTTCAAAGAGTAAACCATGCTCAAATTGATAAGCATCATACAGCACCAGGAATGAGCCTAAATTAGATTTATCCACGTCTTGACGCAGACTTTCCGGATCCGGAAAACTACAGGCTCGTCCTGCAAAAAGCTCGGAAAAAGTATGCTCTCCCAGATAAGCCTGCAGCTGACTTTCAGTGGTGGCAGACGCACCCAGGATAGCCTGCTTTAGTAATACGCGCGTTAATCTACAGAATTTTGCGCTGGGTAAGAAATAATCCAGACTGAGATGTATCCGGTCTTGCGCATCGCGGAAACTATGAATCTGCGGCGAGAAGTCATCTTCAGACTTCCGGGAAACGGTTAAATCTAAATCAGGCTTTAAATCCCCAGATCTTAAACTTTTTCCCGCGTGTAATGCCAACCTTAAGGGCGGCTTAAGCCAGCCGGCTAATTCTTGACCCACCACTTGATATTGTCGCATAATGGCTGCGCTTTGCTCGCTAATCAGCTGCCTTACCGATTCTTTTACTTTACCGACAACAATAATACCGCTCTCATCTAACATGATTATCGGCTGGTAACGCTTAACTGCTTTATCTCTCATCTCTTTACTTAAAGGATAAAGCCTGATATTTTCGTATGTATCCTCTCGCTGAGTAAAAACGCCAAAACACGGCTCATCTTCAGTCAGCCCTATAGAATGCGGATTTTTATAAAACCGCACGTTGCTGCCGGCAAACTTCGCGATGACATCGTTTTCATCAGCAACCCTCATAGCGTAACCCAAAAGAGGTGCCGTGGTTGGTGCGAGACAAGGAATAAATCTTGAAGCCTGTCTAATCTCCCGTAACCGATCTGCGCCCCACAAAAATAGAGTCATTACTGTGGCAGCTAAAGTCACCGCAATCAATATCTGCCAGTTGTCAATCGTAGGCCCAGTGATTATTTCGGCTATCAACGCTCCGGTAAATGAGCAATCCATACTGTTACTTGGCTTATCTTCTCCTAATAGTCTCCTGGCAGCTTCAATAGTTTTTACGTGACCCGCCTTGGCCGTGCCTTCTCTTTTTTTAACTTTGGGCGCGCAAATTGCCAATAACCGCCTGACTTCATCTGTATCACGAGATTGCACAGCCTGGTGCAATGCCTCCATCCTAGCATCAAGTGATGACTTTGGTTTTTCGGAAACCGGGGTAGGCCCATGCTCTTTCTCAATGTGCGGCGGCCTAATTTCTGGCTGCAGCGGCTGAGGCCGCGACCTATCCAGCGTCGGGTCTTTTAATCTCTCTTGAAAATATGCGGCAATAATTTCTTTGAGGCGGGCATTACGCAACTGATATGCACTCGCGGAAAAAAACTCCAAGATAGAAACACTTCCTGCAGTGCGCATCCCTTCCAGTAAATCTGCGGCCTTGATTACTTCTCGGTCTAAAGCATAAACTCCTCCGCTTAAACGGGGACTCTTTAAGACTCTTTCTGCAGTGGCTTTTGCCTCGGTAAATTTATGTTCCCTTAACTGAGCCATGGCCAAATCTAAGGAATCAGGGAGCGGGGTTACTGTTTCCGGCGGCTTTGGCCTTTCCAATTCCTCCCTTATTCTGGTGATCTCTGCGTTCACCAAATCTTCTGCTTCCGTAACACCCTTATCCTTAATTCCCGTAAGTAGTCTTTCTAAGGCAGCGAGAAGCTCGGTGGGTATTTTATAGCGGTGTGCCATATCCGCAAAGTTCGAGCGGGTCAGCCTGATGATTAATTCTTTGCTGGCTTCTTTGGCCTGCATTAATTGCGCGCGGACGGCTTTTACTTGCGGGTGCTCGGCGACCAGAGGAAAAGTTGCTTTGTCTAACACGGCGTCTATTGCCTTGGGGCTGGCTTTTTGCAGGTCTATCGCCTGCATCGTCTTTACGCACTCTTCTGCCAGACCAGCGATATGACGCATAGCAATGGCTTCTGCGGTCCCTAAAACCAGGGTCATCCCTCTTAAATGCGCTGGGCATTGCGCCTCAATAGCTGCCAACAGCAGCTCGAAAGACGCAAACCCGCGGGGGTCTATCGCCATTGCTTGTCGGCTGAATTCTTCCATCAGTACCGTTATTCTTTCCTGTTCGGCATTACCTGCCTGAGTTAACCTTACTTCTAATGCCGCTAACTCTTCATTCTTCACCGTTAGGCTATCTTTTAAAGCAGCTAACCCTCCCCGAACCTGACCTTCTAATCTGTCTAATTCTGTGTGGCTATCAGTTATTGAATCCCCTAAACGGCTTAACCCGGTTAAAACTGTCTCCTCTAGCGAAGTAAGCTCTTGGCGCTTGCGAGCTAAAAACCTGGATTGACTCCCGGCTAAAGCTTGCTGCTGATTATCTAATTCTAAATTCTTAACCGCAACTACTCCCGAAGCTTTACCAGATAATCTCTGCGCCACAATATCCAGTTGTCTATCCGCGCCTCGGGCGTCGGTGATGAGAGTCTCTGCTTCCCGCCTTAGGTTTTCTGCCTGCTGCGCGTTTATCCGGGCAAGCCCTGCCTTGATGTAACGTTTTAGCGACTGACGCACCTCCCCATACACCTGCCATTGCGCCGGGACTGACTCTTCAACTTGAGCGCGAAAAGCCCGGTCATAGGCCTGGGGATCATCAATAAATCCGAGTGGCTCAATCTGCGCGTTAATCCTTTCTAATATCACTTCTGCCTGCCTGATATTTTCCGGCCGGGCTGCTGCCTCTGCCGCGGCTTTTTGCTCCAAATCTATTTCAATCCTGCGCAAATTAATAAATTCCATCGCTTCATTTAAAAATTTATAACGTCTTTCCCGGATTATTCCTTTGAGTATCTTCGGGCGGTGGTACCACCAGGGAAATACCGTATTTGTTGTTTTCCGGAAGGCTTTTTTATAGACTTTGAGATTAATGCATTTTTCCCGTTTTAACTTATCCAATTCTCTTTCCAGCATTTTTACCCAGTCATCCAGCATATCGGGAGGAAATGTCCGGCGCCAATTTGCAATGCTCCTTAAAAATATTAGGTGTGTGCCAAACAAAACCAACTGACCTTCTGCTAATGCGATTATACCCATCACAAAACCTAAGACCACGTTTGACCAACCGAGGGCCGCAGTCAAAGCCGCGGCGATAGCCACACCGGCGACCTGCCATTTCTGCAATCCATTTTTGGGGAAATAGTGTTCGATACTAAGGAAGAGTATAAGTATACACACTGCGGTGAAAACAATACCGCCGACAAATAAAATATCGAGCTTTCCGAAAATTACTATGGGGGACGCTCCCAATAGCCTCGGCGCAAGCATAAAAGGCAGGACGGGATTAAAAACGTTTAAACTGACTGACCTGACGGCCGGCGCAGACGCCTCTGGCGGAGAACGGGAATGATTCCTGTTGGTTCCCAAAACCAGCCCCAATGTGAACACCAAAGCTAACAAAAGTAATCCCGCTTTCTTCAGTACCTCCTGCACACGGTTTATGGTATCTACCGCATCTTGAGGAGGCATCACTCCTGCCTTGAGATTATGGGCCAGGGCATCCCAGAGTTGCTGGTAAAGATGCTGGACCTCAGCTAAATTTGGCTGCGCCACATTTAAGGTAGATTTAAGTCTTTTATGCAAACCCCGCACTTCAATCTCTCTAACATGTTGACCTGACGCAGGCGGGGTTTCTGGTTTCCTGGCAGCAGCAATTTTGGCTCTTTCTCGCTCCTGCTGCTGTTTTCTCTGCGCTAATTCTGCTTGTTGCCGCGCTGACTCCTGCTGCTGGCGCCCTGATTCTTGACGCTGGGCTAACTCTTGCTGCCTCTGAATTAACTCACTCTCCTTTTGCTGAATCAGCATTTCTATCTCGGACAATTTCAGCTGGGGAAATCTCGCGGCTAACACCTGCCGCGCGAAAGCATCTAAATCCCGGATGGCCTGAATATCCGCACGCAGTTGTTCTAACCTTTGCTGAATTTGGCGGTGTTGCTGTAGGGAGACCCCGTCCAACGCCGCAGGCACAACCGGAGGATACATCTGAAAATCCAATAATCTTTGCACCGCGGGCTCTATCTGCCTTTGCTTCTGCGCGGCTTCTTTAAGTTGTTCTAATTCTTTTCTATAACTATCCACTGCAAGGTCATATTTGACATACTCCTCTGCTGCCCTTAACTCTCTACTCACTGCTTCTTCTGCTAAATCTAATTTTCCCTGATTTAACCATTGCCTAATCAGGGTGATGCCCTGTGTAAAGGACGCTTGCACCCCTTGCTCAATCTGGGTTCTTAACTGCTGCACTTTGGCTCGTGCTGTTTCATCATCGCAGGGTATTTGCGCTAGACACATCAGTGCAACGAGATAGTCTTTATCTTTAACCAGGGCGGTGGCCTCATCCCAAGAAACCTTAAACCGGGCCTGGTTAAGTTGCTGCCGCAACTTTTCTAATTCCAGTAAAAAGGTGTTATCTGTTATATTAAATGCCGCAATATCCTCAATAAGCTTCTGGGCATCTTTCAGGCGGCCCTCTTTAATTGCCCGGCGCGCATCTAATAAACAGGACTGCGCCAGATTTAAATTCTCATCTTCCTTTCTTAAGCGGGCTAAATCTGCGGTTGCCTTAGTTTCTTCTTCCTTAAGCCGCGCCTCCAGAGTCTGGGCTGAACATTTTTCTTGCTGGGCAAGCCTTACCACGGCCAGCATCTCTTGCGGATAATACACCAGGTCCGGATAATAAATTTTCGCCCAAATCTGGCAGAGCCGCAGCGGAATATCCTGAGCAGAAACCTCGCCGATTTGCGCCAGTTTAGCCAACTCCTGCTTGGCTTTCTCCGGCAGACCAAAGGCATCAATATCCGCAGTAATTTTTTCAATCAACTCTTTAGCCGGCTGGTCCCTCTTGCCGCCTAACTGTAGCGTGCACTGCTGGACGATTTTTCTTAAACCGTTGACCAGCCCGACAAAGACATAATCGGCATTGAGTGTAATGAGTTCGCTTTCGCTATCTGCCTGCGGCAGCAGATCTAAAACTCCACTGATGGCTTCATGTATCGCCTGTTTTTCTGGCTTGGCTAACTCTCTTTTTGCCCAATAGACAAACAATTCCCTCACCCTGTCCGGCGCAAGCGCATTGAGTGCGCTTCTGGGAAAATCGCGAAACTCCGCGCTATCCGCTATAGCCTCTCTTAGGCGCACTAGACACGCCTTGTTCTTCTTAATACTCAGCAGATACGGCAGCTCCAAAGAACAGGCCGCAGAAAAGCGCGCCTGCGCAGCGGCATCAGGTAAAAGCAAGGCATAATTCTGCGCCATAAGACAAAATTCCTTAAGCGTGGCTTCTGCTCTTTCTAAGGCAGCAACAATGAGATTAAAATCATGCTCATTGACACTCCAGACTGAATTGGCGGCGGCATTTACTCCTTCAGTCCTGGACAATAATGCCTTAAACATAGGTACGCAGATACCAGGTAATCCCACACCTGCCACTATGGGGACTAATTGGGCAATGCGTTTTCTTTGTCTTTCATCTGGCGCCCGGCCCAGACAACCAGCTGCAATTCTATTAATCTCTGTCCAATTTTTCAATTCTCTCTGGTAAGCCTGTTGCGCTGCCACGGGGTCAAATTTACTTCTGCGCTTTGTCTCGTTTTCAATCGCCCTGTCTATTTCGGCGGCGGTTTTTTCGCGGATAACCGGCAGCAATTTATTCTCTCTATCCTGCATTTGCAGGTGGCGCAAAAATCTCTCTTTTCCCGTGGGATTTGCCAGGCAATAGTCTGGAGAAAGCAACAATCCTCTCCTGGCCAGCGAGAATAGTTTCCGGGCCTTGCGCATATTACCGTGAGTGTCCCCGGATTTCCAAGCCAAGGCCGCAATTTTCTGACGGTCAAATTCAAAATGGCTCTTAAACGCGGCCAGATCGTCTAATTCCTCTTCGCTACAGGTAGTAGATTCAGCAAAAGGGGTCTTTAAAAGAAATAAACCCATGTATTGCGCTGTGGGAGCAGTATCTTTTGTGCCGGATGAAACAGTCACCACGCACAGGCCACAGGGGGTAAGCCTTTCATCTGTAGGAGTGACTAACCGCACATCAGTAATATTTAAAGCGATGAGCTGCCGGGCTAATTCCAGCGGAGTAAAATACTCAGAAAAGCCCAATTTTCTGGTTGACCAATGGTCAGCTATAAATAAGCCTTGAGCGGTATCGCGAAAAGAAGTCGGATAGCCGATGGTATGATAAACGGTTTCCGGCATAACCCGTAAAAAGTAGATAATCGGAAGCAAGCTTTCCAATACCGCTTGGGAATAACCCCGGAAATCATCGTCTCTTTGCGCAATCGCTGCGCGCACTACTCCGTAATTATTAATCTCGACTAATGCGGATTCCGCGTTAAAACCTTCTGGCGGGACTAAGCCTTTCCAGGTTAACATCAATCTGCGGACATAAGTCGCAAATGCATCGCAGAGTTGGACATATTGTGGGGTTTTGGCTAAGCGGGCCTCGGGAATTATTCTCGAACAAGAACGCAGGGAGAACTTCTGCTCATCGACTACCCAATCTCCTGCGCGATATTTTTGATTAAATCTGCGCGCCGCCTCTGCTCTTATATTTTGATAAACCGGTTCTTTTAATAATAGTTCCTTCAAATTAGCGTAGGCAGCGCGAGCCGCATCATCAGTGACGCCGGGCTGATAAAATGGGCTTAAGCACCTTTCTAATTTTTCCCAGTCACTTTCTGCGCGCAGGGTTGCTTTAACTTCCACTGCAGCAGAGGGGCGAGGCGAGAGAGGCGGCTTGGGCGGCTGTACTTCTGCAACCGGCGGCGCAAGCGTGGTTTTCTCTGTTGGCGAAGCAGGTGGCGCGGGCTTTTCCGGCTTGGCTGCAGGCTTAGGCTTGACCACAGGCGGCTTAGACTTAACCTCAACTTTCTTCTTCTTCATCGCTATTGCTTCTTTTTCCGGGAACAAGATTAACTTAGTTCCCAGCCCTTCTTTTTCTTGCGGTTCCAGGGGCAATGCTTCTAATAATGCGGTCTTGGCCTTTTCATCCCCCAGCGACAGCGGTAATCCATAAATTCTAAATCCCGGCTTATCCTGACTGACTGCGCGGTGTAATTCACTGGCCAAGGGATTCTTACTCTTAAAGAAGATAGTGGCCAATTCTCTTAAGGTAGGCTCGTCTTCAGAAACAAAGGTTAAAGTGTCAATTTCTGCCTGCGTTATTTCTGCTTTCTGGCTGAAAGTCAAAACAAATTTTCCCTCTATTCTTTCCACTCTCACGGCATCTCTTTTCAAGTAAGCGGTCAACTGCTCAATTATTTGCCGATAAGAAAGCGGGCTGCTGAATCCTAAATGACGGCAAATTTTTTCTTCCTTAGGCTGCTGGGGCCAGAGAGTAAAATAAACCCTCGTTCCTTTAGGCAATCCCGTTAACAACAAAGCTATCTCCAAGGCCAATTCTTCTTCTGACTTACCAGCCACTTCCAGCTTAACTTCTTTTATCTTCTGGTGCGCCCCCAAACCCCCCAGAATATCAATAGGGGACGTTCCCCAAAGATGCACCTTTGCCTGTCGGAAGGCAAAGTGCCCATCCGTATGGGACACCCTTGGGTTATCTAACTTATTGTCACGATAGAAAGTTGCAAATGCAAGTCGGCGTTCGCTTACCTTCCACCAGAACTCACCCGGCGCAATTACGATAACAAAAGCCAATACAATCAGCGCAGCTACAATTATCAATGCGCTAACTGAAAGTAATGGATCCGACTCAAGAAGCATAGCCATAAAAGGTAAAACGGGAATAAAAGCTTCTAAACTGGTTGATTTCCCTTTTGGCTGATGACCGGTTTTCTGGGGCGCGCTGCTTGACTTTTTCCCGGTGTTAGCCTGATGGCCTTTCCCTCTTCTTGACTGATGCTTGCCTAATGGCTTGCGGGGGATAAGCGGCCAGGAGTACCTTGTCCGGGGGAGGCGATAAAGACAGCGCGGAGAAAATATCGTGGTTTGCAAGGCTTCGGTAAAATCGGGCGATAAGTAGAGTGGCACAAGCAGAGTTAATACCAATAGCTCAGCCAGGGGCGTCCATTCGGTATCAATCAAGCTTACGTGTTCCATTAATTTAGGATCGATGGCTTTTTGGAATAGATACATCCGGGCATCCTGGCTACAATAGCTTACGCTTTCTCCGTCAGTCGTCTTTATCAGTGCCTGCGTCTTAAAAAAATCCCGGTTTTCCCAAATTCTGGCCAAAGTCTGGTGCATTATTTGCAGAATATCCCTGACGACCTCCGGGGCTCTCCCTGCTTCTGTTTTATAATTATCCGCATACGCGCGCGCTAACTGGCGCATCTGTTCTGGCTCTTCTTTCTCTAAAAGGGTTTTGATGCGTTTTTCCGCCTCTTGGGCTGCCTGGGTCAGATTTATAAATTCGGCGTTATTACTTTCTAATCTTTCCGCACTACTTAACTGCGCCGGCTCCTGGGAGGCAATCTCCTGAGTAAGTAAAAGCTCCTTGCCTGCCTTCAGATGCTCTAAGTTTATCTGCCGGAGTCTCTTGGTTAATGCCGCAGAATAAGTTATTTTTAAGGGCTGCATTAGCTCTTCTAAAGAAGGCATTCTGGCCGGCTTTCTTTCAGTCTGCGCCTGCTCAGCCAAGGCCGCTTTCAGAGCAGCATAAGTGGCAATAATTTCCTGATGGCTTACTCCGACCAAGGGGAGTTCTGTTTGCGCACTGACCGCCGCAGCAATTCGTGATTTTGCGCGTTCGCTTTCCTGGTGCAACTCTCTTTGCTCCTCTAACCATATTCCCCAAAGAGCAGGGGGTTCAATAGGCCAGGCGGGAAAAATAAGATAATCTCTATTCCGGGAGGGGAGTCGAATAATGTGGCTTTCTACATCGCTTATATTAGCGGCGAGCTCCGCAGCGCTTAAATGAAAAGAGTACATCGCCGACTGCCTGCTGCCTTGCACCTGTTGCTCTAAGGACTTAAGAGTAGAACCCATGGCGCTTAAGACATCAGCGGCTGGCGGACTTAACCAAATAGCCTGCGGCTGCATCTGCTTGGTAAAAGCCACAAGATGAGGAATCAGGGTTTGGGCAATCAATATGCAGGTTGTGGCGCGTAATGCAGACAGCGCTATTAGTGCTGGATTTAATAAGTTCTCTTGGGCAAATTTTTCTAACTCGCCTAAATGCTGGGAGGCGCGCAAAACTTTCTGATTTAGTTCTTCTCTCCTGCTGGCCTGGACCCATTCTTCCCAAACCAGGGGCGGGACAATCGGCTCTGTCCCGGCAAAAACCAGATAACGCTCATCCTTTACCAGTGCAGAGAGAATCTTCTTCTTTATCTCTTCTTGCTGGACATTCAGCCTGTAGGTGCTTAATCTATATATCCGTTTGATTGTCCGGCGACTAGTCTGAAGTATTTTCTCTAACTTCGATAAGTAGCCGCCTAACTGCTTAGGCAAAGACCCCCGACCGGAAGGCTGCAGTGCTTTTGCCTGCGCCTGCAAAATAGAAAATACAGTCTGCGCAATCAGGAAACAAAGGATGACCCGGGCTTGATATTTTTGGTTTACTTTCTCCCTGCCTAAATTATCGCGGATAAATTGCCTTAATTCGGTTAAAGAACTGCTTAGCTCTTCCATGTCTTCCTCTCGCTGTTTTAATCTCGCCTCTTCTACCCATTTTTTCCAGGGAGTCGGCGGCACAATTGCCCCTGCCGGCGCAAAAACCAAATGACTCTCATCTCCTGGGTTTTGAGAAACTATTCTTTCCCGGAGCTCTTCCTGGCCAGCCGAGAGTTGGGCAGCGGATAAATTAAATTGCCCGCTTATCAATTCTGCTGCTGTCTGGGTGCGGCGGTCTCCGGCCGCGAAGCGGCCGGGCATGGCCGCGCAGAAATTAAGCCTTTCCGGCGACAGGGCATAACCGGAAGCAGTTAAAGCTGGAGTCAGGCCGCGGATTTTAGTCTCAATATCAGCACTCTCTTGGCGCAGTATAGCTAAAACGGTATTGGCAATAAAAAGACAGGTGAGCGCACTTTCTTTGCACCCGGAGCTTATGCCATCCCGGGTTAAATATCTTTCTACAAAAACTTCCCATTCCCCGAAAAGCTGATTGAGCCCGTCTAATTTTTTCTGAATAGAGCGGTACCTATAATAATGGGGGCGGGATTTTCTCGGCTTAGCCTGCGGCTTTTTCTGGGGCGCCGGCTTTTTCCATTCGCCGATGAGCAGGCTAGGATGGGTGATGAGATTCTTCACCCCTAAGATATCCTGCATCACCTGCTCTTCGCTGACACCCTGGAAACCAGCTCTTGTTTGCAAGCCTAGCGTCAACAAAAAGAGCGTTAACTGCCTATTCTCTGCTTCTGCGGCCTTTAAAATCCTTAATTCCTCCACCACTCTATACCAAAGCATAAATTTCTGTGGCCGCCCGTTAAGATACGGATATTTTAAGTGTATCTGGTGGCTTACGGTTTCTTCGGACAGACCCAATAAGCGCGCCATTTCCCTTTTTGTACCAGCGGCTAATTCCCAGGCCTGCTCATACGCGGCCTGCTCTACTCGATTAAGATTGAGTCCCTTCTTTTGGCTCTCGCTAAGTTCAATTAGGCGTTTCTCCCGGTCTAAAAGCGCCTTCAGAGCGGGATTTTTCTCACACCACTGGGAAAAAAGAAATAAAATCAGGCCTAAAATTCTTCCTGCTAATCCCCCGATTCTATATAGGCCGGTATGCGATAATAAAATAAATATCGCCAGATTATTTCTGACTGACACAAATTTCCCCTCCGCGGTTTTGGCTCTTAACGGTATAAAATCTAAGCTGGGTAAGTATTTATCCGAATATGCTATGGAAACAGTAGCAGGTATCACTGTGTTGGCTTTTTCTCGATCCAGCTGCAACCCGGCTAAAGGAGGGACGGTATTTTTCGTCGGCCCGGATAAATGCGCCCAACCCGGTCCGCAAAAAGGCGCTGGCAGGAGACGAGTGAATCTCTGCCTTGGTTCTGTATCGCATTTTTCCATCTCCAGCCGATATAAGAGACTGTTTCTGCAATCGTGCATGATTGGCCCGGGTGGCAAAGTAGAGCCGGGAAATCCAGAAAGATGTGCCACTCGGTCTTGACTTGCTCTGCCTTCATTTTCTTTCCCTAATAATGCAGCGGCGGTCTTATCCAAGACTGCAGCAACCTTTTCTAATTCCAGACTTGCAGGAAACGCATCCCCGGTCTCATAAAAACTGAGTTTCCGCTGGTTAATTCCGGTTCTTTCGGCTATATCTTTAATCGTCAGATTTTTTCTATACCGCAAAACAAATATTTTTAATCCTAACGCCTCTCTATCTTCAAGGCTATCCTTATCCTCTATAGGAATGTTCATCAATTCTTCATCGGATAGGCCGGTAAATAATTCGCTGATGCTGGTATGAAGCGCTACTGCCAGTTGATTCATAATCAACTCTTCAGGTAAAGTTCCTCTTTCCCAGTTCGATACGGAAGCGCGTGAGTACTTTGGCTTAAGCAACCCGCCAAGTTGTTCTTCAGTTAAACCTGCCTTCATTCTTAAGACAAATATTTTCAAACCTACCAGCTGCCGGAAACCAATCATTCTGATATGTATAGGGCGCATACGCATCAATTCTTCCTCTGGTATGCTTAACAAAAGTGCGCATGCACTTTTTCCTGCCGCGGCGGCAATAGCTTTTATTTTTACAGCCGGAGGCAGGTTGTCTCCGCTAAGATAAGAATTTAATTCCCTAGTTCGTAGGCCGCGGGTTTTCGCAAAGGCTGCAGGCGTTAAATCCATTTGCGCCAGGCGCGCACGCAGATTCTCTCCGAATTTAAATTTCCCCGCGGGATTTTTTAAACTAGGATTACTCTTCACCGGCTCTGGCAAGGCAGAGCGCTGCCTGAGAGGATATTGAATTCTCGCGACAAAAAGACCTTGCTGCCTAAACAACGTCCGCTCGACATCATTAGTTATAGGCGGAATTATAATTTGATATCCTCCTACATTAACTACGGCTTCTGTTTTATCTGCAACCAGGCGGATTTCTTTCTCACCATAACCAGCGCCGGTAGCCATGGAAAGATTAACACCTAAGGCCTGTCCGGATAACTGTGCATCTAATACGGTAATGACAATACCCGCCTCAGGTATCTCTATTTTATCTTTCTTCTTAACCTGCATCTCGTAGAGACCGGGTTTAATTTCCCTAGATGCAAAACATTTTTCTTCCGGAACCTTAATCCAGAGAATTTCCTGGTCGGAATAAAACTCGAATCCTTGAGCTCTGGGTAAAAATTTATTTACGTATGCAAGAATTTCTCTTTTACGGTTACGATGCTGGGGCCTAAGCGCAATAGCAATCAAATCCGCCATTTCCTTAGGCGTGGCTCTGTGATGGACAATTCTAATTTTCTCCACCTCTACCGCATACCCCATGCCAGTTATGGTGCGCTCAATAGTATTTTCGGTGCCGCGGATAATATTCTTACGCGTCTGCATATATTCCCGGAAATGCACGTGATTGCCTTGGCTGGATTCCGTGGAATTCAAAACCACCGCTACCCAGCCGCCGGGCGTAACTACATCTATAGCCTTGCGCAAAATTTCATTGCGCATCTCAATCGGCATCAAAAATAAAACATGGGAGAGCAGTGCTGCAGAAAATTTCCTGGTAGGTTTGTAACCCAGGAAATCCCCCTGCGCTACCTTTAAACCGGACAGATTTTCATTCTCCTGGCAAAGCATTTCTACCCTGTTCGGATCTTTTTCTATTACGACCATTTCCGAAAACGCCCCGGCTAATTCCCGCACAATTTCTCCGCTTCCTCCCCCTATATCTACGAGCCGCAAGTTTTCCCGGGTACCTCCCAGGCGATCTGCGAATCCAACCTGCAAGCGCTCGGCTAAGACTTTCTTTTCCGCCAGCGAGAGTTCATTAGATACTTGCCCTAACTTATATTGTTCTGACGACAAGATGCCGGTTTCCCTGGCAAGAACTAAAACTAACGCCCGGAGCCTGGATAGATGCATATGAAAGCTTTCGGCAATCTGAGCAATTCTTTCCGGATCCCTCAGGGCGAGCCTGGCAGCGCGTTCTTCCTCTACGTCCAATGTTGCTAAATCAGATCCTGCCCTGACAACACTACTTGCGCTACCCATACACTGCTGGGCCAACTCAGCACTCTCTTCGTCGCTACTGCCAGATAAGGCAAATATTTCGTGGAGGATATTCAACAGGGTTTCTCTGGTGTAAATGTTGAAAATAAAACGGATGTCTTTAATGCCATCGTTTACGGTAAGATTTACAGCCTTGACTTTAAGGCGGTAGGTTTTTTCAAAAGCGGCGATTACCGGCAGAAGCGAGGCCGGTGGACCACGGACCAATACTTGTTCGGTAAACGGCATTATTTTTTGCGCTTGGCCTTGGCCTTGAATCAGGGCTTTTGCCTGGGTGAGATCTTCTGCAAATTCCGGACTGCTGCCAGCGGCGGCTAACTTAAGCAAATCGTCTCTAAAGACCTGGACGTATTCAGCCAGCCGCTCGTTCATATCTTCTGCTTCTTCAGGTGTAAGCCTGCGGTCGCAACGCGTGGAGTCATGGGCCCGGCTACTGGCCTGGTCAGAAGTAGTAAAAGTTTTCAGCTCCTCTAATATGTGGTTGGCGTTAGTTAACATTGTCTTTAGGGGTGGTAAACGCCCAAATAGCGTGATTCCATTTTTCGACAATACATATTCATGACCGGGCATCCTTTGGAAGGAAAATAAGACCGGAGCCCATTTTCTATTCCTGGTACGGAATCCTTTATCCACAAAAAAGAATAGCCGCAGCGGCAGCTCCTGGTGAATATTGCGCCTGCGGCAGGAGGCTAACATCAGGTTGATAATCCCCTGTACCCGGATTAAGGTTAAGGTAGCAGAATCTTTGCTGCGCGCAGAAATAGCGGCGTTTTCTATTGCTGCGACAATTTTTTCTTCTTGCCCTGGCTTGAGCTGATAATCATCCTCATTAGTAATCTGGTCCAGACAGACCATAAGCTTTCCGTATTTTTCCGGCTGCCAAGCAAAACTGGCTTTATCCGGCCCGGTCAAGGTAGAAAGCAAAGATGCGATTTTTCCGGCTGTGGAGCCCACGCTATGCGCCCCAAACTCTACGGCCACTGCCATGTTTGTGGTAGGACTAACTCCCAATAAATCTATCACCTCATCGTTGGCCAGGAAACGATTCAGTCTTAATGGTCGAAAGGAACCGGAATCACCCAAGATAAACGGCTGAACAACCATCTCTTGCCTATGCGGGTCATCTAAAACCGGGTCCAAAAGCCAGGCCTGGAATTCTCTTCTGGCTACTTTCTGACCGAAGTAATTGATTAAGCGCGCCAGGCCTATCCCGGATTTAAGTAAATGGATGAGTTCTACCGCAGAAATTTTTCTGGTGAGCCCATTAATTATAGGAAGGCACACGGGGATTGGCGTGGCGCCTTGGTTAGGATAATATACCAACCTTTGGTCTTCGGACAAAGGAGCAAGCTGCAAAACAAAATAATCGGGCAGGACGACCGCGGGATTTTCTTTCTTGGCTATATGAGCATAATAAACAACTTTTTTGCGGCGATGATATAAAGGCACCCAAACCCCTGGCGTGCCATTAAGTTCGAACTGCGTTCGCTGGCCAGTTGAATTGTCTTTAAACTCCCGCAGCGGACCTTCAGCATATGGTATTTGCAGGTTAGTCTTACTGCTCAATAACTTCAGAATTATCCCTAAGAAAATCAGGGCAAGGGATACTCCCGCTATTACCATAGCCCATCGCCAAAAATGCGCATCCTGCCCCAGAAAAGCCAAATAACTCTTTACGCCGGCAAAGGCACAGGGAATAAAGATGCATGGCAGGCTGCCTCTTATGGGACTGCTCCAGTCATCGGGAAAGTTGACCTTCTGCAAAAGCGTCACTTTCCAGGTCGCAGGGTAATCCTTTAACTCTTGCTGGATAGCTGCAGCAAGAGGAGATTTTTTCGGGCCTAGTTTTTTAAATTCGTCATTCAGCGTTTTTAATTCTGCAAAGAATTTTTTCCGGAAATCGTCAGTATTATACGGCCGCATGACCCAGTCGCCGGTATGAATCAGCCGGACCACAAATGTACTGCTGCCGTATTTTCCCTCAAAAACCATGATGCGCGCATCTGGTTTACCTTCAAAGTTTACCTGGGCGATGGTCAAGGGCCAGTCTGGACTAACTGATTTCTTGACTGCCGGGGCCGGGGTTGCTACCTTCCCCGGAGCTTCCGCTACCTTATCCGCTGCCGGCACTGGCGCTTTTGCTGGGGCAGTAGCCGCAGGGGCGGTCTTTCCCCGGGCTGGTGCTTGCACCGGAACCTTGGCGATACCCCCTGCTTCTTCTAATCTAATCTTGAGTTCTTTGGCCAGCGTAATTATATCTGCGAGTCTATTCTTTTGGGGTTCTTTCGCGATAGTCCCCTGCCAGCGAGCTGAATTTTGGGTTAACTCTAGATAAAGCAGGGCTAACCAGGGCCGATATACTCTCTGCCGCAATGCCTCCAGCAAATCAGCAAGGAATACCGCGGGTAAAATCTGGGTTTCTTCTTTCTCATGTTTAATACTCCACTGCCAACCATAGCTGGGAATGCTGGCCACAAATTCTTTTGCATTATACCTGCCCTTGACGGTGATAGTGCTGAATCCGGGATAAGGCTGGGTGATTTCTACTGCGGAGATTTGGCATTTCAAGGCGAGGATTTCCTGCGGCGGAGAAATTTCGGTTACCGGCTCCGGCGCCTTCTCTACTTCCGCCGGCGCTTCTTTTGGCGCGGGGCTTACTGGTTGTTCCGCAGGGGGGCTTACTGGTTGTTCTACTGGGCGCACTTCTTGTACCGGTGGCGCTGGCGCTTCAGGAATTTCTGGCGCAGGGGGTGCTGGCGCTTTTACTTCAGCTGGTCTTTCTCTGGCCAGGAGATCTGTAGCATCTGCCACCCCTGGTAGAGTGACTGCCTGGGCTTCTTTGCCTTCGGGTTCTTCTGCGGGTTGCTCAACTACAGCTTCGCTTAAACCCTCAAACTCCTCTCCTAAAAATGGCCGGTAAAGAGCATCAGTAGCTAAAAGCGCAAGATAATCCTTATTTTCCTGCTCGACATTATTGGCGATTATTTGTTTGTCTAAATCGCCGATTTGCTGCGGCCGGGCGTGCTCACCAAATCCCGGCATTTCTTTATTCAGGAGTGGCTCATACATCTCCCTCAGCTCTTCTTCATCCCGGCATAAACCTACTCCCTCGATAATTTCGCGTCCCAAGAGCGCGGACATTACGGATGTATTAGTTAAATCGGCAAAATAAGTATCATCCACCACCACCAGAAAATAATCGCCTTCTTTGCCGAAATATCGCTGATCCAAATGCGCCTTAAAGTGGAATGCCGCCAGGGGCGCCTTGGCTTTACCTTGCTCCCTTAATTCTTTTGGCCGCGGGATACCCTCACCCTTAGTATTAATCAGCAAAACCTTCAGCGTAAATACCAGACGTTGCATCTGACCAGACTGATCTGGTCTAGACAAAGTAATTTTCTTATCTTTAAGGCGGTTGGCCACAAAGGCCAAGTGCTTAATTTTATCCGGATGCAAATCGGCAAACCTTTTATTCTGCTCCAGGTCCCTGGCCCGGCGTATAATATAGTTTGCAATCTGATCCTGCGTATAAATAAAGAGTTCTTCTATCATTGCTTTATGCTTAGGGTCAAGCCGCATTTTTAAAACCAGGGAGGATAATTTTTGCATCTCCTCCTTTGTTGCCGGCAAATCTAAAGGCGCGCATTTCGAATAACCTACCGGGGACGTTCCCCAAAGGGACACCCCTGTGTTATCTAACCCATTGCTATTATGACTAGTTGCAGCCCGGGTTGCTGCGCCAGCATCCAGGCCAACAGGATTGCCTGGTGTCTGTTCTGGCTGTGAAACAACTTTTTGTGCCAGCTGGGCAGTGCGATATAAAATAACGGCTTGGCTAATTTGCGCTATCGCCTCTTCTCTCATTCTGCCTATTTTTGGTAATAAGTTAGAGGCTAATACTCTTTCTAATTCTTCAATGCTATTAATCTCGAGCTCTTTTATTAATTGATTTTTTATGGCGCTGGACAACCCCAGCCTGGAAATGGGTTCGGCCTTACGCAATTGTTTGCCTTGCGGAATAAAAGGAGCTCTTGTTGCATCCCACTTCCATACGTCAGCGCTCCTGATTTTTATACCCTTAATACGCTCACCTAAGACACCTTCGTCAGAAACCAATTGCACCCGCAGGGTCATTTTTTCTCTGTCTATTGCCCTGACCACCGCCTTGACTGCTTTAGCCTTCCATTTTAAAGGATAAGGCATATCTTTACGGTCGGTAGAAAGCACCAAGGCATCGCCGATACTGAAATAGTCTGTTGTACGCTGCCGAGGTTTAATATCATCTAAAGCCGCTACAGGACGCGCATCCTGAAAATTAACCAGTTCTGGCAGTTTTCCGAATTTCGTGGTTACTGGATGCAATATTGCGCGCGCGTATACCTTATTGGCTACAGCCACAGCCCCTTCCTTTTCCCTGTCGTTCAACTCGCGCTTTACGTACTTACCCAGCATGCATTCTTTATACTGACTTGCCCGCGCATAACCCAATGTCTCCAGGACCCGCCAGACCAAGAAGTCTATCGCATATTCTTCCTGATCCCCAAAGAGATAATCTGAATATTTATCCTGGTATTTCTTGAAAATTGCTTCTCCCAATTCATGATAAACAGTGAAACATAAATCATCGTCATTACCAGTCAAGCTGAAAGTAGGGAGATATATCGTCGGCAAGTTTTCCCAGATCGATTCCTTAAGATATATGCCAAAGGTATCCATTATATTAACTAGCTCCCCATCGAAGTCAGTACGAACGCCGTCATAAGGATCCCAGGTCGATAACACAATTCTTCTTAAATATTCCGCATCCAGGTTGGTAAGCGCAATAATCTCCGGCCACAACTCAAAGAATAAAACCGGATTAATCCTTTTTAAAATCACACAGTAAGGCCTAAACCTGTCGGTGAAGTCAATGTTAAAATCTATACCGATGAGTTCCTGAATCCTGCGTTCCGTATCCCTCATTATTCTTTCAAAATTCCGCACGCTGGCACTATCCGTAGCCAGTAGAGCGCAAGGATTATGACAAAATTCACAGCTAGCTGTATCTCCTGACTTTAAAGTGATTGAGGCATCGCCCTGGTCGCCCAGCCTACCGGCGACCAATTCCCTGCTTACAAAGCTGGCCTGGGCGTCACTTTTTCCCTTCAGCGCGAAAGACTCATGGATAAAGGATTGCACAATTAAGGCGGGGTTAATAATGAAGATGACATTGGGTAGGGTGTTTACGGCATAGACAATAACGTTGTGCTTAACTTCGAAAACACGGATTGCCGAGATCAATTCCGGCGGTGCACGCAAGACCTGCGCCCCGCGCAGGAATTCTGCTAACTGCCGGTACCCGCCGCTTTCTAAAAGTTGCGCTGCCTGTGTTAGTTCAACAGAATAACGCTCATCTCTTTCAAACCTGCCGGCATCCTTGGCAAACGGCGCAACGATCTCCCTTAACTCTCTTCTCTGCGCCTCGGTTAAAGGCTTATCCGTATGCGCCATATCAAATAAGGGGGACGTTCCCCTAAGTGACACCCTTATCGCTTCTAATACCTTGCAAATAATGGTAGTTACAACATAGGCCGCTACCACCAGCACTAAGCTAAGTGCCAAAACGGCCAAGGATTGCTGTCCGAGTAGCAACCACGGCAGCGGAAAGATGCCCAGCGCGCTTTGACGTTTAGCGCTTAAGTCCTTCAATAATAAATGGTCCACGATAATTTCCGGCTTTAGCCCTAAAGCAGAGGCAATGGTAGCGGAAAGATTTGAAATCGTCTTTTGCATTGGATTCCGGCCAGATATTATATGCCTAGCTGCCTTCTCATACACTTTAGATTTTCTCTCCAATTCATTGGGATTCCAGTCCAGCTCAGCGATGAGACTTTCCAGCCTTTTGCCTGTAGTCTGCGCACGTCTTACCCGGGATAATATTGCCTGCGCGTTTTCCCTTACGATTTCATCCCTTGATAACAGCTTGATGATAATATCTTTTCCCACGCCCAAGAGAATCGCTAAGCCAGAGGCAAATTTCGATAATGTGTCCAGCTTTAAATATTCCGCGTCACCCCTGAGAAATTTAGATATTAGCTGGTGGTCTGATTGGGACCTTCTGGCCAGCTCTCTAAGGCTCAATCGGCGATCTTTTAGCTTGATATCATCCACTAAGCTTTGTAGTCTGCGGCGCACGCTCTTTTGACCCTTGGCTCTCTCCAGTATCTGCAAAGCATTATCCTTGTTTAAGTCCTCCAACAACAGAAAGCTGGTCATTTTATCTTCTTCTCTGCTTAGGGCACGGGCAAAAGCCCGAGCAAACATGGTGATGTGGTAATCATATAAATTGTTTGTACCGCCCCCGACGCGGAAGAAATCATATATTGTGTCCGGCGCTACTGCGGATTCTTCCGCAAGTTTTGTATAGCTCCAGCCAAGAGAATCCATCAGGCTCTTTAGCCTCGCAAGTAGGCTATGGAAACGTTTTGCCTTGGCTAATATTTTTTCAGAATTATGGGTTTTTTGCTCCTGGCCATTTGGACCTCTTAATAGTTTCCAATCCAGCTTCGTATAATTTACTGTAACTTCAGCCTTTTTACCCTGATGCATAAATACCGTAATTGTCTGATCAGAAACCCTCTCAAAGCCATCTATCACCTTACCCCTGGCTATCTCTCTGCAAAATTGCCGGAGTTCTCTCAAAAACCGTTGTTGATTCAGCTGGGCGAGAATTTCCTTGCATCTATTTTGGGCCTCTGTCCTACTAAATCCTAATAGCCCGCCGATCTCTGGCCAGCTTTTTCCTCGTAAGCGCAGCATAAGACAGAGCTTGTCTGTTTGCGGGTCACCCAAGACCAAACTATCCACCTTCTCGGATATAAATTGCTCTACAGATTTCTCTTGATGATCGAATTTGAATAAGTATGCAATCATAATTAGTATTGGCAGGTCTAATTCTTCTGCCTGGCCGAAAATAAGATCGGTCACCCTGGTAAGTTTCGCCCATGGCCGTTGCCTATCACCCAAATGCCCCGCTCTATGAATTTGTAAACTTTCGTAATCCATGGCATCCAGGAATTCTGTCTCTGATTCTTCGCTTGCTTTGGCCGGCTGAGTCCTTCCCTGGATAAGCCTAATTTCTCGTTTCTTGACTTCTTCCATGGCTCTGATAATTCCCCACCAGGCATAAGTGCTAAAACGGTAGCCTCTTCGCCAGTCAAAGCCCGCGGCCAGGTACATCAAGCGCAGAAAACCCGCGCTAATGAGTTCATCATTATCTATCCCCTGCGGGAGATTAGGGTCGGCGATTACTTGTTTATAGATCTCCAGAACCAATCCTTTATTTAAGATTATCAGCGCCTGCCAGGCTGCGTCGTTGCCCCTGTCTTTTAGCTCTGCCAAGTTTATCTCTTGCGCTCTCTTTAACGGCCACTTCTTTTCAGAATATTCACTGACATTAACAATAGCATTAACTTCTGCCCAATCTGTGTATTGGGCGGCAAAAATAGGCTTTTCTCTCTGGAGTTTTTCCTGTCCATTCAGACGACCGTTGCCATTAACAGTCTGCAATACTTGTTCATAGGTACAACTTGCTCCTGAATTCCTTAATGCAGTAAATAAATCATCAACTGAGACTTCCCTGTTTTCCCTTATAGCCTGCGCGAACAAATCCATTATTTTAGCTTCTAATTTTCCCGCCGCTGATTTAGTGCTCTGTCTTTTCTCCCTCGCCCTCGCCTTAACTGTTCCGGCGACTACGCCCATTACCGGCACTGCCGCCAGCATCGGCGCGACTCCACCGGCTGCCAGGCACGCCACTAAATGCTGGTGCAGGTGTTGAAGATATGGACTCATCTGCGGCCAGAGGAATAGCAAACCGACAATAATTAATACGGCCGCTGCAGCACCCAGGCATAAAGGATTGCCTGGTATGCCGCATGGGGCGACAGCACCCAAGGGCCGGAGATGCTTGCCCAGCCAGCCAAAGAGAAGTCGGCTGAAATAATCCCGTAAGCGGGCTATCTTTGTTCCCGCTACAGTGCTTGCCGGGGTATCTTCATCTTTGATCTCCAAAAAGGCCTTAACCATCTCCGCCAAGTCCGCCTCTTTAACATAATTCTCACCCATCACCAGTATATTCGCATCCAGCCGGCTCCTGGCTAACTGCACCTGCGCTGGAGTCTGGCAAAGCGCGGCACTCACTCCGGTAAATTTGTTGGCCACCATCGACATGCCGATGCCGGTAGTGCAAATCAAAATGCCGCGCATAGAAGCCTGATACTCCAATAATGCGCCCACTACCCTCTTGGCATAATCCGGATAATCACAGCTATCTCTACTGAAAGTGCCGAAATCAAAAACCTCCCGCCCCAACCCTTGTAATATCTTGATGATCTTCTCTTTTAATTCCAAGGCACCGTGGTCACAACCAATCGGGATAACGCCTTGTTTCATCCCGGCGGCCCGGCGTATTGCCAGTTCATCTTCGCCTGCAATAACACGGTTTATTTTCTCCACCCGGCGGGCGTGCCGTTCGATTCCGCTAAAAGGTGTGGAGAAAAATACCCGCGCTATTTCTTCTACCCGCCAGTCGCTGGTCTCTTTGCAGACGATCAGGATGTTGGCGTTATTGTGCTCGCGGGTCATCCGGGCCTCTTGTGCGCTGCGGCAAAGGGCAGCGCGCACCCCGGACAGCTTATTGGCATTTATGGACATACTCATGGCCATAGTTTCTGTGTCGGCAATCAAGAGGGCGAATTTCATCTTTCCGATAGAAACGGCTTCTGCTGCCGCCATTGTCGACTTACGATAGTCGGCTCTTATCCGCTGCAACTTTGCTACCGGCACATAGTGGGAAATCGATTTAGTAATTCCTCTGGCAAATTCTTTATCGCTGGCATAAATAGCAACATTATAGTTGCGGCTGGCTAGCCAGGCGCCTAAGAAAACCAAAAGCACACCGGCGAACTGCACCAATAAGACGCTTAAATCTGCCGGCCACCCTTGAATCAGCAGAGTGTAGCCAAACACCAACGTCGGCACCAGCGCATTAATCGGGATAATCCGCAGGTTTCCATAATTTTCTTTACTCTGCGCCTCAAACATCAGTAGCCAGGCAGTAGCAAAGCTAACGGCAGCAGCGAAAATCAGTAAGGTCACCTGCAGACTGCGTAAAGGCCAAACTAGTAACCCGCTGGACACCAAATACGGCTGATCAAATATATGGCAGAAAGGTAAGCCGGCGATGAGGACAAAGGCGATTCCTACCAAATAACTAATCTTGGAAAAGGCTATAGACAACCCGGGTATCTGGGGAGATTCTTTTGGCAACCCCTCGCCCTGAGGTGATGATTTCGGAGACATAATATATTTATCAATACGGTAACGCACTCCCGGCACTAAAGCGCATAAAAACATCAAGAATACGCCCCAATTTTTTATTCCGTGAGCAAGCTTGAATAGAAAACCCGGGATGGTTTGTTCGGCGCTGATGGTTAATAGAGTCCCGGCAATAATGAGCGCGATGCCCAATAGATATTTGGCGTCGATTGGCCGCGCACCGCTTCCCTTACGGTTATAATACACCGACCAGCCCAGCCCTAAAGTCATGATGGTCGTAGCTACGAGCGGCGAGATAAAGAGAAAACTGTGGTAACTCAATAAAGACGTGACCCCTTGAGATAAAATGCCCCGGATAAAAATCAAGACTTTCTGCTTACGCTCCAGCTTTTTCCAAACACTTACCTCCTGCGACCAGGGAAGCCAGGGATGCTTCAGTTTAGTATTGGCATCCGGGCGGTAGAGGCCGAAGATTTTCTGATGCAGGATAAAATGCACCAGGAGATATTCCATAAAATAGAGGGTAATGATAAACGGCACCGGCGGCAGACCCAAGGTATACAATAAGTAACCGGAGAACACATACGCCCAGGGGGTCATCAGGGTATTTAATCCAATCAGTACATCGGGACGGAGATTCTTAATAAATGTGGTATTCCGCTTGAGCTTATAGACCGCGATGCCGATTAAAACAAAACTCATCACTATTAATGCGTAGATAGTCTGCCTTTCTGAAACCGTCGTCGCCAAAATTGACCCTAAGGGCATCAGCGCAGCGCAAGCCAACGTCTTGCTTTCGTGGGCAGTTCCGGAGTCGTTCGGGGTAGAAATCGCATACACCGCCGGCCCGTCGCTGAAAGTTGTAGTGGGATCGATTTTCGTCCTGTCTTCATCTTCTACATAAATCACCTTGCCGGAGAAAATGCCTCTCAGCCTTTGGGCTAACGTTCCTTCATTTCCTAACCAGGAAGATAAATCAAACATAAAGCCGCGCGGAGTAAACTCATGGAGGTCAAACCGGGCGATAAATCGCTTTCCATTCGCTGTGGCAATCTTTGATAATTCCTCTGTTTTTTCCAGCTCCTGCTGCAATCTCTTATACCGACCAAAGATTATGCCTAAAGGATAATCAAGCTGAAAAGTCATGGCAAAATTGCGGGAATTCTCTATGGTGATGACAGGCAGACATGCGCCCCTGCCTTTCGTAAACCTTCGGCAATCAACAAACCACACCCCTAAGACATCTTCTTTCTTTGTGAAATCTCTCCCCAGAATAGAAGCCGGATGATTTAAAAATAAGGCGAGATTAATCTTTCCGGGCTTCTCGGCCACAACTTCTCCTTGTTCGTTTCTTAACCACACTATTGACTTGGAGTGAAAATTGTTATCTACTCTGGCCCGGGCATTGCTGTCGCCGGCAAAATGTTCAACTTCTTTTATCCTAATTCTTCTTCCTGAAATAAAAGCTAAATCCAAGGAAGTCAACCCTGCGGCGGTGACTAAATAATCTGTGCTTGGATGCAAAATCTCCTCCCCTTGCCCATCCTGAGTCAAAAGCGCAGCAATTGTTTTTAATGTATTTTCTGCTGCCAGCCGATCATTATCCATTAAGATTATATTGGAAATATCTATCCCTCTAAAAGGCCTTAACACTCCTTCTGTGTGGTGACAAACCGGCCAAATGGCCAGGCAATCATCTTTCTGGGCTTCTACGCGGATACCGAATGGGTACACGGCAGAAACGGTTTCTCCCGGCCACGCCGAGGTAGTCTGATTCCAGGCCCGGTCTAACCCAGGATAGAATTTCACCAGCGCAGACAAGAGAATCAATCCTATCGCTACCCCTGCTATGCCAATCAAAAACTCCCGGCCCTCAGCTAAAACCAGCACCCCGGCGACAACCGACAGCCCCTCGCAGCGCAAGGTGGCTGTGGAGCGATGACCCAAACTACGTTGCAATCGTTCGACTAAAAGCCGCTGGGCGAATCTTCCGCCTAATTGCGCCGGCTTTGGTGGTTTGGCCGCAAACTCACCGGTCACTTCGCCTCCGACTTCGGCTAAGACCCGGGCTTGATTGCGCGCCAGCTGAACAGTCAGAGGTTTCGCTTTTGTCGCATACTTCAGAGCCACAGGGAATCTTTTCGCGTAAGCGTAGAGGCTGGTTCCTCCTGGCCAGGGTGAATTGTAAAATTTAACCTTGAAGGTTATTCCTTCTCGCCGGGAAAGCTCTTTGAGTATTTCTATGGTCAGGCTGTTGGTAGCGATGTGGTCGGGATGGGTATCGTCGGTGTTGTTGACGAAGACAATGAACTCGCCTTGATTTTGTCGCATTGCTTTATATTTGCGCACATATTTGATAAATTCTTCTTTTGCCCTCTTTCTATCTTGCGCATCTACTATTCTCTTACCCTCTTCATCTGTGCGGTCGTAGAATCCAAGCCTGAGATAACGGAAGGTATCGAGGTTTAACCTTAGGGCGGCCTTTTCAATCTCCCAGTATCGCCAGATAATTTTGGCCTCTTTCTTTTCACCTGCGGTAAGATTCTTTCTTGTGTCTATCCTGCGGATATATGCCCGGTGCCCGGAAGCAAATATTATATTAGCGATGTATGCGCCTTTTTGCTTCAGGTAGGTTAAATAAGCAGAGCAGGCAATCTCTAAGTCATCAGGATGCGGAGAGCTGACTAAAACAAAGGCATTTTCCGGAATATCCTCTCGGCTTAATCCGCGGATAGCTTTATCCATAACCAGTTTGCCCTGACGAATCACCCCGGTTTGGAAAATTTCCGCAAATTTTCCTCGAAAACCCGGCACACCCAAGATCCGCGTCGATAAAGCCTGCGCCCTATCCGCACATTGAGTAGCGGGAATAAAACCGACTCTGCTGGTCTGCGAGGCGTGCGCGGCGATGGCCGGCTTTTTCACCTTATCCCAGGTCGTCTGGCTATATCCCACAAAAAGCGTGCCCTTTTGCGCTTCCGGAGTAAAATAATGCGCCAGAATCGGTAGCTGCGCTTTATCTTTCAGCAGCGCGCCAACGAACTCACGCACCTCCTGCGCCATCTGGTGCGGGAAAATAATTATCTGCGGCTGATATGTGCTTATAATATCTTGCGCCCTCTTGGCAGTAACATAGCGAACTTTATTTTCTGCGGCTAATTTCCCAATGGGAATCCCGGCGTAAAGTTGCGCCTCGCCGCGGGCTTGCTCAATCACTAATATTCTTTGACCTCTGCTCGGCGGATTTCTGCGCACTCTTAAGTTATCTAAGCTTATATCCTCAGAAAGCAAGGTGGACCTTTCGGGAATGCTTAAGGGATAGGATTTTGGACTGACAAAACCTTTGCTCCGGAATATGCTTTGTGTTACTTTTGACTGAGATGAGGCCTCGCGGTCAAAATAGAACCAGACCCGCGGCAGGACCGCGGGCTTTCTTAAACCCGAGGCCGGGCTCTTGATCCAGATTCTTTTATCTAAGGTCTTTTTTACTGCTTCCGCCTTGAAAGCCCGCGGAACGATGATGTGGATACTTCCGGCGCTAAACATCGGCGGCAGGGTAAAGGTAAGCGCATGCGTAGGCACGTCTTCTATCTTTTTAAACTCTTTATCGATCACTTGCTGCCAGCGTGAGGTTTCGCTTAAGCGCACTAATTTTACAATTCTGGAGTCATTAAAATCTGCTGCCGGATAATCATTAAAGGCCACGTGCGGATGCTTACCGATTCCGCCGATGACCATATCGAATCTCCCGCCATAACGTTGGAACTCTGCCACTATCTTATCAATATGCGGTTGAATCTGCTCCTCTAAACTCCGGGTCAATTGCCTGATTACACGAGGCGATGCTTTTCCAGAAGCGAGTTTATTTCTTAACTCCCGCGCCGTGGCAAAGCCCACCTGGCTGTCAAAATAAAAGATATTCTGGCGCGGAATCCCTAATTGCCTAAACAACCTCTCTCTTAAAACCTTACCGAATGACTGGGGAGCTCGTTTAGGCAAGCCTACATACTCGTCCATATGGAAGCAAATCACCTTGGTGGGATCTATCTGCAGTTCTTTAAAGAACCTGATTAAGGCCTCCCAAGTGGTATGCTGCGAAGGCGCAGAGGCCCAAAGCAGCACTGCCTGGCCCTTCCGGGCAATAATTTGCTTCAGCTGACAAGCAATATTGTAAGCCGCTGCCACTCCCATAATCTCATTAGTCTGGGCGATATTAATCCGGAAAAAGAATAAGGTATCCTCTAAAGCTTTCTGTTCATGCTTAATCTGTTTGCCAAGATGGGAAATGACTTCGTGATAGAATATCTCAATCTGTTTTTGGGAATCTAAATCAAAGAAGGCAGGATGCAAGTAGACGATCTTGCGGACAATATTGCAGGCGGCGTAGGTCTTCAGGAAAGGGTCAATGATGATAGTAAATCTTGCCAGGCGGCGCTCAAGGGATTTTCTCTGCGCCGGCGGGGCATGCGCCTGGAATCCTTTTACGCGCAGTAAATGCGCAATTAATATCTGCCTCCGCTTTTCTAACTGACGAGCCCCCGGCTCTTGGGTATAAGAGACGCTCTTTGCGAGAAGAACTTCTCCTAACTCCCAGCTATCCGCAGTGTAAACGTAAACCGGCTCTCCCTGGTGTGCCTTTCTCTCTTCTTCTGTCGGCTCCTCCGGCCAAGCAAATCTGTCTTGCCCGTAGGCAACACTGGTTTCTGCGAAAACAGCTTCTATCTCCCGCCATTCATTCTCATTTTTCCGGGTCAAGCCTTCTACTTTTCGCGCTAGTTCAAGACGTTCCCAGACGCTCTTTGAGGTTAATCTCTCAAGCAATTTATCGGCTAAAGCCAATCTACCGTTAATCAACTTTTGCTCATCCTGAATCTGCTCTTCGTGGTCTTGCTCATCCTGAATCTGCTCTTCGTGGTCTTGCTCATCCTGAATCTGCTCATCCTGAGCTTGCGGATTGGAGCAAGACCGGATACCGTTATTTATTAAATCCCAGACCATAGCCGCGTGTGCTGTAACAATTCTCAATCTAATCTGGGTCTCTTCCGTCTCTGCCAATTTTCTTGCTCTCTTTCTAACGGTCTCTACGTCTTTAAGCCCCAGCTCCCTGGTTGCGCCCCGGGCAGTACTTCCATCATTTCTAAACGCTTCAGCCAAGGTATCAGCGCTGATGCGATTAATGGCTGATTTGGCTTCCGGTCCAAATTGGCGTTTGCAGAAAGACAATTCTCTAAGCTTAGCGTAACGCCTGGCTAAATCTGGCTCCTGACCAAGAGAGTTTATATATTTAGCAATACCCTGGTCGATATATCTGCCTGCAATCTTACGGACATCAATTCTGCCGTTGCGCCTACTGCTTGATAATGTCGCTAACCTTGCCTGAAAATGTCTCCAGCTGGGCGCACCCAATGCCTCTGCAATTTCTTGCGGCGCTCCACTCATTATCTCCACAGCCAAACCCAACCTTTCTAAAAACTGTTGTACTGCCAAATCATGCTTTTCTTGCTTCTCCTTTTCCTTAGCCTTCTTCATCGCGCTTAAATAATACTCAGTATTAATACCGTTTGACTGTGATAGTGAACGCACACATCTTTCCAAACAATCTGCGCTTACCCCAAACATGGCTGCGGCCCGCTCAAAAGTTCTGGCTTGAGTGAAGGCAACGCAAATTGCATCTAACATCGCCTGCTTAATTTTCTTGCGTATCGCTGCTCCCAATTTCTCAGTTATAGGTAGTAACTCTGCGAGTAGATAATAGCGTAAGAGAACCTCTGGCTCATTCCGCAAACCCTCTATATACGTACGAACTCCTTTTTCAAGAATTTTATTTGCCTTTTTGGCGATGCCGAGGCCTTTTATCTGTCTAAATAATGTTACGCCTGAGACTCCCATCATAAACGCCACCTGAGAAGGATTACCTCCGGCCGCTTCAACCTTTAGTCTTAAGTCTGCGAGTACTTTTTCTCTATATTCTTTTCGGCGATTTTTCTTTACCGACTCTCTTAAACGCTGGAATTGCTTTTCCTGGCCGTATTGGCGCAGGACTTCTGCGAAACTAGTTTTTCCTGAAAGAAACACAGCCTGGCGCCTAACTGTAGCTGCTTCGACACCTAAAATTTTCCCCGCCCCTCTCATGGTGGCCCCGCCCGCTATATAAGCCTGGACCAAGGTCTTCACGATGGCTTTATCTATTGCCGCATGCAGGTAAGGACCATATTCCCGCTTCTTTGATACCTGGTGTAAATTAAAATGATTATATAAACGCAGTAAATTTTCGTAACGACCCTTAAGGTTTTTATCTTTCAAAATTACTTCGCGTATATACCTCATTGTGCCCCTGGCAAGAATCGCATTCACGCGCTTAATGGCATTATTTCTCGCAGCTTGATGATGGTTGACTCTATCCCGAAAAGAATTCCAGCTACGATGTCCCATCCTGGCTATAATCTGATCAGGATCTCCATTAGACTTAGATTCTACAGTCTCCAATCTTGCTAAAAACTTATCTGCTCGTTTTTTCGCCTGGGCCTGCTCATTTTTTTTGCCTAATTGCTCATAAGCTTCTGTATTACCGCTGCGCAGAACAAGTGCCAATAGACTATTGCAATTTTTTACCTTAAGTTTCCGGCAAGCTTCAGCATATGTATTGCAGCCTGCCAGCGTATCTTCAATTCTTTTTGACTTAACTGCCGCAGCCTTAGTAACCCCTTGTTTAAGATAGGGCTCAATCCGGCTAGATAAGCCTTCCCTGCTGACAATAGTCCGCAGTACCGGCTTCCCAGACATTCCCAATAAACGCACTGCTCCGGGATACGTTTTTGCCCGGCGAAAAGCCTCCACAATAGTATCTCTATACATGCTTTTCGTTAACGCCGCCCAACGTTCTGGTAAGATAAGCTTCTCCTGCGACCTTAACAAATTCCTGGCTTTCTGGAAGCGTTGGTCTAATGGCAATCTTTTAATCTGCTGAAGAGCATTTTCACGCAATTGCTGCTGCCTGGCTAAAAGATGCAGCGATTCTAACCACATAGCCACAACCTCTTTACCGCGGCCGATTCTTTCAATAAGTGCTGTGCGCTTACCAGCAACATCGTCCTGCTCCATTAGCTGCTCTATCTGCTGACGTAATTTTCGTTCAGGCTTAGACAGTAGCGCGGCTTGCTCCTCTTCCTGCGCTAAAAGTCGTTGCAGTTCATCTTGCCTTCTGGATTTTTTTGTTTTAGCGCTCCTGGCTGTGCGCTCCGCCACCCCCACAGCCAACACTCCCCCCAGCATCGGCACACCGCCTAATAATCTCTCCTGTCCGCCCCAAGCCAAGAAATCTCTGACCCAAGTCAGTGCCGCGGGATGAAAGTAGAAATAAAGCATTGAGGCAGCGACGGCGGCAAAAACAAGTGATAAACCAGCAGTAGCAATAATTTTTTGGTGGCTGGGTGATTTGGCAACCGGGCGACTTGATACTATCTGCCTTAACCCGGGGTAGAATTTCACCAGCGCTACTACCGAGAGCAAAACTAAACCATAATAAAACCAATAATGATTCGGATTTGCAGAGAAAACGGATAAGTTCCCCGGGTTGACTAAAGCTAAAATTGAGATACAAGACATAATACCCTTATTCTCCTGCGGGCCTGGCTCCTGTTTTTTCTCGCTTATCCCGGCTAAATCCGAAAGTAATCCTTTTTCCTCAGCAGTTAATTTGTAGTCCTCGACTAAGGCCGTAATTAAACCGGCGGGTCTGAATCTATCGGACGCGCATAACTGTGCAAAATTAGTAATGCCGGCCTGGACTACTTGGATAAGATATCTTGAGGACTTTAACTGTTCTGTCCAATCCAGCCTAATCCCCCAGAAATCATTTGATATAATCGTCCAAAGTAACTCAGTGGCGGAACTAAGTTGGGCAGATGCCGTTTTTAGTACCGTAGCGCGGAATAACCCTAACCTAAGTTCTACGGAAGATGTATCAGGCAATCTCTGGTATAATTGCAGCAAGACCGCGCGTTTTTCAGAAAGCGGTGGTTCTGCATCATTTTTGGCTAAATAATCGGCAAGCCATTTTTGATAAAATCCTGCCAGATCGCCGTTAATTTCAATCAATATATTATTGAGAATACCCTCTGTGTCTATCTGGGTTTTTTCTCTTACCGCCCGGACTTCCGAAGTTTCGCTTTGTGATTGGGACTCAAGAGCAATTTCTGCTTTCCTTAAAACATGACAAATAATAATGCGGGGAGCGGCTTCCGGAGCAATTAGCACAATTTTTGTACCGTCGAGCAGTGAAAGATGGATTGCCTGGTCTTTCCTCCTAGTCCGGATTAATTCTATGTTCTTAGTATCTACACCGATGCCAAACACCTGTTGTGGCGGTGCGTTAGACAACTTATCAAGTGCGGCTACAGACTCTTGCTTAGAATCAAGGGGTAAACTCTCACCATATTTATGCACGATAATAGCGGTAAGCATGGCGGAGGGTTTTCTTAGGTGTTGGTAGGTATTCCATTTTAGCTTCTCACTCAAGAAATTAACCGCCTTTACTTTATCATCGTCAGAGCCGGAGAGCTGTCTTAATAAATCTTCAAGCACATATGATTCTCCCCGATCAATTTCGCGAGAGGCTTCGGGCCGGGGCTGAGCATCTTTTGTCTGTGCTGCTTGTATTCTCGCCATAATCCTTAAAACCACTAGCATCGCTGTCGCCAGAAGAGTAAACCCAATCAGGAAATTCCAGTCAACCGCGGCAAGCAAAACACCTCCAACAGGAAAGCAAATGCCTTGGAGATTGGCTGCTTTTTCCTCTGCGCCGGGAACATCTTTACCCTTAACCTTTAAGATTCTGGCGGCAGCCAGATGCAGGAAGGTCTTCTCTTCATTTTCCCGGCAGAGCTGCTGGGCTCTGGTAATAACTAAGGGATTGGGGCAAAGCGTTAAACTGAGCATATAATTATATCCGGCGTAAAGATCGCTGGAATAGACCGTAAGAGAAGTCGCCACCAGGCCTTTAAATAAATCTTCTACTACTTCATCTGCCTCGGCGCCTATACCGGCTAAGGTTCGCGCAATTGCGACATTTTTGGGGTTAATTGTATCGTCCCATTCCCTGTTTAATAACTTAACTATTCCTTCCCGCTGTTGGGCGTCCCTGGCCATAAAAACCAAAGCCCGCTGCAAAGCCCTTCTTAAATAATCCCGCCTTAAATTTTCTATAAAGGTCTGGATTACCTGCGGGCTGGGATGACGTCTTAATACCTTGATGGCGTTTTTGCTAAAAACCAAATCTTCTGCCGGATTACTAATAGCCGTAAGCAGTCTTTCTTCTAAGTGCGCGTCAAATTCCTGACTGACTAACGAAACTGACAGCACGCTTAAGCGATTGGTACCTTTCATCGTCGCAAAAGCCATCTCAATTATTCTCTCCCTGGATCCTAAGGCGGATGCTTTCTTATCTTTGAGCATCTGCTGTAAAGTATATATAGCAGTGCCTCTATCGGTGCGGGTAATTCCCTGCCAGGTAGCTAAACTCATTAATAGATTTACGGCCTGCTCTGTATCGCGCGCAGCTAAACTCTGGATGGCGATTCTCCTCTCCCGTTGGTTCAGTTTCTCTGCAGCCGGATACAGGGTAATTAACCCTTGTCGCTCAATTATTTTTGCCAGCTCGATATCAATAATGACGCAGGCTGCTGCCCCTTGAAACTCCCGGCGTTTTTGGATCAGCATCTTCATCACTTGGGAATCGGACTGGCCGCGGGTGAAGATTTTTAAACCTTGCGTAAAGGCCTCGGCATCAGGCGTCTCTTCCAATAAAATATTGGTCAATTTTGTCTCGGCTAATTCTTTTACTCCGGCTTGATTCGGATGCCCGGCGAGCATATCCTGGGCGCCCTGGCGGGCTAAAGGCTCTCCTCTGATGGCGGTTTGCAACAGCTGATTTAATGCCGCTGTAGTGCCTAAGGCTGACAAGCCAAAGAGAAGATGCGTTTGTTCAGCCGCCGTAGTAACGGCAAAACGCGCCAGCAACAGCCGGGTAAGTTTCTCTTTATCCTGCCGTACCTCTAAGCTTCCTTGAGCTTGAGAGCGCGCGCCCGATTCCGGAGAGGATAAGTCGGCAAACAGAATATCTGCATTATCTCTGTACGCATATTCTTTTTTCAGCGCCGCGAACAGAGTTTGCATCGCGCCCATGAAATAAAATGGCCAGAACTCGTCATTCGGGTTTGCCCTCCATACCTGGCAAGCAAAGTCATAATTAGACTCTATTCTACCCAGGGCGCTGCTCACTGTCTCCCGCACGGGGTCTACTTGAGCATAATCCGGCAGCAGCGCGCCGGTAAGGTATTTTTCGCCTTCTTCGCCGCAGCGCAGTAATTCTCCTAATGCCCTTTCGCGTAAATATCTATTGTCTGATAATAAGCTCTTAGCTAACGGAGTAAGCTGATCGGCAACATCTTTTCTTTTTAGGTTTTTGATCGCCCTGATTGCTTCTGGATGGGTGAGCATGTTGGCCTGACCTGCCTGTTCAAAGTATTCTTTTATCTCTTTGAGTAGTCTTCTTACTGTCCTGGTTTTCGGCTCCATCCGTTGCCAGATTCTGACAATGAAGCCCCGCTTAGGATAATGCAATAGTTTTCCGACTTCGGCATAGACTAATCCAAAATAGGTGTTTACTTCCCGGGGAATAAGCCAGGATAAATCCGGAATATATGGCGCGTAACTTAGGCAATTTACCCGGCGGGAAAAATGTTTCTTAAAAGTGGCCTTAGCCCTTCTTTGCCCCAGCGGAGTCTGTAAGACCAGGACATTCTTTAACCAGTCAGGGTTAATGCCTTCTGCTTGCAGCAATTTTCTGGCATAGCGGAAATTCTGCGCCGTGTTGGTATTATCCGGGCTTTCGTCAATAAGAATAGCGTCTCTGGGCAGGCCCTTAGCAATTAAAATTCTGGCAAAAAATCTGGCTTCGCTTTCTTCGTTTTCCTGAAGGGGATAGCCTTCTTCGAATCTTCCGGTGACTACTATTTTTAAATCTCTGTTTTTAGTGCGGTAATAATGATAGAAGCGCGCTGCGCTTACTGCCACCTGAGCGTCAAAGCTGCCTAAAACCATGATTAAGTCAACTTGCTCTGGCAGCTTGTCTCTTTGCGTCAGAAAGACCATCAGTCTGTGGAGGGCGTCAAATTTCCCAAAGACCGCGGCCAGCTCTTTGGCGATTTCCTCGGGATTTTCCTGCGCGTCTTGGGCGCCTGCGCGATTCTGCGCTTCGTAATTGATTAGCCTGGTGACTGCTGCGGGCTGGTTTAATTGTAAAGGTAGGGTAATGGCGGCGGGAGCAAAGTAGGTTTTCTGCTCCACGGTTACCGCCACTAAATATCTTTTTTCGGATTCATACCAGAGATAGGGCGGAGAACGGCTACGGATATCTGAATCGGGTAGCACAAAATAGACATCTGGCTGATTTAAGGCCCGGAAAATCTCAGGATACCGCTCTATGTGTACCCGAAAATATCCCGGCAGGTCTTTATATTGTATAATCCGGTTGGCTGCGCGGGCTTTTTGCAGCAGAGCTTGCGTTTTTTCTTTTGCCGGCTCATCCATCCGGCCTGCTTCTGTATAAACGCCTAATCCGCAGGCCTGCGTACCCTCTTCTGCAACAGCAAGGCTACTTCCGGCCTGCGGTAATAATGCCTGGGTAGTTCCGGGGCGCATTTGCGCAGGCCATTTTCTCAAATCATAACTAAACGGAGCATTGCCGATTCGGCTCATACGAAAGGCCGTTTCATCCTTGGTTACAATAGTATCTAATTCCAAATATTTCTGTCTGCTCCCCCGACGCCTAACTGTCGGTAAAAGGCTAAACCCTCTATCTCTGACCTCTTGTTCCAGGCCATCCATTGTGATTTTTTTGGGAAATCCCGCCAAGCGGTCATCTATAGCCAAGCTGATCTGTACATCGGTTAAGCTGTTCTGTTGATCAGCCAAATACGCCAATACCCATTGATATTGCTGATAGACGTTAGTATGATTACGTGTTCCGTGAAGATGGGCATAACCGATTACTTCTCGGTTCTCAATTAAGTCGTGGGCCCTAATCGAGAGGGACTGACAGAGAGTATGCTGCTTAGAATAAATCATCTCCCGGGCTTGCTGGCTACCTTCGGGTAAATAGACAAGGAAGAATGTGCCCTCGGCTACTTTCACCACAAAACCAAATTCATCGCTATAAAAAGAATGAACTTGGTGTAATTGCTTAACCCCGTTTCTCTTCTGGCCTATACGCTTGATGTTAAAACCCTTTACTTTATAATTCGCAAAACCGTCTTGGTAAAAACAAAGGGTATCATAATCGTAGATTATTGGCTCTGCGACTGGAAGCGTAGTCTTGACCAAACGCACATCAGGATCAACCGGAAGTAAGCTAAAGGGGGAGCATGCTAACTCCTTAAATGCGGGACCGTACTTGTCCTTCGCATAATTATTGTCTGCGCTATCTGATGTAGCAGATGTGACTACCTCATCCTTCTCTGAATCCATTTGTAACCGGGCCTGCCTGATATTATCTACAAAATAGGCTATCACCACTATGCTCAAAGTCACCACAACCGCGCCAACTATAGAATCACCCCACAACCTCTCAGAAAGACCCAAAACAGGAATAAACAGGTAAGCCGGTGAGGTAGTAATTTTCCCGCTAAGATCTTTTGCGGGGCGATCGGCGATCTCAAAGACCGTGCCGCGCGAAAAGAAAAGTTTATCATAGATATGCCGGTATTTACCGATGACCTTGGCTCCGGATGACACGCCTGCGCATTCAGCGGGAGTCAAGGTTTCATTAACCGATAAATCTGCGTAATATAAAAGCATGCGGGAGAGAAGTGTCTGCCGGATAGGATAAATGAATGTCTGGCCTGATGGCCGGGTAACCTCAATGAGCCTGCGAAAAGACCCTTCTACTGCTTGCTTGCCGTTCACCCCGTTGGATACGCCAAATAGCCAGCTTACCAGAACCAGATCAAAATTGTCCTGCATCTCTGCGTTGAAATCCGAAGTCACATCCGCCATTTTAACCTTCACGTTATCTAACGGCTGCAGCGGCGCCCTGCTGGCAACACAATCCATTAAAATTCTCTTTACTTCTTCGGAGTCCTTAAGGCTTAATCTATCTATAGATAATAATCTTTGTAACTGCGGCGTGTTTCCGTAAAGAATAAACGCCTTAAGCCAGGAAATTGTCACCGGGTCTTTATCTATAACAGTGATGCTGCGCGCTCCCTTGCGCAGAAGCTTTGCGATGAAATTGCAATTCGTGGCCGGGAGCACAAGGATGTCCTTTCCCTCTATCTTGAGTTTCTTGAACAGCTTTTCCCCTAACATTTCAAATCCCAAATAATAACCAAAGAAACAGGCCCGTTCTTTATTATCCGCCCGCAAAACCCTACCTTCGCGGATCAGCCTTTCATCCTCTGGCGTCAGGTTTATTTCTGTTTTGATTGCTGATTGGCTAGGAATGACTACGCGGCCTTGTTCTTGGTTCTCACTTAATTTAATGTAGCTATAAATCCAGAGCGCTAACCATATCGAAGCGAAAAATATAACAAAAAATCCGGCGGCAAAAAATAAATCCTCATCTGAAAAAATAACCAGGGACGTTCCCCAAAGGGACACCCCCCGGCCATGGCGCGTGCCTCTGCCTCCAGGCAAAGATGTCTTCTGCATGTGCACCGCTTTGGCCCCGCGTTTTTCCAGGGGGTCAAAGATGTAACACCTGGCCTGTCCGGAATTAAACAGCTCTTGCTGCCTATTGGGTTGCTGACCGGCAACCTTAATGCCGCCCATCAAAACAGGCAACGCCAGGCCTGTCCCAATTTCCGGAAACCTCAATCCATTCAGCCAAACCACGCTCTCTCCTGCTTGATTCAGATAAGCGGCAACAAAGAGGCCGATGAATACAATGGCTACTCCTGTAAAAATCACCAGAGGTAAAATGTCCGTTGGCCCGCGCCTTTTAGGTGCCTCTGTGGACGGCCGATGTTCCGGCTGAGGAGCATCCTGCTGCGGCGCAGCAGGCATCTTCTGCTCTAAGATATCCAGTATCTGCTTCCACTGTTGCGGAGTCTGCTCGCGCACTGTAATGGTTAATGGCGAACTTCCCATAACTTCTTTCATGACTGCGTAGAGCAAAGACTGAAAATGACCCAAGCTATTTGCTTTTAATAACCCCCGGAATATCCTTTCTGCCCTTTCCCGGGAAACACGGTCTAACAATCCATTGCCCTCTATTTCGTTAATCATCGCGGCAATATAAAAATCCCCTCTGGGCTTGGGCGCTATTTCGGCCTGATCCAGATGGGCTGAAGCTACGACGGGGTGCGTGACAGCTGCCCTAATTCTATATTTTTCCGGCCTGCGCCTTGACCTTGCTTTCATTCTCTGATGGTGCAGCTTCAGCTTAATCTTTTTTGCTATTTCTCCCCAGATAATATACCGGGGGAGAGCCGGAAGCAACAGGCGATGATACGCTAAGCCCGCAGGAGCGCAAACCGGGGTAAGATCTGTAGATGAACTCCACCTACTACCTGTAAAGGGATAATCCTTTCCGCTTACAGAAATAAGCCCGGCGAGGGGAATCGAGTTTCTTTCTGCCAAGCCTACATATTGACTTATCATTTTTTTCAGCACTCCTCCGCGTCGCCCCCGGAGAGCCTTTACTTCACAGAAATAAATTCCCTCTCTAATTACATGATTTCCAGAGGCATTGGCGCAGTATTTCTTCCGGTTGACTTCCAATACAATATCTGCCTCTGCCCGGGAATCCTGCAGGCCAAACGCGATGACCCGGGAAAATCGTACATTTTGCTCCAGGGCCGCGCCCATGACTATTTCAGACAAATGTCCCCGGATAAGCCCGCTACTTTTCGCACAAAGCTGAGAAAAGATTCTCTGAAATCCGCTTAATTTACCGTCTAATTCCCGGCTTCTAAAATACTCAATACAATCACAAAACCGCCGCAGGGCGGGATTTTTCTTAATCATTTTATAAAACATCGCGCTTCCGCCGGTAAAAAACATCTTCGGGTCGATTATCCTGTGTATGTGAATAAGCATCTGCCTGATGCGTCTGTATTCAGTCTGGGCAATCCTGCTCTGCGCTTTTGCGCCGCGGGCTAATTCTTTCATTATACCTATTCCTTGCTGATGCGCTTTATAAACAGACGGATCGCTTATCTCTAAGAATGTGGGATGATCAAATTTATTCTTATGGTACCATTTGAGATATTCCGGGTTAACTGTTTGTCTTTGTCCCCTGCCGCCAAAATCAGTAGGGATGATTATCGGCCCGCTAAAGCCGTGCGCAAACTGGCCGTCGGTTAAACCTAAGTAATACTTCCTGCCGTCATAAGTCTCTATCTCCAACCAGTAATGTTCCCGGGAATAACGGCTCCGCTTTGGCTCTAAAAGACCACAAACCATAGTCGTATTCCTTATGGCCTGGCCAAAGCGCCTATCTAGTAAAGATTTGCCTACTGCCGCGGCTGACAAAGAAATAAAAGGATACTCAAATACACCCCTATTCTCCGCGCGCAATGACTCGTGGCGCAGAATATATTGCAGCAGGGGATTAATCTCTTTGATAAAATCCTTAATATCTTTAACGGATACTGGCTGAATATAAGCTGCCGTGGCCTGACGGAAACGCGCCGCAAAAAGCGCATAAGCTTTATAAAAATCTCCTCGTTGAAAGAATAATCCGCTTAATTCCGTCAAAAGAACAATAGCCTGGGAAATAAATAGATAATAAAGCAGGCAAGCCAACAGGAAAGTAGCGAGGTGACTGATATTCAGGTAATAGAGGCTGGTGATTGACGCAACAAACACTAATAAATTCGCTGCCGGGCCGGCAAGATAAAAATCAAGCGTAGGCGGCCCTCTTTCGGCCAGGCTGTCCGGAACTACCCGGCTCAAAAAGCTCACTTCCTCCAGGGCAATTTTTCTTAATTTTGCCGCCAGCCAATGCCCTAATTCCATCGGCAATATACCCCCGGCCAAAGGCACCCGCAGCCACCAGTTATAGTGATAATATTTGCTGGCCAGAGGAATCAGGTTAGCTACTAAAGCATCAGCCGGGGGCACAACTGGAGACGACTCTGAATCCATTCGGGACGCCCTACCGCTACGGTCTTCGCTGTGGTTATCAACCTGCTCTTCTGCGCCCACCGAGGCAGCGCGGGGGATGTTATATATTTTAAATTCCTGCTCTGGCAATGCTTCTTTTGTAAATACAACCTCGGCTTGCCAACGCAAACGCTGCGGGTCATTTGTAGTAATGCGCATATCGCCCTTAGGCAGGCGCACCACGACTAAATTCGGAGCCTGATAACGCATACGGAAGTCAATGCCCCGTTTACTTAATAAGAAGCGTAATGTCCCAAGGTAATCACGTAACATCACCTCTAAAGCTAAGGGGTGCTCAGAAGGAATAATCTTAAACCGCACTTTATTCATCATTAACCGTTCATACATTTCTAATGCTGAGAGACCGGTAGTTGCGGTGATTGCGACAAATGGAGCAGGACTGATATGATATTTTTTCTGCTGGAAAGCAAGTTTACTCAATCTCAAGGCCGTAGCTAAATAAACCGCGGGTTCTGGCTTTTTAGCCTCATCCGGAGAGGGTAGAAAATCTAAACCGCGAAAACCTTTGCGCAATAATTTTCTCATCCTGCCTTCATGCCCCTGTAAACCTACCAACTCCGCCAGGCCAGGCAGGTCAAACTTGGTCTGGCCATCATAATGCACCAGGTGATAAATCTTATCTATTAACTGTCCGATTAAAGATTTGACCTCGATATCGGATTTTATTGGCCGGGGCTTTTCGGTCACGGCTGTCTTCCTGCGGAATTTGTTAGTACCCGCCCCCTCCCACCCAGATTTGGAAAGATTCACTAAACCCCGTAACTGCGCTGATACTAATGCCAGCTCCCAACCTCTAGCCGCGGCTATTTCCCCGGCATCAATTTCTTCGGGTGTTTGGGGATCATTAAGCAGGCCTTTTAAATATGGGCATAACTCTGCCGGGACTCCAGAAGGCTTACCTGACTCCCTGCTGGCGGCTAATAAAGCCGCGATTTTTTGATGTACCGCATCTGTTACTATCCCTGCGCTTTCGGCTAAGCCAGCGGCCTGCAAAACTTCAGAAATCTCGACCAGGGAAAGTCCGCTAAATTCTACAAGATGAGGCACGCTAACCTTCTGGCCATTTTGCCGGTTAGCTAGCTCTTCAAGCAGACGAATCTGCGCGGGCGTAAATCTAACCGGCTGCCTGGCTTCTGCGCCGACGCGATATATAGGGTTGACTGTTCTTATATCAAGCAGCTCTAATTGCGCATCGGTGTAAAATTGTTTTTCCTTTGGCACGGCGCGAGCATGCCAGGTATTTTTATCCGCCGTCTGCCAAATGATAATATCCCCGAACTCGCAACGCAGCACAATATTCTTTTCTTCTTCGAATGGCCAATCTTTGGGCACATATATCTTAAATTCAATCTCTTCTAATCCCCCCAAAGCCAAAAGCGCAAGCGCCAGGTTATGATACCATCTGCCTTCTCTTGGGTTATATCGTCCAGGAGCAATCTTTAGCCAATTCAGGGATATGGTCGTTTTATCCACTCCGGTGAGTGCGTTTAGTTCGTCTACCAGGCAATCCTTTGACTGGGAAGATGCAGAAGGCATGGTGGATGAAAACAATAATACGTCTTCTGACATCGCCGCTATGAAAGGCCCTAAAAATTCCTCTAATTCTGAGTCTTCCGGCAAAAATTCATCTTCTTCTTCCGGCTCATCTGGTTCTTCATCGGTGTCGTCATTGAACTTAATACCGGCGTAATCCTGTTCGCCTATAGAGCCAGCCAAGAAAAGTCCAGCCACAGCAGCATAAGCGCGCTGTTCATCTGCGCTAAGCTTATCCAGCTGTTCCTTAAATATGACGTGCCAGTGACCCGGACTCATCAGACGGGCATATAAATCTTCATCGCTAATCCCGCTATCCTGCATAATCTTTAAACCCTTGAGAAAAGGAATTGCATTTCCTGCAAACTCAGCCAGCGTAAGATGAAGAGCAAATATTTTAGCTATCTCTAAATAACGCTTCCCTTCTCTTTTGGCAATGGCCTGAATAAGACAATTGCGGTTAAGTTTGGCTATTTTCAGGGCCACGTCCATGATTCCGGGCAGTTGAAATAATAGCATAAGTTTGGTTTTGTATAGATCCAACACACCTGATGCCAAATCCTTATTTGGGTCCTCTACAGGTTCAGAACTTTGCATCACAATGTAGGTATTAGACGCCACCGCCCGGATTTCTCTAGCCAGTTGGTGCCCATTCTTTCTTAGCATATTGCTATCAGTAATCACAATGTCAAATCCGCCTTGCTCTTGAAATATCTTTATTGCTTCTTCTCCGTCGCGCGCAGTGCGAATTTCTAAATAAGGAATACCTGCGTATAAATCTTTAACCGCAGAAACTATCGCGCTTCGAGAAGCCTCCTGATCATCCACGATTAAAATCTTAATCCTGGCCTCTTTATCTGTCTTAGCCTCTGCGCCGACTAAATCTCCTGGTTCGGCTTTATCTTTAGATTCAGCTGGGGAAGCGGAAGGTATAATTAACACCTGAGTACGGTCTCTGATATATGGGTGTAGATGGTTAAGTATCATCTGCCGGATAACCAAATCATGCTCGCCAACCGGGCCGCTAAAGACGAGTGCGTCAACATGATTTAAAATTCCACAATAGGTAGCAATATATTTGGCTACCCGATAAGCATATACTTTTAAAGCAATGGCATAGCGTTTGGCGGTTTCATTCTCATTTTGATTAGCCGCCTCTTCTATCCTACGCAGAGCAGTAGCTACGTCATCTTCACTTTTAATTCCCAGCGCGCTTTTTACCGCAGCAATACTGCTTAATCCGCAAATGCCCTTAATACCGCTACCTTGCCTTAGGATTCTCATCATCTCTGACACACTCATCCCCGTCTGCACCCCCAGCATAAATTTGACAATTGCCGGGTCAATATCACCGCAAGTGGTACCACCGGGCACACCTTCCAAACGGCTGAATCCTGCGCTGGTATCAATTGCCTTACCGTCTTTTACCGCAGTAATGGTCGTATTTTCTCCCAGATAACAGGTAATACCATTAAATTTATTGGCTACCGCCTGGCTCATCCTTCTATGGATTTCTCCGTCATAACCGCGTTTTCTTATTCCATATTTTGTATACCATTCCCAGGGAAGGGCGTAAAGGAAGGCTTCCGGAGGCAGCGTATCATAGAAAGATGCATCGTCAGCAACAGCTGCTGACTGGCGTTCTCCTTCTGGTGCTGCTACTGCCGGCGGCGTTTCTTTCTCTTCTGTCCTCTCGCTACCTTCAGCCGAAGGCCTGTCGGTAGGCTTTGCTGTTCGACTGAGAATCTCATATGTGGCGCGGGCAATCATTAATTCCTCATTGGTAGGGATAGCTAAAACTTTTACTTGACTATCTTTACTACTGATCAGGCCTGCGTTTTTATTAATTTCACTAATTGGCGCTTGATTAAGCGCAGCGTCAAGCTTGATGCCCATGTTTTCAATATATAAACAAATAAGTTGGCGCATAACCGAATCGTTTTCACCGCTTCCGGCGGTAAAAATAATTGCATCGCACCTGTCTAAAGTTCCATAATAGGCAGCGATATATTTGGCGATGCGGTAGGCAAATATCTTTAATGCCAGGGCGCAGCGCATCTTGCTTTGGTCTTCAGTCTGCTGACAAGCAGCATTGATTTTTCCAATTGCGGTGATGACGTCGTCTTTCTCCTCGATTCCGATTACCGGCTTTAAATCACGCACATCATTACTTACGCCGGAAAGTCCCTTTAATCCGCTATCATTATTAAGCATCCCGTCTATATCCGCTACCGGTTTGCCGATCTTATCGGCTATAAACTTCATAACGTCCGGCGGTATGTCGCCGCTGCGCGTTCCCATGCATAACCCTTCCAAAGGAGTCAATCCCATGGAGGTATCCACGGATTCACCATTCCTTATCTTGGCGATGCTTGAGCCATTACCCAGATGGCAGGTAATCGCGTTAAATCTTTCTAGCGGTATGCCTAATTCTTTCGCTGCTTGCTGCATGACGTATTCGTGGCTGGTACCGTGAAAACCGTATTTTCTCACCTTATATTTTTTATACCATTCCCAGGGAAGGGCGTAAAAAGCCGCCTCTGCGGGCAAGCTGTGGTGAAATGCAGTGTCAAAAACCAATACCTGCCGTAGTCCCGGCACTAAATCTTTACAGATCCTGATGCCGACCAAATTATGCGGATTATGCAAAGGAGCCAACGGATAACATGCCTCCACTTGCCCTTCGGATGCTTCTGTATTTTCTACTGAATGCGCAAACTTTTCGCCGCCATGCACTACCCGGTGCCCTACGCCGTATAATTCCTTTAACGAAGAAATAACGCCGGCTTCACTTAAGGCAGCAAAAATTAAATTTATTGCTTCTTTATGATTAGCCACCCTGACTTCTCTTTCTGGTAATTTTATTGCATTAATCTCTAACTTTAATAGCGGATGCTTTTTCCCAACGTTTTCCACCATCCCCTTAACCAGACGTTTCTCTTGCGGCATAAGATAAATCTGAAATTTAACTGTAGAGCTGCCGGAATTTAAAACCAGGATATATTTTGAGGCGGGATCTTCTACCCTTCCGGGCTTAGTTTCTACGGCAACACCCGGCCTTAAAGGATAGGCCGGTGTACCGCTTTCTGCGGTAGCGCAGGCCGCAAGCATGGTGGTATAAACCTCGTTCTCATCGGCGCCGCGCGAGATATCGAACCCGGGTTTACGGCCTCCTCCCGTAATTATCGCTATGCCGATAAAATTACACATCCGCTGCAACATCTTATAACCGATATTACCGGCACTTAAATCCGGAAAGATTAAAACATTATATCCGCCTGCCAATGCCTCCTTTATCCCCAATAAGCCGATATCATTCTTACCGCCTAACGCCTGCCTGGTAAGCGCACGCGCCTGTTCTATCTTTTCACTTCCAATCTGCCTATCCAAAATAAAGGCCAGTTTTACGTCGGGGCTAATGAATCGCATAAAATCGCGCGCGGCATTGACCGCGATATCAGAAAGCTCCTTGGCGCTTTTTGGCCAGACAACCGAGGCCATATCCGCAACCATCAGTATTCCGTTTGTGCCTACGTCGGGATATTGCGCGCACATAAGATAACTGGCGGAAACGGTCTCTATACCAGGCGTTGTGCCGATAAAGCTCTTTACAGCTACAAATACATCGTCGGAATCATAAACTTTTCCGGCAACCAGGCAATCCGCCTGACCTAAAGCCACCATTCCTGCGGCATAGTTGAGTTCGAATACCCCCTTTCTTCTGACTATCTTATCTATTACCATCTGTAATCTGGTCACCACTTTGGTAACACCGACGTTCTCCATGGGATCCGCACCCTGCATGGCGCAGTAATGGCGGGCAAACGACTCAACCTTATCAGGATGTGCGCAGGGATCTTCGAATTCAACGCCCTGTATATTTATTCCCGCGCGCCGGGCCACTGCTTCGATTTCTGCCTGTTTTCCTATTAGAATAATTTGACCTATGCCGTTCTTGATAAATCTTTCCACCGCCTTCAAAACTACCGGATTGGTGGCCTCGGAAACAGCCAGACGCGCCTGCTTTGCCTTGGCCAGCGCATTTATCTTTTCTAAATAAGGGGTGAATAAATCCGGATTTTGTTTTTTATCGACATTGCTGCGGAGAAAATCAATCTTACCCAAAGCATTAAAGAGCGCAGGCAAATGCGGGAATATCAACACATTGGGCGGGAAATTTTCGGGAACCGAACTTACCCGGGTCTTAGCTTTAAATGTATCCGCAGAAACGAATACGTCAAATTGCGCACAACCATCGCCTCCGGCAATGGTTATATCAGGCCTTTCGCGCTGGGCTAAATCAACCGCCTGCTCTAAAAATAGTACTTGCGGCTGGTACGACATAGGAGTGCCTTTTTTGGTAGTGTAATAAGAAAGCACGCCCACCAAGGCTTTTTGACCGTATTGCTGCTGGTAATACTCGGCGGCCTTGATGATTAAAGTTTTGACTTTTTCTGCCAACGCCTCCATTTGTGCTTTATCTCTTATGCTCGGCGCCTGGTCAACCCAGGTATCGCAGGCAGCTAAGAGCACGACTTCACCCGGACGATATTTGGAATTCTGCGGCATAGTCACCCGATAGGCTACCGAATTTGAAGTTAATCTTATCTTAGATCTATCGGAAAAGAATCTACGCCAGATGACAATAGATAAAACCACCGTGAATGCTAACGCGATTATTCCAACCAGGACCGGACGGACAAAAATAAAATCCTTAACTGTGGAAAATAAAGCGTTGGCTGGTTCGGAAAAAGCGCCTTGAGATAAAGAATAACTGAAGATTTCCCCCAGCGGAGGAACAAATGCCAAGGTTGAAAAAGGCTGGCCGTGCATATTGCGATTACCCCAACCAGGAGAAGCATCAAGCAGAGATTGGTGTAATTCCAGGAATAATTCTATGGAAATGTAGCTATCCTCCTCTTCTAATTTATCACTGATTACTTTTATCACGGAGGCGGCAGAATTAAACATCTCCCTGCTCAAATAATATCCGTATAAGTCAATCAACCTTTTCTTATAATATTGCGCGACTTCTTCTTTTCCTTCTAATTCAAAAGCTAAAACCAGGGCCAAATATTTATAGACAAAGTCCCATACTCTGATTACTGGAGGAAATATCAAAAAGTCTTCGTGTAATTCCAGGGCGTTTTCTGCCTCTTCTAATTTTCCAGTCGAATATTCTTCTGCCTGTTTGATAAAGCTGCTTTTGATGAGGGTGCGCAAAAGCCGGGTATCATTTAAAGCCAGGGTAATGCCCTTAAAAGCACCCTGAACTAACAAATCAAGTTCACTGTGACAGGCTATCTCGCCAAGCAACATCCTTCTGTAGTGTGCCGCGGCATCGGGAAAGGTCAGTTCGATCAGCTCATGCCTTAAGTCAATATCTTGGTTGCGCGGCGGTAAACAAATAAAATCAACGGGGATCCTGATTAGACAATCACCCGGGCTGGCCGTAATGCCAAAGATTTCATAAACCTTATCCCGGAGGCTACCTTCGATGAAACTGGCCTGCATCCCATCAACATTGGGGTCTGCCAAAAGATAAATACAGCCGGCAATCTGAGACAGGAAAAAGCGGTTTTTCGGACTGCGTAAATGTCTTTCTACTATATGGCGAAAAGCTTCACCCGGGTCGCGTAACCAGGCAAACGGATAATCCGCTTGCGCCCCGAACTTATCGCCGGGTCGAAATTCATTTTCGGAAAGTCGTGTATACCCATCTTTGCGGGGCTCTACCATCCAGGCTGGCTTCATATGGAAAATCCTTTGCCCCTCAATAGAAAGATCCTTTTCTTCCCTGACCGCGATTTCATCCGGCAGTATACCTAAGCGATCGATATATTTTAAAGCTGGATCGCAATCAACTAGTAGCCGGCGGCCCTGTCCAGGAAAAACCTGCCATTTTAGACCCATCGCCCTAAATTCCCTTACTATATCCTGAACCGTATATTTCGGCTTACTCAATCTATATAACTCGCCATATCCGGTAGGAGTAAAAGCTATTGTCTGCACACAACAGTTGCAGACTGCCTCTCTGTTTTCTGCTTCTGCCCAATACAGTGCCCCATTAAGCAAATGATTAAGCCCTAAGCTGTTTCTGGCTCTTCTGCGGATGCGCGGGGGACGGCTTGCTTTTGCCAGCCATCTAGCATAACCTTCATCATATTTTCCCGGAATCGGCCAGTTATTCCTGATATGTGCACACACTATCTCCAGGAACTCATAGTCTCTCTTTGCCTCTGTTTTATTAAGAATTGCTCTATCGAAGTTAAGTACCGGACCCTTATTAGGGGACGTTCCCCTAAGGGACACCCTAACCGCTTGCAACGCCTTGCGAATATTGGTAGTTATGACAACAGCGGCCGCTGCGGGAAGCTTGCTGCGGAAAAATATAAGTAAAGCAGATGTGACAATGGCAAATAAGAATAAAATTGCGGCTAATGAAGGTGGCGGAAGATTCTGCAGCTGCTCCAGGAAATCTGCCTGTTGCAGACCGAGAGAGCCGAAGCCGGCAGAGTTGCTTAAGCTCCCGCTGCCCCAGGAATCCAGTAGCCAAAGCGGGGCGAGTATGGCGGAAGCGGTGCCTGCAGAATCAGGTTTTGCTTCATTCGACGCAGAAAGCGACACGCTGGCCGATCCGTTATGGCCAGGTGTTGCCACAGCAGGTGGCACACTGGCCGATCCGTTACGGCCAGGTGTTGCCTGATAAACTGATGCGCCTTCTGCGTCTGAGATGTTAGAAATATTACCCTGGTTTGCTCCCTGTTTTATTTTTGCAAAAGCATCTTCTGCGAGTCGAGCTGCCTCCCATAATAAAATACTATAACTGGGAACAGAACCAGGCTCATAATTCCCTATCTTCAGTGGATGCAGCACATCGCAAAATGCCATTACGGCAGAATCGCAGTATATATTCTGTATAGCAATGACAATATTATGTAGCTTAAGTTTTTGGGCTTGCAAGGCAACCAACCAAAACAGTAATGTTTCTAAGGTGTTTCTTTGATACCGCGGCTTCCAAACACCAGAAGCGCCTCTTTCTATAAAAATAAACTTCCCTTTCTGGCCGCGCTTATCTAATTCCTCAGCTATATAGTAAAGTTTGCTTTCCTCTTCATTACTTGGCTCTTTTGATAAAATCTCTGCGCTATCTAAAACCCGAAAGCCTATTTTTCCTATAGCAGATTCGCTTGATAGCTTGGCCTCAACCACGCAAAGTTTTTCTGTTTGTTTTGTCTGTGCGGTATTGTTAACTAACTCGAGGTTGGCCAGCCGCTTATCTGCTTGGGTTGATACGTCACCTAGATAAACAACGCTAAAATTTTTCTTCTCTCCACAGGGCTGCGTTGAATCTAAAGCTGCCCTTATTACGGCATCCCCCGAATCTGCCACAGAAGGTGGCACACCGACGTTACCTGTTACGTCGGGTGTTATCTGAAGATTCGAGGCACCCGGCCCTAAAGGATCGGCCGGTGTCTTGCCTCTGCAAGATGTGCCACCCACTGCGGCATCACCCGACCTTGCCTCTTCAGGCGCCTTGGTGGTTTTTTCTAACCAAGCACCTAAGGTACCATCGTTTAGGTGCCGTTGTAATTCTTCTGATTTTTCTTGTGTGCGCTGTATTCTGATTCTCAAAGATTCAAGTTCGGCGCTTAACGCCGGCGGGATGCCGCTATTCCTGACAATGAAACCAAAAAATCCTGTTTCTGCATTATATGGGGGTACCACTTTATAAGAAACACTCCACCGCGCGTTCACCGAACGGCCTGGCTTACGAATAACCGGTCGGGCTTGCCGTATGCCGCTATTATAAAGCCTGATTGCGTTTGGCGCGGAGGTAGTCGGCTGGATACTCGCTATATCTTCCGGAAATTTTTCCTTATTAAAAGGCACCCAGAACATCACATTCCTGTAATTCCTGCTCTGGGCAAAGGTCAAAACTTCACCGGTATTAAGATTCAAGAAACGTCCCACTCTCATCCAGCGCCAGAATCTAAGCTTAGTAATTCCCTGTTCAAATACATGAGTTAACGGCGTTGGCGCGCGCACATCCGTATCTTTATCTACCGGCAAGGGGTCTTGATGATAAAAAGGAACTTTTGCCTTATCCATCTGCCAATATCTGCTACCAAAAACCTGCGCATGCCATTCGCGGATATTTTTCAGTAAGAACCACCCGTGATGGCCAAAACTAAAAATTAGCCGCCGAGTGTCTTCGTTGGTAACCTTGGTAGACATCCCAAATTTATTTTTTCTCATCCGAAAAGTAAGGATTCCTTTAAGATAACCGAATTGGCTGCATATTTCTTCATCTTCGCGCGTAGAGTATGTAAGTTTGATATACCTGGAACCAAACCATCCTTTTCCTGCGTCTTCGATGTGCCATCTTACCTTATCAGTCATTCCGTGCAGGGCATTCTTTTTGCCGGGGTCAAGACTATCAACATAACGTACCAATTTTTTATTACCGGTAAGGTCAATTTCCCGGCCATCAAAAGGAGCTGTACTATTATGAATACGGCTGGTCCAGGGGAACATAAAAGGTATACCGCCGGGAAGGGGGATACCATCGCTACCCATTACCCGCGTCACTCTTCCTAATTTCTCGTCAAAGCCCTTATACCAAACAAAACGTTTGCCGGCGATAACCAAATCCACTACATTGGCGCCTAATTCGCAGACGCAAAAATAAGAATTTTTGTCGTAGGAAACTTTATATACCCAATAACCATCGTCAGTTTTATACGCCTCCGGGGACGTTCCCCTAAGATGCGCCTTTGCCTGCCGGAAGGCAAAGCGCCCATCCCTATGGGACACCTCTTCGCTGTGTAACCTATTGCCATTCCTGCTTGTTGCAGCGCCGGCGGGCGCGCCAAGAGACTGAGCCTCTTTTGACCTCATCCCTGCCTTCTCCCGCTGCACGATAGCTAATGATTCCTGCACAAAATCAGCGCGGCAGGAATAATGGAAATAGCTAAAAGGCATTCCCGGGGCATTCACATCCATGCCGTTGGCGATATGCTGAAAACCTATTGTTTGCGCGAGAGATAAGACAGCGGTGATCTCTTCATCGGTATTTCTATTAGGCATAAAGGCAATGCCGTCCACGCCTTTTTCTTTCATATAGCGGAATAAACGCTCTAGGTTCCCGTGGTCTCTCCTTTCTGCCGCGCAAGGCTTCTCTCCGCCTAAATAGCAATAATAAACCAGCCAGCCCTTGGCGTGCGCAAAATCAAGAAGTTCGCCTATAGGGATAATCTCATCTTCGGTCGGACTATAACCTTGCATTCTCCTTACCGCTTTAACTACATTCTCCCGCATAGAGACCACAAATTTATTGCGGTCTTCCAAGACTTTTTCATCTATCACCTTATTGCCGTGGCAGGCATTTACCAGGTCCCCCGCCAACTGCGCCTGCGCGCGCTTGTCTGCACCGCAAATTTCTTCAATTCTGGCGACAATGCCTTCGGCCACATGGCGTTCAGTAGGATTATTCTCTTCAGCCAAAGGCTGGACGTGCCTTTCGTAGCTGACCTCTAATTTGCGGCCTGCGCCCAGATCCAGCTGATTCAGGTATCCTAACGTATTCTTAAAACGCTCGACTTTGGCCGGCCTGACCCGGTCGCGCAACTGCTCATTCTCTGTGCCGGATACGGCGTGGATAGCCAAATATGTTTCATCGGGAATGCCGGGAGAATTTGTATCCACGCCTGCGAATTCCGAACCCTTAAGCACAACCCTTTGCTCATAGCCGCAGGTAGGATTGCGGATACCTAAGATTGCGGCCGCCTCTCTAAATTCTTTAAAGCCCGCGACAGTATCATGGTCAACAATCCCTACTACCTGAAGCCCCAATTGATAAGCCCGCCAGGCCACGGCCGCCGGATAATATGGGCTGTAGGAAAACTTGGTATGGCAGTGCTGGAAAACGTCGCGCACGGCATACGGCCGGGGAAGCAGCCCCCGCCTCTCCATGTCTTTTAATTGACTAAGCGCCGATATTCTCCTTGCGCAATCCTTTTCGTAAACTTGTTTGACCAGCGCGTCTCTTTGCGTCCTGGCTTGAGAAGATAAATTCAAGGGCCTTAAAACTACTACTTCGCCCCGCTTGACGCTCTCTTGCAGGCTGCCGCCAAAAACCGGATAAGGCCCGGCGCCGCGCTGATACCGGAAAACCTCTTTGGAAATAATATCGCAGAGGATCTCGTCGTCTTTAAGCCTCTTTACTTTTGAAACCCGCCGTTTATCCGATTCCAGCCACAGCTCCTCGCGCAGGAAGTTGACTTTATTCCGCAAATCCAGGATTTTCTTGACATCCTTTTTCTGGGCTTTCTCTGCTTCGGATAACTCCTGGCGCGTTTTATCATATGCCCGAAGCCGCTTTACAAAATATTCAGTATTGACATCGGCATCCGCGCTGGCACTTGCCCCGGCGCCGGTAAAAAGACTGGTTCTTAGTTGGTCACGGTTAACTGTCCTGGACCAGGTAATCAGCCAGGCAATATCCAGGGCGTAAATCCCCACTATTACCCAACTAGTGACTATGGGTAATCCCAAAGTAAAAAGGTATACTAATCCCCAAAATGGCCAACAGACAAAAAGATAACCGTTGATGCCGCTTAAGTTTCTCCAATGGGCATCCGCCTCTTGCCTGCAGCCTGCTCCTTCAAATACCGCCCGCAGCCAAAGCAGAAAAGAGGCGGAAGAATTATATACAGGCACCCAGGTAGCCAGCATAGACAACGGCTTGGCGGAAACAGCCGCGGTTCCGAATAAAGAGCGGCTGACAAAATTTACATAAGCCGGGAAAAAGAAGCCGCAGAAGAGACCGATACAACCATAGATAAACCACCGGCCATAATCAAAGGGTTTATGGCCGGTTTTCTGTGCGATAAAATCAGAGAATAAGAAATACAGCGGAGAAAAAACCATATATACCCAGTCGCTGAATCCGCTCAGCGCCGAAACCTTAAATGGGGTATAGACTTCCAGGCACCACAACAAAGCAAAAACAGGTAGCGCAGATAAAGCAATGTATAGCGCCGGCCGGACTAAATCCGCGTTCCTGTAATCCTGGCTTAAGTTACGTCCGCTTTTACCTATATAAGGCAGGGGAGTATAAGGCGAGATAGTAAAGAAACTAAACCAGCCGATAACTAATGCGGCAGCCACCGCCAAGACCTGCTCAGAATTAAGGTGCCAGACCAAGCTACTGAATAAACCCCGACCCAAAAGCCCCAGAGCAATCGCTTCCGCCAAGATTACAGCATAAAATATCCTCATAGCCGGGGACGTTCCCCTAAGATGCACCCTAACCGCTTGCAACGCCTTGCGAATGTTGGTAGTTATGACAATAACGGCCGCTGCGGCTAGATTCCGTCCCCAGACCAGCCACGGAGAGGTAGACAGGAATCTTGTTATGTTACACCGCAGCGACCGATTCAGAACCATCCCTAAAATTACGGTTAAAGCTATAACCATCGCTATTACTACTGGCGGCGGAAGATTCTGCAGCTGCTCCAGGAAACCTGCCTGTTGCAAACCCAGAGCACCGAAGCTGGTTGCGCTGCTTAACCCCGCACTACCCCAGGAACCCAGCAGCCAAAGCGGGGCGAGTATGGCGGAAGCCTTATCTGTAGAATCAGGTTTTGTTTCATTAGAGGAGGCACTTCCTGTGTTTCTATCTGCTTTTTTGCGCTTAAACTCCCTCAGCTTCTTTTCTAAGTTCTGCGGGCTATAGGAATCGAGTTTCTTATGCGCCTGAGTAATCCAGCTGTTTGCTTTCTCCCTATAAGCAATATCCGCTTGCGGAATTTTTGCTAATGCTGTCTTTAAAGCCCCCATCTTCTCCGCGAATTTTTTCTTGCCTAACTCAAATTTTATACTATAAGCTGATACAGCCGCCTCTACAGCGACACCTTCGGCTATTTTGACCGCCTCGGCTCTTTCGTTCTTAATACCGACCAGGATGGCCTTAATTTCTTGCGACAGCCTGGTGATTTGCGCTTTGATTTGGGTAATCTCTTCTACGGTTAATTTCCGGGGAGCAGCGCTTCTTTCTACCACCTCGGCCTCTCCCCCTTTTGGATTACTTCGCAGGTTCTCTCTCCAAATATCAATTATCCATTTAATATCTTCATATATCGACCCGCCATAGTGCCAAATAAATAAAAATGAGCCGAATACTATAGCTATAACAAAACCCCAGCCCAATTCAGACATTCCCATAATTTCACACCCGCCTGAGAAATGCGTAAAGGCATTAACCGTTTCGCCCAGGCCGGTTTGTTCCAAGTACCGCATTGAAACAGCCGCCTGCACAACCCGAGCCAAAACCATTACCAGCGACAAAGAGAAAAGATATTGCATCGGGTTAAAGCGCTTTCGCGCCGGAGCCCGAGAAATCCATCTCCTCAAATCATAACTAAATGGCGGCTCATCCATTCTACTTGTACGTAAAGCAACTTCTTCTTTGGTCTCAATAGTATCTGTCCTTAAAGATGGGAGTACTTCCCCTTCGCGTATCACAGTGGGCAAAACGGTAAACCCTTTGTCCCGGGCTTCCTGCTCTAAAAGCTCAATAGTGATATCGTCCGGGAAACCTGCCAAGCGGTTATCCAGCGCTAAAACTATTTGCACATCAGTTAAATTGTTGACAGGATTAGCCAAGTATGCCAATACCCACTGATACTGCTGATAGACATTGGTCATAAATTCTGTTGCGTGAATATGGGCGTGGCCGATTACGGTTTTATTTGTCGTTAAATCGCGCGCCTTAATCGATAGAGACTGACATGGGCCATGATTCCAGGAATGGAGAATGCCTTTTTGGCCTTTAACTAAATAAAGAAGGACGAACTCTCCTGTCATTACTTCAAGATATCCCGATTGAGGGCCAGAATAAACGCAAAGCTTCGGCAATTCCTCAACGCCCCTACCCTCAGCGTCTATCTTGTCAATTTTATATGCCTTCAGTACGTAATTGAAATCATCCCTTAAAGAACTGACAGCGACCTTGCTGAGCGGAGATACAAGAGGCACTAATTCTCTAAACATTTGGCCGTAATGTTGCTCTACATATTCCGTAACGTTAAGCGTAATCTTACTCTGGGGGCAATTCAGCTTTGACCCCTTCCTAGAGGGAACGGTTCCTGCGCTTCTATCCGCTTGGGCTCCTTGAGGTTGCGAAGCGGCTACTGCGCGGTTATAGGTTAACTTCGGACCTGCCGGAGGCGCGAGCTGATTAACCTGTTCGTCTCTTTCTCTATCAAAGATAGCCAGAATGGTGAAGAAAATAAGGGCAGCGACATTGACATAGGCAATCTGCATGGCCCGGTTATTCTGCAAGAAGAAGAATGTGCCGATATGGACAAAGAGCCAAATCACCCAAGAATTCAAGTTAGCTTCATAAACCTGCTGGTTCCATTTTTTGCCAAAAGGAAGCAGCTCGGCATCAAACTGACGGCGGAGAAATTTATCGAATAAATTAAACATGGTATAATAAAGCGGATAGAAGAAAAGCGGCGACCAGACAAATTGGTCTGTAATTAAACTTATCGCAGGATACGGAAAACGGCCAGGTACAAATGTTCCCAAGAAACCTAAGTAGAACGGGATGATGACCCCCAATACGCTTAACATCAATGTCTTATAGAATAAGCTATAATAAGATAACCCGCGTAAGCCCCGCAAGAAGCGAGAAAACGCCTGCCATAATCCGGAAAGGCTGTGATCTTTTTTCAAGTCCGAAATTAATCCTGAAATCAGCCTGCATTTACCAAGCTGGTAAAACAGTTCACTCAAGAAACCCATGATCAGGGCGCAGGTAATTGCAGTAACAATTATCGGGTGCGCGGTATTAAGTTTTAGATATCCGGCAAGAAGGCTGGCCAAGGGTTCTTGCTTAGACAGATAAAGCGTAGGTCCTAATATAACAGCAAGAATTAATAAATGCTTTATTCTGGCTAAGAACATTTCGAGAACATCTCTGCCTAAGTTTCGGCTTGACTTTCCCGCCACATAAGCAAGGGTAGCTAAGCCGATAAACCCAATCCAGAATGTAGCCGAACCCGCTTGCAAGTATGAGAGCACCGGCCAAAGCATAGGCAGAGGAATCTCTTCAATGCCGGCTTGGGCAAAATGCACGGTTAAAATCATAAAGGCCGTTCCAACCATACCCAATAGAAATAATAATGGGGACGTTCCCCAAGAATGCACCCGGCCATATAGGATTGGCCGGTGCCCGCCGCGGCGGGACACCCTTAGCGCCTGTAACGCCTTGCGAATATTGGTGGTTATAACAACAGCGGCCGCTGCGGCTAGATTCCGTCCCCACGCCAGCCACGGAGAGGTAGACAGGAATCTTATTATGTTACACCGCAGCGACCGCATAAATTTAACCCCAGGGAGCTTACTGCGGAAAAATATAAGTAAAGCAGCTACAATAATGGCGGAGAATAAAATTGAAACGACTAATAAAGGCGGAGGAAGATTCTGCAGTTGCTCCAGGAACCCGGCCTGCTGTAAACCCAAGGCGCCGAAGCCGGCGGAATTACTTGCCGCAGTAAGCGGCATACCGGCCAATCCGATAGGGCCGGGTATTGCTGCGCTACCCCAAAACGGTATAACCAGGAACGCATTAGACCTTAAGCGGTAAGAGCTGCGTATATATGGAGGCGGCTTTACCTCAAGCAGCGCTAAAACCCGCACGGTTTCTTTTTGCGTCGCTCTTGTGAAAGCGCTGGTTGGCCCAGAAGAAAAGTCTTTCAGAAAAGCGGCGTATTGAGCGCGTAAACCCGCTACTTCGCTGCCGCCTTGAAGATACTGCGCTGCCCGCAGCACTTCCTGCCAAAAATTACTCCTCCAGAAAAGAAATTCTTCGCCTTGATATTTCTGCAGCTGTTCTCTGACATAAGAGAACGCTGCGGCGAGATCCTTGCGCGTAGAGGCAAGGTGCAACATGGCGCGCAAGGTGCCGTGCTGAAGCTCTGTCTGTATGAGTCCGCCTCTACCCAGTCCGATTAACTGACCCAGGATTCCTTCTCTGTATTCAAAAGGAACATCGATAGTTCCTAAGATATCTAGACCGTGTCTACGCATACCGATGTCTCCCATTCCAGACACCATTTTTATAAATATGGCACCACCTATCCCGAAGAACGATATCAAGGAGGCAATGACTATTCCCTGCGCGCTCAGCAATCCACAGACTATAGCCAATAACCATCCCACGCTTACTATGGCTAAAAGAATGTGTAACTTACCCAGCACGCTGCTTGTCTTATTTAAAGTGCGGGGAGCGATAAATTTTCCTTCTCCTTCCTTTATATAGCGCAATGCCAGCCAGGCCTTAAATAAATTAACTATGCGCGTTCTGGTATTTTCATCAATCTGGCGCCTGGCAATACTGTGGATCAGGCCGCTAATATTGTCGTAGCTGCCTCTTTGTGCCGCATACAAGATTTCTAAATTTTGGATATTGACTCTTTCGCCCTCAATCTGGACAACTGCCTGATGGAATACCCATCCCCTTTCTAACATCAAACGCAAAACCACGAGAATCCGTAAAACTTTTTGTATTTCTGGGGTTTCTTTTGCAAAGCGGATGTTTACCGTGCTGTCTTTATCTGAGAAAAGCTCGCTGGCTTCCGCTGCGCAAAGCGTCAATGCCTCGCGCATATTCTGATTCATCCCTGAGGCGCCGACGTTTATCCGCCTATACGCTTTTATATAAAAGGGAATGAGTAAAAACGGCCCAACAAAATAAAGCAGCGTCCAGGCTACTGCCTCCGAACGACCGAACTTATGGAAAAACTCGTGGCTATTTATAAAAATTATCTCCTGAGAAGAAAGCTTATCTTTTAATTCCGGAATAATTCCCTGCTTTGGCGTGGCCACCATGCGTGTATCGCGTAACGCCGGAATTGGCGATGCTGTAGAAATGCGGTTCATCTTGAGGTTAATCAACCAACCAAAACCTATGAAACCAAAAGTAACCGCAAACTCAAGAAGAAAATAAACTACCCCCAACCAGAAAATATGCCCTCCCGTTAAAGCCAAAGCCCCCGTAACCAAGAAACCGATAATACTGATCAGATTAAATACGACACCCGCTAAAATTGCCTGGCGCACCTGAAAGGTGGGAGATGAAAAAGGTGCTTTTTGAGACGCTGTCTCAGAGTTTGCCATCCCGGCTGCTGCGGCCGCACCCGGCTTGGCCGCTGCGCCGCCTGCCAGCGCAAAGGCATCAAAAATATACGCTTCCTTAAATTCGGAATATATTACAATCTGATTGGTAGTCGGTCTAAAAACTAAATTCCAGTGTTTTTTTCCGGGATTAACTTTTATGAACCTTAATGTTTTAATCCCAAACTCTCTCGATAAATATTCTTCAGATATCTCCGCAAAACCTGCTGCCCGGTTACTGCTATTGGCTAAATAAATTGCCTCTTTTTCCCCGTCTCCCAGCCAGGCAATGTATTTTTCAAATGGTAATTCACCCTGCAAAATAGGGGCGTATTCTAGAAAATGAAACAGAACATAGTTATTAGCGTTTCTATTCCGTATTAAAACTGCGTGGCACCCAGAAAACCCCTCACTTCTCATTGGAATTAACCCTTCATTAAGGGCTCCTGTTTCTTGACCAACACATACTGTAGAATGTATAAATTTTTCTTCTAATATATCAGGATATTGCTCTCCCATAGGAACTGCAGCAACAGGTATTTCGCTACCATCTCTTTCGGTCAAATAAGTTGTCTGTCTATCTGGTATTATTGGCTTAATATTACGAAATTCCACAATAGCATTGGCAACATTTTCCAATCGTAGCGATTGTAGAGAAAAAGGATTATTATTTAACCATGAATCAAGGAAATCACTAATATCTTCTCCATTAGGATATACTTTAGTATATTCATTTTGAATGGCTTCTTTTAAAATATGAGCCACTCTTTCTTTCACTGCTCTTTCAATTTCTGGGTTTGCAACTATAATGCTTAATATCGTAAAAGCATAGCGCCTTGGCCATTCTCCTCCAGCCCTAAATACATGTTCTATGCCTGCAATCATATTTAATGTAACTGACTTCGGATTTCTTAAAACAAAACTTCTTAAAATCGGCTCTAAAATATGACTGTGCGCGCTTGCATTATTTCCATGTAGGGCTTCGATATAAATATCAATAATTTTATCGGAACGCCTATCCAGTCTTATTTGCTCTAAAGTTGCAGACGCTAAATAGATAATCCTTCCATCTGAATGAGAAAGTAATTGCTTTAATAGATTTAAAGCTTCATCATAATGAAACAACGACAGAGTTCTTAAATCCTCAAATATTTTTTCATCTTCTCTAGTAGGTGGTGCTGATTTATGCATTAATATTTCTACCGCCATTTTAACTTTTTTAAGACCGTCGGAATTTTCCTCTCTTAGCTGAGAAGATGGGGATGTTTCTATTTTTTCGCTTTCTGCGGCAGCACCCGGCGCTGCAAAATCATTTTCACCGTTGTCCAATGGGGACACAAAGCCTGCGCCCACACTAATCCGGATAGGCGGCAAGGCTTGAGTTCTGAAATCAAAGACAAGACGGCTATAGCCCCGGTATTCGTCGGTAGTCTTAAATCCTAATCCTTCATAGAATGCTCTACGCATACTGACATCAAAAATACTAAATTCTTCATACCCATTAAACCTCATTATGCCCAAGGCTAACGACACTAATGCTTGCTCAATGCCCCTATTCTGATAGTCTGGCCTGACACCCAGCACATAATTTGTCCCTTCTCTGCAATATTTATTGCTGTCCAGAAGCAGATAAAGATGAGCGATATCTCCCTCTCGGCAGCTAACTACCAACCTAAAGTATCGACTTGGACCTTCCTGTTTCTGAAAATGCCTGTCCACAAATTCATACCTGATATCAAAACGTTCTCCGTCTTCTGCTTTCAGAGAAATCCTCTTGCCGGTAAACAAAATAGAGGCAAGACAACGCTGGTAGCAATCTTCTTGGACATAGGCGTTTAAATTCCAGCCCATCCAGTCTCTGAACGCAGCTAAATCTCCGGCTACCCTGTCTGCTCCTGCCTGCTGCATTAAAGTCTGAGTGCGGAAATCAGGCGCGTATCCCAAAACGCACATCTCTTCGCCCAGCTTTTGCCGCGCCTGCCTCAGCAGAGCGGGATTTCCGGTCAGAATAATGCTATTTTGATAAGCAACCTTCCATTGCAGCAACAGCCAACTGATAGAAAGTGTCTTGCCGGAATTACTATCGGCTATCTCTTTCTTGAGAAAACGGGAAAAGAGCAGAGGAAGCTTATTCCAGATAAGCTCTGCCTGCTCCCGACAAAGAGAAGTAACCAGGAATATCCTGATGCCTCTTTGCTGCAACCTCCACATCAAGGCCTCCACGCCCGGGATAATCAGGCTTTCCGGTTCTTTGTCTAAAATATCTTCTGTTTTTCTTAACAGCTCGCTCTGGTAATTAGCAAGGTAATATCCCGGAGAAGAAATTAAGCGCGCGGGCGAAGCTGCCCTGGCCTTTAATGACAACAGGACGATGGCTTCTTTCTCAGAGCCGGCTAAGACACCTTCCGCATAAAAACTCCTGCCGGCATTAAGATTATCATCCGTTCTGGATAATCCTAAGATCTCACAATACACTTTATCGGCAAAAACATCCCGGTTGATTTTTCTGGCCACATCCACCACGGTAGTTTCCATATCGAAAACAGCCGCCTCTTTATCCCGCAGCAAAGCAGTAACGGGTTTTCTGGTCTTCAGCCTTCCTAACCCTGCCTCTAATTCTCCGTCTGTTACTGGCCCGGCGTAAGCGAAATGATGTTTCTTAGCCACTTCGCCGTCAATCAGCCTGCCGCCTATAACGCATACCCCGCTTTTTATTTCCGGATGTGCGTTCAGCAAATCTCTGGCTGTCTTATTGCTGACCAACTCTAAAAGAATAGGCTGGGTGGCTTCGTTTAGGTATGGCGAAGCTACCTCACCAAAAGCCGCCGGCATATTCGGCACAGACATCCTTAAATTGCCGAACCTATCTAATCGTGCGGGCTTATTGTGAGAAGTAAATAGATGCTGATATTTATCACTGAAGGCACTGGCGATATTTCCTCCCTGGTCAATAGCCACATCAACAATCAGCTTCTTCTTGGTCTTACTGATTTCCTCAAGTAGTTTTTCGTTGATTAAGAGAGGGGCGCTGGCGCTGCCCTGTTTAGTCTTTATGTACACGCCTCCGATTATGATATCTGCCTCCAGCATCGCCTGTTTTAGTTCTGGCGTAGGATGCTCGGGGTCTTTACCGGGATTAACTATGCTTATCCTATCGCCAAATCCTAATCTAGCAAAAAGTTCATGTAAGTCTTGTTGTCTTTTGGGGTTGGGTTCGGAAATAGTCACATGCCTCTGCTGCAATAAACAACTCATCAGGGCGGCTTCTCTTCCTACGTGACCCCCTCCTAAACAAAGCACATCAGCGGCGGCATCCGGAGAAAGTGTAGCTAGGGTATGTTTACTGAAACTGAATCTTGAAGCTCTAAGCGCGGCAAATTTATTTTTAATCTCCGAATACAAAGGTTGAAATCTGCGCTGCGCTGCGCTTGTAATATCATCCCTCACTACATCGGTATCTTGATCAACCATATCTGTATAGTCGTTATTCTGAGTTCTAAAAAGTACACCCCAGAGGCCGCTAATCCATCCGGCAATGCGTGACATTGGCTCTAAAAGCGGAGTCTGTCCATTTACCTCTACAGACTCATAAGCAATAGCCGTAACAGCGTCTTTCATCAGCTGCTCGGTCAACGCCTTGTTTTCGGGATTAGCCAGATGAAAATAGGTGTAAATAATCAGGCCTTTTCTAAAATATGGGTATTCTTGCGGTAAGGGTTCCTTGACCTTCTTGATGATATCCGCCCGCTGCCAGACTTCTGCTGCCGAATCTACAATAATTGCCCCTGCCTTTAGGTATTGCGCATCAGAAATGCCGCTCTTTATGCCAGCTCCTTTTTCCACCAACACAATTACGCCTCTTTGTACCAGCCGCCTTACCTGCAAAGGAGTAAGTCCCACTCTTGTCTCGCCTTCTTTTATCTCCCGGGGAACACCGACGACCAGGTTTTCTGCTTGGCTTAGCGGACCGGCAAAGGCGACAGTTCTATCAGCAATGGCTAAGGCCAGTCGGAGGCTAAATAAAAGGGCTGCGGCAGATAAAACCCGACCCCAATCCCTCGCTTGCGCTCGGGATCCTTTGGCCAATGCTCTCAAGCTGGCCAAAGGACCAGCCACGGAAGAGGCAGATTGCCGCAACCCGCGGCACACCGGCCGATCCAATACGGCCGGGTGTTGTCGCAACCCAAAAGATGCTTTCAATAACGATAGCTTTCCCCACAGAGATAAACGTATTCTCGGAGTGTCTCTTAAGGCTTGCAAAAATTCGCGATAACAATGGGTAAGAATATATTGGTCAATAACAGAATGGACTAATCTATTTTGGCCCTTATAGTAGTAATGCAGGATTTCTTCGGTCAGGGTAAGTTGGGCTAATAAAGAAGACAAGGAAGACGGCGCCCTGATTGCAATTACCCAGTGCAATCTTATAGTCTCACCTGGCATATCGCCCAGGAATTTAAGATTATTATTAAACTCTAAAGGAACTATGGGGTCGCTGGCTATACAATCAGCCAGGTCTTTTAATTTGGGGTGGGTGCCTAATTCTTCTAAGAGTTTCTTCAGGCCAGCATAATTAATACTGAGCAGCTCGCCTGCCTTATTCAGCGCAAAATCAGTAAAACCCCCTCTTAAGTTAGCTGCGCCGCTTAACAGATTATACCATCCGGTAACTTCGCCTCTGCCTAACTTCGATTCTTTTAAGGTAGTGGACGTTACCTTAATCCGCGAACGCCCTTTAGCCGCATAAATAGCGCGAAGGTTGTTTTTGGCCTCGGCATAGTTAGGGTTAAGCTTTAGGGCTTTTTGGTAGGCGCTAATGGCTTGGTTAAATCGGCCTTGTTTAGCGTAAGCACGACCTAAGTTGTAGTAGACCAAGGCATCGTTAGGCTTAAGCTTTAGGGCTTTTTGGTAGGCGCTAATGGCTTGTTTAAGTTGGCCTTGTTCAGTGTAAGCAATACCCAGGTTGTTCCAGGCCTCGGCATAGTTAGGCTTAAGCTTTAGGGCTTTTTGGTAGGCGCTAATGGCTTGGTTAAATCGGCCTTGTTCAACGTAAGTATGACCTAAGCTGTAGTAGACCTGGGCATCGTTAGGGTTAAGCTTTAGGGCTTTTTTGTAGGCGGCAATGGCTGGGCCAAATCGGCCTTGTTCAGCGTAAGCATGACCTAAGTTGTAGTAGGCCTCGGCAAAGTTAGGGTTAAGCTTTAGGGCTTTTTTGTAGGCGGCAATGGCTGGGCCAAATCGGCCTTGTTCAGCGTAAGCAATACCGAGATTGTTGCAGGCTTCGGCAAAGTTAGGGTTAAGCTTTAGGGCTTTTTTGTAGGCGCTAATGGCTGGGCCAAATCGGCCTTGTTCAGCGTAAACAAAACCGAGGTTGTTGTATATCGAAGGTACAAATCCATAGCCGTCTGTTATCAGGATATAAGAATAATATTTACGTAGGGTAGGATCTGTACAACTTTTCTTTAAAACTCGGTACGCACCTTTTTTGTCATAGCAGTCGGATAAGTCTACATTTTTAAATATATGAAAAGTAAAGTCTACAAATAGGTATTTTTCTTGAGTAAGCGGAATTAAGGTAAGGTCGTGCCCAGGCGCAAACCCTGCTCTGACCTGGAGGCCTAAGAGGTTTAAACAAATATAAGCAAAATGAGAAATCGCCGCACAGGAAACAAGTATTCTGCGCGACTCGCTCTTTTCTTCTTCGGAGAGGCGCGGTGACTTAGCTATGACTTTGAATATATCTTCATGGTTTAAACCCACAATCAATAGCCGGATAAGGGGGTAGGACTTATCGAAATCAGTAATGCCGCTGTGAACAAATGAGCGATATAAACGCTCATATAAAGGAAGTATCCAGTCGTGATTCTCTTCTTCTGATAACCCCTTGACTTCTTTCTTTAAGTTGGCAAATCCTATCCGGGAGAATACATTCTGAAATTCTTTCCGCAGTTGGGGCAGGACTGCCAGGGGATAGCCAAAGTACAACAACTGTAACTGCAATAGATAATCAGTATCCAGTTCCAGTTTATATTGCTTAACTATAGCCAAGAATGACTCTAATTGTTCGCGATGGCGGCTAAAATATTCCAGGCTTTCTTCTATGGCTTGCCGGTGGCTGCTGGTTAGTCCCTTGAATTCGTGGCGCCAGAGGTCGTCAAGGAGAAGACCAAGGGCTGGATTTTGCGCTAATTCTAAATACCAGGGATGGATGAAGACGATGCCCGTGCTGGAGTCAACCCTGGTTACACATACCCTCCCCTCTGGATCTTGAAGCAGCTTTTTCTGGGTAGTAAAAACAAATCCCTTTATTGCAGCGCGGGGAGGGGCACGGCTGATAATGCTGCTGAGTATCTGCTGTAATGTCGGCTGTGGCAATCCAGCTTTAGTGATAAGTTCTGCGGGAAGATTACCGGCCTGTATCGCCTTTCTGGAGATACTGTTTAGGCGCCAATCTCCTCCAAACCTCTGCCCTGCTTCTTTCTTTGCCTGAAGAGGAACTTCTAGAGGATAGGTATGCGGTTTAGCATCGTCCGCTGCGGCAGCATCCAACCCTATCATGTACCCCGCCATATTGGATTGGCGGGTACGCCGCCCGCTGCGGCGATGGGTTGATGCGCCGCCTACTGGGACAGGAGCCAGTCCTTCCACCAACGCTGCCAACCGCGCCATTTCTTGCGCCGGCTCACGCTTAAGATCTAAACAAGTCACCTCGCATCCTGTTCCGGGGACAGCGTTAAGCTCCGATAACCCCCTGACCATATCTTTTGCTTTCTTTAAAATAGCTTCTGGCGTGTCCATAAGCATAGCCTTACCATCGTAATTCCCGAACATAACCACATCCGGCCTTAACTTTGCAAATTCAGCTAAGGATACCTCTGTATCAAAACTAAACCCTTGGGCGGTTATTTTAGCGAATTCGCTAAAATATTTGGCTGTATCTCCGCAAGCATGATATACTGCCGACACCTTGACCGCTTTAATTATCGCGTTTACTCTTTGGAATAACTCTATTTCCGCGAGTGTTTTTGGGCTGACCAGACAGCCGCTGGGCTCAAGAATACAAATTGCATCTGCGCCTGCTCTTTCTAATGCTTGCGCATATTCTATGGAAACTTTTGTAGCGTAAATAAGCAGCTTTTTAAACCATTGCGGGTTCGCATAAATAACCTCAGACATTGCATATACACCGATAAGATCTATTGCTAATGAAAGCGGACCTTTAACCCAACCCAATACCTGCTTATCTCTAAGTTCTTTATCCTGCTTTGCCATTTCTATAAATCTAATCTGCTCTGTCATAAACTTATCTTGCCTGGGATGGGGAATTTTTAAACCTTTAATATCGGCATTGCCTGTTAGGACCGGGTTAGTTGTTCCTATGTTATCGTTGGCGCCACGGATGATTATCCCGTCAAGGGGGATACCGTTCGCAGCGGCTACTGCTAAAGACTCAATGCAAAGGTCCATAAAAGGATAAATAATCTGCATACCCATCTTTTTCGTTATCCAGCGTATTACTTCTATCTGTTTAGCGGCCTGTTCAGATGTTTTAGTCGATGGTTCGGTTACTTCCCGTACTGTATAATTCCTACTATTTTCCTTATTGAAAGAGCTTAATATGGCGGTAACGGCTAAAATAATCAGAGAGATATTCTTCCCTTTTTTCCTTTCTTCTACTAACCGTAGCAAGGGATTATTCGCAGTACCCGTCCCTGCCACAGAAGGTGACACACCGGCGCGACCTTTTGCGGCAGAATCGTCACTTACTTCCGACGTGCTGCCGTTGTCCAGCGAGCCCTCGCTATCGTCTGCTGGGGCGGCTGAAGGATACCTTATTATTGCTTTACAAATATAACCTTGCGCTAACAATTTTTTTGCCTCTTCATCAGAGAAGCGCCTTACCATAAAGCTGTATCCGTTTATCTCAATCCTATTTTTTCCTTTTGCTTTAAGGAAAAATCTTCTTATAGTTTTTGAGGTCTTGCCTTTTCCGCGGTCTCGCAATCTCTGCCAAGCAGCAAAGTCATCTTTTCTATATTCCGGCCTGATCATCGGGTATTCTGAGGGGGCGGTTACCCTTAAGACAATAGATGAGGGTATTTTTTCTGCGTAATATTCGAAGCTTAGCACGGTAACAGTAATATCTGGCGTCACTTTAATTTCATCGCCTGCCTTCAGATTCATTTCAAATCCACCCGCAGTATCAGCTACAACTGGCTGAGAATCTTTTATTTCCTTGGCCTCTAGAATAATAGATTTTGCTCTATCATCTTTAAAATCTGTTACCTCAAACATGCTACATATCACAGCTAAGTGGGTAATTTTTTCTTCCCGCGTCCTTGAACGCACCGCCTCCAGTATTGCGGGGCACCTGGAAAGGATATACTCTAATAAACCTGCTAAATTATTCACGCCCTCCGGAAGACGGGCTAAAATTCTGGTCAAAGCTGCGAATGACGCCACCCCCCCGCTTTCCCGGCCAAAATGATTACCTAATGCGCCGCTTCCTGCGGTAGCATCCGGCCTTAAAGGATAGGCCGATGCGCCGCCTCCTGCGGCGACCGTCCCTAACATTAGGGGAGCTAAACCAATATTTGATGTGGACGCCACAGAAGACAATGCAAAGATAACAGCCGCGCCAGCGCCAATCACTAAGAGCGGGAAAAGCCGCTCCCAAATCCTTGTTTTCTTTGGTTTATCCCCCGGAAGCAATTCCCCTCTTCTTGGTGACATTCGCTTAAAGAATTCAGTGTCTCGTAGGTCGACAACCGAAATTCCCTGCTGCGCCAACAAATCTTCTCTTCTTTCTTCTCTCAACGCCGGCCTGTCTATTAATCCTCTTTGCCCGAAAAACTTTGCCACTAAAACTGCTAATATTGGCGCCGCAAGCAAGATTATTAGCGCAGCGGTCACTACGAGATTACTTAGGAAGAAGTCTACCGCTTCCTTGAATAGAACCGGCAGCGTGGCAAGACTGCTAAACGAAAGCGCTTTCCCTAAGTTTAAAAATAAAAATCCGCCGGGGGCAGGAGAATATAACGCTAATACACTATTCCCCTGCCCATCAAGCGTAGACGCGGCCTGCCTCTGACTTAAGGATGTACTTGACCTTCTCCTTAATAAACTCCGCAGATTCACTACCCATCTCCACCCAGATACCCATATTTGTCTTGCCTTTAACCATACCATTTGGCTGAATGAAAAAGCGGTATTCGTACCACCACCGCGGGTATTTGGCAAAGACAAAGATTCCTTCTGCCCGAGGCATAACCCGCGTAAACTCCAGATTCTGGAACGTATCCATTTTGCCACCTCCTCAAATTTGCGCAGCAAATTTGATCCCTTGCCCAGCTTTATTAGGGCAAGGGACTTCGTAGGTGCATTTATCAGGGCTGCGACAGAAATCGGACCCCAATCCCTCGCTTGCGCTCGGGATCCTTTGGCTAATGCCTTTAAGCCGGCCAAAGGACCAGCCACGCCCCGTTGCAAAGCGACAAATACTCTCCACCAGCCACGGAAGGTAGAGTCTTGTCTTGAATCTTTTTCTTTGCAACGGGGCATGAAGATAGTATCTGACTTTAAGCACCCCTGCCGCAACCCAGTAAATCTATTCTGTGATACCAGTGAATCCTGACCGTTATCCATCGGCGCTTCACGCTCATCTCTAAGGTCCGCGGTAAGAGTATGATAAAAAAGTGATTCTAAGGGACGGGCCCCGGCTTGCTGCTCGATGGACGACAATAATGTAAAAAGTCTTTTATATTGCAGTTGCGCAGCCGCATATGTACCCCACTTAATTCTGCCTACCTTCCCCAGTAGTCTATCTTGTAATGCCCGTGCCATCTTTTTTCTCATGGCATAAATCTGCGCCGCACTCTGCTTTAAAATCGACTCTACATCTTCTAATAACAACTCGCTAAAACCCATTTCCCTAAGAGGCCGGCAAGCAAGCGTCTCTTGAACTGAAAAAACTCCAGAGCTGACACCGCTAAGCAGATAGTGATAAAATATAGTGGCTCTAAACGCGCCTTTTTCTAATTGGCTTCTGATTTTAACTGCCACTCTTTCTTTTGCCTCTTTTAAAATCGCCTGTAACAAAGAAGATTGCTCGATGCGTCGCCCCGCCTCCATACGGCGATTGCTGAATAAGGCCCCGACTTCAAAAGGAATAAGCCCATTAAACAGGAGGATAGCCAACGCTTCATCTGCCTCAATCCAGGCGGCGAGTTTTAGCTCTTCAGGCGTAAATTCGGACCTTTCCGGTCTGCCTGCATATCCCATTTCCAATCTTGCTTCTACAGATTTTAAAATGTTTCCGACCGTGGTATGGCTTACCTTACATTGCTCGCCGATCTGCATGTAGGTAGCACCGCTTTTATGCAACAGACAAATATCTGCCTCGCGCGCGGTTAATCCCACCTCGGCCATGGCTTCTTTTAATTCCGCATCGTCATAAACAATATTGGGAAGGGTTGCCTGCCCATTATCCATCGGCGGCTGGGATGCTGCCCGATTTAAAAATTTCACCCGCACCCATATCGTTGCCCGGGCAGTATCACCTCGGTATTCTAAGATTTTCGGCTGTAACATATCCATGCCATTCGGATAATTCTGGTAGTTTAGGGCATCGACGCTGGAGCTCAAACCTTCAATTGCCATAAAATCTTCCAAATCTCCGTTTTGCTTCACCGGCACCCAGGCCACCGCATAAGGTAAACCCTGGGTCTTGTACTCAATTACCTCACCGGTATCAAGATTGCGCAGCTCTGAGATAACCTTGCCGCCCCTGGTCTCTAAACTCGTCAGCAGTGACGATCCTGGCAGATTGAAATCAATGGGCGCTTTAGGATTTCTGGACTCTCTGTCGCCCGAAGGTATCATATTCGCATCACTCTTAGGTCTGCTGCGCTCGCGGGCGGGAATAGTCCCTTTCCAATGTCCCTGACCTCTTAAATACCAGGGGTGATTGCCGAAAGTTAAAATTATCGGCTCAGCGCCGTTATTCACTACCTCTATGTCAGAAATAAGCTCACCGTATCTTAACTCCCAAACCAAAGTAACGTCGAAATTGCCGAAGTTTTCAAAGACATCCGCACACCAGATACTCTTGAATAAGACTTTAATAAACACTCCCGCGTGCACCCCATCTACCCCCATATCTACAACTTGCCAGGGGACTTTCCTCGCCAGGCCATGATAAGGATGCTCGCCGTCAGCATCTTTGGCAATCTTCGCCAGCTTTGAGCCCAGCACATTCCTTTTTCTGCCCATGAAGCTGAACTCGCCATGCTCAATCCGGTCAACATAGGGGAACACCCACTCCATTCCGCCGGAAGAGGTCATATCCTTGTAGTATAAAATTTCTTTCCCCCCTACCTTAAAAGAAATTGCCTTGGCAGAATAGCCGGTGGTTACTTCTAATGACGCCCCGGTCTCCGGCTCTTTTAAGCGATAGACGTCATAAGTCCCCTTGGGCTCTTGCTTCTGATACTTCTCAATCTTCTGGTGCGGCCAGGCGCTTTTTTCTGCTGCCAATTTTTTTCGCATCAAGGCTAACTGGGCCGCGATTCCCGCCTTGTGCGCCTCATCGCCGGTCTCTCCTCCCTTTGCGGTCTCGTGAGCAATAACCTGGGCGATAAATTGCTCGTAGCGCTGCCCCCGGCCAGCGGCAGCCAGCAATTCCGCGATTTCATGGGGATAGAGAGTCCACTTAATGGCGTAACCAGTCCAAGAGGCCACGGGTTCACCCGCCGGCAGATGCGGCTCAATAACCTGCAAATCCCGGGCTAACTCCATTATCTCTTTTGCAATATCCTGATTCTGAGCATCTCCCAGCCAGGTCATTACTTCCTCTGCAGAGGGGAAGTAGTAATAAGCAGCGCCTTCGTTAGTTGCCTCATCCGCGCTGCCGTTATCTAGGGAACCCTGATCTGCGCCGTTATCCATCGGCGCTTCGAAATCTGGCTGGCGACCCAAGGAGTCCTGAGCGTCTACTTGGAGATTTGAAGATTGCTCTAGCGCAGGCCAAATAAAGCCTAATTTATAAAATAAACCTCTGATTTCTCCGGGCGCATTATCTCTCATATATTCGTACTCTCGTATGAAATCTGTCCCACTGTCATCTGCGTAACTACCCGAGAAAAAGTGGGCCATAAACTCATCTAATATTATCCTTCTGTAGCTTGCTCTATCTTTCCTGATATCAATGGGCTCATGACAAAGTTTCTGATAAGCATCAAGAAAATCTCCGCCCATTACCCTACAAAGTTCATACATACGGTATGCTAAAAGAAAGAAGATTATTTTTTGGGTCAGGAATGACCCCTTGCTGACATCGTGGAGGATTTCATGACGTATATCATTGGGCTCGGCGTTACCTCTTACCACGACTACTCTGTCAAAAGCCTCTGCATAAATCCTATCCAAATACTTAAATATACTCCTCATCTGCTTCTTGGTTCTTTCGTTTTCTGTCCGCGGGTGTCTGCGATTTAGATACATACCCGCTCCACAGAGGCGAGAAAGAAATGCGCCCATTGGATTAAATCTGCGTCTAATTTCATTAACAGCATCAAAAACCCTGTCATCTCTAATAACCTTTAAACCCGGAGGTAAAAATCCGTCTCTGACTATTCCTTTGACCAACCCCATAACTTCCGCCTCAGCCATGGGTGGGGCGGGTTTAGGTTTAGCGGCCTGCCCGTTATCCATCGGCGCTGCGGAATCTGCTGCGCCGTCACCAGGAACCACCACTATTTTTCCCGACTTCATATGCAGGGTCAGCCAGCGGGCGGAATGGGTCAGCGCGCCTATGGAAATAAAATCAGGGAGCAGCTCGGCAATGACGCGCACGTTATCCAGGGTGACATCTCCGGAGGCCTCTAAGGTCGGCCGACGGGTAACGCCGGCATAGAGTGAATAGTTCGGATCACGCACCCTGCGGATGGCCTCGGCCACTCCCGCTTGAGTCAATTTCTTTACCTCCAAAAGAATACGGTCTACTTCACAGAGCACCGCCTCATCTAGCTGCTCTAAACTGGCTACTTCTACCTCGATAAATTTTGCCTGCGGGTCTTTGCGCCTGATATTCTCCACGGCCTTTTTAATACTCCCGGCTTCGGCAATATGGTTATCTTTTATCAGATACGCATCGTAAAGCCCCATGCGGTGATTCTTTCCGCCGCCGACTCTCACCGCATATTTCTCTAAAATCCGCAGGCATGGAGCAGTCTTACGGGTATCTAAAATTACTACCCCTGTCCCGGCAACTGCCTGCACAAATTGGGAAGTTAGGGTAGCAATACCGGAAAGCTGCTGGGTAAAGTTCAAGGCAATGCGTTCTGCCATCTGCAGACTGCTGGTTTTACCCTCAACCGTCAAAATGGCTTTGCCTTTCTCAAGCCGCTCTCCGTCGCGCAAATGCGGCTTAAGAATCAGGTCTTTGTCTATCAGCCTGCAGGCAAGTATCGCTACCTCTAAGCCGGCAAGTATACCTGTGCCTTCTTCTTGCGCACGCATAATTGACTCTGAAATAGAATCCGCAGGAATCGTTCCTTCGGTAGTAATGTCTTTCCTCTTAGGGCCGGTATCTTCGGCAATAGCCAGCTGCACAATTCTAATGATAGTCTCTAACTCTTCCACGCTAAAATCCTTAATTCCTAAACCTTCCATTTCCCGGGCAAAATCTCTGGCAAAGTCGCGGATATCCATGGGCGTATATTTATTGACAATATTACTTAATCGCTGCCAATCCTTAAGGCCATAAACCAGAAAATCTACGCCTTCCTTTTCTTTGCCTTCTGGCTTTAGGTTCGCCAGGTTTGTGGCTAGCTCCTGACCTTCCCCTTGTGGCACTCCAATGGCGTATCCACCTAACTCGTGCGCGGCCGCGATACGATTGACCCAGTCATCCACGGAAATTACCAAATGATTGGGAAAACGCTGGTGGATGGCCTTGAGAGCCTGGGCTTCTTCTGTGCTGCTGTAAATATTAATTTTGGGAAAATAGTCTAGATATCCTGCGTGTTCCAGCTGCTTAGTGACCAGCCCTTTCTCAGTACGGCTTAAGGCCACTACCGGAATCCCTCTTAAAACTAAGGCCTGCACAAATTCCGGCGCGCCAGGCATTGCCGCGGGCATCTTTTCCTCTTCCTTCCTGGTCTCATTTCTTACTCTCCGCAATCTTTCTATTACTTGTTCTGGACTCGCCGTGCTGGCCATAGATAAGGCATTAATAGTAACTCCTTCTGATTTATGTATCAGGTACTCTTCTAGCCACTCTGGAGACGGATCCTGCCCCATCAGCTCGTGATAGACCAGACAATATTCCTCTTTCCAGGTCGGCAAAAGCAGGGTGGCGTGCACATCAAACACTACCACTATCGGCCTGCCTGAAGAAAGCAGGGCCTTAAAAAACTCCTCCTTAGGGGACGTTCCCCTCGGGTACACCCCTTCACCGCGTAACCCATTGTGATTGTTAGGTGTTGCAGCATCATCCGCTGCGGCATCCTCTGCGCCGTTATCCATCGGTGCATCGGCGCTGCCTTTGTCTAGTAAGCGTTCGTCGGGCTGGCGAGAATGTTCTCTCACCGGTCTATTATTCAATAATTGCAAGAATTGGTTCGCGTCTTCTACCATCGCCCCATAAAAGCCCCATCCTTTATCCATAAAATATTTCACCAGGTATGCCCGGGCATAGTTCGGATCAAGATCAATAGCCCACAATATTAAATCGCAGGCGTCTCGCGGATAACCAGGGGTTAGAAAACCTGCGGCAATATTCGTATATGAAACCGCCCGTGCATTTAAGAATTTAATCCTGGCGTATGCTGCGTGCGCTTCTGGTTTTAGGTCCCAATGGATGCCATTATGCGCATACATCCGGCTAAAGACAAAGGGCGCGCTGACCAAACCCGCACATAATAAATCGGCGATAATTTCCCTGCCGTCATTTAAGTAAAATATGTTAGCTACGCGCTCTATGTCTAATGCCAGGCCATCTCGAGCCGTAATATCGTACCTTAATCCTAGCGGCGCATCCGCGTCCCGGACAGTTTGTACTTCTATAATATCAGCCCTAAGCATGAGGGCCCTGGCTAAGATATATACGATCTGCGCAGCACAAACATAATTAGCCTGTCTGGTTTTGAGGGCCTCGGCCAAAACCGTAATCTCGGCATTAAAACAGATAATTTCATCTTTTACTCTTGCGACTATTTCTCCAATTATCTTTGCTTCTATCTCGGCCAAGTCAGCCGCAGACTCGCCGGGTTGTCTGGCATTTTCCAACGCATCTGCCCATTGATTAAACAGGCACCTTCCTTTACTATCCTTCCAATTTTCTACCATCTTGCAGAAAGCCGCAGTAAGCCTGGGGGTATATTCTCTGTCATTTCGATTCCGTCCAGACTCAAGCGTCTTCAATTCCGCGCCAATGCGCCAGCCCAGACGTTCCTCTAAATATAATTCCTCGAAGCTCGGTCTATCGTCACCGTCTTCCTCGCCGTTATCCATCGGCACATCCGCGGTACCGACAGCATTGCCGGTTAGGGCCGGATTAACCTGGGCCGCATTCAATGCTTGTCCGTGTAGGTTTCTCAATAAAATAATGACACACCTGACTTTTTCCTGCATCGACGCGACATCAAATCCGATTGGGCCGTCAATCTGGTAATTCCTGATTAAAGCAGAGAAGGCATTTTCCAAAATCGTTTCCGTCGCTGCTGCATAGCGCTGCATATTATTTGCGGATACTGTACTCAAAGCCAGTTGTAATTTACGGCTAAATCTGTGTTCGTGTATAAAATTTGCCTCTTCTCTAGAACAATCCGGTTGAGCCCTGATCAATTGCATGATTTTCACTTGCAGACATTGTATTGCCAAGAAGGCCTGGTGCGCTTTTCTATACTCTGCCTGGCTTAAGACATCCCGGCCGTTAATCTTCTTTAGCCAATCAATATAAAGAAAATCGTATATGCCGCCGAATCCCAGCTTTAATTCCGGCTCCATCACTTCAGCATAAATAACGTTCTCTTCTTCGCCCAGCCGTTCCTGCCATCTGCGCATAAACAAATCGGTTAATCCGGCTCTGGTCTTAGGACAAGCAAGCTCATCGCTAATGACCCCAGCGTACTCCTCCCAGACTGACAGAGAACCCCCTATCAGGCGTAAATCAAGAACTTTGGTGATTGTTTCTAAGCCGGCAGCAAGCAAACTCCCCTCTTGGCTACTAAACACTTCTTCCCGCAATTTATCCTCAGCGAGACAAAATTGGCCTAACGCGGTGAAGATAAACTCTTTTACCCTGGCTGCGGCTTCTTGCTGTTGGGCTGGCGAGGCTTTTCCAGGCATAAATTTAAAGAATAATTTCAAATCGACATCTGAAGAAAGAATTAGTTGCCTCCTTCCATAGCTGCCGTTAGCTACCAGCGCTACCGTTCCTTTGGCCAAAGGATATCTACGTAACGCTTCTTTAAATATCGCTCTTACGAGCGTATCCACAAGATAGGTGTAACGCTGCGTTTTGCTTTCGATATTCTGTTCGGATACATTACTCCAGACAGATGTCTTAGCCGTTTCAAACCAACCTTTAAATTGCCGGCCATATTCCTGAGCGGACAAGTGCCTGCGGGAAGCGACAAAATTTTTCCAAATCACCGGCAGACCTATCAACGCGACATTTATTAACCCGGCGAAATGTCCTGCGCCTATTGGCAAATTAAGCCCTAAAATGAAAAATAGGCAAAAGCCAGAAACATCGGAAACGATAGTCGGCCCGCCACCTGCGTATTGCCTATCCGCACTATGATAGGTTAATGCGCCCAATCCAGGATCAACCTGAGCGAAACGCTGATTTTTATATTCTCCATACTTAAACCCGATAATCGTATCTTTCTCTTTTTCAAAATATTCATTTACCGCTTTTAATGTCCCGACTATGCTGGCTGCCCACTCATTTTCACTAGCAGCTACGAGCATCTTCTCTAAGGCGCTGGCATCGCCGTCTAAGAATTGCCTCACGCTTTCTCTGAGAATTAACCAAAATTCTTTTAGCGAGTTAGCCGTCGCCGTTCTCCCCCCGTATTTCATGAAGAAGGTCACTGTGAGGCGCTCGCGTAACTCATCCGCTGCTTCTGGCTGGAGATAGTACGACAGGCATTCATGCAGCAGCACATTGCGCAAGGTATCCGCGCACTCAGTTGCCCTTGTATCAACATGCTCATGAACCACATAAGCATCCGCCGGATAAATATAAGCATTTAAGAATCCTAAATTATGCACCTGCCTGGAAAACTGCATATCCTCGCCGTAATTAGGCCAGAAATCAACAAAAGGTATCGCGACTGCGACATCCTTCCTGGTAGCCATAATCATACCGCCAAGCCGATTTACTAAAAATACCCCCCTGGCAAAAGTTTGCTTTAAATGATAGGAACTCGGCCGATGCAGGTTAAGTTGATGGTCATATGAAGGAATGCTCATCACCCCTATATCAGGATAATCACTTAACGCCTGCACTAACCTTTCAATTACCGGGCCGACTATCCTGACGTCATCGTCTAAAAATATCAAATAATCCCCTTCTGCGACAGAGGTACCTAAATTGCGATTTATGGAAATCAGGTTTTTCTTTGAATAAACCAACTTGGAGTTAAAGCGCGTTACGCGCAATTTATCCTGCAACTCATCCGACATCTCGCCCGTGAGATTTTGGGGATCGGCAATCACGATTACTAACTCAAAATTATTTTTTAAAGGTGCGATCTCATCGATTCTTTTGAACAAATGCGCAAAGCGGCTGGCTAAGGATACAAGAATGACGCTTATTTCTACAGGTCCTTCAGATAAACTGCCTCCAAAACTATAAACCTCTCCCCGATACTGCGGTAACTCTTCTTGCCAATAACTACTCATTTTGCCAGCCTTATGCTCAAATAGATGTCTGCCTTCTCTCATTCTGGCTAAACTATCTGGGTTAATCTCAACCTCTACCGCGATGTGTTTCTCGTCTTGCGCCAGCGGCGGTAAGGCGCTGTATAATAATGCCGCCTCCTGGTAAATATGCCATTTTAGAAGGGCTCGGGAATCTGTATCTCTTGGGGGACGCGCAAAATTATGCGCCACCCGATAAGAAATGTCTTTTTGCCGGAATTCATCCGTTAATTCTTGCCTTAAATCCGGCTCCACTACTACCTGCAATCGCTTTTCCATGCGGGCCACCAACCATTCCACCATATCTTCCGGAGCCATTGCATCTGAGCCATGCTCAACAGCAAAAGGCGCGTTCCCGTTATCCATCGGCGGGTTAAGGCCTTCGGCACAAGATTCCTGCATTGCTGAAGCAACCGCCAGATATTTCTCTTCCAGCAGCCTCAAGAGCAAAGGCTGGATTGTATAAACATCCACTAAGCGCTCTTTGCCCAGAATAACCTGGCTAACCAGTCGGCAGGAGAAAAAGTGGGTTTTCATTCCGCCGTCCTGCCTGTAATAAAGCTCTGTTTCTGCCTGCTGGTCCCAGCTAAAACCTCTGATGCCGAATAAATCTCTTACGGGTTCAGGGATTTCCTCATTCATAATGGAAAAAGTGGCAAAGATCACGCTGCGCGGATGCAAATTATCTATCCTGGGATTTTCGGTCTCCTGCCAGAAGCCCTGCCTAAAGTAAAAAGGACGCTTGCTGGCATGCCAGAAGTGCCACCTAAAAAGATGGGGGGTATCTTGAATAAGCCTGGTGACCTTCCTCTCTAACTTTGGATATTCAGCCCTGGCTTTAAGTTGGACAAGCGTATCTTTTGTGATATTAAATCCTTTTAAGGTTTCCCGGTCGGCTCTGCCGGTTAAGACTTCATTCAGCAGGGCAAAATAATGCTGGAAGGCATCATTGGCCATGGCAAAATGCGCCTTGGAATCTCTGGCGCCCCTTACGGAATTGGCCAGGTCTACTATCACAATCAATGGATTTTTCTCCAGCATAAACTCCAGATCTTCATCCGCAAATAAATCCGGGTCTAAATAGGGGGCGTTTTGTGATTCCACGCTTACGTTTCCGGAGCTGGCAAAGGTCTCGCAATAATAAACACCCTTTTCCTGCAATAACCGGCGTATCGGCGCCAAGGCCAAGGTCCCTTGATTTTTGTTGGCCACGACCATTAGCGGAACGCCCAGGCTATCTGCCCTCTCTTTTAGTTTATTAATAAAAGCCATACCTAAATAGGCCTCGTAGGCAAGGGCAGTCATCACCGAACCTTCGGCGATAGAAATATCCCAGCTGCTGCCGTTATCCAGCGATTCATCCGCCTGGCCGTTATCCATCAGGGCAGCCGCGCTACCGTTATCCAGAGATTCATCACTATCAAAAATTTTCCTTAGTCTGCGATATTCGTTAGTGACTGCCTGGCTAAACGCCTCTGAAATCTTAGGGCCATAGGCAGTGATATTAATAAATGTTTCGCCAAAAGGTCTGGTATCGTCAAAATAAGCCGAGTTATGATAAGCGGGGTTGTTCAATTTTACTTTTATTATCCGGCTCGACCTTATGCTGACAGGTATCATCTCATCTTCCATATTGGCTACGGCAAAGATTATAGTGGGACCGCGGATTTTACTTAAATAAGGCTCGGCGGGATTATTCGGATTACAAAGATTCATGGTATCGGGAACTTCTCTTCCTATTCTTTGACTGTCTACCTCAAGTGAGTTAAGTCCTCCCGGATACCAGAAGAACATTTGGTAATTGTGGCGCCGGGAAGCCGGTTTTATTTTTGCGGCCTCATCTCTTATCGCTCTGTAAAACTGATATCTCCTTAACGCCTGTCCAATGGAAACATTGCTGTTTTTGTCTTTTAAATCTTCTATCCCGAAATCTTTGTCTTGCGCTTTGGCGCTTAAGGCATGGAAATAATTGCGGTAGGCCTGATGGGCATCGGGGAAACGGGCGGCTTTTCTCGTGCGCGTATCCGCTGTTTCGGGGTCAAGAGAATAACTTCCGTCTATTACTACCACCACAGGCTCATTCTCTACCAAGAATTCTAAGTCTTTCTGCTTAAATAATCTGGCATCATCTTTTAAACGATAGCCATGCATAACTACAGGATGGTCGTGAGAATGAGTCGAGGCTGCTTTTGTTCTTATAATTTTAATTCCCATAGCGGTAAGCTCTGATTCAATAGCCACGCTAGCCATCCAGCCATAAGTCAAGTTTTCCACTACCGCCAGAGGCTTTTTAAGCCTATCGGCCTTAGCTTTAACTTTTCTTAAAAAGTCTATCATTCTTATGGCTTCGTAACAGAGATAAGTAATCTCTGCCTGCTCTTTGGCGCTAAAGACCTTCTTTTGTTCTGGCGCACCCTTAAGGAGTTCCCTGAAATTTTGAAACGAAATATCCTTCTTTACGAAAGGATGATTCTCGATTTCCGTAAGTAACAACTCGTAACCCAGCATAATATGTACTGGGTTCTTCTGATCAAATCTGCCGTTTCTAATTTTCCGCAATTCTCTTGCGCGGTGAGCAAAATATTTATTTTTATCTGTGCCGGATAATGAAAGGAGGTAATTCGACAGGCTTGAATCAATAATTCCTGTTAGCTTAATCAATCTTACTAAATCATCCATCACCGCGGCAGTCATGGGGACTTTTATCCAGGGAAGGATTTTATCAAAGAAATCTCCCGCGTCTTTTCCCAGCACTAAGCCGCGCTGCACTAATTCATCCCAGTTATCCTCTACAACTTTTACGCCGAGGTGTAGACCCAAAGTAAAGAGACCCCTGAATAGATCACCCACATTTTCCACTGATGCTAACCCCAGCTTTACTAAATCCGCCCAGTGTTTATCGATGAACTTTGTGTCAAATACTAAGTTAAAATCGGATGATAATTCTTTGAAGAAAGAACTAACCCCCTCCCTTGAAGCCACTCCCAGCTTAACTAAGCCATCCCAGTGATGGTCAATAAAAGCACGGCCAAAAGTTCTATTTAACAAATCTAGCCCTCCGCCAAAGCCGAATAAATCTTCAGAGTTTGGCAGGCAACTAATGGCAAGCTCCACTATGCCATCCCAATGCGCATCAATAAAGCCCTGAGAAAAGAATTTTTTAAGCCGGGGTAAATCCTGAGCCATTAATTTCGGCCCCTCCTCCCCTGCGGCTAAACCAAGTTTTACTATACTCTGCCAGTGCCTCTCGATGAAGCCTATGCCAAAAGCCTCCCTTAAGCGATAAAGAGAGTTATCGAAGAAATACTCGACTTTTTCTCCTGAAGCAAGGCCAAGCTTTACCAAATCTTGCCAGTGTCTCTCTATGAAGCTTATGCCAAAAACGTGTTTAAAAGCTGCGAGCGGACCTACAAATAACTTTCCTGCGTTAACCCCTGCTGCTAAGCCAAGCAGCATTAACCCCGGCCAATGCTGCTCAATAAAGTCTAAACCGTAACCCAGGACAAAGTAGAAGAAGTAATGTTTTAATAACTCTGCTGCACCGTCAGCTGCATTGGCATTCTGGCACATCTCTACTAATTTCTTGGAGATGCCTACGCGTAATAGCATCTGTTGTGTTTCCTTGGGAAGTTGGCCAAAATGGATATTCGATAATGGATAAATCCTGCTTTCATACTGACGTTTTATCCGGGCTTCCTGGCGGTTGCCAAAGATAAACCATCTTCTTGATGAAGACCTGCTGCCGTTATCCAGCGATTCATCCGCCTGGCCGTTGTCCAGCGGCGCATCGGCTTGGCCTTGAGCGCCGTTCCTAAAATCAGCCTTACTGACTCTGATATCTCTTATCACAGGCACCTTCAGCTGACGCACCTTGTTCCCCGGAAGCCGGGAATCTACAGATTGATATTCTAACGAAAAGGAAATATCTCCATTGCGGTATGTTCTTATCTCGGCGTCGTGAGGTTTACTTTGCGCAAATAATTTCGCAAAACCTATGTTGAGTCTACCATTACCCATTTCATCGAGAATAGTAATTATCTCTTCTAAGGCACCCGCATTTAATCCCATATCTTCCGCGATAACAGACACCACTCCTTCTAAATCTCTTGGGAGGTCGAGAAAAGAATTACCGATAATCATCATCCGACCGGCAATATCATCTTCAGAAACCCCGGACCGCCTGGCAATAAAACCGTAAGATTTACCGCCCATATAATTTATTGGCCCGAGTTCGTCTCCGCCAAAAACCATAGACAAAGGCAGCTTTATTCCGCTTATCTCCATCATGGCTTCGACGTGCTGCTGATTTTGTTGTGTCGCTATCACATGCCGCACGCCTCGGCGCTGCAACCGGTGCATAACCTCTGATGCCCCGGGCCTAAATTGATTTTCTAATCCCGCTATTTCTTGCGCGGCTTGCAGCGTATCATCGAAATCCCAAACCATAACCTTAGGGCTGCGCAATTGTCTTACTTCACCAGCTATCACCCTATCGATAACCCGTCCCAACACCTCTTTTAACACCTCTGATGCGCTGCCTATCGCATGATCAATAATTTTCTCCCAGCACATTCCTCTGAGGTCGTCAAATGACGAAGTAAAAGTTATTTTCAAGGGATGAGTATTCGTATTTAAAATGATAAAAAATGTGCTGTTTTGTAAAATCTGCCTGTTTTGCTCTAACTCGCCGTCCTCGCCTGCATTTATACGGATGACTTCATGCCCGCTTTCCGCTTCGTTGGACTCAAGATATAATTGGGCTTCGGATATCCGGCCATAACTATGGTCGATCATTAATATCGGTGCATTTAATTCTTCGCCCAGTCTTCTAATCATTTCTTGATTCGAAAGATCTTTTCCGGCTAAAGTTGACGACCTCTTGCCCTTTATCAGTATCAACGGTAACCCCTTAAGTCTTCCCAAGGCCGCTCTGTCGGACAATAACTTCTCTATCTGGCGAATAAAAAGCTCCGTAACACCAAAGCGCTCTTTCAGGCTTCGGGTGAAATAAGGATAATACTCCCCGTTGCTTAAGTTTTGCCAGATAATCAGCGGCCGATCTGCGGCTTGATTCTCATTCATCCATAAACGGACGCGACGTAAAGTATCAATGGCAAACATGGCCGCGGACAACTCCTTTTCCGCGATTTCTTTCGGCGTCTTAAAACTGCCCTTGCCATCGGGTAGTGGTCCTAACCTATACGTATCTGCGAAATGATATAAATTAGCCTCGTGCCGAGATTCCTCCTGGCCGTTGTCCAGCGGCGGCTGGGTGCCCTCCGAAGAAAGATTTTGCATCATGGTGCTACGAGTTGTTAATATCCGTTCTGCGGCACGATGCAATTTCGCTAAAATTCTTCTGTTTATTTTACTAATATCTCTCCTTGAGATGCCTCTCTTTCCAGTCTGCTGATTAACCATAATCTTACCTATCTCTTCCAGAGTTTTGCCTCTATACCAATGCAAGCGAAGAATTTTTTCTTCTCTCTTTGTCAACTCAACTTCGTCAAGAATTTGCTCCAATAATTCTTGCTCGAGGTGCTCGGAGAAAGTAGGATCCTCAACCTCAATCTCTGCATCCAGGTCCGCCTCTCTGAAGAGCACGGGTTCAACCGGCGCAGACAACATCTTCTGCACAAAAGGCCAACAGGCTTCTGCTTGCGGGTATATTTTTAAAATCATCGCGTAAATAAAAGGGGCTTTCTCTGCTAATTCAGGAGAACTAATGGCGCTGATATCTATATGGGCATTAGCAAGGCAAGTGTCTATTTCAGCTCTCAGGCGTGCTTTCCTGCGCGCAACCCTCTCGCTAATATCGCTAGTGAAATCTCTTTCTAAAAGTAACTCTACGGCCTGCTCCAGCCAGTTCTTATTTCCAAAAATAGCGCGCAGGAGATAAGGTATGCGAGGGTCCATGCTGTATATTATCCTCGAGTCCAAATTCCCCCTCGCGCGCTGATAAACCTTGCGCATCACCAACTGTAAGTATTTCCATATTTCTTTAAATGCGGCGTCAAATCGCTCACCGGCTATACGCTTAGATTCACCTTTCTGGATAGCGATATACCGGCTGCGCCTGGCAGAATAAACGCCGAGATTAAAATCACTCCACTTTAAACCTTTTGGCAATTCTGGTTTTTGCAGATATTTCCTATAAGGCCCACTTCTTGGTCTACGGGTAGTAATCTGGTATGGCTTAAGAATTTTTGACACACTAGACTGATTGATCTTAAATCGCCGCGCTAATTCTGGCTGGCTCTCCTTAATTTGTTGGCCTCGGTGTTTCTCTGCCCACGCCCTCAGGCGCTTGCCACCAAGTGATAAAAGTTTGCTTCTTATCTTAGGAGAGATCTCTGTTTTTGTATCCTGGGTTTTGCGGCGATTGCCTATGTTGGGAGAGCGCAGATTCGATCTCGAACCAAAGCCTGATTGGTCCTGGCCATTGTCCAGCGGAGGCTGAGCTTTCTCCTTAGTGCCAGAGTCCGCTTGGTTTGATTTCTCTGCAACAAAGTATTTTACGGGATATCCTTCCTTTAATACGCCGTCCGCTAAAAGACTAAGACCGGCTTGGGCTAGAGCAAAGCGCAGCTTTATTGCGAAAAATCTATCGTAATCGGGTTCCCGCCCCCTATCTATTTGATTGAGCAATTCATTCAACATCATAAGCGCGCATAAGTCTTTAGGTAAAACCATATTCCCGCGCTTATTTTCTATTAATCTAAGCTCGCGACTCCACATATAAATAATATCTTCTGGGTCTGGGACTTTGATATTCCTTAGCTCTATGCCAAAAGTTTTTTTCAGTATTTGTCTCAATTCATCATCGATATAACCATCGTAAGGGGTCAGTTCCCACATATATAGGAGTCGCCCGCCGGGTTTAAGCACGCGCGCGGTCTCAAGCATTGCTTTATTGATATCCGCGAAGCAGTCAAAGGATGAAAGGCCCACCACATTATCAAAGCTCCCCTCCGCAAACGGTAAATTCTCTGCTGAGCATACCTGGAAATCTGTTCCCCATTTACGTCTTGTTGCCTCTTTTATAAGGCCAGCATTCCAATCCGTGCTCTTCCAGTTCTGTTTAAATCTACTCTGGGCATATTTCCACAATCTCCCAAAACCACATCCTTCTTCAAGAACAGAACCGGGTTTTAAGAATTTCGCCATTATTTTATTCACGTGTTTCCTTGTTGATTGGCCATGATACCGGTCAAAATCATCTAAATACTCCACTGGCTTTGTAATATCACCATCAGGTCCCCATTGCTTTTTCTGCGACGGCGCTAAATCATCCGCTTTTGTTTTCTTTCTAGAGCCGTGGCCCGCCTGTCCGTTATCCATCGGCTTATCCATGCTGCGGTTAGCCGGGGAGCCTGCGGTGTTGACTGTTGCAGCGGATGGCTTCTTAATAAAAGCTGCTAATGAAAAAACTGCCTTGCGACCAGCCAAAACACACCCTTCAAGAGGAAGAGCAGAATCCACGATGAAATCAAAGATAGCGCAAATTGCATTCCAAATCAAATGGATAAATATCGGGACAGCTAATGTCTCTGTCATATAATATGAATAAGCCAGAACCGCTCCGAGATACCAATGGTGAATACCTTTCAGCTCCTCGTGGGACCTAAAAAAGGCATCGGCATTGACAATAATTGCCAGGAAAACTCCCAGCGGTAAACCAAAACCGACAGTGACTCCCAACAGCGGAAGGGTAAAAGTAAATGGCTCGCTAAAGCCAAATAGTCCTTTCCATAACCATAGCGCGAAGCTAAACCCTAAAAACCTAGATAGCGCTTCTTCGGAAAAGGGAGCAATAAATACCGCTATAATGGCGTGGGAAATTTTATAGGCTAAAACATCTTCGTCGTCTCTGAAACTAAATAGTCTGCGAAGGCGCGGATCAAGCTTACGTTTCTCGAGGTATTCATTGAATTTCCTGCGGCAATGTATTACTAATGATAAAACCAGTATGATACCAAGCAGATAATGCAGGCGGCATGCGCTAAAATAATGAATTGCCAAGGGAAAACACTTCTGCCATATCGTGCCCCAATTATAAATAATTACCAGGGGAATGGTTATGAGAGCAGCGGCTACATAAGAAACAAATTTCCAGTATGTTACGTTCGGGTCTTCCCGTTTTCGGCTTGAATATACAAAGAGAAGGGAGAATATTGTTTGACTAAGACAAGCTCCCAGGGTAGCGGTAAAGATAAAGCTGACTATAGCGCTTCTGACTAAGCTATAACTAAATGGCTCGCCCCTTAAAAATCCTGTTAGGCTAAAAAATAAATAAACGTCATAAACTAATGCCCCGATTAAAACGATAAGAATCGGTATGAAAACAAGATAAAGAATCTCAATAAGCCCTTTATTTCTTAGCCACTTCTGGGGAATGAAAGACAATGTTCTTTTGTCTACCGCCTCGGCTGCTACGGCAGAGTTGCCCTCTTCCGTCAGAGATTCTCTATGGGCATCCGCCGAATCATCCTGGCCATTATCCATCGGCGCTGCAGAATCTGAGTCACCGTCTAAGGGTGCGTCTCTGGGTCTGATTGTGGCGGAGAGAATTTCTTTAATTACCGTGCGCAAATCTTCGGTTACCTTATGGGCTCCGGCCTGTTTGAGTGCTGTGGCGTTATTTTTCCTGGCCACGGCGATCACCAAACCAAAATTGCCGCGCAGCGCGGCCTGAACGCCGTTTATCGCATCTTCAATCACCACTGCCTCTTGCGGCTTAACCCCCAATCTTCTGGCTGTTTCCAGGAAAATATCCGGGTGGGGTTTACTGGCTAATCCTAAGCTTCTGGCTATCTTACCGTCTACGCGCAAGTTGAAAATTTCTAAAATATCCTCGATTCCTGTAGCCTTTAACATTTCGGTACACCTGGTGGCGGCTGAACCCACACCAATCTTTAAGCTTGTTTTAAGTGCTCTGGCCAACTCTAGCGCATCCAGATATGCTGGCATCCCTTCTTGAGCTAAAATCTCAAGGTAGCTGGCGTCTTTCCTCTTGCATAAACCGCTGATTGTCCTTTGCTCCTGGGTATCATCTTTTCCTCCCCAGTCAATCTGGCGACTTATCCCATCGCTAAAAGCCACACCTGCTGAAGCTGCATTTCTTACTTCTAAATATTCCTGGGGGGCGTTACGAACCTGAAATCCCCGGGATTCTAAAAATCCGGCTACGCAATAATGCGCCAAATTGCCCGGCATATATCGGTCATAATCCTGGTCGCTAAACATCGCCTCATCTCTGGTTATCCCTTCGGCTCTTAAGAAGCTATTCAATGTCTCTGTCCAGGCCTTTTTATGACGGGATTCTGAATCCACGATTACCCCGTCATTGTCAAATATGACTGCCTTAAATCTTTTAAGTCCGCTAACTAAATCCGGGCTTGCCGTTAACTCTCGGCTATCGTTAACCAACGACTCCTCCGCCTGGCCGTTATCCATCGGCGGCTCAGAGGCAACGTCAAGATACTCTAAGAACCTATCCCTATAGTCAAATAAATTAACTACTCCTGCGGAAGGTATAAATTCCGGCCTGCCTAAACAAAGCCAGGCAACCAGTAATAATGACTCGAATACCTCCTGCTGCACTAAGAACGAAGACCTTACCAGCCTTTCTGAGCGTTTCCGCAGTATATCGCATTCAACATAAGGAAGTAAAAAGAAAAGCAGCATTTTCTTCGTCAATGCCCGCGGCATATTTAGCATCTCGAGAGCAGCTACCAGGTTGCCAAAATTCGCCCACTCCCGGGCTTTCTCAGTAAAATGTTTTTGATAAAGTTCTCTTATTGCCTCACTTTCTTGCCCATCGAAATAGACGGCTAAACCTCCCTCTATGATGTCACCTGCCTCTATTATCTGGAAAGGAATCCCTCCGACATCAGTGGCAATGACCGGCACACCCTTCAATTGGCTCTCTAATACCACTAAACTCAAGGCTTCAGCATGAGGAGGATGCACCATAAGATGCGCGTCTGATTTTAGGGCATCGACTTCCCGGGCATTATTACCTGTATCATCCTGTTCCAGGCTAATTACGCGCACATCGTTATCCAGCCCAAGATAGTGGACAAATTCTTTAAGCCTCCAAAAAGCAGTCTCTTGCTCCCCGGGCTTGGGCTGCTCGCCAGCTAAAACCAACTGAGGCAGGAATCTTATTTCTAGCGCTTTTAGCGCTCGCAGCAAGCGATAAAAACTAAACAAGGTAATAAAATGGTTCTTGTTCTCCCCGAATCTTCCCAGAGTCAATATGTAAGGCTGTTCCATAGTGATGTCGTATTTTTCTCTAAGTTGCCTATGGAGGTCACAGGTAACTTCCCGGTTTTTCTGGCTCAAGGGGTCTATGCCGTGCCTAAGCCAGACTACCGGCACTGGCAGGCCTGGCGGCACTAAACTAGGATGCCAGAATGTGGCTAAATCCGCGGATGATAACTTCTCATGCATAAACCTGCGGGCTTTCTCGGTGGCTTTATGATTATCCGTGCGGGATACCCAGATGATTTTTACGGTCGGGGCTTTTTCTCTTATGTAAGGAATCAAGGCCAGCGGGAAATGGGCATCGACGAAGATACAACTATATCCTGATAAATTTACCTGGCGGGATAAATCCTCCACCGCATAGCGCAGGGAAGACTCAAATATTTTTCTGGTCTGAGAATCTGCAGCAAAGATATCTTCATCTTTAATGGGAACGCCGGATAAATCCCTGTTCAGCCCCTTCTCCAGTTTATGTGTTTTAAAGAAACCGCCTTTGACCAGAAACGCCCAGTCTACGGCAATGCCGTATCCGGCCATTGCCCTGACCACATCGCCCCTTGAGCCATAGACGCTGCCCCTGTCGCCACAGATGCACAAAATGCGCATCTTCACTATACGGCGATTCAAGACCGCGATGACCCGTCTAATCTTATTGGTTAAACCCTGACCTTCCATGGCGTCTATTGTTTCTATATCTTGGGCGGATAAAGCAGTGTAGGGTTCTTTTTCAAAGTATAAAAGCTGCATTGTAGCTGCCAGGTGAGCAATATCGTCTGCCGTTAATTCTGCATTCTCCTTAGCTCTTCCGGAGTTATCTAAAGACTCATCTGTGCTGCCGTTATCCAGCGAGCCCGTGGCATCGGCGGCTGGGTTGCCCTTCCGGTCTTGATCCGGCTTTGGCGCATTTATAAACTGAATAGCCAGGACTCGGCTTTGTTTCCAGGGTTCTCTTTTGAATAATCTCCCTTTTTGATAAGGCAGGGATAATAGTCCTGCATCGATTAAAGCGTATTGCTGCGCCCCGAATACTACGGCTAACTCTTCCTGGCCTGCTCTTGAAGCATTCTCTACTATTTTGGAGATAAAATCGTAGTAGAACTTACAAATCGCGCGCAGTGCTTCTTGATCAGCCTTCACTTCACCCTTAAAAGCGCCTATAATGCCTGTATCAGGATAGCCTTTAAACCTAAAAACCAAAACCAGAGGCGCTGATTCACTTTGGTATTTTTGTGCATAGCCAATTACGGCAGATATTATTTCCTCCCATTGGGTAGAACGGATTAATTCATCGCCACGAATTGCCCAGGGCTTAGCGATTTGGGGAGGAACTATATTATATTTTATGATTAATTCTCCTGCCGCTTTGCCAGACATGGCATCTTCGGCCATAGGCTCCTTAGAGGTATCCGCCGAATCAACTTCCCCGTTATCCATCGGTTTCTCAACAGCGTCGCCTCCGAGAGAAGATTCAGCGTCATGAAGATAGGGATTAAAAACCGAAATGTCAATCTCGGGATATTCTTTTAATCGCTGGACTAATTGCGCAAGAACATAGAGGAAGCCCGCTCTTTGCTTAGCTTCTACGCGGACGCTGATTATAGGTTCTGTGCCGGAAGTCCTGACCAAGAACCAACCTTGCTGCTGCGGGAAAACGACTCTCGCCCCGTCTATAGCGATAATTTCACATCCCCGCTGATTAAAATACGCGCTGATGTCCTGGACTATCCTCACCCGGGTGGCTTCCGTAACCGCTATCCTTATTTCCGGCGTGCTCACGTATTTAGGAACCTCCGTAGCTAATTGCCGGATTGTTTTTCCTGTATCAACAAGTAACTCAAGCAACCTGACCGAAGCATAGACACCATCATCAAAACAGTAATTATCGGCGTAATAGAAATGTCCGGATATCTCTCCGCCAAATTTGGCGTTTTCTTCTTTCATTTTTTTCCTGATATTAGTAAATCCGGTTTTCCACATCACCGGCCTTCCGCCGTGCTTGATGATATCGTCAATTACCGCCTGTGAAGTCTTGATATCAAATACTATTGCCGCCCCGGGATTATCTATCAATATCTGCCTGGATAAAATCGCTAATTCCACATCTGCATCAATTTTTCCCTGGCCATCTACTGCCCCTATCCTGTCGCCATCGCCATCGTAAGCAAAACCGATATCTGCACCCGTGGCTTTAACCTTCTCGATTAAATCCGCTAAATAAGCCGACACATCAGGATTAGGTAAATGATGCGGAAAATTACCGTCGGGTTCGGTATACATCGCAATCACTTCTGCGCCTAAGGCCGCAAATATTCTCACCGCAATATCCTGCACAGCGCCATTGCCGCAATCAATAACTATTTTCTTTCCCCTAAAGGGCAACTCCTTGGCATCAGGAACTGATTTGATCACCATCTGGATGTAATCTGCCACAGGATCCCTTTTAGTCAATTTTCCTTCTCCCGTAGCAAAATCTTTGCTTTCAATTATCTTGCGCATTTCTTGTATTTGCTCTGTAGAAGTATTTAACAGGCCGATCAACAGCTTAAAGCCATTCCACTGGGCAGGATTATGGCTGGCGGTTACCGAAACCCCTCCCGCAACGCCGTATAGCGGCACGCTGTAATAAAGTATCGGGGTAGTCACCAGGCCCAGGTCAATGACATCAACGCCCGTAGCCAATACCCCCGCCGTAAAACTCTCCTGCAGGCGCGGCGAACTCAATCTGGTATCCCTGCCTATTGTAATCGTAATCTGGCCCTGGTTTAATACCCGTCTTAATAATGTGCCGTAGGCCTGGCCTAATCTTACGGCAACCTGATGCGGCAAATCTCGATCCGCAATTCCTCTAATATCATAGGTCTTAAAAATACCGGAATTGATTTTGCAATCCTCAGCGGAACCGAAATTACTCACGCGGTCCTTGCGCAATGGTTCATCCGCGCTGCCGTTATCCATCGGCGGCTTGAGGTCTCGGTTATTATCGAGGGAGCCGCCGCTGTCGAGGAACTCTTCGTAATATTCTAAAAGGCCTTTCCCTAAGAATTTTTTTATCAAGACAGATGGCGCAGGCAATGTTTCCCCATAAGGTATGGCCTGGACCAATACGCCGGTGGCGTTGAAAACTTTCTCTTCGAAGCGGCGCGCCTGATACGTAAAGTCTCGTATAAAACATTCATCCCACTCGCGAAAAGGATATGATATAACTATCACGTCGATATCGGAAGGAAGCGTTGCCGGTCCCCTGGCAGAAACTTCTTTATGAATCTTGGCTTCTTGCCACGCATAAACTTTATCATAAGTCATGCGACTCGGACATATGCCTAGCCTTGCTCTTCTGGTTAATATGCTTCCAATGACATACATAGGCGTAAATGGAAATGGCGAAAATGACCTTCTGGCTGATTCTTCGCACTCCTGGACAAACATATTCAGTGCGCGTTGATAAGCATGCAATGCTTCTCTCTTACCATTCTCAGTAATTGCCACTCCATACTTATTAAAATCATGCCTAGACATTCTTCTATATCGTTTAGGTAACCTGCCTTTACTCAGCGAATCATTCGCACTGCCGTTATCCATCGGCGCTTCAGAGTCTGGTGTGTTTTCGGGAACGGATTGCTGCAAGGGCAACGTGCCTGCGCTTACATAATCATCTGGTCTTATCCGGTCTCTTATCTCAGCCAGCGGCCTTCCTAGCTCAGAGACCACCCATAATCCTCTCTTACCTTCACGTTTTAGAAGCACCCCGTCACTTTTGAGCGTTGTTTTATCTAAAGCCACCAGTAAAGGCAATAGCCTAACATCTCTTCCTTTTATATTCTCTCTACATCCTCTAAAGCCTGCTTGATGCAGTGCATACAATACTTTTGCATCCCCGCAACACCAATTAAGGACTGAGAGTTCCTGAATAAACCTATTAGCAGCTAACGGATTTAAATTCTCTTGCTCTCCTATTTCTTGGATTTCTACCCGAGCAATATCTCTGCGCGCCCTGGCTTGATCTAAAGGCGCGGGTATATTGGTGATATTAGCGCGGGGGAGAACAATTTCCACCACAGTCCCCATTTTCTCAGGATATCCAGCAGGAGACCGCCAAATGACCCTTCCTCCATGATACTCCACCAAAGCCGAAATCCAGACCATACCAGTTTTGGCATGGCTTACTACTCCGAAAATTGGCCCTAAATCAGCAACGTATCTAAAATACGGCCGGGAACCCGCCCTATATACGCCGGCGCCGTTATCTCTCACGCGAATTATAATATTTTTCCCTTTTAAAGAAACGATAATGCCAATCCTCCCTGTTTCTATAAAGCTGACCTCTGAAGGCTTAAGGCTTTCGGGAGAAATACCACTAACTCCTCCATAATGCATCCTCATAAGAGTAGCATCGTTTGCATTTTTCATTACCTCAAAAACAATCTTCTTAAGAGAACGCTGCGCACATTCTTCGATAAGCTCAGCAATACCCTTCCTAGCGGAACCGCGCTCGCAAAAATCTTTTAGAAAATGTTGTCTTGTCGCAGCTAAACTTCTGAGAATCTCTCTATTAGGGCTCTCTGGAGGCGCCCACTCCATCTCCGCTATTCTACAAGCCTCAAAAAAACTTAATTCCTGAGACATAATAGGAGGATCATCCTCTTTGCTAAACGTTAGCTCTCTGTGAAATAATATTGTTTCCCCGGCAAATCTCCCGCCCAAAATAGCATTAACATCAGCATCGCTCATCCCTTCGCCGCCTTTACCTAAATATTCTTGCGCGGCATCCCCTGCTCCGGTTAATCCCTGTTTACTTCGACGCGGGGATAATGGAGCTTTATCGTGGGTTCCATCCTGCCCGTTATCCATCGGCGGCTGGGAGTCTTCTGCGTCTTCCGGGGCAGATTGCTCGCCAGTAGCTGCGGCTGAATCGTCAGGGGGTGCATCCTTTCGTAAAAACCCATGTTTTTGCCTTAATTCCTGCAACTGCCTCTTTAATTCCTCTGCACGTCTCTGCAATTCCTCTGCTTGCCGCTGGAGATTCCTTATTCTTCCGTATTGTTTAAAGGAACTCCCGACTACCCATAAGCAACAGGCAATCATGAAAATGCCCAAAGCCAAACCAATCACTGTGCCGACTTTTTCCTCTGTAATAATAGCTACTTCGGCCAAAGCATAAATTCCTAAAATATCTAAACAAGATAAAACGTCTCTGTATGCGCTACCGTTGTCCAGAGACTCATCTGCTTGGCCGTTATCCAGCGGCGGCTCAAAAGTCTGGCCAAGGCAGAACGTTGCCTTATTTAAAAGTACTGATTTCTTTTCATAATCTGAAATAACATCTGTACTGCTCTTAAACGGGGAAACTTCCGGAATATGTTCCCGTAGCTGTAATCGGGCAAAGAATTCAATGAATTGGTCAAGAGTATACCCCCAGTCACTTATCGCCTTCAATAACCCGAATTGGAACCGCATCTGGTCGGATTTATCAAGATATATAGAAAGATCTATCAAGTCTTTTGCCTGATGATAAAAGACATAGGAACCTTCTATAATCACAACTTTAGCCGGACCTACGCGGCGGGTTTTACCATCCCCTTTAATTATTCTTGAATACACCGGGTAATCAATCGCTTCCCCTCTCTTTAGCGCTTCTAGATGCCTAAGATACATATCCATCCTAAAACCTTCCGGGCCGAAAATCTGATTTTTAATTCGGAACTCTTCCGGTAATAGATAATCATCCATGTGAATGAGCAAAACGTCTTGGCCGTTAGCGGCGAGCGCAGCATAGAGTGCTTTTGATATCGTAGTTTTAAAAGAAGACATACCTCCGGTTATGCCAATAAAACAAGTCTCCTTGCTGATTGTTCTGCTGATCACATCCAAAATCGCCTGCGTTTCTCCTGCGTCCTTATACGCAACGGATTGATATCCTCTCATATCAATAGAGGTTGCTTCGGAAGACGGGAAGACGTATAAATTATTTTCTCTTTCAACAGTAAAAAAGTATTTTTCAAAATCCTTCCGTAAAAGGAATCCTTGGACTAACTGCGTTAAAATCCATTTTGAAAGTTCAGCAACAGACATCCCTTCCTGTAATTTGTCTCGATAAATTTTATGCCAAGTGCCAAGGGAAATGTCGCGCTCTCGCGCCTGCCCGTTATCCAGCGGCGGCTGGGAGTCTCCTGCGTTTTCCGGTGCAGATTGCTCGCCAGTAGCTGCGGCTGAATCATTGGGGGGTGCATCCTTTCGTGATAAACCGTCGGCTTTTTCCTTTAATCTCTGCACTTGTCTATTTAATTCCTCTGCATGTCTCTTTAATTCCTCTGTTTGCCGCAGGAGATCCTGCATCCTTTCTAATCGTCTATAGGAACTCAAAACTACCCAGAAGCAACAGGCAATCATAAAAATGCCCAAAGTCGCACCAATCACTGTGCCGATTTTTTCCTCTGCAGTAGTAGCTACTTCGGCCAAAGCATAAATCCCCCAGATGTCCAGGCAAGATAAAACGTCTCTGGATGTTCTGCTGTCGTCCAGAGACTTATCCGCCTGGCCGTTATCTCTCGGCAGCTCAGATTTTTCTTGGCTTTCCTCCATCAACTCATCGTACATCTCACTATCCGAACGAGCATTTAATAAGATAGTCTTATCTCCCAGTATTAAAGTTGCACAACCTAAGGTGTCTTGATCCCTAGAAGGAGTATTGCCATCGTTATCATCACTACCAAAAATAGGGGTGCGATAACCTTGCCACGGCGAACCAAAATAGGCAGAAATAAGATCGTTTTCGGGTCGACCAGTTTTGGGAAGTCTTTCTTTTCCGTTATTTTTATCCGCTTCTCCGTTATCCATGGGCGGCTCAGTATCAACTGCCGGGGCTGGCGCACTGCGGGCGGGTCCTTGGCCGCTGATAATCTTGAATCTGCGCAAGATGTGCAATAAGAACGCGCGCTGCTGGCTGTTTAAGGCGGCAAAGCTTCCTTCCTGAGAATTCACCAGGGCGATGATTGCGGCATCGGGGAGATTCCTGCCTGCCTTATCAGTCAAGGCGCGATACATTAATATCTGCCTAATAGCATCTTGAATCGGAGCGTGCTCTGCGCCACGGAAAATCTCGGTGCTGTAAAGCAAAACCAGGCCCAGATAAGGAATCTGATAACGCCGCAGCTGGCTTTCATATAAATTTGCCGCTACTTCTAACTGCCTATCCAGAGACTGGCGGTAATCAATCTCTTCGCTGGCGGCAATGGTCACGGCATTGACCTTCTTAGAAACCACGATATTGGTATCCAGATTATCAGGGTAACAAATATTTAAGATGCCTTTTATCGCCAGGCGGCGGTGTTCGCTGGCGGCATAGACTGCGCCTTCAGAATAACGCACCAGCCCCCGGATTAAATCCGGGTTAATCAGATGCAAATATTGCCGGATGGCCGCCGGATAATCCGGTGTAGAGAGCTGCTCATAACTCTTAGCATAAAGCAACTGGGCCTTCAATGGCGCCGATCCTCCCTTGGCTACCGTTTGTGTATACTGCTGCTGCGCCAAGCCCTGGTACCTCAGGGCTTCGTCTTTCTGACCAGTAAAATCAGCAATACCGGCTAATACTCGATAGTTGCGCGCTAACTTCAGATAGGAGGTCTCGGGATACAAGCCAGACTCGCGCACCTCAGTATTTGTATCTTCAATCTCCTGATTAATTTTTAACTGCAGCGCGCCCAAATCTATATCATTCATGGAAATCGCCCAATAAGCCCAATTCACTACTTCTTCGCTTAAATCGCCAAAAGCAGAAAGTAGCCCCCGGGCAATCTTCTCTTTCCTTGCTGCTTGTCTGAGTGCGGGATAAATAAATCCTAAGGCATGGGCACTATTCGCGCGGATATGGTGGGTAGCGCCGTTTTCCAATTCAGAGAGCAGATTATCCACTGCCTTTAACGGTTTTAAGCGCGCGCAGTGAAAAGCCGCTACTCTTTTCTCTATCTTATCATCTACTTTAAGCGCCTGGATTGCCCGTCTTGCAGACTGCCTGTTGTAGATAACCTGTTGCCGGGAAATCTCTGAAACTGCGGTAAATAAAGCAAAAATCTTACCCCTGCCCTCGCGGTAATTGAGCCGGGTTAAATTAAAGATGCGCCGGGTGCCGGTGACTTTAGCCAGCGGGATCAATACCAGCCCGGCTACCCGGTGGCGAGCCTGCCACTCTGCCAAATCTTCTAACCGTATATGCAGCAAACGGCTAATGCCGATAATCTTTTGCCAGTATTTTATTTCATTGCCGCGTATTTGCCCTGCCAGCGCTTCGCCTATTTCCCAGGGCCGCGCGCCTGACTGGGTACTTCTATCAAACAACTCAAATACCACTGCCAGAGCCATTTCACTTACTCCGCCCTGCACGTGCAGGCGCATATCTTTAATGTGTTTGGATTCCCGCGGTATGAGCCGATGAATAACTTCTTCGCGCGCCCCAAAGAGCATCCCGCCGTTGAGCCAAAGCGCAGGAATGTAAAATATGCCTTTCTCATATAGGCGACTTATCTGTTCCTTCGATAAAATACCGGGCACTGCCTCCATCACTATTTTTGCCTGTATGCCTTCAATGTCTTCGACTTTGCGCCTTCTGTCCGCGAGAATTAAAATATCTGCTGCCTGCTGCAGGAGCTCGGGCTTAGATAAATTCTGCTTTTCTTCTTTATAATCGTTTTGCAACTGAACCGGTTTACCTTTTTCAGCGTCGGCGATGACATTAAATAAAGCAAACTCATCCAGGCCTTCTTTGCGGAAGATTGCTCCCTGCATATCCCCTATTCCGCTGATGCGCGTCTCATCAGGCATCCTTCTCAACAGCGCCCGGATAATCGATGTCCCGGTTAAGCCAAAACCATCCACAATAATATCGGCTACTCTATTGTATTTCTTAAACCATAAAGTCATCCTGACGGCGGAGACCAAACCTATTGCGCCCAGAAGCCAGCTAAACGGCGGATATCCTTTGCTATCTTCGGGTGCACCGGCAGCCGGAAGAATGGTTTTGCCCATTTTTTCCGCGCTATTTTTAATTAGCGCCATATCTGCCTCGGTGGTTCCCAAATCAGAGGTCACCATGTATTGCCAGCCTAAAATCTGATTCTCGGTTAAAATAGTCGCCCACTCGCGTAAAATCTCTTCTTTGGCTTGCTGCTTGTCGGAAATAATAATCGTGGCTGCGCCGCGCAGATAGATATTCCAGAGTGCGGCGGTGCGGTCAGCATCTTGCGCCAAAGATATCGCCCTGGGGAGCAGCTCCTTTTTAGTCGTCGGTTTCCTAAACGCCTCCGGGTCCTCCAGGAACATTACCCCTCCACAAGCCGGCTGAAATACGCCCGGGAGAAACTCGATGCCGCAGGTCACCGTAATTGCAGAGTAATGTTTCTGATCAACCCGGAAAATAAAGTTTGGATGGCTGGGAGTAAAACTAAAATCGGTTGCGCAGGGTAAGATTATTCTTGGCCCGTAAGGCATCGCCATTGGCTCAACGTCATCCGGAAGCCTGTCATCCTCGCCGTTATCCATCGGCGCTTCAGGGTCTGGGGCGCGGCCTAAAGATTCTCCTGCCTCAGCACTTTTATCTCCCAGGTAAATTTTCTGCATCTCGCTAAAAGGCGGCAGCCCTATCTCTTTATTATGTGCCGCAATAAGACGTTGTATCGCCTGCTTAGACGCACCTTTGCTCTCTTGCCCAGGAAACCAGTTTTCTAACCCCGGATGCCTATCTATATCCTCCTGGCTAACTCCGGCGTACTCAAGGTAGTGCTCCTGCACCTTGGGCCAAATCAGGTGGAAGGGCTTAGCTTTATTGGCTAAAAATGCAATCGCATCCTTCCTGGCTTTTTCAACTAATCTGGCTTCGCCGTAAGCTATTGGCTGGAATAGGCCAACCAACAGATCAATAACCGGATGCAATATATCAATTCCTTCTGGGTGAGACATCTCTAATTTAAACTGCCATAACGCGCCTGTGGCTATGTGGCTATAGTTATATATCATGCAAAGTGAGTTAGGATCAAAGTCCGGCTCAAAGCCTGCGCCACTGATTAATGATTGGCATTTTGCAAAAATCATCTCTTGAGTATCCTCGTCAATATCATCATCCCAGGACATTCCTGATAAGATATGAATCTCGTAGTCAATATCGCTATCCTGCCTGGCAAATCCCTTTAAGATGCTGCCGCGCGGAATAATGAAAATCCTGACTTTTTTATTACCTAAGATTGACTGGACATACTTTTCTAATGCCGGGCCGATTTGATTGATGGCCATAAACCGCTTGAAACTATCTTCGCTGACTGCCGGTCCGCTTAAAAGTCTACGCAAAGCATCGGCATAGGCATTATCCTCTCCAGGCTGCGGCTCTATAGTGGTTATCTTTGGATACGGCCAGCGAATGCTGGTGGCTGCTTTAATGGTATCAGCATTATCCTCCTCCCCGTTATCCATCGGCGCCGCAGGATCTTTCTGCTGAGCCAGCGTAGCAGTCGGAGATTCTAATCCCTCTAAATCATCTACGATTCTCAAGGTCAAAACCGGCTCTGCGCTATTGCTTTCCTCAAACGTTACCTTCCCATCCGTGATTCTTACAATGCGATATGGAACCCCCGATGTTCTAACCAGACCTATATATTTAAGGAACGTGCTTTCCTTTCCGGAAATTTTAGACATGTTATAGTACTCGCCGCAGTCTTCGGTTTCATAATTTTCGTAAACTGCGAAAGCAGGAATGTCTATTATGACAGCTTTATCACCGGACTGCTGCCAAGCCAACTTTATTTGGGATAATAAAGCCTGAAAAGCCAGATAATGACAGTAATTATACCCGCCACCGACAATTACAAAATGTCTGCCTTTTAATCCGGGGATAACATAACTTCCCGGGGCATAAGAATCGTCTACTAATACGCCGCGGTGAAACTCGGATAAGAAAGAAGGGTAATCGCTGGTAATATATTCGTAAATGTGCTCAAATTTTATTTTCTCTAATATTTTTCTTATGGGCCCCAATGTCGCGCGGCAGGTATCTCCCGCATAAAATTCACCGGTTTCTCCGGTATGCACCGCGATTAAAGTCCTGCCTTCTGTCAATAATGCGGCAGACAAAGTTTTGCTGACGGAAATAGTTCTGCAAGCACTGGCTTCCTGGCCGTTATCCATCGGCGGCTCTGCGGAAACAGCCACGCTGGCGGCGTAGGTTAAGATCAGCCAATTATCTGCCTGTAAGCCAAATTTATCTTTTAACTGCTGGAGGAATGCCTGTTTTCGCGGGAGCGGTAGAGTGTTCCAATCCGCTTCGTTCTGGCGGGCGACTAATTCCGCGAAGGGTTTCAATAACGTCTCATTACCCAGGGCGATGGTACTTTGGTAGAGACGGGTCAAAACCTTTTCTTCTAAAGGAGAGCCGCGGATACCGTTAAACTCCGCAGCCTGGTATAAACGCTGCAACATTGCTTCTTGGTCAACCAGAGTCGGTTTAAGGCCGCCCGCTAGCCGTTCCTGCATCCATTTACTGTAGTTGTTTACTGCGCGGTAGAAGGCATCTACATAAGGCGGGGTGGGAATATGATTAGTAGTGAATACTATGTCTGCATAGCGTATCTCATCCTTTATCTCCTTTAAATCTTCGGTCTGAAACTTGCGCCCAAATTTCGCCTCCACCTCTGACATCGACAGAGCAGCATATTTACTCTTCTCAATATATCTCTGTATGTCACGGTGTCTTCTTAAGGCCCATTCGGCATCCAGGAAGATTTTCTTGTCATAGTAGCGATTAGTATGTTCGTGTGACAAGGTAAATATACCTTCAATGATAATGATATTATAACCCGGTTTTATCTCTGTCAGTAGCGGCCGGCCGTCCGGATCAAGCACTCTCTTGCCTTTTACCTGATTATAGTTAGGCTTATAAATAGTTGAGCCTGCCTTTAATGCCTGCACATCGCGGTAAAAACGGGCAAATTCCCATTTGCCAATCCATTTTTCCGGTTGGCTGACGTTCATTTTACCTAATGCGCGCAACTGGCTGGTTCTGTCTTTCTTTTCTAACAAATAATCGTCGAAATCTATACTTAAAACATCCGGTATCTCTAATCTGACACCCGGATGTTTCACTCTCCAGGATGCAAGATGAGCTTGTAAGCGTTCCCTTAAGATGGGCATAAAATCTGCAGCGAAGAAGGTTTTCCCTGCGGCAGAGAAACCGGTAATAGCCACTAATGTGGGGCGCGGCTTTTCTCTGAGGGCATTGCGCGTCCACTTGGCTAAAATATCCGCGACTAATTTTTCTATATCATCTCTGTTCAAGGCTACTCTTTGCTGCCCAGCCGGAGGCTGGGGCTCTTCTACCTCCACACCTATACACTCTAATGCCCATAAACACATATCCCTTACTGCTTTGCTGGTATCATTTTTGGCAGCCTGGCGTAATGGCTCTATGGCCTCGGGCAGACAAATTCTTCCCAGTGCCTCGGCGGCATTAAGCCGCACACGAAAGTCTTTATTGTTATCCAAAAGGGCTGCTACTAAAACCGGGACGGCTTTGAGCTCAAACTTCCTGCCTAATAAATACGCCGCGCCCATCTGCCCGTATACTCCATCAGTACGCGATAAATCCGCGATGAGCAAATCAGAATCTTCATAGCGGTAAATCGCATCCTTTCTGGCGATATCGCAGGCGGCCAAGAGCCAGGCGATTTTATCCGGCAGATTACGGATGGCATCTAACTCTGCCCGGTCTGTGGCTTCCGCATTAGGATGCGCCAATAAGGTATCTCTTTTTTGCCGAACTTCTTGGGCAATATCCTGGGCCAGCCGAGGCAAACTTATCGTCGCGCCGTGCCGATGCAGTTCAACCCATCTTCGCATCACCAAGCGGGTTAAAGAAATCACCGCGCATTCTATATAATGCTTGACGTGAGTTCTTAACTCGCCTACCTCGGTGCGCACCTGTCTATGAAAGAACTCTTCAAAAGAGGTAAAGGCACTGCCTCCGTTGGTAATGATACTGGGGATACAAAGAATGCCTCTTCTCTCTAAATCGGCGTAGAACCTTTCGCTGGCCAGATTAGTTACTCCCTCTACCAGCAGATTAACATTAATATTGCGATATTCGTCTTCGATATCACCGGGGGCTCTAACAACTACCAACGCCTCTGCCTCTTGAGATAAGAGTTCTTTGCGGCTTAATATCTGGACTCGCTGCATATATCTTGGGATTCTGAGCAGCTTGGCGTCTAATCCTGCCGGAGAATAGAACCCGGCCTCTTCACCGCAAACACCTATAATCTTAATCTTTAACCCCAATTCATTAATCAAGCTGCGATACGACTTTAAAGAAAGTAAACCCGCGATAATCTCGAAAATGTCGTCAAAGCCGTCAATAATAATCCGCAGCTCCTTGCCTTTTAGGGGTTTGATGCCGGCAAAATCAGCAGGGTGCCTCTTGAGCATCCGCGCGGCCGTAATTAAACCTTCGATAATACCTATGCTTCTTGATTTCCACTGCCGCTGCGACCAGTCTCCGGTTTTGGACTTCCTGGAGGTAGCTACAGGAGCATATAAATCCAGTATGGCTAAACCCATCTCCTTTGATTCTTTTTTTGCCTCCCGGGTGGCTGTATCAATAGTAGACATATCGCTTTCGTTTGTGCCCTGCTCCGGCTTAACAATCAGGTATTGACCCAGGATGCCGCAATTAACCATAGACTTAGCCCAGAGACGTAATATCTCTCTTTTCCCTATTCTGGCGTTCGGCGAATGCAGCATTGCTACCGCCGCGCCATCTAAAGGACTGCCCAGGAAAAGACCGCTCAAGTCCCCCTGGTTGGCTAAAAATATTGTTTCCTCAAGGAGATTACGGGAGAAAACTCCGGCCTTCTCCCCGTTTAGAGGCGAATAGTATCTTATTCCCCCCATTCCCACGGTGAACTTCAGATTCACTTCTTTGGCGCAAAGCACGCTTAAGGCATCAAAATCATTATTGAAGGTATAGATGATCCAGAGAATGTCATGTTTTAGATTATCTTTGTAGATGCGGCCGTCAAAAACAATAGTAAGCGGTAAGCCTTTTTTACTTCTATATTCACAAGCGGCATTGGTCTTCTTTATGGCGTGGGTTAACTCTTCTAAGGTAGGGGCAGCCTCGCCGGATTTCTCATAAGCCGGATTTAAAAATCGCTCCTTAAACCTTTCTAATCCGGCGACAATCTCTTCAGCATAACGCTCTGCCTGAATGCCGCAACTTTCTTTGACCAGCGCTATTAAACGAGACTTCTCATTTCTGCTGCCGCTGGCGACTGGCTCCTCAGATTGACCATTATCCATCGGCGGCTGGGAGTCGGCGTCGTTTTCAAGCATAGCCATAAAGATGGGATAATTCTCTGGAGCAGGGGCTTCTTCATCTTCAAACACATAATGCAATGTCTGCAATCCGGCGCGTTGCGCAACATCAAGATTGCCTCGGTAATTATCAACAAATAATATTTCCTGCGGGCCTATCCCAAATTTTCTCAGTGTTTCATCGGCCACCAGCTTAAACAAGGCAGGGCTTTCCTTTAACAGGCGAGTCTCGTAGGAGAAAAAGATAAGTCTTTCGTCGTCAAATATCCCCGGAAAAACAGCGGCAAGCTTTTCTTTAAATATCGCGCCATCCCCTATCCATGTATCGGAAATAATCCCCAACTTGATACCTCTCTTCTTCATCTGCAATAAAACCGGATAAAGTTTTTCATTGGGTACCCGGCTATAAAAATTAATCGCCTGGATTTCCTCCCAGGTTAAAGCTCTTTTCAGGCCAAATTCCCTCAGTGCATGGTTAAAATAAATAACGTATTCTTCTATGCTGACCTCGCCTAAATCTGCTACTTTAGCTTTTGCGTCGATAATATGCTGTAATTCTTCGGCTGAAATCTTTACTCCATACCCAGCCAAAAGCCTCACCCTATCTTCGAAGTATTGTCTGAACAATACGCCGCTTAAGTCAAAGAATGCCGCCTTAATCGGCCTGGCCGCCTGGCCGTTATCCATCGGCGAGGAGGGGCCTAAGCGGACCAGGTTATGCGCAATATAGGTCTGCACAAAATCTTTTTCCGACAACCACTGCTTCACAAAATCTTTTACCCAAGGATATTTTTTCAAACATCTATCTACCATAAACAATAACGTTATGCCTGAACCGTTATCAGCTGGCCTAACAGTAACATACCCGTTATAGGTCTCGTTATGTGCCCAATCTAACTCTCCGTTCTCGGTACCAGCAATGACATGAATATCAAAAACCCCTCTAGCCTGTTGCAACAGCCCAACAGTATAGGGTTGGCCCTCAATACGCAGGCTACGATAATCATGGAGCTTATAACGTTTTAGTCTGACATGCACCCATTCCCAATATTGATCGGCGTTAGTCAGCCGCGCGCTGATTTGGCTATCCCTGCTCAGAAAATCTCTGTTTTTATCCGCGGTTGTCCTTACGCTGATGACTTTCTTAGCCGTGACGATAATATTGTTATCTCCCCGCCAGTCCTTCCATTCCCTAAATTCAGTAATCGGTGTAAATCCATTGCGCGCCAAAACCTCTCGTAAAAGTTGTTCATTAGCATGCTGATAGACGCGGGCACCAAACCCTTCTCCGGTGTCAATCACCTGAATCCCGCGTCTTCTGGTCTTATCTTCGGCTTTGGTATGAATATAAAATAAGCCGCCTGGTTTTAAGACGCGATTGATTTCCTGATAGACCAGGTCCAGGCCTTGCTGCGGGTCGATTAACATAAAGTGGTGGAGGCTGGCCTGCGAGCGCACGACATGGAATGTCTCGTCAGGATAACGCAGGTCATTCATGTCCATGGCCTGGGCATCTACCTTTGCGCCGAGCTTCTCCCGGATTAATTGCATCAAGGGCGCGGACTTATCCATGCCGTAGACTTCCAGACCATCTTGCTCTGCCAACCAGGCCATGTCGCGTAAACCCGTCCCTACATCCAGGAATTTCACTTTCTCACCCTCTGGTAGATGGATTTCCCTTTCAATCAACGCCATTAACCTTTGCAGGTTAAGTAAATCCTCACCTTCCGGTCTTTGCGGATGGCCAGCCGTATATTTTTTGGCCATTCTGGCATAAGTTGCGCTGGTAAATTGATCGGCCAATAAAATCAACCTTTCAATGATTTTACGGATCAGCCATTCGCCAAATTCATCCTGGTCTTTCTTCATCGTTTCCAACTTCGCGATAATTCTCCTGGAATTGTCAACTAAAAACTCCAGCTGCTCATCTTCTTTGATATTGAACATATTGAGATATTCCAGCGTAGCGACCAAATCCATATATTTGAGAGGGGTGCCGGCGACGGGTTCAGTCAATAACCTCTCAAACAGCTTATCCGCACCATCACACTCATCGCGGCCAAAATTTAAGGCAAAATTAAACTCGGCCAAATATGCTAAGAGCTGCATAAATGCAATATCTTTTCCGGAATCATCCTGGCCGTTATCCATCGGCGGCTCTTCGCAAAAGGTCACGCTTGCGGCGTGGGTTAAGATCAGCCAATTATCTGCCTGTAAGCCAAATTTATCTTTTAACTGCTGGAGGAATGCCTGTTTTTGCGAGAGCGGTAGAGTTTGCCAATCCGCTGCGTTCTGGCGGGAAACTAATTCCGCGAAGGGTTTTAATAAAGCCTTATTGCCTGTAGCAATGGTACTTTGATAGAGACGGGTCAAAACCTTTTCTTCTAAAGGAGAGCCGCGGATAGCGTTAAATTCCGCAGCCTGGTATAGGCGTTTCAGTTCTTCTTCCTTTTCGCTAAGAGTTAAAACCTCCTGCTGTTGCGCCCATTCATGATAAGCGTGGACTGCCTTGTAAAATGCATCTATATAAGGCGGGGTAGGGACATGGTCGGTAGTCAAGATGATATCTGCGTAGGGTATCTCTGGTCGTATCGCCGGCACCTCTTCATTTTTATGTTTACGGTCAAATTTCTCCTCGTCTGCTAACATTGATAAATCAGCGTATTGGCCTTCTTCAATATACCTCTGGATAGCGCGGAGCATTCTCAGCTCCCACTCGGCATCCAGAAAGAGTCTCATGTCATAGTAGCGATTGGTATGCCGGTGAGATAAAGTAAATATCCCTTCCATGATAATGATATTGTAACCTGGCTTTATCGGCGTCAGTAGCTCCTGGCCATCTGGGCCGGCTTTTCTCTTTCTTTTTTCCTGGTCAAAACTGGGTTTATAAATGGTTTCTCCTCTTCTTAAAGCCTGCACATCGCGGTAAAAACGGGCAAATTCCCATTTGCCCTGCCATTGCTCCGGGTCGCTCTCACCCATTGTACTTAAAGAGCGTAACTGTGTAGGCCGATCTTCTGCGGCTAGTATATAATCATCAAAATCTATAGTCATGACCTCTGGTATCTCCAATCTGACATCCGGATGTTCGGCTTTCCAGGAAGTAATATAAGCTTCGAGATGTCCCTTTAATATGGGAATAAATGCGTGTGAGAAGTGGGTTTTGCCCGCACAGGAGTAGCCGGTAATGCCAACTAAGGTGGGGCATGGCTTCCCCCTAGCGGTGTTATCTATCCACTTAGCTAAAATCTCTTGTGCTAACTTCTCTATATACTCGGCATTTAACTCTACTTTTTGCTGAGTAGCTTTAGGCTGAGGCTCTTCCACTTCTACGCCTATACACCCTAGCGCCCATTTGCTCATTTCTCTTACTCTCTGATTGCTGTCTTTTTTGGCTGCCCGTCGTAACGGCTCAATTCCCTCGGGAGCGCCAATTTCGCCCAAGGCCTCAGCGGCATTGCACCTGACGCGATAATCTCTCTTGTTATCCAAAAGAACTCTGACTAAAAGAGGCACTGCCTTCGACTCAAACTTTCTGCCTAACAGATAAACTGCATCCATCTGTTCATACTTATCAACTGATGTCTCTAAAGCATGCATCAACACATCTGGATCTTCATAGCGTAGAAGAGTATCTTTACTGGCTACCTCACAAGCGGCCAGCAACCAGGCTATCTTATCCGGGATATTCCGTATTGCCTCTAATTCTGCCCGTTCTTTCACTTCCTCGCTGGGACGTGCCAAAAGCGCATCTCTCTTTCCATGAATTTGCACGGCAATATCTTTGGTCAAGTCAAATAAATTCTTTGCCATGCCGATTCTGTGTAATTCTGACCATCGCCTCATTGCCAAGCGGGTCAAAGAAACTACAGTGCACTGTATAAAATGTAAAACGTACTCTCTGGGATTACTTAACTTTACACCGCGCAATTGGCTGTGGAAAAATTCTCCAAACGAGGTATAGGCACCACCGCCGCTGGTGATAATATCCGGGATACATAAAATTCCTCTTTTTTCTAAATCCGTATAGAACTTGGAGCTAGTGGGATTGGTGACGCCTTCTATCACCAGGTTAACATTTATCTGGGAATAATCCTGCTCTAAATTACTTCTTGCGCCAGCGACAATGAGCACTTCTGCTTCTTTAGATAAAATTTCTGGGCGTGTTAATAATGCTGCGTTTTCGGGATAAACGTCTAGCTGATCACCCCTTAGCCCCTTAGGGGAATAGGTGTTGTGCTCTCCATCGCAAATACCCACAATCTTTATCTGCAGGCCTAATTCCTCTATCAGGCTACGATAGGTTTTTAAAGATAACAAACGCGCAATTGTTTGGGCAAGGTGTTCGCCGCCGTCAATAATAATCCTGAGCTCCTTGCCTGCGAATGGTCTTATGGACGCAAAATCTTGAGGATGGCTGTTCAGTATCCGCACCGCAGTAATCAAACTTTCGACAATACCCACGCTTCTTGACCCCCATCGCCAATGCGACCAATTCCCGCTTTTTGAAATCCTCGAAGTAGCCACAGGAGTGTATAAATCCACTGTGCCTAAACCAATTTTCTGCGATTCGCTTTTGGTCTCTTTGGCGGCCTTATCAATGGTAGTCATATCTAGCTCATCTGTCCCTAATTCCGGCTTGACAATCATATACCTTCCCAAGATACCGCAGCTAACCATGGATTTGGCCCAGTAGCTTAATACTGATTTTTTATCTATTTTGGCTAAAGTAGGCAGGATAACCACAGAAGCACCATCTAAGGGGTTATTCCATAAAAGATTCTGTAAATCCATATCGTCTGACAAGCATACTGCTTCCCTTAGAAGTCCTTGCGAGAGGGTTTTGTATTCCTGTGGTGTCTGCGGCGTATGATACCTTATCCCTCCCAAGCCCACTGTACGCTGGAGATTTTCTTCTTTGGCAGAAATCACGTTGAAAGCGTCAAAACTATAATTAAAGGTATAAATTATCCAGAGAATATCTTTACGGTATTCATCTTTGTATAAATTTCCAGGGAAAACAATGGTGATGGGCAGGTTTTTTCTGATTCTGTATCTATCAAAAGCATTGGTGGTATTTATGGCCTCGGCTAATTCTTCCAGAGAAGGCACCGCCTTATTTGTCGCGGCATAAGCCGGCCTCAGGAAGTTATCCCTCAAGCGCTTCAATCCCACGGCTATCTCATCTGTATAGGCCTGTAACTGACTCTGGCAGCGTCTCTGTATGATTGAGGTTAACTCCTCATTTGGTTCTCTGCTGCCGTTATCCTGAACAGTGGCTGGCCGGGCAGCTGCCGCCCGGGCATCTGTTTGGCAATGTTGGAATAACAACTGCGCCAATTCCGCGCGGCAATCCGGACAAAATTCAGGCTCTACCATATCCAGATCATTGACCGTGCGGCTGCGATACATGATGCAAGAGGAATTAAAGCAATGCGGGTCAGCGTTAAGCTCCAGTTGTCTTTTACCCAAACCGAATAAATGTGCGGTTTCATGGATGGAATTTTTGATGTTGCGCGCTATAAAGACATCTGGGTCTAAATTGCGGAATCTGTATGCACTGGTAATGGTGGTATTGAACTGGCGATAAGTCCGGCCAAAGAGGCTAAGCCAGATATCGCCATTTTCTTTAAGACCGCTTATATCTGCATCGGTGAAATATAGAGTGAGAACTGCTTCTTTGGCTTGTTTATTAAAATTATAAGGCAGGATATATTGGCTGCGACTGTCATCATAATAACCGCCGATTCTTTCTACAACCGTAAGCAACTCTACTGGCGGGAGAATCTGGATATTCATTCCAGCAGGAAATGCCTGCTGTATTCCTTCAGCTATGTGCCTGGCCAAGGCAACAACTTCTTCTGCCCGGCTTACCTTGGAAAGTGCGGGAACAATTCTTAAGACCGGCGGGCTGCGGGATTGCTGTAGTGCGAATAAATCTGGCCGGGACACACTACCTGCTTCATCCTGGACTCTTCCTGCTGGGGTAAGACTCTGCTGCCAATTAAATCTCAACGCACTCCCCAGGGCTGCTTCTCTATCAAGCTGGCCATTATCAAACACTTCCTTTCCTGCTGCGCTTTGACGCGCTGCATTACGCTCCTGCCACATTAAAGCGGCAGCACGAATTTCTCTGGCCACTGCTTCCGGCCTATAGGTAATCTTTTTATCTTTCTGGTTGCGGAAGATGCGCGAGTCATCAAACTTTATACCTAAGTCTTTACTGGTGATTACCGAGGTCTGGATACCCTGCTTCTTAAGCTCTAAGATAAGCTGTGGAGAGGTCTGGAAGGGATGGGCATAAAAACCTCCAAACAACTCTTCGTAGGCAGCCGGATAGTAAGGTTGGAAAGCAGTCATCAGCTCAATCGCCTGGGCAGGCAAATCATATATAGAGGCAGGCATATCCTGAAGCTCGGAATAGCAGATGCGGTCAATGAACAGTTCTAAGGGGCTGCCCGGAGGCAGAAGTTCCTTAATCTTACTTAAAAGCAAGGAAGAGTCATATCCTTTGGTCTCTTCTTTGTCTGCGGCAGGAGGCAACATCCAGTCCAATATCTTGTGGGGATTATCCAACACTGACTTTAATAAGGTGGGGTTTAAAGCCACCGGATAAAGGCTGGTAAAGAAACTCGTCGGTGGCCAGATTACCAATTTTACCTCTTGCGCGGCCTTTAAGGCCTGGATATCAATCGCCAGGCGGCTGTAGAGGTAATCGGCGTTAATCATCTTGTTATCAGCCAGCTGTGGGGTATGCGAGATTAAATCCTGGGAGATCTTCTTTAAGCCGTTCCTATAGGTAGCTACCAAGACATTGGCTTCCATATTGGAAGGAAGCGCCACTAACTTTAAATCGCCAAGGCTAGTGTGGTAAACATAGTCTCTGACCGCCGCCTCAATGCCAGCCTCATTGATAATCCAACTGCCGCCTACTTCATCATAACCCTTGCAGAGGATGATATTGCTTAAGCCGACTATATTTTGCACGGTGTTGCCGGCAATATTCATCGGACCGTTGGTATGGGTTGAGCTATCGTAGACAAAGAGCCGGTCTGCCTCCCTGACGCACTCTTCAAACCAAGGTAGGAAGCTCTTGAGGAAGAACTCTTTCTTTTTAGGCGGCAGCTTAGAGGTAGCTATTCTTTCTTTTACTTTTTGCATTATCGGTTTGTCTTTCGCCTGCGCGTCTTCATAGGGGAGTTCATAAATATCCTTACTGTCCTTGTCTTCATAGAGAACCTGATAAAGGGTCTTGTTGTGCCCATCAATCATAAAGTCCTGAGTATTACCTTTGAAGCGCGCGTTCATCAGCTTTCTGATTTCATCGGGCATGGCAATGGCCTTATTTAAGTCTCCTAAGGCGAGCATCCGCTGGTGGAGTTTCAGTAAAGCAATAGCCTTGATTACTTTGGTACCGCCGCCATCGTCATCGCCGGAGAGCACCGGCATATAGCGGATCGGCTCTTCGGGCTTTAAACCAAAGATCTTTCTCAGGGTATCTTCTAATTTTTCGCCGTCAATCTTTGTTTCTAATACTTTTAAGATAAATTGAATTGCCCCGCCGCCTGACCAAATCATCACATCAAAGGACTCTCGCTTAAACTCCAGGTCTTTTAACTCGTTTAAATGCCTTAGGCTTCTTAATAAGCCGCGTAATACTAGCAGGGTCTGGCTGGGCTCATCGGCCGCGATAATCTGGGTAAATTTCTGCTTTAGTCCAGCGTTTAAATTAGAATCTTTGATTCTTAAATCATAGAAGTCCTGGCTTACCCTTGCGATAGTCTGCCGGGCGTCTTCTTTTAAGTCGACATTTGCCAATAAGGATTCCAGGGTATCCAGCATCGTGACTGCGGCATAACCAAGTTGCACTAAACCAGCCAGGACAGTTTTCTTCTGGTTAAGGCTGGCATGATTCTGCAGGAAGTTAGCGGCAACATCAAAGAAGGCGTTCTTAAATTGGCTGGACTGATAAAGGCCGGTGATATCCTGGGGTTCTCTTACGCCGGTGAACTGCTCTTCCAGGCTATGGCGCTCCAGCTCCTGATAGCCCATGCCTGCGGCATATCTTAAATCGCAGACCGGTGAATAGGAAGGTGATGAACCGAAGGAAGAAGGATAACCTAACTTATTGACCGGGATGTAACCGGGCCAGTTCTGGTCCTGGGGATTGCGTTCAGGATCAAGCAGGGTATCTAAGAATTCCTTAACTCTGGGGCAACCCCAGAAATGCGACATCAGGAAAATACTGGACTCTCTTAACCAGTAGAACCCTTCGTGGCTGGTATCCCTGTCAGAAGCTACCTCAATTAAGAAATCAACTACCTGGGCCTCTAATTCTTTATCTTCGGGCTCTGCGTGGGCAATCTCTGACAAGGCCTGCAGGATAAAGAGGTCTAAGTCCAGCTGCTCCTGGATTAGCCTTTCCAATTGACCCTTCTTAGAAGCCAGCTTTCCAATCTGCTCCAGGTATACCCTCTCCTCGGCCTCCAGGCCTTTGCGCCCAGCGGTTAAGCGGGTTAACTGCACCCGCTCAAGTCCTAAAAATGACCGCAGCAATTGCTCTTCTTCCTCCTCCAATTCCTCAATCTCCTGGCTTTCCTTCATCATTGCCTGCTTTTTATCTGATTCAGTTAAGTCCATAAGATGGGTGATGTAGCCTAAAATCCTGAATTTCCCTCTAATCTTTTCCTGAATCTCATGGAGCCTCTCGTAGACTGAGCGTAACTGCGTTGCCCTTCTGGCTTTTTCCAGTAATGCCTTTAATTCCCTGGGATACTCCCCTGATAATTCCATAGCGCTTTCTAAGCCATTTGCTAATGTCTGCTCGATATATTTCTCGATTTCCTGCCTGGACTGTTCTAACTTCTTGATGATCTGGGCCAGGGTTTCACTTAAGTCCTTGAGATCCGCTATCACCAATTGGTGATAGCCAAAGTTCGCTCGCCCCTCTGCTCCGTGGGGCCTGCGGAAGAGTCTTTGTAGATCAGGTACTGACTGTTTATCCTTAAGATGACCCAAGAGCCTGACTGCCTGCTGCTGGAGATAGATATTCTCAGAAGAGTTATAGGAGGGGTCTAAGTAGCGGATTAAATCTGCGTGGGTAAGGTCTAATTCTCGGGCTTTCTTATTGGCCTGTTCAAAATCATAGTTGCCTAAGTGTAAGACTAATTCCACCAGTTCTTGCCTGGTGAAGCCATCCTCCTGGGCATAGGCTAAAATATGCGCGAAAAGATAAGGATTAAGTTGATCCAGGATTCTATTGACATCATAGTCATGCTCCTGGGGTAATTTAAACAGTCTATGGATATGCCGGACTTCATGGACAAAGATGTCCGCCAATAGGTCTATTCTCTTTTCGCTCAAGAGGGAATCTACTAAAGCATAGGGGATAAGGACAAAACTCTCTTCGGAATTACTCACCTTAACCATCCCGGCTAACAAGAACCTGCCGGGATTACGATAATAAATATAATACGGCGGGCTGCGACTGTGGATATCCGCATCCGGCATAAGGAATCTGACGTCGGCATTTTCCAGAAAAATAGCTAAATCATTTTCCCCGTGCTCTCTTAAGAACTGGCTCGCCTGGGCCAGGGCTTCTTGCATCCTTTTATTCTGTTGGGGCTTTTTGATGCGTCCGGCAACCTGAACTGCATCGATGGTTTCTTGGATAGGCAAATCATCTTCTCTGGTAAGGCCCCGGGAGAGGTACTCTAATGAACTACCTTTGTCCAGGGATTCATCGCTACTGCCGTTGTCCAAGGATTCGTCATTGACAGCAGCATTCTCGCATTCCTCCATGTATCTAACCCCAAACTCGGACAGCAGACTGATTAACGCGGAGTCGCCGATATCTTCATGACACAATCTCTCCACTAAAGCCATAAATGTCCCGCCCGGCACCAGCCTGTCCATATCAATGATTTTGTATCCCTGTCTGTCTTGCATAACATTAGAACAAGAGGGGTCTAAAATTACAAGTCCTTCGGTTTTACCATCCTTTTTGCCCTGCCTCTTGGCTGTCTCTGCCCATAAGCGTAAATATAAAGATAAACCGTCATGGAAAGCCCTATTTTTAGCACTATCGGAAAGCGCATCATTATTCAAGACCTGGAATAAAGATTCCCCTTCCACAAAATTATCGCTCCTGAGGTAGATAGAATAGCCCATCTTGCAGACTGATTCGCTTAAAGCTTCGGGGTCAGGGGAAGTATAAAGCATCTTGATGTGGCCTTTTGTGGAAAATCTTTTGACTGCGCCAGGGGCATTACTAATATCTAAATCCGATAACTCTCTACGTATATTATAACTGCGCTCCATTAACCTGTCGCTGCCGCCGGCTAAACCAAAGCGGGAAGTATCCCAGGATAGCTCGTTTGTACTATTAGAAAATACAGTGGATAGCGCGATGTCGGCCGTAGTGCTATCTGTCAAAGCAAGCGTTATTTTGTAAACCATCTTTTCAGTGCCCCTGCCAATCAAATGAATAGTAATACGGGATATATCCGCGGGTGTAGTGACTTTACCTAAAAGCCGCTCTCCTGTCTGGCTGACAAAATCTGTATCAGTAGCAAATGCCGCCTGAATAAGTTGCACATCGCGCGTGAATTCCCAGCGTAACGCCTCTTCCGCCAAGGCGATTAACTCTTGCCTATCAATTAAATCCCCGCGTTGATTACAAAGCGTATTCAACAAGGACAGGCATTTCCAGCTGATGCCGCGATGGAGAATATTAGCCGCCTGCAGCTTCAGGCGGGAAATACCTTCTTCCTGAATCAAATATTCTTTATGCGTTTTACTGAAAAACTCTGTATCCTCCCAGATTTCCGAAGGACTGATTGTTCTATATTCGGGAATTTTATCGGCTTTCTGCGCATACAGCTCCATTAAGGCAGGTATGTCTTCCAGTACGGTTATGCTCAACGGGCCAAACCTTTGCCTTACTTCTGACATATCGCACTCGTAAGTTAAACCGTCAGAACTCCCGTCAATACCATTAACACCCCTCGGGTAAACAAGTGTATTCCTCATTAATGCATTTAAATATTGCAGGAGTGATTTTGCCTTTTTGGCTTTGTCTGAAGCAGGGTTCTCTATAATCATCTCTACTAAAATGGCGATTCTTGCCACATAGCTGCGTAGAAGCTTATCACTGGAAAGCTCTTTTAAATCCTGATTAAGCAAGTTCTTTTCTTGTTCTTCCTGGCTCAATGCCTGCTGTGGCTCTGACAAACCCAACATCGCGGATACACCTCGCCCGTGCCGGTACTCATTGGTGAGTTTAATCAGCTGGTCATACCTGCAGGAAGTTAATTCCCTTATCTCCTGGAAGACCTTGCGCCCTTCTCCGCGATTGCCTACCCTGAGCACATCGTCAGGAGCGACCTCCTCTCTGCTGCCGCTTTCACGGGGTTCATTAGTGCTGCCGTTATCCAGGGAGCCTTCTTCAGACAGAAGCCCGGGCCTGGCGCGGTCAGAGACAACAGAAGCATCACTACCGCTGGTCCTTGTTAAGGCGGTCTCCTGAGGGCTGTATTTATCCAAGAGCTCCTTGAGGGCAGTTAAATTTATCCCGCCCATACTCGCACTCCATTTCTCAAACTGCGCGAATGTATCGGTACAGGCAATCCTCGCCTCGCCGCTTTCACTGAGATACATCTCAAAAGAAGCAAGCACCCGGTATGACTCATCAGGAGAACCCTTCCAGTCGACATCGATATAGAAGCTGTCTAATTTAAAATTAGTAAAATTCCTTTCGCCGCGTGAGAACTGCCACCAATCATCAGCCAGATCTACGCCTACTGTATAATAATATACGTCGCCACCGCCAGGCAAATCATGAGGAGTATGCGCATAATTGGGAAAAATATTCTGTAGGGCAGAGTAAATTTCTTCGTAGGCCTGGCGGGCAGAAATTGCGCGCGCCATAATACCTTGGAATACCGCCTGATCAACATTTTTATAGCGCTCCCGCAATTCAGCAGAGACCTGCTCTCCTGCCTGCTCTAATGTTAATTTATTATATTGAGCGTTTAAAATTTTGCGCATGCCGCGGTATGCCTCCGTCATAATCTGGGTGTGCAGCCGGCTCCATCCACCTTGCAAGGCATCGCTTTTTTCCGCCTTACCCTCTTTAACAATACCGTATCTGTTTAGGACGACCGAGGTTGAATCTCTTCTCTCTAACCTTAATTGTCCGAATTCCTTTCTTCTCAGAATTCTATCGGACTGGACGTAGGTAATTGCTGCCGGTTCAAATTGTTCCTGTCCAACGCTGGAATAAACTACGCTGCCCATATAATTCACAATAAACTTGCGGTCATTAAACGGGTCTTCTATAAGAGCGAACTGATGCGGATATTCTCTACAGCCGTAGATGGTAATTTTGCAAGTGCTGGCATACTGCTTGAGCATTAGACTAAATTCTCTGGACATGTCACCTTCTTGCGGGTCTTCGCCAAACCCGTAATAGCCCTCTTCGACATCACCGCTCATTTTTACATTACCCTGCAGATCCATTTCTAGGATTGCGCCTTCTTTATCTACCGCAACAGTGTGTCTTTTCTTATCATAGGTAAAGGTATCGCCTATTTTTATCAAGAAGAGCTTTTCTTTTTCCCCCTCTTCTCCCTTTTCGCTATACTCAAAATCCTCGCGAGAGACTACAAACGAATACCCGATACTCCACATATCCAGCGCTGCGTGCGGCCGGACCCGATAAGCTTCCACGATAAAACGCTTCTTGCCTCTTAAGGCAGATGCGTATACTTTCTTGCTTCCATCAAAATAGGCATAATCATCAAGATGCCGCTCATACATCAGGCCATAAGGAAAGTCGATGTGGCGCTCTCTTACCATATCATAATCTTTGCAGATGTGCAGATGGGCCTCCTCTTTTGCAATCAATCTCAATCCCTGCCCTTTAAGCATTGCCTCAATGGCGTCTAATTTCTCATGCAACTCTCGAGCCTGCTCAGAGGTGGCTTCAGTCCTTCTTGGCCTTTCGTATTCGCGCTCTTTCTCGGTACGTTGCCCGGACGATCTGCCAAATTCCTGCTCAAACCAGACCCAGAATTCTGCTTCGTTATCAAAATGCTGACCAAATGCCTCAGCCACGACTCTCCACCCGCCATTAGTCCTGGTCTCCCCTGCGGTCCCAGTCCCGGTTGCTGTTGCCACCCCGACCACATCCGCATCTTTAACGCCCATATATTGCTTGGCTTCTCTTACATTGCCTAAGAAGTTTCTATCGGTCTCGGGATTATGGTTCTTGTAAAGATCAACCAAAATCTTTCCGGCGCAATGGGCCATGGCGTATTCGCGGCTCTCCCGCGGCAGGTTATTCTGGAAGACCTGAATGGCGTTAAACATCCGCGCGAACACCGCCTTTACTTTTTCCGCTACCCCCCAAATCGCCTCTTTAAGCCTGGCAATATCCTCGCCGGTTACTTTTGCGCCTAAAGCAGCTGCGGCTTTAAGAATTTTTACCACAAAACCGCTTCCTTCGGCTGCCGCGTTATTGCCCTGGCGCGCCAGAGAAAATAACACTGCCATAAATGCTGCCATTGACTGCAGCTGATTATAGTCCAGACTGCCGGTTTCCCTATCGATGTTCCTTAATGTATTCACCAGGTCAAAATTATGCTCCACCATAGTCTTTATTTGCTCGCTCAATGCCGGGAATAAATCTTTACTATCGCGGATGGCCTCAATAGTCAGAAGTAACGGGAGTTTCCTTCTCACCAATTCGGATAAGTGGGGATTATCGTGCATCTGCTGCGCGGAGACAAAAAGTCTACTCAAAAATTCCGCGTCTTGTTTATGGGCTGCATCATGCGCTAACCCCTCCAGAACCACGCCTCTTTGCGCAGTACTCATATTGATAAACAGCCAAACTTGACGGGTGAGTGCAATAATCTTATGGGCAAGCGCAATATGTTCCTTCCCTAGAGATAAGGCCGTTTTCTCCAATACGGCGTAATCCTGCTCCATGCTTTCATAAATAGCATCGAGGGCAGTTGGTTTTTTAGCGGCAGCATTTTTCAAAACTATCCCCTGGCTGTCTTGCGCATTACCAGGGTCTAAAGACGCATCCGAGCTGCCGTTGTCCAGAGAGCCTTCCTGCGATAACTGGGACAATTGTTTTAGGGTTAATTTATCCGGCCAGTTCTGGAAGACTGCGTATTTTCTCAATCTGTTTATCGTAGTCCAGCTTATAAGAAATGTCTCCGGAAAACCATTCTCTATCAGGAATCCGGCTATTCTTATATAATCGTTGTAGTATGCATTGTACCTTTCCGGCGTAATCTCAGATTCCCTATCAAAACTAAAAGGCAAAAGCCCCAGACAATGCGCGAAAGAAACAATTTCCCCCTGAAAGACATCAGCGGAGGCTAGAGGTTTTTTAATATCCGCATAGTCGTTTTCCCGGCCGCCTGATACGCTGGGCAAAACCCCTAACCAGAGCTTATCATTCTCTATTTTTAGTTGGAAAATGAAAGCTCCTTGAGAAAATGCCTGAATCCTTCGTTTTAGTTCAGCGGAACTTATTTTTTCGCCATTTAAAATAACCTCTTTTATTCCGCTGGCGAGAATGCGGGATGCTTGTTCTATTATCGCTGGCGGCTCATCCTCTTCCAGCGCTTCTAATTTAAGAGGCGACGACTCTTCGATTATCTTTTCAATTATTGCGCCTAATATCCCCAGGTATATATTTTCTTCGCTTTGTGCCTGCAGTTTTTGTTTATCAGGATAATGCCGGGGGAAGAAATGCGGCTGGACTTTCATAAAGGATAAATTATGGCCGATTACCGGACAAAGAAGTATGTGCAGCAGATATTCATTAATCAGCGACTCGGCTTCTATATTATAGGCTGCAGCGCGAGTTTTTAACTGTTCAATTAAATCTACGGCAATAAAGTATTCATCGCCTTTTAGATTATTCCAGTCAAAGAAATAGTCCTCTCTATTCTCAACGATATAATTAAATCCGTATATTTTGTCATAGCCTTCCTGCTGGAGCCGTCTTAATTGGAGCTCAAAATTTTCTTTTGCCGCTGGCGCAAGCTTAATGCTAGAAAGGATAAGGGTTAACAATTTGATTAATCTAGCTTTATATTTGCCGCTGATATTATTTTTTCTTATCGTATCAAGCCCAGCCATAAATTGGGCTTGTGATTCTTTTCCTTTACGAATAAACCCATCGCCAGAAACATTCAAACTGCCGTTGTCCAGAGAGCCACCATTTATATTAAAAACACTTAATCTCTGAATTAAATCTTCTGACACAGCATCAGGTAACTTCCGGCTCCGTAATATTTCGAATAAGAGATTAATTAATCCCTGGCTGTCTCCTGTAAAATTGGTCGACAGGCCAAGCGACGAAACCTTCGTTTTCCCAGAAAGAAGGCTGTGTAACAGAGCAACAAAGCCAAGATAGTCTCTGTGCGCTGTCCTAAAAAAGTATATATCGCCATTGAGAGGGTATCCCAATAATGCTAAATCTCCTAATCCATCCAGAATCTTGTGCCTTGCTAATTCATTACTAAACCTGAATCCACCCGGATTGACGGGTTTTCTTTGTTCATCCAGAACTATTGCTGTTTCTGTTGAAGCACCCTTCAGTAAACCCTGATCAGGCAAAATGCTTTTTTCAGAAAGCGTATTCCATGTTCTGGCTGGGGCAATCTCTGCGCCATAATCATCCCTTTCAGAATCAAATTCTGCATATTGAGTTTCGGATACATATTCTTCTTTATCATAATAAAGGTGTATCCTTAAGCCTTTATGGCCACCCTTAGGGGGCAAGGCTAAAACCTTTACGCCTCGTTTATCATCAAAATAAATAATCGGCCGGTTAATAGATAATACCGGCCTCTTCTCTTCGGTATATATAATACTGCCTTTGAGCTTTTCTATTATAGTTTGGGCTGAGCCGTCATATATAGGCGGCTCATTACTATCAATCAATATTGAGGCATCTCTAACCCCTAAACCATAAAATAAAGCAGATAATATATGCTCGTTGCACTCAAAAGTAATACCACCCTCTCCTTTAATAACCGTGCGGTATACAGATTCTTCTTGCCGATGGCCTGCGGGCGATACATAAACCGGATACTTGCTGTCACCATCGGCTATATTCTCCAGCCTGATGCCTGATTGTGTTGAAGGCGTTATAGCCAGATTAACTACATCCCCGGAATGATAGGATACGCCCGGTGAAAATGACATGGACTTATCGATTTTGCCTACTGAAGATTTTCTGTTAACTATGGAGACTGCTGAATCACGGCTTAATTCTTCCAATGCCTTCATACAATCAAAATACTCATCGTCAAAATAACCTCGGCTAAACAGGGCAGACCTCCAGGTTAGCACTCTATCCATATACGCTCTGCCTAATGGGGTAATCTCAAATAATCCATCTGAACCAGATGCTAATCCCTGTCTTACGGCCATATGTATGTAAGATGCCCAAACCTTATAAAATTGCTTTCTGGCTATAGGGCAAACTTGTAAAACAGGGGCGTGCATTTCTAGCCTGTTCCTCTTTTGGGCTATAATATTTACCAGTTGAGACTCGCTCATAGGTGAGCTTAGCAGCTGGTAGAGTATAAGGTTCTTTCTATAATTTGAAATAACACCGTCTTCGGGTTTTGCTACCCCGGTATCTTCAGAAAGCCAGAGGTCCCTGACAATCCCGGCAATTCTCTGGTCTTGGTCTCCTATCAAAACAGGCAGGTTTCTCCATACAGCTAAAGGTGTCGGAAAGACTATATCTACAACCAGCTTATTTTCTTGCTGAAAGCTACTTATATAGCTCCTATAATCTTCTCTTCTGTATCTTATATTAAATTCGGAAATCCCGATTTTACCAAATTCTTTCATCAGTTCAGACCACTGGCTGTTTCTCTCTAAAAGATCTATGAATGCCTGCCTGTAATCTTCGCTGCTATTCGGGCTTATCCGCCAGCGGTTTTTCCCGGGGATACTGAAAACAACAACGAAATCGTAATCGGGTATCATCCTTTTTGCGGTATGATAGGCTTCGAGTTTACCTCTTTTAAAATCAATCAGCGTAAAAAACATCCTTATCCTTAAATCGACCAAGCCATAATGTGGGAACCCTACGCCATATACCATATTGAAATACGGAAACTTATATAATATTTCCCTGATAAGCTTTATATGTTTATACAGTTTATCCGGCCTCTCGCTGCTGCCATATACGCCATCATAATATTGCAAGACATCTCTTATAACCTGGCTATACTCAGACTGTCCTGTATAATTATTCAGCAAAAACTCGAAGGCCCTATCAAATACCTCCTCATCAATCTTCTCACCGCTTAAAAGAGACTGCTCTATAGAATCACAAAGTTCATCCATCCTGCCGCCTCTGAGCAATGACCTTTGTCTATCTAATCTATCGGCATTTACTGCTTCGTTAATCTTAAATTTGGCAACAGGATTGTTCTGGCCGGCAGAGAAGAACAAACTCCTTTTTTCACTTCCACCACCATTGTCCAGAGACGCAGCGCTTGCGCCGTTATCCAGGGAGCCGGTATACGCCTTTTCTAAATTTCTAATAAAACCTTCTACTGCCATTACTGCCGGCAACGTAATATCGCCATCAACCAGCTCTATGCCAGAATAAGGTTTTCTATCTCCGAATGTTACTAAACTCCCCACTTTCTCTTTCCCGTAAAATACGTCATAGCCGATTACGCCCCAGGTTATTTTTCTAAAGCTTAAACCTGATTCTTTAACTACCCGCAATAGCAAGTCCATTCCCACTGACGGCTTAAAGGTGATCCTTCTGATTGTTTCAATAATCTCTCTAACAACAGGACTCTTTTTAATCCTTCCCATGAGTTTTTCAACATAATTGGAAACAAAATAGGCGCTGTAAGGCCGCCTCTGGGCAATTGCCAGAAGCCGCGCGATAGATTTTCTTCCTGAAGCAGTCAAGCCAAAATTTCTTACTATCGGATGTCCGGGCCAGAAGTACTCCATAAGGCAATCGCAGAAAGTATGTTGGGAGTCAACGCATACGCTCAACGCCTTCCGATAAAAACCATCGCTACGCTGGGCATTAAGATTGCCCGTCCAAAGATCGAAATCACCCAGCATAGCCGGAGCAAATAACTCGCCTATCTCGTGGGTGATGACTAATTTATCGCATTCTCTTAAGAAGGCCATTTTTTCTTCTCTGCCTGATAGTTTTCTGTCTGGGGCAGTGCCTGTTTTCGCAAATATGTCTTGGATTATGAAATCCAGGCTCTCCTCAGGGATATCCGGAATACTAATCTCTCCCTTTAGAATATAGCCGTCTTCCTGCTTTTCCTTAAAAAGACACATACTCATGGAACGCTGCGTCTGAACTCTGCGATACGTCACCCCCTGCAATAAAAAGTCGGGTAAGGGCGCGGCTGCTTTCTGGATATCTTGATCACTGAGCAGCCGGATAAAGCCTTTATTCGCAGCATCCTGCGGCGCCTTTTCCTTCTGACATCTCCTACGATCTTCTTCTATGGCAGCAGTAATCTCTGGTTCAGACATCCCATGATTCCGGCCTTCTTCTCTGGCGTATTCTTCCTGCTTTCTGCGCACATAACTCTCATCGGCGTATATTTCATGGGTAGCCAAGAGCCTCTTTTTCGCAACTTTATCACTCGCTCCGTTATCTAGCGAGCCGGCTTCTTCCTTTGCAGAAGCAGCCACTGCGGCAATAATAGCCGCGCCGATGCCTGAGCCGTCATGGGTCAAAACCATATTTATCATGGCAGTCTTTTCCTTGCCCAATATTTCTGCGAATGCCGCCTCCATTCTGGCTTTAAAATTCGGGTGCTTCTCAAATACTGAGCCATCTACGGCAATGGTATGCGGCTGGGATACATCCGGGTCATTCTTTAGGACGGCGGCGGCTAATACCGCTGCGGCAATTCTGGCTGCACGGGTTGAGACAATCTGACAGACTTCTTTGATGGTCTGCGCCTCTTCACGGCTGATAAATAATTTCTTCATCTGCCAGCGGATCTGCCAAAGACTGGTTAATGGGTCAGCTTCGATCCTGCCCATAATTACGCTGTTAAATCTTTCTTTTTCTTTCAGGATCCAGGAAAGTCTACCGTGGAACAAGAAGCCTTTATTTACCCAGTCTACCAGGATAAGCCGGACTATTTCTCCCAGGAACATCCCGGAGACCATCTTCTCTTCGAACTGGGCTTGCGGATTTAACGACTGCTCATCCAGGGTAATATCGTAGCTGGTGCGAGGCAGGGCTTTATTGAAGTTGCCGGATTCTATATTAATAATCATATGTTTACCGCTGTAGGGGCCAATGGGTTTCTTGATCTTGGCCACAGCCTCCCGGTAACAGGTATTGGTGCCGGTGCCTAATATTGCCCCCACATCACAGTTCTGGTCCAGATAAGCCCGGGCTACTTCGGTACCGGTAGTGTCATTGTCTAAGGAGACGACTCCGACATTGCGGATACCTTTTCTCTCTAGCGCCTCATTGAGCAGGCGCACTACATCTTCGCCTACCACTCCGGTGGCGGTGAATCCTTTAGTCCACATAATAAGCGTACCTCTATCAATCGCGGTCTGGGCTGCCGGGAAGGAGAAGGTATAACCTAAGTTATAATTATCCGTGTAGCCGTGCTCCTGCAGGAACTGCTGGATAAATCCGGCCAAGGCATCAAAGAGCACTACACCGGTAGTAGTGTAATACTCTTTTTGCAGGGCATACTTCTTGCTGATGATAATCGGCTTAGACCCGTCGCCCTTTAGCTCTACCATTAAGACGCGGAAATTACTGCCGCCTAAGTCCAAGGCCAAGAAGAGGCCTTTCTCGGTTCCCTGCGGATTATCTATATAGGTAGGTAACATCTTTAAGGAACTCGCCTCTCCGGCTAAACCCCTATCCATCTCTTGATGGAAGGCAGCAATAATCGCACGCATACCATCTCTTGAGAGGCCAAACTCTGCGCTAATTCTTTCTATTTCCGATTTTAATGTCATAGCCCTGCTGCCGTTGTCGCGGGATTGATTAGCGCTGACGTTATCCGGAACTGCTGCGTCAGATGATGCAGACAATAACTCCTGAAGTTTAGCTTGACAGTAAGGACAAAACTTTGCGTTGACTACATCAAGATCAGCCAGGGAAGTGCTGTAGTACATCGTACAAGTAAAATCAGCACAGTGCTGGTAAGCGCTTAATCTGGCCCGTTTTGTGCCCAGGCCGAATAAATGCCCGATTTCATGCAGGGCATTTTTGATGTTGCGGGCGACAAAGACATCCGGATCTAAATTGCGTAACCAGTATGCGGAGGAGATGGAGATATTATGGGAGCGATTGGTCCGGCCTAAACTTTGACTCCAGATAGTGCCGTCTGGCTTAAGGCCGGCGATATCTGCATCGGTGATATATAAGGTAGGAGCTTCCTGACGATCACCCTCAAAATAGAACGGCAGGATATATTGGCTACGGCCGGAATCATAATCGCCGCCGATTCTTCTTACCACCGCAAGCAGCTCTTCCGGCGGGAGAATCTGGATTTTTATTCCTCCAGGGAATGCCTGCTCAATCCCCTCGGCAATGCGCCAAACCAAAGCCTGCACTTCTTCTGCCTGGCCTAAATTAGCCGGTGCAGGAACAATTCTTAAAACCGGCGGGCTGCGGGATTGCTGCGGCGCGAATAAATCTTGCCGGGGTAAAACCGCATCGGAATCCCTCATGCGCCCTGTAAAGGAAGGAATAAAACTGATACCATCGCCGTTATCCAAAGAGCCGGCCTCATTAGAGACAGGTAAACGGATAATAAAGGTAGTGCCTTTCTTGATTTTTGTTTTCACTAAAATCTCTCCGCCGTGTGCCTCGATAATTTCTAAAGCCATGGCCAGGCCCAAGCCAGTACCCGTGGGCTTGGTGGTATAAAAACGCTCAAATATATGCGGTAAATCTTTGGGTAAAATACCGCAGCCATTATCTGTAACACTTATCTCTATATAACCGTCAGGCGCCAATCTTGTAGCTACCTGCAAAAGCGGCTTTTTCTTTTTCTCCATTGCCTGGGTAGCATTGACAAAGATGTTAGCCAGCGCGCGGCGCAGCTGCATTTCATCAGCGATGAGCAGCGGAACTCTTCTGGAAAGGCTTACCTGCTTTCTGACTTGCGGAAAATGTTCGGTTATTTCTTCTTTGAGTACGATCCCCGAATTTCTTGTCATAGCCATCGCCTTTTCAAGAGAGTATCCTTTTTGCTTGGCAAAAGTAAAAAGATCACCTACGACATCCCAATCCCTATCATACAGAATTATCGCTCTTCCGCGCGAGAATAACCTTAGTTCGTTTTTGATAATTTTATTTATATCTACTTCGGTTTTTTGCACCAGATGTCTTCCTGTCTGCACCACTTCTTTTAAATCTGCAATCATTCTGCCGAGGAAAGAAAGCTCATCTCTGATAGTATTCAGCATTTGCGGCTTAGCCTTTCTTCTGTTTACCGCCTTTATCTGAGCAATTTCTTCTTCTATATCTATATCACCCCACCAGGTCTCCAGCGTATCTACAAAATCCCGGCATCTGACAATAATATCTCTCGCTTCTTCTATTGTTACGATACAAATCTTGCCTGGAGGCACTATGTTTCCATAATGAATGACTTGGTAAATTTTATCCTTTAGCTCCCTAAGATTAAGGCCTGCGGTGGCAGACTCAATGACGGCCAAGCGGTCTGGCATGTCATGCTTAAATCCAGAGGCAGCCTCTAAAATTTTCTCTGCTGCCTCTTTGATGGCCGTCTCGTCGCTCTCATCGCTATGCTTTCTGCCTGCTCTCTTAGTAGGTAGGTGACCTCTTGGCTTATCCGCAACGGATGCCCTCTCTGGCCTACGGCTGACTGCAACTTCCATTGCCTCTTCATGATACACATGTCCGATACGCGGAAAAGTCCTTTTCTCTACGACATGATATCCATTTTTGTCAGCCGAGCTTTTCAGCGCACTAATGACTGCACCGAGGTCGCTTTGCGGTAATACGGAAATTATTAAACGCGCATTATCTTGCACCACCGGCCAGAGATTATCTATCATTGGCTGCCTGCTTCCGGAAAACAGGTCATCTAAAACATTAAACAGAAAGACATAAGAGTAATGCTTCTTGGGTAAGCCAACCTCTTCCAATTTCCCTCTATAGCTTTTCAGATCGATATTCTTTAAGATGTTTTTCCCGGTTCTTTTTTGGATATCTGCGGCAAAGGCTTTTATAAAATGGCTCAATAGTTGATGCTGCTTAAGTTTGCCGGCAGCATCAGTGTATATATCCGGCTGAACAACATCCACCTTAGCCCCTCTGATGGCGCAGGCAATTATAGGCTCAGTGATCACGCCGCAGTCAACACACAAAATATGATCTTCCGGGCCTATTCCCAACTCATCAATCATGCGCGCAAGATTAATCTGGTGCTCGGCATCAAATTCGATTCGTCTAAAAACCTGCTCGGCTTGGCCCTGCGCGCTAACCGTAGCTTTCCCAGAACCTTTCGTACCTGCCCGGCTGCCGTTGTCTAAGGACTCGTCAGTGCTGCCGTTGCCTACGCTGCCGGTCCGCCGCGGAACGGCCTCAGCCTTCTGGATAACATACAACGACCAGGTCATATAACCGCGATCAGCCATCTCATCGCTGGATCGCTCATCCTTCTTGTCGAACGTAACCATGCGGTTTACTTTAAGCCCGTTTTCAGCTGTTTTCTGCAGGACGCGTCTAATGGCCGTTGGATTATCTGCGTACATAAGCGCAACACGGCCTCCTTTGTTCAAGCGCTCGGCCGCGCCGGCCAGGAATTGGCTGATAGTCCTGCCGTCCGGATCCTGTCTCTGAAGATTAGAGACCCGTATGCGGGTCGTATCAACAAAATAAGGAGAGAAGAAGACGATCAGGTCAAACTTTTGGTCAGCAGGAATTTGAGTATACCCATTGCTCTGCATGACATTCACAATATGACCCACCTTCATCTGCTTAACTTTTAAGTCCGCCAGCCCAACACACGACGGATCGACATCAATGGCTAAAACCGACCCTGCTCCGGCCAAGACAGAGTACACAGCGATGACACCACTACCAGTGCCGTAATCCAGAACGGCGTCACCTTTCTTAAGTGGGAGATTTTTGGTCAAGAAGGTGGATCGTCCCTTGGCGTAGAAGACATTAACCGCGCCCCAACCAAGAGTAAATCTGCTTTCTTCCTCATCATAGGTGAATTGCCCAACGGGCGTATTAAACTCCTGCATCATGGCTCCAAACTGTTCATTTGGCGCAAACGATACATCCTCTTGAACCTTGATCCTCTCGAGTTCCGGAATCACGACCGATTCTTTCTTTTTGCTCAAAAAGCCATTCTGCCATTGCAGCAGGCTTCCTACCCAGGCATTGCTGAATTTAGCTTTAATTTCGGCTGGGTTAAGCGGTTGGGCGCCGGTAGTGTCTAAAAATTCCCTGCCGACATAAAACTTGCTGCTGTAATGTGCGTAATCAAATTCATTGTTGTGGCAATCCAGGAAAGTACAGTCCCATAAAGAATCGACGCGGAAAGATCCATCTGCGTAAGCAGATGCTAACGGTAATCTGCGGAAAAGCAGCTTAGCCGAGGGAGTCACCTGCACCAATAATAAGTCCCGCTCCTGGAACCAAAAGGCCTTCAAAGCGGCAAAACGGGTGTTAAGGAAATCAACTGCGTCGGAAAGAAGCATATGCGGGAAGGCTACTTCACTTCCTGATAAGCGATGATACGGACACCTGAGTTCGGAAGAACTATATCCACGGAAAGCGAAATTAATTCCCAATATCTTCGCATCACGCGACAATAGGAAGCTGCGTAATATGCAGGCTGCTTCTCTCTTATCTAATTCTGGCTCAAGTCCCATTTGCCAGGTACGCACAAAACAGACCGAGCGGGCACTACTGCTTAACCTTCCACTTCCCGGCTCAAGGACTGGCTGCTGCCTGGCGGAAATAATAACCAGCTTTTGCCTGCCGTCATCTAATGGCTTTCCCTGGTCCGTGCTGCCGTTGTCCACTGAGCCTCTTAAAGCAGAGCTATCTGACAAACTGGGGCTCTCCTCTTTAGGGCAAGCCATTTCTCCTTTCTTTATTTCAGCCTCTAACCACCGTACCTCAGCGGCTGTTTGCGGGCCTAAGCTTATAGCCAAGGCAATCTCCTGCTCAACGGGAAGTTTATAGCGCAGGAAGACTGCTGCATCAACTTTTGCCAGTAAACCTTTGGTTAATTTTCCATTCTGACCGATAATGCGACGAAGCTGTCGAGAAAATTCTTCATCTATGCATGGCTCTCTTTTTCCTTTTCTTAAAGCCCTGGCTGAGTCTATATAATATCTCTCTGGAGTCTTACCTTGCCTGCGTAATCCATAGACATGCGGCAAGGCAACATACATAAAATCCTGGCAGGCCAAAATACTTTGCTCCATTTCATCAGCCAAAGCCTGAAGATATCCGCCTACTTCAGTATTGGCGCCTACCGCCAAAGAGGCTTCTCTGAGCGCAAGTACCATATTGTAATGGCTATTCTCTACCCTTAACTCCGCACAGTTAGGCTCAAACTCATTCAGAGTAAATCTCCTACCGGCTTTAGCTCCTACCCTCCTTCTCATCTTGCCGTGCCAGAGTTCGTGAATAATCACATATACTGCCTCTCCAATGGTTATATTTTCCGCCATCAGCAATGCACTGGCGAGATAACGTCCTTTTGTTTTTCCAAATTCACTATAAGGTGCGGACCTCAAAGTCGGACAAACCCCATCAGGTGAAAGTCTAGATAATAAATCGCGAAAATAACGATAGCCGACGGCAGATTGATGGTATTCCGTGCCAAAGAAAGGCAAACTTAAACATGTACGCGGCCCTCCCCGCCCGGAGATTGCCTCCCTGACTGCAGTTTGCCTACCCTGGATTCTCTGAAGCGCATCCAGCCCTATCCTTTTCGCCTGGCCAGGAGAGACAAATATCTCTTCCTGCCATGCCTGCGCCCTATCTTCTTCGTTACCCACCGGCTCATCCGTGCTGCCGTTGTCCAGGGAACCTTCTTGCTCAGGCAAAAGCTTCTCCAGCTCCTCGTCGCTTAGTTGCGCGGCTAAGTATCCGGCCACGGAAAACTCCTCCTGGTGCCTTAATAAAGCCTGGCGCAAAAGCTGATTGATTTGCCGTAAGCCATCTAAAGTGGTAGCCTCATAAGTAACATAGGTTTTTCTAAACTCGGTCATCGAATGCCTGAACAATAACCAGCCCTTGAATCCCCATTCTTCCTGCGCAAACTCCACCACTAATCCGTCAATCATCAATACCCGCGTACCTTTATACTGGCTAGCGAAGTATTCTGCCTCTTGAGTAATGAACGCCTTGGCAAAACCGGCGCAATCCTGCTTCTGCATATCAGAAGGAAATCTGGGGAATAAGTTTACCATCGTGTAAAGCGGATAAGTCGTATCTTTGATAATTTCCGTAACCGTCTTACCTTCCTCAGCCAGCAAGGCAAAAACCATGCCCGCTGATTTCATTCCGTCATCAATATAATAAGGCGCGAACATAAAGTGGCCGGACTGCTCTAAGGCCATCGCCGCCTGCTTTTCTCTGGCCCTGGCTTTCATAAAAGAATAGCCGGTTCTCCATTTTTCCGCGTCTTTACCTTTAATATCCAAAGCCGCCATGGTGGCCCGGGAATCCACTATCAGATATCCGGGCATCTTTAAGGCAAACATACAGATAATGGCGTGGTTGGAAACGTCTTTGCCTCCTTTGTCCGCAAAGAAAAGCCGGTCGCCGTCAGAATCAAAGATTACTCCGGATTCAATGCTCTCATCAGCCCTTAATGCCGCCAAGAGGCATTCCTTAGTCTCTTTCTCTTCCGGGTTGGGCTCGCCGTAAGGGAAATATCCGTTGGGCGCAGTATGCACTGGCGTTACGGCAGCACCCAGCTCCTGGAGGATTTGCGTGAATATTTCTCCGCTGGCGCCGCTTACCCCTCCCACGGCATATCTATGGCCGCTAAAAGGCCTAGGCAGTACACTACCGTGAACCTTGCGTATTTCTTCCCTAATGAAAGCTTTAACTTCGCGGGCATATACCGGCCAATAATCTTTAGTTTCATATTTGCCGGCTTGCCTGGTGACAAAAGAACTTTCTGCTGCTTTTTGAAATACCGCATCCATCAATGCCGGAGCGATATTCTCTTTGCCGACAATTATCTTAATACCGTTATAGGTAAAGTCATTGTGAGAGGCAGTGACCTGTATTGCGGCGTCTAAATCCGGCCAGCTGTACACTACCGTGGAAATCATGGGAGTGGTAGTGTATCTGGCGGCGATATCCACCACATTCACTCCCCCGGCAAGCAGGCCGTTGATTATCGCCTTTTGCAAATAAGCCGAATGAATACGCACGTCTTTTCCTACCGCAATGCGTATATTGTCCTTCTTTAATTCCTGCTGCAGGACATCGGCTAAAGCCCTGGACAGGCGATAACAAACCTCATAACAAAGTTCTTCTTTCTTATACGGTATATACTGGCAGGCTACTCCTCTTATATCCTGGGCGCTGTGGATATACTTGTTTCTTATTGCGGCCTCCACTGCCGCTTGTATATCCAGCAGCGCTAATCTGGCGGCTTGCTCCAGGCAAGGCGAGCCAGAATTTAGGAAATGCGCCTGGATATCGCCGGAGAGATAATGCAAGAAGAGGCATTTCCTGATTACCTCGGTGAGCGCTTGATGAGGAGCGTAGGGAATAAGGCTTAAAAGATAATCCAGGGCCCCTTCTTCAGCCGCGTTATACAAAATGAAGAGGTCTAAATCAGAGAGGCCATTTTCTGCGGCATAGCTGCTGATAAAATGCCTTTCTAATAAGCAGGCATCTTCGTGGGTATGGCCCAATAATTTTTCTGCGTATTCATGCGCCAATGCCTGTGTCAGCACTGCGCCGGGGAATTCATCTAAGAAAACCTGGTCTTTCTGCGCCGCAGCGGATGCCAAATGAGCGCCATTTCCGTTTGCGCCATTATTCTCTCGGGTTAATTTCCGCAGCGCATTTTTTAAGAAATAGGAATCTTCTTGATCAAAGAGGAAGCGGAATACCTTGGTGATATTGATATAGTAGGTGCCGGCCTCCTGGGTAGTATAGGCATAGACGTATCTATTTTTCTTGGTATCAATCCTTCTAAAGCCAACATAAGGCCCGATATCTAATGCGCGCAGCTTGACCTTGCCTGTATCTAAATCATTAAGCATGCTTTTTAGTTCCGGAGGCCCTCTTTGCCTCAATAGCTCTCTTACCGCGTCATTAATGGTAAATATTTCGTATCTTCCTTGAGCGAGTGCCGCGTTGACCTGGCGGGCAATATATGCCTGCTCTCTTTTGTCCAGGTCCGGGCTAAAGGGCGCTTTTTTGGTCACTGGCCCCGGATTCATCCTGTTACTTTTGCCCCTGCTCTGGCGCGGCTCTACGTCTATCTCGTATTCCGTCTCAATAAAATTCTGGGTTTTGTTTTCCAAGCAGCTGATATCCAAATGCAGGGTGTATCTTCCCGGGGCAGTAGTTTTGATATAGACCGGCTTAAAGGTAACCTCTTTGGTACGGATATCAAACTCTCCTTCAGTAATGGTCTGCGTATCAATCGCGAGCATTCCTTTCTTTAAGGTAGAGCGCAACACCAGGTTGCGGGCGGCTTCTGTTTTGGTGTATGAAGGCAGTTGTCTTTTTACTACCGCTTTAATACCTTTGGAACCGGTTATCCTGATCGGCTTTTTATCATCTCTGGCTCCCCGTCCGTTTATGCTCAGCTGAATAACCTTTCTTAACCCAATAATCTCGGCAAATAACTCTGCCGCTGCCTTTTCATCGTATAAAACACGGCAAGTAAATTCTCCCGGCTTTCTCTTGGGGACTTTTTTGTAACTGATTAAAGAGGCTTCAAAGAGGGACAGGCCAGGAAGGCGGCTAAAGTAATCTCTTTCTTCATCCGTAAGCACTAACGGCCCCACGCTCTCTTTAGCTGCCTCAGAAGCAGCTGCCGGGTCAGTTCGTATTTCAGGATGAATCTTAGTGTATAAGTATCTGATTAAAGCGGCCAATTTTTCTATGAATTCGCCTTTATGCTCAGGGTGCGCATAAATTTTTCTGATTAACTCTCTTAAACAATGACTATCTCCTACTAATTCCTTGGCATAGGCCTTGGTCAAGGTAAATTCCTTGCAGAATTTACAGGGATTACCAATGCCGTCTATTATCTCTTTTGCCAATTCCCGTGCGGCCAGCTCCTGGATTTTTTCATTCGTAAAATCTGGTCGCGCCTCCTGTACCATGGCTTCTATCTCATTGAGCCTCTCCAGAAGGTGAGGCTGGGCCATTAAGATATCCAGGCTGCCCACGATAAAGTGGCTGAACATCTTGTATACAGGTATGCCGGAAATCCTTTCTAAGAAGTGGATTAAATGGGTGAAGGAAAGGTTTTTTGTTTCATTATCATAATTGGCGCCGGAGAAGAAAATAACCTTTACTCCTCTTTTCTTGGCCCTCCTTAACGCCTGCGCGAATCCGCGCACCATAAAGTGAGGCACCAGCGACGTATAGAAACTTGCCGGCCCCACCGTAATGATATCTCCTTTAACAGTGCTATCTATTACTTCTATCGCCCGCTTATTCTCTTTCGCCTGGACTATTTTCTTAGGCACTCTGCCTTCCATATCCAAACCCTTTAAGAAGCCAAAATCCTCCATCACAGAATCATTGATGGTCTCGGTAACATTGGTCTGGCGTTTAATCAGGCGGTTCCTTAAGAAAATGCCTTTTATATGTTCAGGGGTGGCTTCTAGTTCAAAGAGATCCGCTGCCTGTTTGCTTCCTTCATACTTAGCGTCTCGCCCGGTGCCGTCAGCTGCCATGACCTTTTTCTCACCAGAGCCTACCTTTGTTAAGCCAGATACTTCCTCAACCGTAGCATCGCACTTAGGACACTTACCATCCTTAAGCTCAAACTTATCACCGATCCAATCACACTTACAATTGCTGCACTTCACCAGTGATTCTTTTAATTCCCACTCTCCGTAACCGGGAATATTAAAGACAACCGCTTGGTCTCGGTTAATAATTTCTAAATCTTGGCCGCTTTCAAGACTAAGGTTAATCTCGGCAGCGCTTAAACTCAATTTGTTGCCTGCGGAAATCCGGAATTCCTTAGGGATACGCCTTCCTGAAGGTGTGGGATTAGTAATCACCAGCACAAGATCATCCTGGTCTCTGTATATCAGTAACGATGCGATATGCGGTTCAAAGAATACGGGGCGGCCTTCCCGGTTAATAATCCAAACATTTCTGTATTTGCCAAAATCTATTCCCAAACCCTTGAGCGAAGATTCCTCTCCGATTCCCACCTTTACTTTTTTATCCAAATCTTTGAGAGAGCGCAGTGTAATTTGCTTATCTTGGGTGATTTCCATCTTCATTTTCTCAAAAGAAGGAAGCTCTGTAATGATCTTTCTGGTATAGACTAATAGGGTATTATCCCGATGAATGCAATAGACCGTCTTGGGGTCAAAGCTGGAGGTCATGATCTCGAAGTTCTCTATACCTGCGGCCTGGGCCATCTTCTGTAATGCCAATTTGTAACTTTCCTGCTCCCGCTCGGTGATAATCGCGGAACGGCCAAGCTTAGCCTGCCGGTCAGCAATGACCCTTTTTCTTACTTCAGCAAAGAATCCCTCATTAGCTAAGAAACCTAACCAATAGATATTTCTTATGCTGGCTTCGGGAATGGCGATTTTATATTTCGCTTCAGCTATACTTTCATTTATTTTGTCGGCATTTTTCATCGCCACCAAGAGGGCTCTGGAGAAGCAGAAGAAATCAGGCTGCAGGCCTGCTTCTGGGCCGCTGATTTTGGGGTCGGCAATAGTCTTGGCAATAAGCGGTAATATCCCCTCGGCAAAACTTTTTGCCGGGCTATCTTTGGCAATCCTTCCGCCGTCACCCAAGATATGCGGGAGCTTATCTTTGCTGGCAAAGCCGTTAAACATCCCGTTGACCTGATCGCCAGGCGGCGGAAATCTGCCAAAACCGGCCCGGTCAAGATTCATAACTACTGTATAGCTTGAGCCGCCGTCATCGATATTACCGACAATACCGTAAATCTCGGAATCTTCATCTAATTTGTTTAAGCGGAATACCTCGCGCAGGAGTGTACCTAGCGCAGTTCCTCCGGTAATAGCTACGATTTTTCTATGAATTTTTTTCTTAATGGGGGAGAGAGGCCTTTTATCCAACAGTTCATCTATTTTATCGGCTGCGGATTGGGCTTCTAGCAACTGAATAAACTGACTGGCGAGTTCCTTTAATCCGGCCTCATCCTGTTTGGCGATGAGGGCCTCTCTATACTCTAAGAATTCTTGGATGGCGTTAGCATCAGAGGTAATAACTTCAAGGTCATCTAATTTAGGCGGGGCTTGGGCTTTTTGGGGATTAGCGCGTATCTTTTCTCCGGGGGCGTCCCAGCTGCCGTTATCCAGGCTTCCGCTTAGCTCCTCGGCTAAATCATAAATATCCTGCGGCCCGGAAACTAATATTGTTTTCATGCCTAAGGCCTGCGCCGGGACTATATCATGCGTAGGGAGATTACCAATAGAGATAATCTCTCCATATTCCAGGCCCATTGCTTCTTTAACCGCTATAAATGCCTCGGGCAACGGCTTTCGCTTTGCTTTCAACTCGGTGGTAGTTAAAACCATATCCACAAATTCACTAATCCCTAAAATCTCGAGAATCTTTTCCGTCTGGCTACGGGCATTGCTGGTTAAAATAGCTATCTTATATTGAGCTTTAAGCGCTTTTAAGGCCGCGATAATTCTCTCATCCCTGGTAATGTAATCTGCTACGTTTACCTTTGCCGTCTCTTCTTCCCAATTAGCTTCAAATAACTCTGCATCTACGCCCAGCTCAGCTAATACCTCATTAGATATTACGGCGCGGCCTTTGTCTTGCTTTAATCTCTGCCAAGCCTTCCTAATTAATTCATTTGCTGAAGCAACCGGTATTCCCAATCCATCAGAAACAGCTTTTTCAATGGCGCTATCTTTAATTTGTTTTTGTAATGCGGCGAGCACTGGGCTAACATAGAGCGTTCCATCCAAATCAAAGATAATGCCTTTAACTTTTTGTTCTTCTAAGCCGCCGTTGTCAAGAACTGCCTCATCCTGAATATCGTTAATCAACTTTCCTTCTTTTACGCTGAATCCAGCTTGTTTTAATACCTGCAGAGCAAGGATAGTTTCTTTAAGTACCAGGGGTGAATAGAAGCCCCATTCCTCTCGGTAACCAGCGTAATCCGGCGTTTGAGTGACTGTAGCTTTCTTATCTTCAAGGTCCAAGCTCACCGGAATAACTCTATCTTCCGTGGCGCGGGTAATCTGAGAAGGGCTGAAGGGAATGTATTTTTTCTTCGGGTCTAACTTGGAATATTCAGCCGGACTCCCCACAATATAGTTAACGTAGGCTTCTATGTTTAGCCACTTATGTTCGGGGCAAGTATACAGCAGCTGGTGGGAGGCGTATCTGTAGAGCCTCTCTAATAAATCCACTGCCGTGGCCTGAGAGGAATCGCTTACTATGGTAGAATTGGTTAGGTGTATCTTGAGCGCCTTTTGGTTCTTTCTGATTGCCTGCTGAATGCCCGGGACAATAAGAGCGCTTCCTATATTGGATTCTAAGTCAGTCGTGCAGTAAACAATAACATCGGCATCTATTAAAGCCTCTTTGGCTAAGGTGCTGGCCGGCACAATGTTAGCGGGAGCGGCAGTAACTGAGCGCCAAGCAATAATCTTGGCTGCCTCCAAGATACGCTTGCCTTGCTGCGGAGATACTTTTCTGGTAGTCTCTTCTATCTCTTTTCTTAGGTTTTTATCTTGAACCTCGGGAGCGAAAACAGGAACCAAATCTATACGGTGTTCTTGTTTTAATTCTTGGGTGAATTCTGCTATACCAAACTTTCTCTCTACCAGCCACAGCCCTAAGAACGGCGCGGCCTTGGGATGTTCGTTGATTCCGGTTTCGGTAAAGTAAATAGTGCCATCCGCCAGCATAGCCATCAGGTGCTTACGCTCTTTTGTGGCGAAAATGACCCGGTGGCCTTTTCTTACATCTAAAAGCCCTGCTATAGCATCCGCGGCCTTCTGCCAATCATGAGCAAAATACCAGGCCGCGCCTAAAAGAACAATGCTTCTAATAGGGATATTATTGAAGGTGAATTGACTTTGCGGGAATTTTTCCAACAAGATTTGCTGGAAGGCGTTTAAGTAAATTAGCAATTCCTGTAACTTAGCTTGAGGTATTGCGGTGGCTTTGCGATAGAGTTCTTCTGTATCTTTTAAGACAAAGCTAACGTCGGGGTCTCCTTCCAGTTTCTTGATGAGCCTGGCAAACTCATTACCAAGAAGAACTTTATCCTTGTGCTTCAGGCGAGCCTGAAGGAAGGCAGCCACGTAATTATCCTGCGCTAAATCCAGCAGGCTTTTTCCGCAGTCAGGCACTCCGGTGGCATTAAAATCCTGGGCAGGAATATACCAGCTTCTGCCATCATCAGTAGCGCCTAAAATAATTTTGATGTTTACATTAGGAAGCGATTTAAACAGTTTGGTAAGCTGCTCTGCGCCTCTGCCGCCTCTGAAGAGGACGATATTAATCTTTTTATCAGCTAATAAGTTATTGAGGTTATCCTGGTTAAATATCGCGGCATAGAGAAGCTCAGCAGTCTTTCTGTCACCTAATTTGCTGGGCGGCTGTCTTGCCCTGACCAGTTCAAGTTTGGCCTTGAGGATGAGTTTTAATACTTCGGGTTCCTTGACCACGCTGTAGTCCTGAATGTGCTTAAGCAATGCCGCAGGCCTATTGATTAAGTCAACAAGATTTGTGTTATTGACTCTGACCGTAATATTTTCTTCAGCCAGGCGCTTAACCAAGCCGGCTATTCTTTGCTCATTCTCACCAGCGCCGCCATTATCAAATGCGCCGGCTAAAAATTCTGGGGCGTGTAATCTCAGGAGTTCTTGCTGGCAGGAAGGACAGAATTGCGGCTCGCTTATCCTATCTAACTCTTTTACGCTTGGGGTAAAGCGCATTGCGCAGTCTGGATTAGCGCAGTGCCCGCCATCGCTTAATTGCGCCCTTTGCGTTCCCAATCCTAATTGATGCCCGGATTCATGAAGAGCGTTTACCAGGTTGCGTATCACAAAGATTCTTTTGTCTCTATCTTTAAATCTGAACGTAGAGGTAATGGTAATATTATGCGAAGGCCAGGCGCGGCCAAAGAGATAGTCTTTTAGGCCGTCGTCTTTATTTTCACCAGTTAAATCCGCATCAGTTATAATTAAAGTAGGAACATCTTTCCTGAAACCATTTAAACTGAACGGAAGAACATACTGTCTGCGCCCCTGATGATAATAACCGCCTAAATCTCCTAAGATGTCAACAAAAGGAACAACCGCATCAATTTCTATATGCAGTCCAAAAGGAACTGCCTGTTTTATTGCCTCGGTTATTGGCTCAAGCAAAGCCAAAACTTCCTCGCCATCTCCTAAGATTAGGGGAGCAGGAATAATTCTTAATTTAGGCGGGTCACGAGAATGTTTGGGAGCAAACAAATCTTTTCTAAGAGCTCTCGCATCGCCAAGGTTAAGGCCGCCTGTCCGGCTAAGACTTTGCTGCCAATCAAATGCCATAAAATATTTATCCTTGCCGCCATTGTCCAAGCCGGTACTCTTGGCAATATTGGCTATCTTGATTTGAATCCGCTGGATTTTTTCTGCCAGGTCGACTCCCTTCGGATTGGGGCCTATCTCTGTGTCCCAACCCAACTCCACACCCGGGGATAACTCATCTGTCTTAAATACCGGCACTTTTATTTTCTTGCTCGCTGGCGTATGCCTCAGTCTAAACTCATAATACCTTAGCCACGTTTTATACCAACTCAATGGCGCAAGCAGCCTCCAGACAACAAAGGCAACAACCATAGCCACAGGTATAGCTAAAATAATAACCGAGTGTGCAAAGACGGAACCTTTTATTGCGGCGAAGACCGAACCCAAACCAAACACAACTAATTCCATACTAAATGGCTCAGAACTATGTAACGTAACCAAACCGCCGTTGTCAAGAGAATCTTGTAGCGATTCTCTAGCGGATGAAAGATTACCATCTGCTTCATTTCTTGAACCCTGAGCCTCAATTGCCTTGAGAGCGCTCATTATTCTTTTGATTATTTCTTGCTTTCCGCTTAATAGCTTGCTCTCTTTTAATGCTCCCAAGAGACGTCTTGCAATACGAACATTCTTTTTATCTAATCTCGTTGCTTGAATAAAATCATCCCCAGCCTCCTCAACCTTCTCCATTAATAAATAATTGGCTCCTCTTTGAACATACATTTCTGCCAACACTCTTTGAGAACATACCTCTGGAATTGTTTTAATAGCGCAAGTAAAGTAATAAATTGACTTCTCTAAAACATCAGCCTCTCTATAGACAATCCCTAAATCATAACTCGCCAATACGTCGAGGGGATTAAGTTCATAAGCCCGAAGTAATTCAAAAATTGCCTTCCGTATATCCTTCTTTTTATAATAAGACCAGCCTTCATTCACATGTATGCTTGCAGCTAAACTCTTTCCATCTCCTATATAAATCCAATAATAATTTTCTGAATCTGTAAAATCCTGCTTGGGAACCCAGAAATGACTCCTTGGTTCGTATCTTTGCGCTAAATCGAAAGGCACGCTCCTACGCCTGCCCATAAGTTCAACTCTAATAAGCTTTCCACTGGTCAACTCAATAAGGCAAAAATCATGGTAGTTTCCATCTTTGTCTTCGCCTCTTAACTGTGAAAGGACGTGTAAAACTCTAAAGCCTACTGCGCCTGCCAGGATATAAACTAGCTGAGAATAACCGACACATTGAGCTTTTCTATTCTCCATAATCTCAAGTAATTGGAAATTCTTTTCCGGGTCACTTGACGGCTTTATAATTTCATAGACCGCTCTCAATAGAGCTGACACAAGGTCTTGTTCCAACATAGTAAGATCTTCCCCTGAAAATTCACTTTTTGCCTTATCAAGAAGCTCTTTAATCGTTAGTAAGGCAGGGCTATTATCATCATATTCCATAGCTAAGGCAAAATTGCTAAACTTATCAGCTACCTCTTGAGTATACCCCAACTCCAAAACCCTATTTTTTACCTCCTTCTCAATACCGGAAGAAAGTGTATCGGAACCACCGTTGTCAAGACTGGATTCCTCCACAGGATTAGATAACTGGAATAAGTGAAGCTGGGTACTAACTGAACTATTGGCTTTTAACTCAGATAAATCTACCGTGGTTACATTAGCAGGAGCAGTCTGGGGCCGGGTAAGAGTGATGCTTGCTTTTTTATATCTGTCTGGTGGCTCCTGGGCCAGGCCAAAACCTTTTATGGATTGACCTATCTGGCTTACATATAGATGGGATAATATCTGCTTAGCCTTCATCCAGATATTACTTACTCCCTGCTTTGTGTGATAGCCTTGCTTGATATACAACCTTAAGCAAGCAAAGACAATCTCCTGCTTATCCGATACGCTCAGATGCCCAAGAATAAATCCTAAAGGCCTATTCTCTGCATGCACCAATATCACTAATGTAGGTGCGTCTACCAAGGCATTAGCCATATATTGCTCATAACCTCCCTCTAATTCCATAGTCTTATTACTGCTAAGGCAACACTGCGCACCATCAGCAAAACGCATAAACCTGACAAGGTCTTTATGGGGTATCAGGCTCAGATAAACAGTTTTGGGAGCGCCCGTAGTTTTTTCTGCCTTAGAGATAGCCTTCTCAAGGGTATCTGCGCACACTCTAAAATGCCCGAGCATTTCTGTCCAAACCTTAGCTGTAACCGTCTTTGCAGACGCACTATTCTTATCTTTCGCTAATGGCAACTTATCCTCGGCAACTTCTCTGAATCGAGAAAGAGTCTCCGCAATATAATCCTCAAAACTATTTATCTTGGCTTTAGTCTTCTTATTCCAACTTCCATCTGCATAACTTGTGTAAATAGCATCCAATTCAAATAGCTCAATGCGGGTCAATAAAGCAGAGGTTCCTCTTTTCTTACGGTGCGCAAGAAGTCTTTGAACTGCTGGCCACTCTATTAATCTGTTATCTTTAAGCACTCTTCTGAAAAATCCCTGGATATCGGATACAGTAGCTCTTTCTAACTCTTCCTCTTCAGCAGAACTATATTTAGGAAGTAATCTAAGGGCTTGGCAGTGTAAGCTCTTTAATTTAACTAATGTCTCATTATTTATATCTTTCAAACCAACGATGCTCTGATTTAATCCTTCGAGTTCTCTATCTATCTCCTGCTTCTTATCCTGTTCTCCTTTGACGCGGCTTAGAACAGTCCTTACGGAATTCATCAGATAATCTATAGTTAAAGCTGGAATCAGCCTGCTATTATATTCCTCAATAAAATTATTGCGGGAAGTTTGTAGCGCGCGGCTTTCTTCTATATCTATCCTTACCTCCTGAGCAATAAAGTTACCCACATCATCCACAAGGCCTGATGAAGCATCAAAAGGTAATTCTCCCTGACTAAGCGCAGTTATGATTTCGTTTGCTTTGACTTGACCTGCTCTCTTAGCAAAAGCAACTCTTAACTTCTCAAGAGAAGAAGCATTTCTCTTTTGGCAAGCCTTTACTGCTCTATCTATTACTCCTTTGAATAATTCAAATTTTATCTTCCAGGCATAGGTCAACTCAGGCTGATTAAAGATATAATAGACAAGTTTATGTCTATCATTATTATCCTGACTGAATAATGCTAATAGCTCATCTAAGTTTTTACCTTCTACTTTAGGCTTTAAGACCTTTAATTCCTGTAGGTTGACATTACCCGCTAAGAGTTGTTCTAATAGGTTGGCGGTAGGCAGAATATTCAGCTCATTATAGGTTGCGGTGATTAAACTGAAAAATTCTCTTTGTTTAGATTGCTTATTAGCTTCGGCTAAAACATCTGGAAGTTGTCTATCCAGAATACCCGTTTGGCTGAGTCTGGTTAAATATTCGATTCTTAAATTCAAAGGAATATCAGCTCTTACTACCAGAGGGCCTAATGCCTGTCCCTTCCCGGTATCAGCTAAACTTGAAAATAGAAGCTCTTCAGACTGGCTGAAGCGAATTTCTTCACCTTGTGGAGCAGTCTTCTTAGCAAGAATGCTTTCAACTTTGCCGGATAAGTAATTCAAGCTATCTCTATAATCTTTCCATTTAGTTACCAGAAAGACCATAGTCTTCAATACATGCTGCTGATCTTTAAGTGAGTCTTCATTCTCGGGTTTCTTTAACAAGTTCTCATAAAACGTCCTTAGCCTGCTGAAACTATCGGCCTTCAGAGAAGATTGATTCTGACCCATAATGAGCAACGCCTTTATGGAAACTCTTACTATGGGATCATCTAATAAACGATTAATTAAGCTATCGCTCTCCAACCAACCACAAGCAATAATTAACTTCTCATTTTCTGTTGATTCTAGTCCTTGCCGATTAATTTGCTGCAAAACGGTTTCTATATTAGAATCAGTTAGCGGAATAAACCTAGAAAATACACTTGCTTGGGCGATGGCGATTTGGGTTAGAAACACAGCCTTGTCATCGTCTTCCCTATAACTTTCGGCGCGCTGTTTGGCTGGCAGAAATATATTTTTGGCTTCCTCGTATAGGCCTGCTTGTATTTGAACGAGAGCGATTTGCTTTAGAGTTTCGATTTGCTCCTCTAGACCATAAATATGATGCTTGACCGTCTTCTTGGCTTCGCCATATAGACCTATTTCCGCCTGAAGGACTGCAATTTTCTCTAATACGACACTTCCTCTGCCTAAAGGATCATTTTCATGACCAGCAATATAGTTTTTGGCTTGCATAAGTGTATTTTTGGCTTCCCCGTATAGGCCTACTTGTATTTGAGTGGCTGCGATATTTATTAGACATTCAACCTTACACCATGGAACAAGAACACTTTTAGTGGCTAGTTTGGCCTCCATGAGTGTATTTTTGGCTTCGCTATATAGACTTTCACTATATAGTCCTGCTTTTGTTTGGAGAAGGGCGACTTGGGATAAAACTTTAGCTGTTTTATAAATGAAGTTAGAATTTAATCTTTCGGCAATTTGTTTGGCTTGCAGAAGAATATCTTTGGCTTCATCGTATAGACCTGCTTCTATCTGGGCAGTTGCGATTTGGGAAAACATTTCAGGTGCGTCAATATACTCTAGAGACTTCGTCGCCGCGCTTTTAACAATTCCTTCGGCTAGCAGGAACGTCTTTTTGGCTTCATCGTGTAGTCCTGCTTTTGTTTGGAGAAGGGCGACTTGGGATAAAACTTCAACTTTATAAATGTAATTAGAATTTAAACTTTCGGCAATTTGTTTGGCTTGCAGAAGAGTATCTTTGGCTTCATCGTATAGACCTGCTTCTATCTGGGCAGTCGCAATTTGGGTAAGGGCTATAGATTTATGCTCTTCGAAATTACTACCTTTGATGAGTTCAGTGGTTTGCTTGGCTTCACTAAATAGACCTGCTTGTGCTTGGGCGGAAGCAAGTGGAATTAACATGTATTTGTTATCGTAATCTGTAACATTTCTCATTTTCTTTTCAATTATCTTTTTGGCCAGAAATAACTCTTTTCTAGCACCTTTACACAGACCTATTTTTGATTGGGAGTTAGCAAGTTGAATTAATGCCCTAAACTTTTTATCTTCATTATTAATTTTTTCAGGGGCTTCTTTGGCTTCATACAAAGCTATCAACGCAAATTTTACCTGCTCTATCCAGGCATTTATATATCTTATTATGGCTGGTTTTAGAGGATTATCGCTGCCCAATATCTTCCTTTGGAGGCCCACGAGGACACTGTTAATATCTCCTTGTTGGATAAATTCCTGCCTGAATGTATTCGCGAACATATAGCGAGCCTTATGGTCGATATGAGACTTCTCGGGATATAGTAAACTGAGAATTTCATGTAATAATGCTTCAGAAAGACATTCTATTTTAGAAAGTTGAATATCTTTGAAAAATCCTTCTATCAGGCCAATTCTTTCTCCTAAGACAACTGCCATTATAAAAGAAGTGGGTGAACGAATGCCAATACTGGAGTCATAAGCATAAACTGAACCTTTCTCGCCAGCAGCCAAAAGCGCATCTATCTGCACTAAAATCTTTGCTATGATTTGCTCATTTATATCTGCACCTTCAACCTTCTTACGCAAATAAGTTAGGTTTTCTTTTATGCGTCTATTTTCGCGGCCGTCTAACGCACGACTGTTTTTCTTTATCTCTTCTACAATCTCAGCCATCTCCTGCTCACTCATACCCTTAGTGTGTATGGCGCCCAGGAATCCTCCGGAGGAACCAGAATGCCCTCTTGCGGACATAGGCTCAGCAACAATAGGAGCGCGTTCTAACTTAGGCCTGTTATCTCCACCATCACCATAGATACTGCAAATAACCCCCTGGTACAATCGATAATAATTGAATATAGAAGCATTGTTACGCCAGAGTTCCAATCCTTGTCTAACCTGTTGTTCGAGAGCGGGTGACCAATTGTCTGTTGTATCTTTTAAGGTAGATATAGCCACCTCTTTCCAGGCCTCATCGGATAGCAACTGTATCTCTTCATCCTTAAAAGGCGTATCTTCGTTTATATCTAAGGCAAAGTCGGATGAACCCAGCCTCACTACATTAGCCAGGCAATAGGCCAAGGTAGTATGTTTATTGTCGATAAAGCCTATATCCGGGTCTACATGCACCAGATTGTATACTTCGGGCCTATTTCTTAATTGTGCCTTTATGCTATCTGCGAAATAATTAAATAGAATTGCTCTTCCATTATCTAACCCGGATAAAATTTCTTCTATAGGCTGGCTGCGTTTTTCCTCAACAGCCCCCATTTCTGGAAGTGCTACAATTTTTACCTGCAGCTCTTTGGTTCGGTCAAGATTGTAATTGTATATTATCCTTAGAATCTGCAGTAGCTGTTCGGTATCTTTAAATTCGTCCTTCAAAACCGCTGGGAAGAAATTCTTATTTATTGCTTTAACTAAATCCTCGCTGAATTGGCCGCTATCTAAATATCCATCTATTAAGGCCTGATTTTCTCTACCAACAGGAATACCTATAACACCTATATTATCTTCTGTTATCAATCGGCTCAACGTACGGCTGATACAGAGTAAAATCAAAGAGCTAAAATTTGCGTAGTTGTAAAGGATGACCTTGTGGTCACTAAGCTGTTTTCTGATAAAATCATCTACATCCTTACTGTTCTCCTGAAGGTAAACCATCCAATCAATGGCACCCTGCACTGATTCTGCATTAGACGCAGGTCTTCTGAATTTCTGGCTGGCCTCTTTCAACCTTAATGCCCGTGTGCGCGCATTACGTAGATAATCGGTATATCCTGTTCCTATCCCTTCTCTGCCTGATTCTCCTATGAGTCTTGCGAATGCCCGTTCTCTGGTATGAATATTGGCCCTGTTTTCCACACCACCAATAAGGCCGAGGTCTCTTCTTTCTTCTTCATCCAGTCTTGCTTCCCATTGCTGAGCTTCCTTTATCTGTTTATCTATTGCTAATTCTAAGTCTATATCTAATTTATAATTTTTAGGATATTTCTGATTTAATCTCCTGAAGGCAGCATAAACTTCATGGCCCGTAATCTCTCTTAATACTGCTTCTGGTGCCCAAGAAGTATATTCGCTGATATAAATCTTTATCTTTATATTATGTTTACTTTGGCCTTCAACTATCTCAAATGTAGCGAAAATATCGCGGCCAGGTTTATCCTCATCTTTAAAATTGACATTTAAGCCGTATTTATAAAGAGATTTAGCCCTAGGCCGAACTACTATCAGCTCAATATCGAGACTCTCAAGAAAAACAAGGAACGGAGAATCGGCTCTCAACTCTAACCTCTCTTTTAATTTCCAGGATATGTCTCTAATGAACTTTGTGGCCTCTTGGCTGAAGAGAACTTCTACATTTTTAAGGGCTTCTTCTATTGCAGCCAATAAATTAATTCTCTGCGGCTGATATCCGCTGGCTGATACTTCTTTACCTTTATTGCCCTCTTTATCTGGCTGGGTCTCTACAAGGTAATACTCGTACCTCCACTCCGGACGTCCTTCAGCACAGCCCTCAGGGAGATAGCGCTTCATCCTTTCAACCTCTTCAATCTTATCTTTAAGTGTATCGTAAAATCTTACAGCAGTATTACGTTGATTGACATCCAAAACTATTTTATTTATACCAGAACTCAAAGCATACTTAGCTAATGCCCTTACTAATTTTGTTCCTATGCCTTTTTGCTGATGTTTTAGAGTCACAGACATCTGGTAAATATAACAAGGATATTTAGCCAGTGGGCCAAATATCAGGTAACCCATAATCTCGCCCTCAGAATAGACAAATAAGGTCTGCATGGACGATGTCCGTGCTTTAGCGATAACCCAGTCATTATCATTGACATATTCTGCGTCAGGGGTAGTTTTTATACTCTCATTAATATATGAAAGTTGCGCTCTGATGAAATCATTAATTTGATTGTTGTTGACCAGAAAAACAGAGGGCTCGACTTCCCTGGCTTCAAATGAGAAAAGGTAGTATACATATTTCCAAGCAAGACTCCCGTCTTCATAGGGCTCTCCTTTAATTCGTTCAACACGTTCTATTTCAGGAATTTTGCCTTTGAGGTTATCGTAAAATCTTACAGCAGGATTGTTTTGTTTTACATCTGAAACTATTTTATTTATACCTGAATCCAAAGCATATCTAACCAAGGTTTTAATAAGTTCTGTCCCGATGCCCTTGTGTCGATGTTCGGGCGATACAGCCATCTGGACGATATAGAAAGGATACTCCTCCCAAGGACCAAAAATTAAATAACCAACAACTACTTCTTCGGACAAATAAAGCAAAGTCTGGTGCCCTTGTTGTTGTGCTTTTTTAATTAGGGATGGAGTAACGAAAGGCGCATCTGGAGTTTTCGCTATGGCAGCGTTAATCTTTTCCATCTGCCCTATAACAAAAGCGTTAGCGTGGTTATTGTCGACAAGGTAAATAGAAGAGCTAACTTGTCTACCTTCAAATTTCTTTCTTTCTGCCTCTTCGCAGGCTTTCTTTTCTCCTAAAACCTTACTATAAATATCTAATCTCTTTCTTTGTTTATCCGTTAACTTTTTCTGACTTTGTTGTTTTTTCCTTAAAAGGTTAATCTTTTCTCTTAATTCCGCGATATATTTTTTATATTTTTCCGCAGAGGTATGGCTTTCTTTGATTCTATCTAAATATCCCTGGTATCTTACCAATGTGGGAGTTATGTCTTGGGAATTAATTCCTTTTCCTTGAAGCGCTCTTACTCTCTTACATAAAGTTTCCTCGCTGTAAAGTAAATATGAGGCCCTGGGAGTAATTATTAACTCATCCATTAGCGCAATTTTGGGCGCATAAATCTCGGGCCTGCTTAAGATATGTTTAGATTTGGTGAGTTGTTTTAATCTATCAATAAGTTGTTGAGAGATGGGTGCGGCAGTTGGCTGTGCAGATTCTACAGAGGTTGTAACTCTAGGGGTAGATTCTCTTGGTGCGGTTTGACCCTCGGCTGAGGCAATAGTTTCTATTGGTGGTTGCGGTGAGGCCCGCGGTTGAACTGGTTGGCTTTCAATATTTAGGGTAACCGGGCCAACCCCTGGTTTCAGGCCGGAAATTTTTTGCTTAATTTCATTAATAAGCGCCGCCACAACTTGCTCTTTTAATACCAGGTAGTATTTGTTTTTGAGTTTCCTGACCTTGCGCTGTAAAGATTCTTTTTCTTCGTCGGTGCGGACGCTACCAAATGACTCCAAAACTGCGGTGAATCCGGCCCTGGCCTCTTCTATCTGTTTAGGTTTATCCAGCTTAAAATCTTCTCCTTTTTCTTCTAAATCCTTGAGCGCTTCTTCCAAAGCAGCCAAATCCACCATACCCTGGTATGCAAAGATAAAGGCCTTGTTAAATTCCTTGAGCAAATTCAGGGCGATCTTCAGTATCTCAATGACATCAGCGTAAGATTCTGCCTCTACATTCACTCCCATTGTCGGATCATAGAGAGAGCCGCGTAAAAGCACCCAGCCGTTTTCTTTCACGAATTTTATGCGGATGCCGTCGGCAAAATCCTTACAGCCAAAATCCACTATTTCATAAGGTTCGTCTTTTGCCTGCCTATTTTTCTGGCGGAAGAATTCTCCGGCCTTCTTGGAAATCTCCAGCTTTATCTTATTGGCGATGGGATTATCCAGGAGGACGGGTTTGTTGTCTTTGCCTTTCTCAATATTGCCCTTGGCGTCTACTTTGACCATGTTCAGGCGCGGGGTCTTGGGCATGACCTTGCGCGGCAACTCTTCCACAATTTCGGAAAGCTTGCGGCCGTCCCTTAAAATATAGATGAGCGCCCTGGCTGCAGTATAGGTGCCGTCATCAAAGTTGTGGTTATCGGCAAACATCACGTGCCCGGATTCCTCGCCGCCAAAGGGCACGTTTTTGCCTTCCTTGCTCAGTTGGAGCATCCGGGCTTTGATATTGAAATAGCCGGTCTTATCCATAACCGGAACACCGCCGTTAGCGGTAATAACTTCTGCTACGCAATCCGAACATTTGTTATTAAAGACGATGTAAGTCTGGAGCTGGTGCTTTACCTGCTGCGCTAAGAACTTCAATAATTCTTTGGTAGGAACATCTAAGGCGCTATTGATGAGGTAAGCCGACTGTTTACCGCTATCGTTAAAGAAAATTTCAAAGTCGGCATCGCCGACCGTGGCGCCCAGTTTTCTAAACACCGCGGTAATAAATTCTTTGCCTTTACCGTGGATGAGCACTTTTTTTCCGGCAAGCGGATTATCCGGCAGGTGCGGGAATCGCGCTGCGATAGATTTGTTTAGGTCGTCCATGTATTTTTTCAGCTCGTCGCGGAGGATATTCTCCGATAAGAACATCAGGAGCTGGTCGCCGCTGACTTTCTTACCTTTATCATCTACCAGGCCGACCCTATCTCCGTCAGAATCAAAGGCAATGCCTAAGTCCGCGCCGGCGGCAATGACCGCGGCCTTAAGTAAATCCAAACTGGCGTCTTTATCCGGATCGACCACGCGCCTTAACTGGGAATCAGGCGCCAGCGCGACGCCGATTACTTTCGCCCCTAATTCAGTCAAGACCTGGCCGACAAACCCGGATGCCCCGCCACCAGCATCGACCACGATTTTCTTACCATAGAGCGGCAGATCTTTAAGTACGGTTTCTAACTTGCTGGCATAGGTAGCCGAAGTATCTTTAAACGGATTGCGGGATAAATACTGAGCAAGCAGGCGGATGACGAATTCTCTGCTTGACTTCATCACAAAGCCGGTCAGGACACCCTGGCTATTAATTATGATTCCCAAGTCGGCATTCTTCTGCTCCACTTCCTTCTGAAGATCTGCGAAGAGGAGTTTTTCATTCTGCCCTTGCTCTGGCGTAGGTAACATCACAATTACCCCGGCGCCTAATCTTTGCAATACTTCTTGCGCAAAACCCGCATTTTCTGCAGCCACGATGATGGTCTTCCCCTGAAGCGGCTGAGCTTGCCCCTCGCCAAGGAGGCCTTTTTTAATGGTGCCTTTGATCCTATTTTCCAGATAGGTATGTAAAGGCCGGTTATCTTCTTCGTTATTATTAGCTGGGGCTTCAGCTTGAGGTTGAATGTCATTGAGACTGGTGAGACCAGAAACCAAACTTGTTAACGGGGCTAAATTTACTTCTGCCTGCATAGCAGCAAGTGTCTTTTTAAATTTCTGCACGTAAGTAGCTACGCCGTCCTCTTCACTTTGAGGTGGAATTGGATTCTGTAAGAAGGCTAAGCGCAGCACGTGGTCAACTTCGCGGCTCTCTTTATCCACAAAACTAATCAGGGTTCCAGTGGAATCAAAGGCCAGGCCAAAATCCGCCCCTTCCTGGGCCACTTTCCGGTCTAATGCAATGAGCCGCAACTGCCCATCCTCCCTTTGTTGCGCATTAAGCGCAAGAACTACTACCTGCGCGCCTAATTTAACCAGCACCTTACTGATAAAACTTGGATTCTCCGCATCCACTACAATTTTCTTACCTTGCAGCTGCATCTCTTCCTGGAACTGCGCTCTGATATTCTTATTCAGTTCAGAGAACCAGCTAATCACGGCCTTAACAATTTCGCTTAAGCTAGCGCTATCCTTGACCTCATCAAAGGAAATATTGACTTTAGCTCCTTCAGAGGTAAACTTGGCTTCGGCTAAGGTTTTTTGCGCGCTATCTTTTAGGACAATCTTATTGACCTGGTCTTGACTCGTGACAAAATCTGTCTTCTTGCCTACGTTATCAAAAGCAATTCCAAAGCTGGCGTCTTGCGCTTTGATCTCATTCTGTAAAGCAACCAGGCGGGCCTGTTGGTCTTGGTTTTGTGGCTCAGTAAGGGTAAGACTGATTACCCGGATACCCAATCTGGCCAATACCGCTTCCGCCAAAGTCAAATGTTCAGGTCTCTGCGAGGCAATGATAATGCTGTATATTTTTAGAGATATATCCTTAAGTCTCTCTTTAAGCACTGCCGCATACTTTCCCTTATCAACCGTATCCCCAAGCGGATGACTGCTGAAGAAACGGCAAAGGATGCTTCCGGCTTGCGTCTGGTCCTGGCCCAGCAATTGCTTAAGTTTCTTTAGTAATAGAGAGTCCTTTGCCAATTCCTTGCCATCCTGATCAACTATTTTCAGCTTCAGCTCGCCTTGCTGCCTAACCAGAGTTTTCAGAATATCCATATCTTCATCTTTAATATTTTCGATGACCGTCCTGCCGCCCTCTTCTTTTGTCCTGAACACTAACTTCAGCCCGTTGTTGACAATATCCATATGGCTGGCAGTGATATTAATGCCGCCGTCAGCATCATAATGCTCTATCGCAAAGTATAAAAGCGGGGTGGTGCAGTTGGCATCGATAACCCTGCCGTCTACCGTAAACTCACCCGAGATACCGATATCAATGACTGCTACGCCCATCTCCTGTAAAACCCTAATTACGGTCTTGGCCATCGGCTCAGAATGCCAGCGTGCATCCCGGCCGACTACCACTTTGGGCCGGGCTTTTTTGCTGACCAGTTTTAAAATCACCGCATAAGCCCGGATGATTTTCTCTACGGTGGAATCCGGTAATTCTACTACTTTGCCGCGCACTTCTCCGGACTTAAAGATATCCTCAGGAATTTCTCCTTTTGCTAAATCCTTCAGCAACTTATCCAGAAGCTCTACATCTATCTCCTTAGGATGCTTCTTAAAAATCTGCAATAATTCATTAGCCATATAAGCCAAATCGTCATTATTCTCGCCTTCGCTGTCTATGCCGATACTCGGCTCATAGATAGAACCCTTGGCCAGTATCCAGCCTTTTCTTTGTTTATTTGCGCCAAAGCTAAACTCTACCCTGACTCCGTCAGAAGCTGCCGGTGGCATGGCCTCATCCGAGAAATCTATTATCGCCTCTACGCTGGGCTCTCCTGTCGCAGTCTGGATTGCCCGTCTCTCTTGCTGTATCTTTCTAAAGTAGCCGGCGATTTCTTTGGTTAATTTAGTCTTAATCTCTTTGGACTTGGCTTTATCTTTTATAACGAGTTTCTTTATCTTTTTGGTAATATTATGCGGTATTTCTTTCATCACCTGGGAGAGTCTCCTGCCGTCGCGCAAGAGATAAACCAGAGATTTGGCTCCGGTATAAGAGCCGTCATCAAAATTATTATTGTCGTAGAACATTACGTGCCCGGATTCCTCGCCGCCAAAATCTACGTAAACGGCGTAAAAATCATTTGGCCGCGGGTCATCCTGGGGCCCCAGATTCTGCAGCTCTCTCATCTTGGCTTTGATTTCAAAATAACCGGTCTTATAGAGGATGGGGGTAGCGCCATGCTCTCTGATGCATTTAGCCAAATGTAAGAAGCATCTATTGTTGTAGACAATGTAGCTTCCGGGCTGTCTCTTTAATCCCTGGGCCAAGAACTTCAATAATTCTTTGGTAGGAACGTCTAAGGCGCTATTGATGAGATAAGCTGACTGTTTACCGCTATTGTTAAAGAAAATCTCAAAGTCGGCATCGCCGACTTCTGCGCCCAGCTGCCTAAATACTGCCTGGAGGAACTCTTTGTCTTTTCCGTGGATAAGAACTTTTCTGCTCCGAAGAGGTTCTTTTTGTTTAGCTAAGTCAGGGAATTTTCCGGAGTTATCGGAGATAATCTTTCTTAAAGCAGCCGTATACCTTTCTACTCTGTCTTTAATCACATTTGCGGATAAGAAAGTTAAGAGGTCATCTCCCTTGACCCGCTGGCCCAGGTCGTCTATCAGGCCAAATCTATCTCCGTCAGAATCAAAGGCCATGCCTAAGTCTGCGCCTTCGGCAATCACCCTGGCTTTTAAATCCTTCAAGCTATCGTCTTGATCCGGGTCAACTAAGCGTTTCAGATTCGGGTCAGGTTCAGCGTCAAGGGTAATCACCCGGGCGCCTAACTTCTGCCAGGCCCGAGCCACAAAACCAGAGGTCCCGCCGCCTACATCCACCACAATTATCTTATCCCAAAGCGGCTGTTCCTTGAGGGCCTGCTTCAGCCTGGCAGCGTATTGCTGGGCATCGCCCTGCAGCGGATGCCGGTTGAAGTATAATACCAGGGCGTGGTCTTTGCTTTCTTGGCCGCGGCGGTCTACAAAACTAAGTAAGTCACCTTGCTCACCCAGGCTGAAGCCAAAGTCAGCCTGCTCCTGCCAAATCTTCTGCTTTAAGGCGCGCAGGCGTATTGCGCTATTCTGTCTCTTTTCGGGTGTAAGCCCCAGCAGGACTACCTGCACACCTAATTCTCTGAAGATATCTTCCGCCAAGCGCGGCTCTGCGGCATCAATCACCACTCTTCTATTCATCAGCAGCTCTTCATCTTGACCCTCCAAGCCTTTCTTAACCGTGGTCTGCAACTTAACTAAGTAATCCGCTAATGGCCTGCCTTTCTTGTTCTTGCCGGCCTTGACTTTCTTCTGCAGGGCAGTGAATTCCTCAGCTAATTTCTTTAACGGCGCAAGATCTATACGAACCTGCATGCCAGCGATGCGCGCGCTAAAGTTTTTCAAGTAATCCTCAACATCACCTTGTAACGGATACTGAGTGAAGAAGAGTGAAAGGATATGATTGGCTACCTCTTTACCTTCCTTATTCACAACATTTATCGGGGCACCTTGCTGGTTAAAAGAAATACCAAAATCAGGCTGTTCCTCTTTTACTTTCTGCTTTAAGGCATCAAGCCGTTGTTGATTGTCTTGCCTTTGTGCCTGATTAAGACTAAGGATGATGACTTTCTGAGCGCCTAATCTACTAAAGACAGCTCTGGCCAGATTTGGTGTGTCGGAATCAATAATAATTGTCTTACCGCGGATTTCCTTCTCTTCTTCTATATTCTTATTCAAACCAGACAGCCGATTTAAGGTGGCGGCGACCATCTCAACCAGCGACTTCTGGTCGCTGGACTTAAAGGTTACTTCCACCAGCGGGCTCTGGCTGACCGGCTTGGCCTTGGCCTGGGCATTGCCGTCTTCAGTCTTCAGGCTGACATTCTCTTCTTTTATCAAGTCCTGGACCCGCTTTAATAATGGCGAATCCGCTGCCAGGGGCTTTTCTTCTTTATCCACTTTATCCACTATTAGCAACTTGAGTTCGCCCTGGCCGCGAACCATGATTTTGAGTTGATCCATATCCTCTTCGATGATATTGTCTGCCACGCCCTTGATATTCAACACTAACTTCAGGCCGTTGTTCTTAATGTCCATATGGCTGGCAGTAATATTGATACCGCCGTCAGCCTGGTAATAATCTATGGCGTAATAAAGCATGGGGGTGGAATTATTGGCGGTAATTTTCTTGTCGCCAATCTTAAATTTCCCGGGCTCGCCGATATCAATCACCTCTACGCCCATCTCTTCCAGGGCCTTCATCACTGCCTTTTGTATGCGCGGCGAATGGTTGCGGATATCCCGGCCGACCACGATTTTTAATTTTTCTTTTCCGGTGCGGTCTCTTAAAATCACGGCAAATGCCCTGGCAATCTTCTCTGCGGTAGAATCAATCAAATCTTTCTCTTCGCCGCGAATCTCCCCGCTCTTAAACATATCCTCGGGGATATTCTCCTTTAAGTTCTTCAGTTCCTTGTCCACCTGAGAAATATCCACGATGCTCTGGTAGAGCTGGATAAATTTATTGTTTTGTTGCTTTAATTCCTTAAGCACAGCCTCTATAATTTTGATTAAATCCTCGGAGGTTTCCGCTTCTACGTTTGCGCCGATTTGCGGCTCATAAAGAGAACCCCTTAAAAGCACCCAGCCAGTCCTGTCCTTTTTGGGGTCTTTAAATTCGAATTTAATCCTCACCCCGTCTGCCGGCTCCTGGCAGCCGAAATCTTCTACTTCGTATTTCCGCTCGCGGAATAAATCCCCTATCTCCTTAGAAAGCTGCAGCTTAATCTTCGCGGCCTTCTCAGCATCATCCTGGGAGGCGGGCTTTCCTTTTTTGTCCTTAAGCGGCTTTCCTTCTGCGTCGGTTTTGTAGATAGCCATCCTGGGAATACTGGGCATTAGCCGGTGCGGTAAGCTGGAAATTATAGCTGAGAGGTCTCTGCCGTCCTTGTCCCTTAAGATATAGATTAAAGATTTAGCCGCGGTATAGGCGCCATCGTCAAAGTTATGGTTGTCCTTAAACATCACGTGGCCGGATTCTTCGCCGCCAAAGGGATTATCTTCTCCGGCCAGCTGCAACTCTCTCATTTTCGCCTTGATGTAGAAATAGCCGGTCTTGAACATTACCGCAACGCCGCCATTAGTTTTTATCGTCTCTATAACGCATTCAGAGCATTTGTTATTAAAGACCACGTGCACCCTGGGATGCCGGGCTACCTGGATAGCGACAAAACCCAAGAGCTTACGCGTAGCATAATCCAGATCCTGTTTAATCACCGGCTTTTCTTTTTGCCGGCCCTTTTCATCAAAGGCCAGCCTTAACTCGGCATCTTTTTCTTCAATTTTGGCTCCTAACTCTTTAAATACTCCCTCCATAAAATCTTTTTCCTTGGCATCAATAAATACCTTCCTGTCTTTAAGCGGCTTGTCTTTTTTGGCTAAATTGGGGAAGGCCTTATTTATGCTATTTCTAAGTGTTTCGATATAGGCGTTGCGCTTGTCTTTGATGATGTTTCCGGATAAAAACATCAGTAACTCATCACCGGTCACGCGCTTTCCTTTATTATCCACTAAACCAAAGCGGTCACCGTCAGAATCAAAGGCCATGCCTAAGTCTGCGCCTTCGGCAATCACCCTGGCTTTTAAGTCCTCCAAGCTCTTGTCTTTATCCGGGTCAACTAAGTGGCGCAGATATTTATCCGGCTCCAGGGCGATACCGACGACTGTGGCGCCTAACTCTCTGAGGGCTTGGGCAACAAAACCCGAAGTGCCGCCGCCAGCATCGACCACGATGGTCTTGCCACGGAGAGGATAAGTTATATCTATCCTGCGGATACCAGTCAACCCTGTAGTAATGGTCTCTTTAATTTTATTTAAATAATCATTCAGCGGCGTTTGTGATTCCAGGCAACCTCCGGGAACCCCGGTAAATTCGCCTTTCTGGGCCAGGGTCTTTAATTCCTTCATATCCTTGTCGCCGATATTATCTATATCGCCATCGATATTCAGCACCAGCTTAATGCCGTTATTGAATATATCCATATGGCTGGCAGTAATGTTAATGCCGCCGTCGGCCTCAACCTCAACACCCCGTATGACTATGGCGTGCTTTATGGCGTAATACATCAGCGGCGTGGAGGTATTGGCCGTAATATCCCTTCCACCCTCATCCGCCTTGAATGTGCCTGACTCGCCGATATCGTATACTTCCACCCCCATCTCTTCTAATGCCTTGATTACTGTCTTCTGGATATCTTTGGAATGCCAGCGCACATCCCGACCCACCACTACCCGCGGATTCTTCTTGCCGCTGCGCTTCTTAAGCACCACAGCATAGGCCTTGGCTATCCTTTCTACCACTGCCGAAGTTAAATCTTTTACCGCGCAGCGCACTTCGCCTTCCTTGAATAAATCCGGTATGGGAAATTTCTTGCGCAGGCCGTCTTTGGCCTCTTTAATCCCGCCGAAATAAGCTCGTAATAATCTCTGTTCATCCGCAGCCAAGCTATCCCAGGCCGGCTCTACCCATTCCTCATTGGCCCGGATGGGGAAATTGTAGCTGAATTTCTGCTCCAAGTTAGAAAACAATTTCTTAAAGAATAACCTAAAGAATAACCTTCTCAACAACTTTCTCAAGAGCGTCTCTTTAGAAAGCAATAACCACCTCAACAACTTCGTCAAGAGCGTCTCTTTAGAAAGCAAATCCTCAGTAAGCTTATTTAATCTAAACTTAACCGCATCATAAAGAGTTTTTTTGGCTTTTTCTGGGTTGCCCTCTGCAACCGCGTGTAAAACTCCTCTGGCGTTATTTAAATCCGGCCCAGATTCTTTAGGTTTTGCCTTACCCGAAACACTCTTTGCTTCTTCAACAACAGCAGTAGGCATATCACGCAGTTGCTGGAAGGTATATTTATTATCTTTTTGCTCATCCTTGTTTTTATCCTTGAGTAAAATTTCATCCATAGCCCGGCCATCCACTTCCAGCCCGGCGCGCATCCTGGTCCAGCCCTGAGCAAACCTTTTATCTTCTACATCCGGACGGAAAATATCCGCCAGGCAGATTCCTTTTAGCTTTTTCTCTTCCGGCCCGATAGGCGTTAATTTATAGATTACGGACTGCTCTGCCCAAAGCGTCCCGATGACCTGCGAAGACTCCACATAGCTATTTTCTACCACAAATCGGCCTTCGGAGTTGTCTACTACGCTATTGATAATTTTACTTCCGTATTCCAAGCGTGAATCCTGCGCACAGCAGCCTTGTAAGTATACGCCATTTATGGTGACGCCTTCTTTTATCCTCTCTGCATCAAATATCCCTTCCTCACCAGAGAAGAACTGGCCGCCGATAATACAGTTAGAAATCGGACCTTTAATATTTCTGATTCTACGTAACGCCTGCGCCTCTAAAATCATCTGCGGGGTAAGCGGCTTCTCCGCAACAGCTACTCCCTGGCCGCTGACCGTTATTTTTTGTCCTATCCAATCAGCAATCATTGCCAGGCGCTCATTTAAGACCTCCAGCGGCTTGCGGTATCTCCACCAGTAACCCTCGCTGCCTAAGTCAATGACCCCAATCCAGTCATCGAGGTCGGCGGTTAATTCTTTATTGGTGAGGAAGAAATCAATTACCTGCTTATAATTATCAAAGCCCAATAATCTGTTCTTGATCTCTTCGGGCAAAATTGAAACGAGAGTATTTATTGCCTCTTCTTTTTCCTGCTGGGACAACTCCCGATACGGAGTTTGTAATAATTCGTACAATAATTGCGCCTTGGGGTCGGCTATGACTTGCAGAACAATACCGTACTTCATCCAATCTTTTATAGGTTCATTTAATATACGCAACCCTTCAATCAGCACCATCAAGGGATGGGCAAATTGGGGAGCCATATCTATGTTGCGGTCTCTTTCGCTTAAATCTTCGGCGTAAAAATTAAGCATCGCCGCAAACATATCGCGCCGGATGCGCTGGCCGCCTAAATCATAGGCCACGTTTTTATTGGCTAATTGCTTGCGCGCCTGTTTGGCGTCTTTAAACGGCTGCTCGGCAAATACCGTCAAGGCATTTCCCTTTTCATCCTGCTCGTAAATACACAATTCCTTATTCTGCAGGAGCCTAACCATAGAGGCCGGAATATGCTCTCCGTCGAATTTCCGGACAAAATGGCTGATGAGATAGTTACCAACCTGGATGACATTTCTTAAAGCCACGTCATATTCCGCCACCTGATTTTGCGGCAGGCGCGCGCGCACAAAAGCGACTAAGCCATCCGCATCCGCCGGAGCCTGGGTAGTATCGATCTTAAAATTACGGGCAAAGCGCTGCGCTACAGCTAGGCTGGTCACGTCTTTAGAACCAGAATAGACATAACTGGACCAAAAGATATCTATGGCGCTGCCGTTATTACAAGCTGCCAGGCAGCTGTTAGCCGCAATCACTGCCGCCAGTAAATCTAAAGGCATTACTCCGGCCTTACCCACCATCTTCATTGCCCCGCGGCTGTTCTCTTCTGCCTGCGGTATGGAACTGGCACGCTTGGCCTTTCCGCCGTTATGGAAGATGGCAATGCGTAAGTCTGGTCTCTGGCCTAAATTAACCGGGTTTTCCGTCAGCGTAGGTGCCATTTCCTCTGCCTTCCGATAGGCATGCAGGGAAGCAAAGAAGTTTCCGGCACCGCCCGGCCATTCTTCTACCACTGAAAGAACCCTCACCGGTTCTCCGCTAGGACCTCTTCTGCCGGCAAACAATTTCTTAAAATATTCTTCGCTGGCTTTACGACGCGCTTCGCTCTGAGAAGTAATAATCAAGACATCATAACCTTCGTAAGCGGTATCGGGAGCCGCTGCCAGCAGGGTGCGCGCGGATTCGATGTACTGCTGCCGGCCGGAATTTGCCTCTCCCGTAATAATCTTGGCTAATTTCTTATTCTCTAACTCCTTCTTATATCCCCAGTAAGCCGCGGCAATGGCCGGGGCGAATCTGTCTGCGCCTGTATCTTGACTCAAATGCGCGCCTAATTCTATATTCACGTTTTTCAAACCGGGAATTCTCCCCGTATATTTTTTGAGGTTTTTCTGTATGGATTTAATAATTATCCTGGCTGCGCTCCCCTGTATTACTCTACCCATCAGCACTATTTCTCCGGTTCCCTCCGGGTCAAAGTATTGATGGGTCTGGGCAATCGTCGCTGCCAAGTATCTGCCTATTTCAGAAAATGCCTTTCTGACCCGGGCAGAGGAATGAATTAAAGACTGCAGATATTCCAGCTTCTCTACGTCGCTGGAGATGGCCTGGTTGAACTTTCTCTTTTTATCCTCAGGCAGCTTGGAAAGTACATATTCGACTAACAGCGCATCGGGCATTGCGACATTAAGGTCTATGGTGGTTAAAATTTGCTCCAGCTGCTTTGCCTCTTTTTTTGTCCGGGAAAGACTGCGCACCATACGCGCCAGTAAATCTTCTTCGCTCGTATTGACAATATCAACTGCCAATACCTTACCTAACTTTAGCCTCTCCTCTTCAGAGAGTTCTTGATAAATAAATGCGTAAAGGTCGCCGGTAATGCCGGTAATATTAATCTTGTTCTCCTGGGCAAATTTTTTGGCTATATTGAGGATAAACTGGGTAAAGGCGAAAAGATATATTTCCTGCGGGGAAATATTATCGATCTGGATTCTATTTGCCTGGGCAAATCTTCCGGCCACCACTAATTTGTATTTCTCCGTATCAATGCCTAAGGCCTCGACTAAGCGGAAGAATCCCTGCTGGGAAATATGCTTGGCCGCCACACCCACTCTGTCGCCGGACTCAGAAAGCGTCTCTAAGTCTTCGCTGGCAGAGTTAATCATCAATCTGCCCATTTCAGTATAGAATCCAGGTAAGCGGCCCTGGGTATTGACGTAGCCAAAGGCTGCGCCGGTATTTAAGGCGATGCCCAGCACATTGCCTTCTCGGCGTGCCAAGGCTGCCCAGAGCGCACCGGCATCACCGTCATTTAAAATCCCTACCGGCACTTTACCGAATTTTTCGGAGATAATTTCCGTTAAGGGTGCAATTATCTCTTCAATCTGCTCTTTCTGCTTTTCCTTAAGTAATTGTTTAAATTCCTTTTGGCCTTCGGGTGAGAGCCGGGAAGCGACATAATCCAGCAAGGATTGCGGATGGTCGATAAATCTGCTGATATTGATGGCTAAATTGTATCTTAAGGCCACCTCGCGCACGGCTGCGGCTATGCCGATGTGCCTGATTTTAGAAAGCCCGAGGATTTTCTCCTCTCTTACCACTGCCGGCCAACTGATCCCGATAGAAGCGACTCTGGTCTGAGTAAAGTCCATTTCTAATCTCACCTGGGCGGCATCCACAAAATGTTTAATCTCCTCCAGAGACAAATAGGCATCCCGCCTTAAGGCGTCTAACTCCGCGGTTAATTTGCCGTCCGGGTTATCTTGCAGCCTCAAGGCAATGAGCGCTAACTTAATCAAATATTCTAAAACTTCTAAATGCTGTCCGGCATCAATAAAATTATCCGGAGTGCAATTGTAGGCCAGAGAGAAGATGCGCCGGCCACCATCTAAGAAAGATACTTTTATATCGGCGTCGCCAACGGCAATACCGATGCGCGCACCCGGCAATTCCCTGAGGGTATCGAGGTTCTGCTTGCCCTCTGCTACAACTTGGCTGCGCTCTTCCGGCGTCACTTTAGAAACCGGGATATCCTCTTTCTTGGCTGCATAGAAAGTCAAACTATGTTTATAGGCCCGGGACAAGAGTGTGGGAGTATCGCTGCGCCTTTCAATAAAGAAGATTTTCTTCAGCCACCCCACTAATTTATTGGTCACGATATCGCCGAGTTCAGTGTGCACGCCGATTTTTTCCGCTCCCCTGGCAGTAAGCAGGTTATCTAACCGATTGCGTAGATATTCGCTTGTTTCATAAGAAGGCTGCTTGGCCAGCAGCTCTTTTCTGGGCAGGTTAATCACAAAGGCGCGCCGCTCTTCAGACGCAGCCTCTTCATCATCCGCGAATTCAAAGATAAAGGTCACCGGGGTGAGGTTTTTTTCTTTGGCCTCTAATTTCTTGGCGGCGATTTTTTCCTTTTCCTCCGCTGCCTTCTCTTCCAGGGTAAGCGCCTGTTCCACAAACGGGGCAAAGAACGGCAGGCCTTCTTTGACTTCCGAGGCATCTCTTCTTCTGAAATAATCCTGCCAATTCTTTCCGATGCGGCTGATGGAAACCGCAAAGCTCTTTGGCTCAGCATACCTGGCCCAGTGCACCAGGCGCTCGGCCAACTCAAAGGCGGCTTTATCTTCGGCGCGGGATTTGCTGAGTTCCGGCAAGTTCTTTACGCCATAGAACTGGATAATCATCGCCACATTCTTCAGCATTGCCTCGCGATAACGGTCATCGCAGTTAGTGAATTGCACAGTATGAATAGAGGCAACGCGATCCAATAATTCTAATTCCGGCTGCTGCAGCGAAAGCCCCATCCGGCCTAAGATATTGCTCAAGTTAACCGGGGCGATTGCGTAAGCTGCTTGGGTTACAGCAGGCGCTGGACTAACTGCGCTCTGAGGATTAAGAATTTGGAATAATGATTCCTTAAAACCTAAAATCTGGGATGCTATTTGCTTTAAGAAATGTTCTTTTACCTGCTTAGGTCTGTGTCTGACAAAGTAGCTAAAGCAGGCATTGACAATCAGACGCTCCATTAAATAGTGGCCCAACTTTTTGTCCGGGCTGGATTCATAGAGCTGATGCTCTGCTTCATCCCAATCAATGGGATGGCCAAAATCCAAGGCGCCCGGCGGGAAGTAAGGATGGAATTTCCCGGCAGCAAGGTTTCTGACAAACTTAACTAAATTCTGGCGCGCTTTTCTATTTGAGCCGGAAAGTCCTGCCGCGGCTGGCATAGCGAGTCCGTATTCCTCATACCAGCTTTCCGCCATATTTTTGGTTATACCTAATTCTTGCCATTGAGGCCGCGTAAGCAATGTTACCCCCAAACATCCGGTCTCATAATGCGGAGAGATGGAGAAAACATCTATCAGTTGATTTATCTCTTTATCTGAATATTTATCGGCGGTCTGGAGAATTTTTCCCTCTTTAGTGATTTCGTATTCGCGGAAGAAAAGCAATACTGCCATAATATAATACAGGAGCGTGCCGCGCGACCAGCTGTCGATGAATCTCACCGGCATAAGCCTGCCTTCCTTAATTACGCCTAATTCCTCCATTTCCGCATAAATCTTACGCGCATCCTCCAGGAAGGATTTATCCTTCCCCAGCAGAGGAACAAACTTTTTCTTCAGCAGGCCTCTGATATATTCGGCGCGGCTAAATCCCTTAGGAAATCCGTTTGCATTCAGTTTCTTGATTTTAAAATCTTCGGCTAATTCCTGGTCGTATTCTGCGATAAGCTTGCGCAGCTTGACGTAATTGGCGTATCTGGTTTCTCCGCCAAAGACCTTCCTGGAGAGATGCCAGAGCTTAAGTTTAGAATCCGCAAAACGGAATCCCATCCGCTGGAATATCTCGGCGACCGTATAAAGATAAGCGGCGTCGCGCGCCAGGAAGATATTCAACCTTTCATCATCAGGAATCTGGGCGGCGATATAAGGTAGGACGGCGGTGGGGCCGATGAGTATCCTTAGCAATTCCCGAAGTTCACAGGCAAGCTGCTCGTTTTTCTTCCTTAATAAATAGGCGTTGATTTCAGCGGCTAAGTGTTTGGGAGTGGTGTTACCGGTGAGTTCTTGCGCTTTTTCCTCCAGCAAACCCGGCAGTTCTCCTGCCTCGGCTGGCTCGATGAGCGAAGAGCGGGCTTGATAATATGAAGAGAGGTGCTGGCTATCCGCTGCCCGGCGGGGAGCACCCCGGTTCTTATGGGTGCGCTGGATAAATTCCAGGAAAGTAGCTAAATCGTCTTTGTCCCCGGAAATCACCGAGAACTCCCTTTCTAATTCCTCGCCGATAGAAGCAGAGTGCACCGCGTTAAAGATTATTTTTAAATTCCCCAGCTTCTCTATTTCCAGTTCCTTGGCGCGTTCATAAATGCCGTAGAACTCGCCTTTTTCCTTCTTCTCCAATTCTTCATTGACCCTGCCTCTGATGCTTAACTTGTGCGCCTGGGCCGGGTCAGTGACGCCCACGATGATAAACTTCACAAATTCCTGGGCATCGATGGCATAGGGGTTCTGGCCCTTCACTAATTTGCGCGCCTCGGTCTCGCTTAAACCAAAGGCCTTGATGATTTCCCGACGGCTCTTGCGTAAGCGGATGTATATCCTCTGGTTCTCCTGGTGCAGACTCTCCAGGAATAATTCCAGGGTCTTCAGGCGCTTGCTCTGCTGGCTGGCGGCTTTATCTATCTTGCGCGCCTTATCCAGCCAGGCGTAATAACCTTTGGCGTCCTGGTTTTCGGCGCAGGCAATGCCGATATTGACAAAATCATCGTTTTTGTAAAACGCGGTCTTTTCTTCCTGGAGCAATAGCCGGGTGACCACTACGATACCCGTGGGTCCCCAGATGGTAAATATCTCTTTATCGGTATAGTGGCGCATTGGCCCTAACTGGAAGTCGCAGACATCCTTAATCTTGGCTAAGATATCATCTTTAATCGCTAAGCCGCCCAAGAGTTTTCCGCTCTTAAAGAGAATGGTCGCGATGGTTCCGCAATCGCCGTATTGGCGATCTTCTTTAAAACGATTAACCAGATCTTCGCGCTTGTAGGCAGGCCGCGGCTGTTTATTTGCCTTTATCAGCGCCTCGCATTCCTGGGCCACCTCCAAAGCTACATCTTTCTCGCTTTTATTATCGGTATAGACTACGTATTCGAATTCCGGCTTGGCCTCAAAAACCAACCTTCCGTCGGCAGTCTTTTCGGTCTGGTCGCGGTATTGGATGTCTTTTAAGGCCTTCTCGTCACTGGTATTATTATCTTTCGCCAGCCGCGCGGCCCGGGCTTCTTGAGAAGTCTCTAAGTAAAATCCGGCAATGGTCCCGAAGATATTACCACGCTCGCGGCCGGTGAGTACTACCGGCTTCTCACTGGAAAGCCGGGCAATGACTTCAAAAGACTTTTGCCTGACCAGGGCTCTTAATTTATCACTTATTTTAGCGGTGAACTCGCTGACCTTTTCGCCGGAGACCATTTCGATATCCTGGGTGATATTTCTGGTGAGATTTCCTTCTTTTAAGGAGATATTGCCTTCTACAAAGTTGATAATCTCGTCTTCCGGACGAGTATCTAATCTCTTCAGAATAATAATGCGGTGAATGATCCCAAAATCAAAGACATATCCACCCAGCCGCCTCGCTACTGCCTTGGCAGTAGTAGTCTTTCCGGATTTTGCCGGGCCGCCGATCATGATTAAAGGATTCTTGGGACGTAAACCATTCTGCCAAACACTATTAACCACCTTATCCCATTCTGCGCTATTGTTTTTCTCTAATTTATCGATTTCTTCTAAGAACCGGGCGACATTGAGTAAAGACGCTAAATCCACTGGCCGCCCTCCCAGGGCCTTTTCGATTATGGCTAATCCGGCCAAAATCGCCCTTAAGCGCAGCATCTGCGGAAAGGCCCTTAATCCTTTAACGCTTAAGCCAATGCCGAAGCTTGCCCGTTGATAGGCGATGAGATATTTCTTAATCCTCTCCAGATCAAATCCCTGGGCCTTTTCTCCGGTAATATCAACTAACATTCTATTGGCCACGTCAAAGATACATAAATCTCTACGGGATTTATCCCAACCATCCACGGCCACAATCTGCGTTCCCTTAAAGAGCACATTCTCCGGTAATAAATCCGAGTGAATTATACTGGGGCGCTGTTCAAGATTGCCGGTCTCCTTTAAGAAAGCGGCTAACTTCTTCAGATGCGCAAGAATAATCTCGTAAGCCTCCATTTCCTTACGGCTGGTTCTATCCTTGCGGCTGGGTTTATCCTCGCGCAGGCGCTTGGTCTTTAGCTGCCCGACTTTTTTCTCTAACTCCGCGGCATTAAATTTTACCTCCGCCTCACTATCATTTATGCTGGCGTCTGTTTTTTCTAATGCGTGGTGCGCTTTTGCCTGATATGCGGCAATGGCTTTTAAACGCTCGTCATCAAGCTCTTTTAAGTCTAATCTCTCTGCTTCTACCCACTTATATACGGCGTAGTAATTTCCGTCGATTTCTAAGCCCGGCGCATCCGCCAGGGTCTTCAGCATCTTCATCGCCGGAACTTTCCGTCGCGCTAACCGGGCATTGACCGCCGCGAGCATGCTCACGTCTTCTGGCTCATGACAATTGTTTTCCTGGCGGATGATGAACTTTCCTTTTTGGGTCTCGATGACTAATGAAACGGTCTTGACTTCTTTGAAAACCGAGCGGCTCTTTATCTTGTCTAAGCCGTATTCCTGAACAACTAGCTCGGCAACCCCTGCCTCCTGGGTTAAAATACCGCGGTGCTTCAAAATTAAAACCGGCGTATAATCCCGGCCGTGCTTTTCATCGATGGGGCCTTCGTGTCTCCAGGGTTCTTCGCGGCCAATACCCATCTTGAGGTGGGCGCGGCCGTGATAATCGGTGCCCGGGGTTACCACCAGCGGAGCTAAACCCTGCCTTTGGCGGTTCAACCTCTCCACCATATGCAGATAGCGGGTTAGGATATCCGGGTGGTATTTATAAAGCTCCAGGCCGTCAAAATACCGCGCATATTTATTCAAAAGTTTATAAACATTCTCGTAGATTAATTCATGAATCTTCTCTGTTTCTTTCTTCTCTAAGAGCTTCTTCAGCCGCGCCTCGACCTCTTTTTGCTTATTGGCCGCCGGAATCTTGCCGGCCTTGATATCTTTCTCTACCTCTTTTTCAGCTTCCTTCTTTATCTCGTCCTTTTTCTCTTCTAACTCCGGCTTGACCTTCTTGGCCTTACGCTGATCCATATATCTTCCTTCTACGGCATGGGCTAAGACCATCGCCCCGCTAAACTTGCGCACTATATCATCACCAATCTCTTCCAGCGTGAAAGCGTAATGCAGCAGCTTAGCCCACTTATTCTGGGTCAGGTAATCTCTGACTCTCTTATCAAAGGCAGTTCGGGTTTTCTCTAAATCCTTGTTAAACCAATTCTTAAAAGCCGCGATGTCTTTGCGCTGCGGGATATTTTCGTCTATGGCAAAGTATACCAGAACATGCGCCTCGGCAATGTGTAAATCTCTAACCTTAACACTTATCTCTATGCCCGGAATAACCTCAAATTCTGTTCCCGGTTCTTCCTGCCGGATAACCTCCCAGGCATTGACTGCTTCCAACATCGCGGCAAAGGTATTATGGTCGGTAACACTGACTACCCTTAAACCCTTATCCCAGGCCTCAAAAATAACGCCGCTCACTGCCTTGGCCGCGTCAGAAAATGTGCTGTGACACTGCAGGTCAATCCAGCCCAAGAGACTGTTGTCCTTTTCATAAAGCCCGTCTTTCTGCGCCTGGATTAAATCCTTCAGCGCCTCTAATCTATCATTTTCGCTGACCAGATACTCGTCTGCGACATCCACCGCAATTCTGGCGGCAACCAACTCTTCCAAGTTATCTGAATTTCCCTGGCGCAGGCGCCGGATACCATTAAAGGCCCCTTCTTCAATCTTGGTCTTGCTGATTTCTACCCAGCGCTCCCGTAACTTCTGTTGCGCGACTGCCGGCTTGCCCTTGCGGGGAATAGCAATTAATTTGTCAATGACTTTGTCCCAGGAAATCACTGCTGCTTCCAGGTCATTCTGGTCTTCGGTTTTACCTTGGATATTTTCTTTCAGCACTTCCAGAATCTCTTTGGTGGCTAAAGTCCCGTTTAAGCCCTGATCACCCTGGATGACGTGCGCGGCCAAAGAAGCGTCTTCCTCGCCGACATTAAATGCCAGGGCCTCTGGCAAGAGTTCTAACATTGCTCTGTCCGGACCAAATCGATGGGCCTGGTCAGCGATAATCATCAGGCTGTCTTTAGATATGGTGGGATAGTTTCGCAAGAACCAGCCCAAGGCCTCGGCTTTGGCAAATAAGAAGACATTGATGTATTTATCATCCTGCAGGGTGACGATGGGCTTAATAGATAATTTTTCAAATCTATTGCCTAACTCTTTCTCAAGATTTTCTGCTAGATTGCCCTTTTGTTCTTGTGTTAAGTTTTTATCTTTTAGTTGAATCTTTACCTTATAATCTATTTCTACTTCCTCGTGGTAATTTTTTATCTCATAAGAGACTCTGTCTTCGTCGAATATAGCTTTAACTGCCTCTTCGATTAACTCCCGGGTTGTCTGGTCAATCGATTTTCTAGGGTATTCTTCTTTTTCTCTGCCTTTTTGGTCAAAGGTAAAGCCGCGGGTGCCGCCGTTTGAAAAGATATGCAGTCTATGTTTTAAGTGGACCGGGAAGGCATCTAAGAAACGCTTTTCTAATTTGTCGTATCTTTCTTCGGTAATCAACGCAATTTCGATTCCCGCCTCTAACAGATAAATGAGTAATTTAGTAGTATCCGGATAAAACTCACTTAAACTGTCTCCGGAAGGCACCAGGGTTTCGTCTAAATCCAGGACCAGAACTTTAATCTTGCGCTTAGCTAAATATTCTTTAATCTTTGTATAAGGAGTCTTTTCCTGAAGCTCCTCAATATCCCGGTCTCTAAGATGCAGGTATTTCTGCCTGGCTAATTCCGCGCCCACACTGCTTAAACGAATAGCCGCGCCTTCCCGATAAATCAGCGGCTGCTGGAAGATTTTTCTGGCTTCTTCATCGTCAAAATAGCAAACGTGGTGCTTCTGATATTTCCCGTCTCCCAGAACGCCGGCCATTTTCTTAATCGCCTCCGGGATTAACTCGTCTTCTAAGTCTGCCTGCACAAAGATGATGTTAGGTTGGATTTGGCGCAACCGGCCCAGATACGGCTTTAAGGGGTTGCTGCGGTTACAAAGGTCTTGTTTCTCCGGCACATCCTGCGGCTCCTTGTCTTTCCTGATCTTTAAGTGCTTCCATCCGGGATACCAGAAGAAGGTGGCATAACCCAATTTTTTATCTTTGCTCTTTTCTTTAATTGTGCTGGTGATAAACTTCACCTTCTCTTTCAGGCGCTTGAAGTCATCGCTCCTGGTGAGCACCTCGGCGTGTTTTTTATCCACCCCAAAGGCTGCCGCTACCGCCTGTAATTCTTTTTCGCAGGACTTCAGGTCAGCCAGATTGATATCCTTGTTAGAGATAATCTCTAAAGCCAGGAAGTAGTTTCTATAGGCCTGGTAGGCATCCGGATAATGCACCGAGGTCCTTTTCTCCTGGACAATGGAATCAGACCCATCGAACCAGATGATCTGCGGCTTATTACGTAAAATAAACTCCAATTCTTCAGAATTAAATTGGCCGGAATAAAGGACATAGGGATCCCGGTGGTTGTCAAAAGAACCGCAACGGCAAAAGACTACCTTCTCTATACCCCTGGCCCGTAGCTCTTCTTCGATGGGCTTTAAGACAATCTCACCGGTTGATATATTCCCCACCACCATGATTGGCCGCTCTGGCTGGGTCTTTCTTATTCTATAAATAAAATTAGCGAGCAAGTCGGCAACATAGGCCAGAAAGTGGAGCTCGGCATCCTGCTTGGCCTGTTTTTTTCTATCGCCAAGAATAGCGCTGCTGGCTGCCGGCACATAACGGCCGATTTGCGCCTTGCGGCAGCTCTCTTCGGTTAATTGCCGGCCGTCAATCAAGCCGGTTTGCCTGGCCTGTTCTTGCACGCTCTCTAAATCTTCGCTGACTTCCTCTTTCTGTTGCAGCTTGACTTCCGCATCCTCAATCTTCTTTTGTAGCTCCTCTCTGGCCTGCTTAGTCTCTTTGAGAATATCAAACTCCGCGGCCTTCTCATCCAATGCCTCTTTCCTTTTCTTGGTCCAGGAAAGATTCTCCTTGGTCATTTCCTTATCTAAATTTACAGCCATAGTGGCAGACCCGGCATTAATTTCGTCGATTTCCTTGATGTGCGGATGCTGGCGTCCGGCGCCGTAATAGTAATAATAGCCGCCGAAATGCTTGACGGTTTTGGCAGCCGGCATCGACCCTTTGGACGTATGCACGTATTTGGCTGCCTCTACCATATCCTGCCAGAACAGGGTGGTGAAAGCAGCTTCCTTGGCTTTCTCTCTAATCACGCTCAGGCACTTGGCTAAGTAGGCGTCAATATCTGCCTCGGCATCCGGATGCTCGCAAGAAATAATTTTAATTTCTGGAGTCTGTCTGACCTGCAGCGAAAACCAGTGGGCAAAATCATGAATTCTCTTCTCGGCGGCCTGGCGCTTATCCGCATCCACTATGCCGCCTAAGTTATTGGATAAATTCTGCATTGCGGCAATAATTTTTCCGCGCACGGCTAAGAGCTCTTTTTTCTTCACTTCGGTAATACGGTAAGTTTTAGCAAATTCCAGTAAGCTCTTGGCTAATACTGCCGCGCGCTTGGCTTTAGTCTTTTCCTTCTCGGCTTTCTTGAAGGCCGCGGCAAAAAGGTCTTCCCAGCAGGCCTGGGCAACCGCGGCCATGAAGAGGTCTCCAGCTTCCGCTTTCTCGGTTACGGTAATCTCAATATGCTCGGCCTTTCCTCTGGGGTCAACCCTGGCAAAGCCACCCATTAGCTTCTGCCAGGCAAAGATTAATTGTGGATAAATCTCTTCGGAGGCATCCAGGATGCCTTCTTCTTTTTTCTTATCCCACTGCTTTTTTATTCTCTCTAAGAAGTAGCGCAGATAATCCCGGTGCGCCTGCCTGCGGGAGCGCGCGGCATCTTTGAGCATCACCACTTTGGGCTTCTCGCCAAAGATAAAAGAGAGTAAGAAAGCCAAGTTAAGCCTGCCGGCTGGACTGTCCAGAGAAATGGCCACATCCAGAATATCAGCGAGCTTCTTCTTATCTACCTTCTTATCTCCCTTCTCATCCGTAAGAATCTCTGCGGGAATATCTTTGAGCTTCTTCTCATCTTCTAACTTCTTGTATTTAGCATAAACGCGCTCTAAATATTGAGACTTCCAGGCCTTTATTTCATCCAAACCGATATAGATAATCTCAAATTTCTGCTTGCTAAACTCCGTAGCAATCTCTTTATTCTCCTTGATTGACTGCGGGTTCTGGCTTCTATCCACGATGGCGATACGCACTTCTTTGTGGCCAAAGCGCCGCTGATTTCTGGTTCGGTATTTCAGCTCTTTTCTTAAGGCATAGGGATCATCGCAAGTAGGTAAAATTACGCCGCTGAGCGCGATGTTTTCTAATGGCTGGACTCTTTGGCCTAATTCCACAATCTCTTCTGTTACTTGTTTTAGAGTATCTTTCACCACTACCGGCCCGGTAGCGGCATTTCTTGCTCTCGCAGGCTTCCATTGCCCAAGAAGAAGAGCCCTTAAAGTGGATAGGGAAAGCTCCTCATCAATAGTTTGGGTTAATGGCTGGGCATCTAATTCAGCCAGAATCTCTTTGGTGATCTGTTGAATATCTATACCTTCTCCTCTTAGTCTGATTATTATTTTACGGACCATTCTTTTGGTCTGGAACAATTCTTTTAGTTTGAGCGGCCGCCCATACTTTTGCTGCAACTCTAAGTTGAACATCTCCAAGACGATTTTTGGTAATCTCTTCTTATTAAAATCATCAATCCCGGCTAACTCACGCGCTAATTTCTCCTGGAAATTCTTATCTTTCAGCAGCTCTTTGACTCTGGCTTGGATTAATAGCTGGGCATGTAATTCAGCCAGAATCTCTTTAGTGATCTGGTTAATGTCTATATATTCTCCTCTTAGTTTTTTCTCAATCTTGCGGGTCATCCTATTAATCTCCAGAAGCTCTTCTGCTTTCAGCGGCCGCTCATACCTCTTTCTAATTTCTGCGTTGAGCATCTCCTGAACAGTGAGGCGTAATTTATGCTCGTTAAACTCTTCAATCCTGGCTAACTTACGCGCTAATTTCTCCTGGAACTTCTTATCCTTCAGCAGCTCTTTGACTCTTTCCGGCATGATTTTGACTCCGCCCTGTTTTAAGGCCAGGGCTACCGCCGCAAGTAGGTTCTTCCCAAGCACCTGCATCACTGCCGCGGCAATATCTTCTCTGGCCAGGAACGGCTTCTTGAATAATTTACGCGTGATTGCCGCTACTACGGGTTTGGCTTTCTGCGCATTTCTTTCCTGCAGGACTTCGGAAACTGCCTGCGCTACTATTGCGATAATCGGTCGGGCCTCGGTAACCAAACGTTTTTCTATCTTCTTGGAGATTTCTTCCTTTACGGTATCTACCACTGCCTCCTTAAGCACACTGGAAACTGTTTTTTGAATCCACGTTGCATCTATATTCTGGCCTGTGTTTAATTTTTTGACCATTCTTCTGACCAAAGCCGCGTCTTTTTCTCCCAGGACCTCTTTGATGGCGGCATTGACTGCCCAGACACTCTTCTTATCGGCGAGTTTCTGCGGGAGGACCGATTCTAATCTCTGCCCTATCTGCGCGGCTAATCTGGCGCTGATTGCCGCCAGCCCTTTTCCTTCTAAGGCCTGGCCAACTACTCTGGCAATTACCTCTTTGTCAAAAGTCTTATTGGCAATTAATTCCTGGACAATCTCTTTGGCAGTCTCACCCACCGCATGCGCATCCGGGAACACCCTGCTTTCGGTCAGCACTGCCGCCACGCTTTGCTCTAAATGAGAAACCTTGCCTTGTCCGGCATTCCGCTGCAAAGTAGCGGCAATATGATTGGCCCGGCCAATCACGTTGTCATATTCCGTCAAGGCCTCCATTAAGGAAATTTCTCTTTCTTCCGCAATTTCTTCTATTGCCTTGCTGGCTTGTTTAACCTTATTTTTAATCTTTTTATCTTTATACTGCTCTACTATCGCGATGTATCTGCGGATCCCCTGGTAAGCCTCGGGCAGCGGCATAAATACCGCGATGACCTTCATCTTTTCCATCAGTTTCTTAAAGGTCTTCTGTTCTGCGTCTAAGCCGGCCACAGCCGCTAAGGCCTGGGTTACGGCCTGGCGCGCTGCCGCAGTGTCCTGCCCCATCAGTAAAAACAAAGCCACGCCTAAGGCAGTAATCTGTCCTTCCTCCGGAAGCAGTCGCAGCCGCTCATCCTGCTTTAAGGCCTCAAAAGGCGTGGCCACATAGGGATTCTCACCCGCTAATCTTTCGGCTAACTGCCGGATTTCTGCCAGCACGCCGCGGATTTCTCCTTCTTCGGCTTTAAAGACCCAGCCTTCCGGAATAACGCTATCCTGAATGCGCAGATTTTCTAAGACCGGCATTCTTTCGCGCGCGGAGAATGTGCCTGCGCCGACGCCGATATAGGAATTAATAATCTCGCAGGCAATCGCCGCGGATAAAGTATTTAATCTGCCGTATCCAGGATGACCGCGATAGAAGATTCTGCCTTTTTTATCCTTAACCAGGCAATTACCAAAAACAGAATTCCATACTTCCGTGGATTTCAATCCCCAGCCATCTCCCACATAGCTGATACCATACACCTGGCTATTATCCAGCACAGTGCCGCCGCCAATCCTGGCCAAGACGCTCAGCAGAACTCTCCCGATTAAGAAAATCTGGTCAATGTGAATCTCCGGGCCTTTCTTGCCTTTTACTTCCTTGGTAAACAGACTGATGATATTTTCCACTTTGCCGAACAGAGATAACTGCAGGTGATTTTTATCATGGAAGACCCCGCCTTTTCCGCCCACACTATCGGCATCAGTCAATTCCTCGAAACGGGAGGAATCAACATCTTCGAGTATCTCGGTATTCTCGCAGAAACCATCTTGCGCTAAGCTATGTAGAATGCCGCGCATCTCCTTAGAGGTCTCAGCTGCTTCCGGTGCCGGGAATTCTTTTGCTGCAAAGAATGCTCTTTTTTCCGCCTGGTGAATTTTGACACAGTCTTTGGGCGCGACATTACCGCGGATGATTTCTCCGTTGATAATCACCACACCCTCGTAGGCCTGATTATCCGGCAATGCAGCAAGATGAGAATTCACTACATACGAATCGCCGCTAATCTTTACTTCGTCATCCAGGACAGAAGCAATCAAGGCCGTATCTGCTATGCGGCAGTTATCGCCGATTAAACAATCGGCATCAATGTGGAAACGCCCCATTAAGGTAACGCCGCTGCCAAACACCCGCTGAAAAGTACGCACCATCAGGCCCCTGCCGCAGGAATCTAAGCTTGACTCAGGATGCTTGTCTTCTTGTTCTTGTCCATTTACTAATTTGACTGTTCTTACCCCCAGTGCTCTTAAGATTCTGTAGTGAGAAGCGCGTAAGACACTCAAGAGATCGACCGCCCGCTCTGCATCCTTAATACTGGTGGGCACGATTGCCTGCGGGCCTAAATCCACCCAACCCACCGGATATACGCCTTTGCTACCCCTTCTCTCCCATTCTTCGTAAAGCATCTGAGAAACTGCCCAAGGCACAGATTTCTTACCGCCGGTTTTCTGGTCAATCATCAACATGTCTTCGCGGAAGAGCCCTTCGATATAATAAGGCCAGAGATTAGTCCTGAATACCGCTACCGTAGCGTTAATATGCCCAAAACCTCTTTTTCTGGCCTTGGCCTGCAAGATCTCTCTGTCTTTTTCATTAATCCCTTCCCAGTCAGTAATCCGGGTCAATCTTCCTTCGTTATCAAAGAAGAAATTCCCCTTCTTGGCGACGCCTGCGGGGCCGGTGCTGTGTTTACTGCCGGCAGTAAAAGGAAAATCTCCCCTGATTGCCTCCATCCAGGTAATAAACAGAGAGTTGACTTTATCATCTAAGGCTAACTGGGCCAGCTCTCCAAAGAGCAGGTTGGTATAGCGGCTCTCCTTGACCGCGTTCTTCTGCTCTAAGGCAATAAAGGCCCTTCTGAAACTCTTGGATTGGCCTTCAATATTGTATTTGGGATCGGAAGAATCATTGAAGCTGCTTAAGTTGGAATTGGCGATAATGACCTCATCAATATCCTTGCCGAGCACGCGCTTTACTTTTTCTGGGTCGAGGTATTCAGCCGGAACAACCAGGTCTGGGGCGACTTTTTCTCCGGCCCTTAATTTCTCCAATCCTTTCTTATTCAAAAGATGATAGATGGTGCCGCCATCAGTCAGCACTAACGGCTTGGTGGCGCGGCAGAAATTATTTACCGTCAGGGCCATGGCCACTGAACTTTCTCCGGCTATTTCTGCATCACGATGCTTGGTCCACAACGGGCCCGGAGTATAGCGCGAACCTAAGCCGTTAAACATCACCATCGGCCGCAAACCGAATAAGCGGTTAAAGACCGGCTGGAAGTTTTCTGAAGTAGCTACATCCTTCCAGATAGCATGATTTATTTGTTGCCCCGGCGTATGCCAGTATTCATTTATCTTCAGCGCTAACTGCCAGAGCGTATTTATAGCTCTTTCAATTGCCGGCTTTCTCTGTTCCTGCGCTTCCTTGAGAATATTTACGGCCTTGATTAATTCTTTCTTTGCATCATCCAATTCTTTTTCAGCCTTCTTTTTTGCTTTCTCATCATTACCTTGTTTAACTATACGGAAGGCTGCTTCTGCTTTTTCTAAATCATCCTTTGCTTTTGCCAAAGCTTCCACGCAGGAAGCCACCGCGCCGTCAATGCGCTGGAAGCTCACCAAATCATAACCATAATCACCCAACAGTAAAAATTCATTTTCAATCTTATGCCGGAAAGTATCTGCGTCCTGCCCCCAGAAAACTCTCCTGAAATTCTCTTCTGTGGCAACATCATAACCCAAGCCTCTTAAGGCATTGCGCAGTTGCGCATCCTGCCAGGCCTGGCTTAATTTTTCTTCCCTGGAATTGTTAAGTCCTGCCTCAGTCGGGCCAAAATATTTGAAGAATTGGCTAAAGCGTCTATTGAATACATCGCGCTCATGCTCGTTATTAAGATTTATGTCTTTCCAGTCCTTAACCTCTCTCTCAATTGATTTTATTATTGTTGACTTATTATCTTTCCAGTATTTGGCAATTTCTGTTAATCCTTTTAATTCGTCAGCCGTCAGATAAGAAGACACTGCTTCCCTACTCTCTTTTTGGTCTATCTGGTCGCTCTTTTTCGTTGACGGAGTTGGCGACTTATTCCGCCCAGCCAACCACTTCCTGATACCCAAATAAGTAATAATAACAGCCACTAAGGTAATAATAATCGCGGCAATAATCAGGCCTGCCACAGCAAAATACTTACCCGTTGCGAGAACAGAACCTGAGGCCATAGAAATCAATCCACAGGCAAAAGGGTTGAAGGAATAAGACGTAATAGATCTGCCGCTACTCTTGGGATAATCTTGTAAGCTATTATCCTTTTCTTTAAACAGAAGCCGTCTAAGGCCTTTTTCTCCGGCATAAACAAAAGTGTGCGAGGTGCAAGTGCCTTGTTTAGCCCACAGCCAGATAACTATATCGTTTTCTCGGCTCAGTTGCTCTACCATATAGAAGCCTTTTTCACGGTGTTGTAATTCAGGTGTTTTTGCCTGGGTCCTCTCCCGGGGCACTGCCTTAAACTTAACTCCCGAAGATTCCAGGTGGCGCCTGATAGCACCGGAGCCAAGGCTGTCAATACCTTGCGTGATCCCTATGGCCTTCAGATAGTCTTCTACCTGAGATGGGCTAAGCTTACCTCTTTCAATATAGTTCTTAAGCCATTGTTCACTGGCGAGTCGCCACTCATTCTCTACGCCTACAATAGTAAGTTTAGAGCCTTGACCCAGTCCTAACATCTGGGCGACTACTGCCCTATCTGTGCTCTGCGGGTCTTCTCCCACTATTATCTCTGTAATGTTTTCGCGGTTGGAGGCGTATGCCGCTACCTTCCTGGCGAACTCATTACCCAGCGAGCCAAGTTCCACTCTGCTGCCGCCATAAACTATTCTGGCTTTGCCTCCAATAGAATCTAAATACCCGCTGAGCCTGGCGTCCATTTCAGCGGTTAATTGTTGACATGACGGCGCTTTTACAACTCTAGTATTAGAATCTTTTGAATTATTATAACTTACCAATATAGAGGGCTTACCGTCTTTTAAAGATTGATAATAATTCCACAGCGTTGACGCGGTTTGTCCATTGTGAAAAGCAATAGTAATATCCGCTAAATTATCAACTATCCATTTATCCCTAAGGGAATAACGTGGGCTTGGTTTTAAGCCTGGCCCTGTCGATGAAGTTTGTATTTTTAAATTATATATGACCAGAGGGCCGATATATGTTAATTTAACCACCCTCTCCACCTGCCCTTTTATGGTTTGCGTCCATTTTGGATGATCTTTAAGCTCTACGGAGCGGTGGACGAAACGCTCAGAAATATCTTCTTTTGCCGCGGGATTTGATACTGGCCCAGCTAAAGCAGCGGGATATTGAATTCGGTGATACGGCGCTTTTTCATATGGCGAAACCATAATCAAACGCGGTTTTGCCATATTTCTACCGGAGATAAATTGCAGATACCGCCTGTACATCCAAACTTCCGCCTGCTCAGCGCGATATCCATTATGAGTAAATTCGGATGGATCGTTTTGGTCTGCTTTTACATTATTGTAATGCTCTTCTTTTTCTAACCGCGGATCGCCAAAAACGACTATGACATTCTCGTGTCTTAATAGAAGATCAAAAATCTTTAAGCGGTTTTCGTCTAACTGCCCTTGAACAACTCTGTGTTCTTGGCTACTCTGATAAAGTTCTCTATCAATTCCGGAATTAGTAAGGAAGACGTAAACCGGCCTTTCCGGACTTATTTTGGTCTTTAATTCTGCAGGGAATACCCCTGTCTCTAAGATTTGTTTAAGCTCTGCGTGCAGCCTGCTAATAGATGTAGATTCACCCCTACCTGTTAATTCGTCCTGCCGAGACGCAACACCCCCCTCATCTACCAAAAAGCTATTATCCTTTTCCCTAAACAGAAGCCGTCTAAGGCCTTTTTCTCCGGCATAAACAAAAGTGTGCGAGGTGCAAGTGCCTTGTTTAGCCCACAGCCAGATAACTATATCGTTTTCTCGGCTCAGTTGCTCTACCATATAGAAGCCTTTTTCACGGTGTTGTAATTCAGGTGTTTTTGCCTGGGTCCTCTCCCGGGGCACTGCCTTAAACTTAACTCCCGAAGATTCCAGGTGGCGCCTGATAGCACCGGAGCCAAGGCTGTCAATACCTTGCGTGATCCCTATGGCCTTCAGATAGTCTTCTACCTGAGATGGGCTAAGCTTACCTCTTTCAATATAGTTCTTAAGCCATTGTTCACTGGCGAGTCGCCACTCATTCTCTACGCCTACAATAGTAAGTTTAGAGCCTTGACCCAGTCCTAACATCTGGGCGACTACTGCCCTATCTGTGCTCTGCGGGTCTTCTCCCACTATTATCTCTGTAATGTTTTCGCGGTTGGAGGCGTATGCCGCTATCTTCCTAGCGAACTCATTACCCAGCGAGCCAAGTTCCACTCTGCTGCCACCATAAACTATTCTGGCTTTGCCTCCAATAGAATCTAAATACCCGCTGAGTCTGGCGTCCATTTCAGCGGTTAATTGTTGATATGACGGCACTTTCTTTGATACTCCTTTTTGTGCGCTTGCTTGGTTACTTTCTTCTATAGTACTCGGCGGCTTATTCCGCCCGGCCAGCCATCTCCTGATAGCCCAGATACCGAGAATCCCGATACCCAGTAAAACGATTCCCGAGGCATAAGGATGGATTCGGATAATATTAACCAGCGTTTTCCAATCTATAAAAAGCAGTAGAAATGGATTAAAACAACTGAGTTTCTCGTGAGGCTTGGCTAAAATAGCCTCTAAGGGCAGGACAACGATATGCACACTCCTACCGCTTCTACGGCTTTCTTCTTCTGCCAACCTTCTGTAGAACGGAATTCTCATAGTGTCTTGTGCCGAAATATAATGGTCGCCTACCACCGCAAGGTCTATATCGCTACTATACCCCTCATCAAAATGACCACCTTTATGGTGCCTGATACCATCAGCAGCACTGCCCTGAAGATAAACATCATGTACGCCGACAGCTCTCGCCCCCTCTCCTAACTCTTCTCGGCCTGCTTTATCAAGACCAGGGGTTGTTCCCTCAAGATATTCTCCTCCTTCAAAAACTTCTATTAATTCCTCCATTGCTCTTCTATCTGCTTGTTTTCTTCTTCCCTCCTCTGCTTTTCTTATTGCTTTTTCCTCTTGTCTCAGCACTTTCTCAAGCACGCTTTTAGCCTTAGCTACTATATCTATCTCAGTTGGAACATTTTCTATAAGAGCAATGGCAGCGGCTTTGCGGACAGAGCTATAACTATCCTCTAATGCCTTTATCAAGAAGGGAACGGCTTCTAGGCCGATTTGGCCAAGGGACTGAGCTGCGTATTGGCGTATATTGCTTTTTCCATACCTTAAATCAACGATATATCTTTTAATTTTAAGCTCGGGAGTTAGGGCGCCGAGTTTCTCTAGGGTGCCAAAGGCGGACTGACGGATTTTAGTATCTTTACTCTCTAATTCAAAAACGTATCTTTTAACTTTAAGCTCGGAAGTTAAGGCGCCAAGTTTCTCTAGGGCGCAAAAGGCGGCTTGGCGGACACCGCTATCCTCATCCTCTAATGCCTTAATTAGGGTGGGAACGGCTTCTTTAGCTGCTGGGCCGATTTGGCCGAGGGATTGAGCTGCGGCTGCGAAGAGAGCGCTATCGCTCTTACCTAATGCCGCTATCAGGGCAGGAACGGCTTCTTTAGCTTCTGGGCCGATGTCGACGAGGGCGTAGGCGGCGGCTTGGCGGACATGGCTGTTTTTATCCTCTAATGCCTTGATTAGAGCGGGGATTATCTGTTGATGAAGTAGAGTTTCGTCTTTTGTAGTCGAGCCGATTTGGCCAAGGGACTGAGCAGCGGCTTGGCGGAAAAAGCTATCTCTATCCTCTAACTCAATAATATATCTTTTAACTTTAAGCTCAGGAGTTAGGGCATCGAGTTTTTCCAGGGCGCTAAAGGCGGCTTGGCGGATATGGCTGTTTTTATCCTTTAATGCATTTATCAAGGCTGTGACGGCTGGTTCACCAATATTAACAAGGGTTTTTTCGACGGTCTCAAGGATAAACCAGTCACTCTTTAATGCCGTTATCAGGGCAGGAATTGCTTCTTTGGCTGCTGGGCCGATTTGGCCGAGGGATTGGGCAGCGGCTTGGCGGACATATTTATCTTTATCCTCTAATGCCTTGATTAGAGCGGGGATTATCTGTTGATGAAGTAGAGTTTCGTCTTTTGTAGTCGAACTGATTTGGCCGAGGGATTGGGCTGCGGCTTGGCGGACATGGCTGTTTTTATCCTCTAATAATGCCTTGATTAGAGCAGGGGTTATCTGTTGACTAAGGAGGTCGTTATCTTGGGTAGTTGAACTAATTTGGCCGAGGGATTGGGCAGCGGCTTGGCGGACATATTTATCTTTATCCTCTAATAATTCTGTCAAGGCGGGGGCTGCTTCTTGGGCTACCGGACCGATTTGGACAAGGGCTTGGATAGCGGATTGGCGGATACCGCTATCGCCGTATCTTAAATCAGCGATGTATCTTTTAACTTTAAGCTCAGGAGTTAGGGCGCCGAGTTTCTCCAGGGAGCAAAAGGCGACTTGCCGGAAAAAGCTATCCCTGTCCTCTAAATCAACAACATATTTTTTAACTTTAAGCTCAGGAGTTAGGGCGCCGAGTTTCTCTAAGGCGTAAAAAGCGGCTTGGCGGACAGCGCTGTTTTCATCATCTAATGCCTCCTTTAATTTCCACACACGAATTACTACGCATAACCGCCAAGCAGCGAAAGAAACAGCAATAGCAACAATTACGACTATCAAAACGGTAATAACTGAATCCACTTTAATGGACCCAACTAATGAATCTAAAATACCGGTAGGCATTGTTAATAAGAACGGTGCGCCAAAAGAATGCGCTGTAGTTACAGAACCGTCATCTTTCTGCGAAGAACGATTATCCGTCTGAGAAATGGGTTTGCTGAGTTTCTCCAGGGCTTCAGCTGCGGCTTGGCGGACAGCGCTGTTTTCATCTTCCAATCTTTCTCTCAAGGCATGGACCGCTTCTTTAGCTGCCGGGCCGATTTGGCCAAGGGCAATGACGGCAGCTTGGCGGACATCGCTATTTTTATACTCTAATGCCTTAGTCAGGGCTGGAACGGCTGGCTTACCGATCCTGGCTAATGCTTCCATCGCGGTTTGGCGGACGCTGCTATTCTTATCCTCTAATGCCTTGATTAGGGCAAGAACTGCCTCTTTAGCTGCCGGACCTATTTGGCCGAGGGCAATGACGGCAGCGAGACGGAAATAGGCCTCTTCGTCCTCTAATGCCTTGATTAGAGCAGGGATTATCTGTTGATGAAGCAGAGTTTCGTCTTGTGTAGTCGAGCCGATTTGGCCGAGGGCTTGAGCAGCGGCTCGGCGGATAAAATCATCTTTATCATTTAAATCGGTAATGTATCTTTTAACTTTAAGCTCGGTGGTTAAGGCACCGAGTTTCTCCAGGGCTGCAAAGGCGGCTTTGCGGACAGCGCTGTTTTCATCTTCTATTTCCTTGATTAGGGCTGGAACGGCTTCTTGGGCAGCCGGGCCGATTAGGCCAAGGGTAGATATAACATATGCGCGGGCATCTTTATCTTCATTCCCTAAGGCTTCGATTAAAGCCGGTACGGCTGCTTGGCCAATCTTGACTAAAGCTTCTTGCGCGGATTTACCGCCCCTTCCATGTTCATACCGTAATAGCATTTCTTTTATCAAAAGCGGGACCGCTTCTTTAGCCGCTGGGCCGATTTGGCCGAGGGCAATGACAGCAGCGAGACGAAAATAGGAATCTTCATCTTCTAATGCCTTGATTAAAGCAGGGATTATCTGTTGATGAAGCAGAGTTTCGTCTTTTGTAGTCGAGCCGATTTGACCAAGGGCTTTGGTAGCGGCTCGGAGGATAAAATCATCTTTATCCTTTAAATCAGCAACGTATCTTTTAACTTTAAGTTCGGTGGTTAAGGCACCGATTTTTTCCAAGGCTGCAAAGGCGGCTTGACGGACGCCGCTATTTTCATCCTCTAATGCCTTGACTAAAGCAGGAACTGCCTCTCTGGCTTCCGGGCCGATTTCACTGAGGGTAGATATAACATATGCACGCGCATCTTTATCTTCATCCTTTAATGCTTCGATTAAAGCCGGGACTGCTGCTTGGCCAATCTTGATTAAAGCTTCCTGCGCGGATTTACCGCCCTTCCAATGTTTTTTATGCCGCAATAACATATCTCTTATCAAAAGCGGGACTGCTTCTTTCGCTGCCGGGCCGATTTGGCCGAGGGCAATGACAGCAGCTAGGCGGAAATAGCTATCTTCGTCCTCTAAATCAGCGATGTATTTTTTAACTTTAAGCTCAGGGGTTAGGGCGTTGAGTTTTTCCAGGGCCGCAAAGGCGGATTCACGGACAGCGCTGTTTTCATCCCCTAAATCAGCAATGTATCTTTCAACTTTAAGCTCAGGGGTTAGGGCATTGAGTTTTTCCAGGGCTGCAAAGGCGGATTCACGGACAGCGCTGTTTTCGTCCTCTAATGCCTTGATTAGAGCGGGAATGGCTTCTTGGGCAGCCGGGCCGATTTGGCCGAGGGCAATGACAGCAGCCAGACGGACATAGGTATCTTCATCCTCTAATGCCTTGATTAAAGCAGGGATTATCTGCTGATGAAGCAGAGTTTCGTCTTGTAAAGTTGAACCGATTTGGCCGAGAGCTCTGGCAGCGGCTCGGCGGATAAAGCTATTTTTGTTTTTGTTCTCTAATGCCTCGATTAGAGCAGAAACTATTTGTTGACTAAGGAGATCGTTATCTTGAATAGTTGAGCCGATTTGACTGAGGGCTTGGGCGGCGCATGCACAGACACCGCTATCTCTATCCTTTAATAACTCTGTCAAGGCTGAAACTGCTTCTTTAGCTTCCGGCCCGATTTCGCCGAGAGCAATGGCGGCGGCTTGGCGGACATTGTCATCTTTATCTTCTAAATCGGCAGTGTATTTTCTAACTTTGAGCTCGGTAGTTAGGGCGCCGATCTTCTCCAGGGCTGCAAAGGCGGATTCGCGGACAGCGCTGTTTTCGTCCTCTAATAATTCTCTCGAGGCAGGGACCACTTCTTTAGGCGCTGGGCCGAGTCTACCGAGAACCTGAAGAGCAGCCAAGCGGACATTGTCATCTTTATCCTCTAAATCGGCAGTGTATTTTCTAACTTTAAGCTCAATGGTTAAGGCATTGAGTTTTTCCAGGGCGACAAAAGCCCGGCTGCGGACAGCAGCGTGGTTCTTATCCTCTAAATCAGCAGTATACAGCGCTATCTTTTGCTCACGGCTTATAACCACGGCTTCTTCCGGAGCCTGCTGGGTCAAGCCCATTTTTTCTTTTGCCTGCGCCAGAAGCAGCTCTGCGTTTTCAGCACTAATTTCATTCTCGGCATAACCCAACTGGGCCAAGGTTCTTCTTGCCTCGTCAGTAATGGTAACAGCTTCAATGGTAACTTCCTTTTCCAGTGGCTTTTGTACTGAGCCGGGAACAGAAAGCCGGACCTTGGTGTAACTTGCCTGCTTTTGCGGAGTAAAGATTAGTCTCACCTTTATGGTACTAAGGCCGGCAAATTCTACTTCTGCCTCTTGCCAGACCTGTACATTTCCATTAAAGAACTGGGCTTTTATATTTCTATTTAAGGCAGGGACGTTTATCTCTGGCTGTTTTTCATCCGGAGCTGACAAAGAAAATCTTACCCGGGTATAAACGGCTGCTTCCTGGGGCTCAATAGTCTTTTCCACCACGATTACGCCGGAAGCATCCAGACCTGCTTCTGCTGCCTGCCACTCTTTTGCAGTATCGTTATAAACTTCGGCTTTTACCTGAGTGACTAACTGCGTAATGCTTGCCTTTTGTGATTCCTCGTCAGTGTCTGGGATGGAGAGTCTAATCTTAGCACAGACTACACTAAAGGTCGCTTCAATCAACATGGAGCTAAACCTAAACTCTGCAAATTCTGTTCTCGCTCCTTGCCAGTTCTTGGTATTTTCGTCATAAAGTTCGGCTTTTATCTGGCTGGTGATTTTCTCCGCCGCTTTTCTGTCTTGCCGGTCTATGGCCTCCTGATAATTCGGCACCTCCAGGGTGGCCTCTAAAACCGTTTCTTTGCCGGCTTCTACTTTCTTGACCTTTTCCGGCGATAATCCACTCAGATTAAGATTGAGCAATTCCGGATATTTCTCGCCGTAGGCAGCCAGGATTTCATCCGGGTGCTTATTGCCGACTTTTCTTACCCAGCGGTCAAGCCAGCCGTGTTTTATCTGGTTAAGATTATGCTCATTCTGCGCCTTAGTTCTCTGCGCAATCAGCTGATTCGTCCTTTCTAAGAGTTTCTCTTTTGCCAGCCGCTGGTCAAACTCGTTAGCCGCCACCAGGATGGTACGTTGTCTGTGCGACTTAACCTCTAACCATAAGGCATCCTTGTCTTTAAATGGCTCGCTGCGCTGCCCGGCTAATTTCTGCGTTAACCTGCCGACTTTCAGGTTGCCGTCGCCGATTAAGGCGATTTCTTTCTGCTTTGACCAGGCCCTTACCCTGGGCATGCCTATCCAGCTTAAGGCGGATTTATTATCCTTAGCCCGATTAAGCACCCAAATCTTTATCCTGTCCGTTAAGACTAATCCGGTGAATAATAACCCGGCAGCGATTCCTAAAGCCAACAGCCAGTGCGTGCCGGCTAATGCCTGCAGAGGATTTGCCGGCTCCACGATAGTCCGGGTAATCACGCTGGCGGCTTGTTGCGTAACGGCGTTATTTACAGTCACCAGCCCATAATAAGTAATGGTGCGATGCACTGCTCCGGTCAAGACTAAGAGAGAAAGCGGAATCAGGGTTAATAAGAAAGCGCGCTTAACCACGCAAGTATAAGCTGCCCAGGTCGCCTTGCGCGAGTTATCCAGAATAGTGCGATAATAAAGCGTGGACTGAATGGTGGCGACAATGCCGATTAAAGCCAGCCCCACGCATAATCCCAGGGCCCATACAGGTAAAACAAAGGGCAGAAACTCTGACGGGAAGTATCCAGTAGTAGCAATCAGGCCTTTTAAAAACAGCAGAAATGCCGCAACAGAAGAAGCCACCCCCACGCTGGTAGCGAAGCGCAGCTTCCACCAGGGTTGCGGTTTTCCCGGCAAGATATTCAGGGTGACCAAACCAAAGATAATGGCAATATTCGTTAAGGTGTGCGCGCCTAAGGCAATGGTCAGGCCGAATAAATCCAACCCTTGCGTGAGAATAACCCAGTTAATAAGAAAGATTCCTAAGCCACTAATAATCAGGGGCAGGAGCCGGATGTGCCAATCAGTCTCTAACTCTTTTGGCTCGGTAGTTTCGGATAATTTCTGTTTCCCAAATAAGAGGTTGATCTTATAACGCAAGGTATCAATGTAGGAAAGTTTTGCCGCGGTCTGAAATACAGAAGCAAAACGGCAGCCGGTCAGGAATACACCGTTTAAGCCCTGCATAATCATGATTACGCCATACCAGGGAGCAGCAATGAAAATGAGGAAGGGTATTCTCAGCACCGCGATAAACCAGCCCCAACGTTCTACTTCCCGGCCTAACAGCGGCGAGCAAACAGAATAATAGAAAATCGGGGTCATGGTCATCCAAACCAGGATCGCCGACAGCCCTTCAAAGCAGTTTATATTGAGGGCCACGGCTAAGGGATTCACGAATATAGTCAGCGCGCCTATTGCTAAAGCAATAAAGAAGAAGCCCAGTAGGTACATATTTAATTTCGCCCCAAAACCAATATTGTCGTTGCTAAAGGTATTCTTCCACTTATGCCGGATTAAGTCGATTAAACCCGCTGCCCATTTCGGCAAAGGATTATTGGCAGTCTCTAAGGTATGCTCGCAACCATGGCCGGCGACTGCGCCGCGGAAGTTAGCCACTAAATAACCCAACTCGGTTACCGAAGCGGCCTGGACCTCGTCTTCTGAGGTATCCCGCTCTTCTGATTGCGCCACTAAATAGGCGCGCGAGGTATGGTTATGGCCGCTGCCTACTGCTTTACCCAACAAGCCGGCCAGCCACTGCACCATCACCCAGAAGACATTTTCACCTAAGGCAAAGGACTTTGTGCCGCGGGTAAATTTATGCATAAATACCTCGGTGGCGTAGAAAAGCATGCCTAAGCGCGGCCGTTTCTTAAACAGATAGAAGCCGTGCAACATACGCAAGGCCTCGGAATAGAGTAACTGCGTATCCGCATCATAGGTATTAGTCAAGACTAGGCGAGGATCTAATTTAAAGCCTAAAGCCGCGGCCTCGGCTACAAATTCGTCTATAGCCCGGAAGACATAAGGCGCCATAGTCATAGCCACGCGGCCTTTCCCTACTGAAACGGTTCTCAACAAGGCCATGGGATGAACCTGGTTACTAATCGCAAAGAACATCCACCAGGCCTCCTTAACTTTACCCTTTTCCTTTACCCGTTTTATAAAGAGTGAAGGATTAGCGCGGATCTGGTCCATCATTTCCATAAAGGTATTAAATTTAAATTCCGGAAAGACCGTTTTATATTCGCCGGGGAAGGCAAAGGGAACTTGATAGGGCCGGCCGCCGTGAATAATGTAGCGGTAGAACTTGGAGGCATAATATGCCTCGGCGATTCTATCCAGGCCCAGTTGCATTTCTTTTTCCAGCGCATCAAACTTCCTACCCATAAGGGCGTCTCTGGTCAGTCCAGCGGATAACAAGGCCAGCTGTACTGCCTGGGGTAATTCCGCGGTGCGGCTATCAACAATCATGCGCTGCACCTGATGGATGAAATACCATTTCATCGCCTTTCTGATCTGGCGGGTTTCTGCTATAGTCTTAAAGATGGTCTGACATCTCAGATTAGCCCAGAAGGTGTAGAATTCGCGGAAGTCATTATTGGCAGGATGAAAGGCCCGATAGGCCGGCGTGCCAAAGGTGATCAAATCCTGTTTAAACTGCTTCCAGGTATAGTAATCATAGTGCGTGTATTCGCCGTCGACTTCTGTGGCGTAAGGCAGGAGCATTTCTTTTTCAATATCTATCTTGCGGGCAGCTGCAGAGTATTCGGCAAAAATAAAGAACACCTCTAATAAATGCGCCGGAGGAGAGCGCAATCTTTCTAACAAGAAACCATCCTCACTCATCAGGATTTCCAGGAAACGCTGGATGTGTCTCCACTCTGAGGAAAAATCTACCTTTATCTTTTCAAACCTGTTCTTCCCAAAGGTTCCGGTAGTATTATCTTTAGGGTCTTTCTTGTCGGCATTTTCATTGAGCTGCTCCCAGGTGTAAGTATAAATTTCGTCGCCAAAGAATAAGCGGTCAAGGTGCGGCGGTAAATCATAGGGATTGTAGGGTAAGTCTACGGGAAGCCCGGTCCTGATCCGACGAGAGAACAACAACCGGCCTAACTGCAGGTTCCAATCCTCCTCTGCCCCTATTCCGCTGGAACGCTCAATTTCTAAGTTATGGTATTCATCGCCTACGCCTAACCAGGCGAACACCCAAGAGAACGGCGGAACCTTGCTGAGAAGATTCAGAGGGATTTCCACGATATCCAGGCAAATAAAGAACACCAGAATCTTTATAGCCTGGTTTAACAGGTTGATGATAAAAGGATGCACCGCCAAGTGGTTATTCAGGAAGGTTTCGCTGACGGCGAGCACCGGAACCCCCAGCCAGTGAAATAAGATCCAGACCCCACCGGCAAAGAGCACGATACGCATCAGGGCAAAACCAATACCAAATAATCTTGCGCTGTGATAAGTCGTGACATTTGTGGCCTGGTTTTTATCTATCTTTCGCAATATTTTTTCTACAAAGTAGATGCCGCCAAACCAGTTGCGCGCAAAGAACCAGAGCGCTAACAAGCTGCCGTACCAAACCACCATCCACATCAAGGAAATGAATAATCCGCCGTAAAACAGTCCGATAACACCCCTTACCGCATCCCAACCGGTAATGTTAAACAGGGAAACTGACCAGGGCACGATATGGGCATACAAGATGAAGCTAAACAGTACATAGCCCAAGAGGACTAACGAATGATGGATGTTGCCCAGGATGTGCTGGGGATTATCTTTGCCCGTAGACCAGAAGGCGCGGAAATATTTCCAGAGGCGGGGTGTCTTAAATAAATTAAACATATAAAAGGTGATAAAAGATATTAACATCGCCGAACCCAGCAAGCCGTTTACCCCAACCACTGCCAGACCTATGACGCTGCACACAAAACAGACTATCCCTGCGATTCTCTTTGCCTTTATGGCTCTCTCGCTTTCCCGGGCATTTTCCGGCTCAGTAATAGTGGCCTGGGCATCTAAAGGCAACGGCCTCTGAATATGCCAGTTAATAAAACACCATAATATACCCAGGACAGTACTCACAACCATACATAGCCCGACCCAAAAGGCATTCGTATAAAGTCCTACCGGCAAGGTGTAATAGTTGTAAGTTAAGTGGGTAAGGTTATTAAATAACGTAGGAATAATCTGGCTTAACGGGCCTAACGGTTCGCCGAATAAAGCCGCAGAAATTATGGTTGAGCCGGCAAGCAGACCAAAGACCGCTAAGACCGGGATTAAAACCGGGGCGAGCACCTCAAAGACATTAGGTTTGACTCTGACAAAGCGGAGAAAATAGTGCATAAAATCCACCGGCTCGGCGCGCCGCTGGGTGTTAAACTTATCACTGTTTTCTTCAAAGAACTTGCCGATGACCTCTGAAAGAAGGACTTTATTATTAAAACTTAAGGTGCGCAAAACTGCTAAGTGGGAACGCCACTTCCCCTTTAATAACCAATTCGTAAACCGCGATAAAGGCCAACCCTTGATTTCCTCAAAGGCCCTGATTACTTCCTCAGCTAATTGGTTGCCGAATTCCTGGCGCAGGTTTTTCTTTAATTGGTCTGCCTCTTTACCCTCGGCAGTAGAGGTATCGTTAAAGTAATCCCTGCCCCAGGTGCCGTGTGCGGCTCCTAAATATTGATATAAGCCCCTCATTTTTTCCAGCAGGCCGTAGACTCTGTACCAGCGTTCAAGTTCTGCTTTCTTTTCTGTTTCATTCAGGCCTTGCAAATATTTAAGAAACGGTCTTAAGCGGAAGGCGAATAATTCCGGAGTCTGGGCCTCGGATATGGCTTGAATCACGTCCTGGAATTCGCGGGTGAGCGCCTCGTCGGCCACCGGGGCTTGAGGCTCTTTGTCTCTTCTATTGAAATTAACTAAGGCATGCTTGATGCTCTTGAGCAGCAGGTATAACGGCCAGAGCAATGAAATAATTACGCATAAAGGAGCAATCCACACCGCCAGCGTAAATCTATCCCCTACACATCCTGCGCTAATAATTTGCGCCAAGATACCATGAAATATGGGGGATAAAAGATGGCTTAAAGATGGCACGCTATAAACGGCCAGGGCGCCAATAATAACTGAGACAAGGACCAGTTGCCCAGTAATACCTAAGGCATGGACTAGTTTCTTCTTAGCGGAGGGTCCCTGCTGCGGCGGCTCCTGCCTGTCTTGAGTTTTCTTTCTGAATGCCCGCGCAAACCCAGCCACCACCAGTCTCAGCAAAAATGCAACTAAGAAGCCCCAGGCAAATAAAACCAATGCCTTGGTTAAATTCGGGTGTTGCTCTGTAAAATCAGCCAGTAATTTATACGGTAAACTAAATGCGTTTCTTTGCGTTAGTGTATTGTTTGTGGTTGCTCCCTGTCCATTAATAGTCTTTCTGTAACGCGGGGTGCGGACAATATATTCGCCGTTAACTTTATCAATGTATAAGTATTGCACTGCCTTATCCGGATCGTCAATAAACTTTTCGGTTACTTCTTCGTGTGCGCTGCCGCCGCTGGTATTCGGGTTGACATCGTTGAATTGATCAGGATGCTTTTTCTTATAGTCGCTATCGTATGTTGCGGAATAAACTCCGTAGACCAGGGCCTGTCTCTTGCTCCACCCCTTAAATATCACTGCTTTTTCTCCTAATAAAACCGAGAAGCTATCCTCTCCATTTACACGGTAAGTGAATTTATTCGGGTCAGCGATATCCGACCTAGTCAGGGAAGTATCTAACTTGTAATTTCTGGTAGCAAAATCTAAACGTTCTGCCTCAGTATTCACGATAAATTCAATGGTATTGCCTCTGATCCTGGCATATTCCTCGCCGAAGATTGCCTCTAAATCCGGGATAATCACGGTTCGCGGACGCATACCCCTGCCGTCAAAAACCTGACCTTTATCATATTTGGCATCGTAAACGGCAAATACCGGCATCTCTTCTTCCTTACGATTACCGGTTACTCCTGGTTTAGGTGCCAGGTCTCCGCGATAAACGGTAAAGATAATCTCTTTGTCTTTCCCGAGCGAAAAGTCTTCGGTTTTGCGGATGGCTTGTCCAAACCTGGCTGTATCCGCGGCAAATTTTTTCAGCTTGGTTATCTCGGTGGAGACTCTTTTACCAATAGGCATAACCTGGGCGGTTTGTTTGAGTTTCGCTATATCAGCGGCAGACTTTCCGGAAAGATTGATGATCAGCTGCTCCAGATAACTCGCTGCCTCCTGATCACTGATGTTACTCTGTTGGGCAAGCGCGGCGCTGACTTGCTGACCTGGTAAGATATATTTATCTATCAAGTCCCTAAGAAATTTTTCCTTCTCTGCTGCATTGTTAGCAAAAGCTGCGGATATCTGCCTGCCTGTTTGCGGAATCAACAATCTGCTCATGACTTGCGTTAGGATTTCTGAATCAGAAGTCCCTTGGGCATTAAATATATGGGGGGTGCGCTGGCCCGGAATTTTAATAATGAACTGGTAACTTCTGGAAATTATTTCGCTGGGCTTAGCGTCTTTATAATCCTTCTCTTTAATTTCAATCACGATATCTTCGCCTCTTCTGGTTATCTCGCCAATAGTTCTGGCTCTGAAAATACTGTCCCTTTCCAAATCATTTTCCTTAAGAGATACTGCGGTGATCTTGGCTTTATTACCTTTTACTAAGAGTATTAGCCTGACTGGCTCACCATCGAACTGAGTATCAATGAGCTTCATCCTAATACCTGTATCAATACCAGTGGTGAAATCGCCGGTGTTTATTGCCGCGATTAAACCGGGGATATCAAATTCTTTTACTATATTAAACTCTCTTTCCATGCCGGGGCTGATTTCAACCATTTCCTTCTCTTCTTCAAAACCGGTTGCGGTATATTTCCCGCCTGCTATTTGCGCCTTTCCTCTTTTAATTATAAATGCCTTGCGGTCTATGAGTTTGCCGAGGAAACGGCTGCCGCTTCGCAAATCCTCTGAATAGCTCTCTACTACGCCTTCTCTATAAAGTATGTTACCATGAGCATCTTTGCTATAACGCAATAGGCCGACTCTGCCTTCTGCGCGCAGGCCTATCAAATCAGTGGGCTTGCCTTTATCTACTTCATTTTTGATAATCGCTAAGGCAGCTATTTCAGTAGTGGGGAAGCTAAAGACATCACCGACTATGCCCTTGGCGGCGTTAATCAGCTTGACATCATTGGCTCTGAGTATGGGGTCATAGCTAAGCTGTATGGTCTGGCGGTCTAAGAGTTTGCCTAAGAAGCGGCTGTTCTGGCGCATTCTCTTGTCTGCTTCCGGATAATAGGTCTCCACTATTCCTTCAGTATCACTCCAGAGGGCGACTTGAGTAGCCGTGCGGATACCCTCTAAGTCAGTGATTCCGCCGCAAGATACCCAGCCATCGATGATGGCCCGGGCTGCGGCTTCCACACTGGGGAAGCTAAAGACATTGCCGATTTCATTCTTGGGTGCGTCAATGACTTTGACATCTCTTGCGCCGGTGAGCGGATCATCTCCTAATTCTAAGGTCTGACGGTCGAGGAGCTTGCCTAAGAAGCGGCTGCCATCTGCTAAGTCGCCGGGTATAGTAGAGTAGGTCTCTACCACTCCTTCAGTAGTGCTCCAGATACCTACCATAGTATCAGTGCGGATACCGGAGAGGTCGGTCTTTGTACCTTGGTCTACAGTCTTGTTGATGATTGCAAGAGCAGCCTCAGGAATAGTCTTGAAGCTGAATAGCGGCCCGACTTTGCCTTTCTCGGCGTTGATTACCTTGACATCCTTATCCAGCTTATCTATCTGCAGGGTCTGGCGGTCTAAGAGCTTGCCTAAGAAGCGGCTGCCATCTGCTAAGTCG